>Ga0075019_10002715_pt1 | contig 10085 bp, 10 predicted proteins | sample ColStrG_CSR_2013_FD_71473 | JGI IMG/M metagenome (GOLD analysis project Ga0075019, IMG submission 71473) | Freshwater sediment microbial communities in response to fracking from Pennsylvania, USA - Cold Stream Run_MetaG_CSR_2013 | ecosystem: Environmental > Aquatic > Freshwater > Creek >...
CAAGCCCAAGCCCAAGCCCCTGCGATGGACAAAGTCCCCCGACGATATTCTGGCCTCAATCCACCGCTTCTGCCGCCGTACCCTCAACGTCCCTAAAACGAGTGGATAAGGACTTCGTGATCGGGACACTAGGACGACGCCACGTTCCTTAGCGGCGGCCGGCGCGGCCTTGCTGCGCGAGGAGATTGGCGCGCGCTCCTTCTCTGCCAGCGCCGCGAAAAGGTGGAGCGTGAAGCTATCCGCGTCCGCGCCAAGCTCTGCAACGATGAACGGGACGCGCTGAGCCATAAGCCCGCTGATGAAATGAACATCAAGGCTGAGACGATCCAGCTTCGCCACGACGACGGCGCCCTTGGCCCGAAGAGCGGCCCCGAGAGCGGCGGCAAGAATGTCCGTCTTGCCTGGTCAAACGGTCAGACTAAGGAGCTGATCCGTGGGCTCAATCACGTAAGACGCCGGATTTACGGGCGTGGCGCGATCGTTTAGATATTCCTGGCCGCGCCGAAGGTCTTGCGGCGGCGGGGTTTGGCGCGGACGAAAGCGACAGCGTGCTTGGCGGCGTCCGCGGCGCTTATCTGAAGTCGCGGCATCCCGCCTGAAGCGCCGCACCAGCAACCAAAGCCAGACTCAGCCGGAAGACTTCGTTCGTCCTCCGGCGTCAAGTATCCAGGTGCGTTCGCCGAACGCGACATAGATTCGCTCCTGGCCGAGCGCGGCGCCGAGTTCGGCCGCCAGTTCGTTCAGCATGATTTCGATTTCGGAATCGGCGAGATGGCCGAGGTAGGCGTGGACGGCCTCGCCGGTGAACAAGGCGACCGGCTCCCTGTCGGAACCGACCGTGCCATCGGGGCGCGGCCAAGCGTAAGCCACCTCCGCTCGGGCGAACATGCCCGAAAGCGCGGGCGCGCCAGACTCGACACGACGTTTCATCCAGGCGCGCGCCGTGCGCGCCGCCTCGGAAATGTCGAACACGCGCCCTTCCGTGTCCCAGCCTTCCCGCAATCCCACGCTGATGCGGAACTCCCGCCGGGGACCTTGCGACCCCGGCACAAGGACGTAGTCCTCCCGTCGGGGCGCGGGGGAATGTTCAGGCAAGGAGTCCGACATGGCGCTCTGTTGGCTCCGCTCGCATCTCGTCCTGGCCGTTCCAGACGGTCACGGCGGACAAGAGGACAGCAAGCGTCGGCGGAAGTCCATAGCGATTCTGCGCCGGGGCCTATGCCGGCTTGATTGTCGCTCGGTCGCTCGCAACAATCACGGGAGATTGGGAGGGCGCGGCCACAGGCCGCCGGCGGACCAGGATTCGGATTCGTCCGCCGTCAGCGCCTCGCCCGCACCGCCGGTGCGGGCGGGATCGGCGTTGCGGTAGCGGCGCAACTCCAGCTTGCCGATCTGGTTGCGATGCACCTCGTCAGGCCCGTCGGCCAGTCGCAGCAGCCGGGTCGTCGCCAGCGCCGCCGCGAGGAAATGGTCGTTGCTGGTGCCGCCGCCGCCGAAAACCTGGATCGCCCAGTCGACGATCTGTTGCGCCATGTTGGGCGCGACGACCTTGATCATCGCGATCTCCTGACGCGCCGCCTTGTTGCCGACGGTGTCCATCATATAAGCCGCCTTCAGCGTCAGCAGCCGCGCCTGCTCGATCATCAGGCGGGCTTGCGCGATACGCTCCAGCGTCACCGTCTGCTCGCCGATAGGTTTGCCGAAGGCGACGCGGCTCTCGGCGCGGCGGCACATGCGCTCCAGCACGCGTTCGCTCAGACCAATCAGGCGCATGCAATGATGGATGCGGCCCGGCCCCAACCGCCCCTGGGCGATCTCGAAGCCGCGGCCTTCGCCCAGCAGCATGTTGTCGGCGGGCACGCGCACGTTGGTGAACGTCACTTCCGACGCGCGGTCGGGCACACCGTAGAACCCAAGCACCGGCAGCGAGCGGACGACGCGCACGCCCGGCGTGTCCCTCGGCACAAGGATCATCGACTGGCGAGCGTGCCGGTCGGGATTGTGCGGGTCGGTCTGGCCCATGAAGATGATAATTTTGCAGCGTGGGTCCGTTGCGCCGGTCGTGTACCATTTGCGCCCGTTGATGACGAAATGCGCGCCGTCGCGCACGACGGAGCTTTCGACATTGGTCGCGTCCGACGACGCCACGTCGGGCTCGGTCATCGCAAAGGAGGAGCGGATTTCACCCGCCAGCAGCGGTGTCAGCCAGCGCTCCTTTTGCGCGTCCGTCCCGTAACGCAGGATCGTCTCCATGTTGCCGGTGTCGGGGGCGCTGCAGTTGAACACCTCGGGCGCCAGATGCGAACGGCCCATGATTTCACACAACGGCGCATATTCGAGATTGCTCAAGCCGCCAGGAACATGGGCAGGCAGAAACAGATTCCACAGTCCCGCCGCCTGCGCGCGCGCCTTCAGCTCCTCGACGACCGGGTGAACGGACCACGGTCCCAACCGTTCGGCTTCCTGATAGAAGCGGCGCTCGTGGGGATAGATGTGGTCCGCCATGAAATCCTGAACGCGCGCGGCGAGTTCGAGGCTGCGGGCGCTTTGCGTGATGTCCAACTTAACTCTCCCTTACCGAACTCGGCGCGGCGTCGCCGCCGCACCGGCGTCGATCTTACTGTCGCGCGGTCGTGCCGCCGTCAACAACCAGAACCGTCCCCTGACAATAGCTGGATTCGTCGGAGCCCAGATAGAGGCAGGCATAGGCCATTTCCTCCGGCGTGCCGGGACGCTTCATTGGCGTCAGACGGTCCGCCATTTGCGGATCGTCGAACAGGTTCAACACGGAGGCGACCATCGGCGTCGCAATAAAGCCAGGCGCGATGCAATTGGCGCGGATATTGTCGCCGCAATACGTGACGGCGATGGAGCGTGTGAGGTTAATCGCGCCGCCCTTGGCCGCCGTATAGGTATGCGCGCCGGGCAAGCCCTGAAAGCCGGAAATGCTGGTCACGTTGACGATGGCTCCGCCGCCCTGTTTCTTCAACTGCGGGATGACGAGGCGGCACATGTGAAACACCGAGTCGAGGTTGATAGACATGACCTCGGCCCATTTTTCAGGGCTCGTGTCGTCGATGGCGTTCATCGAGCCGGGGCTTTTCTCCATCCAACTGTAGCCGACGCCCGCGCAATTGACGAGAATGTCGATGCGGCCATAGGCCCTGAGCGCTGCGTCGACCGCCGTTTGCGCGCCCGCCGCTGTGGAAAGGTCGGCGGCGACGACGACGCCCTCGCCTCCCGCCGATTTCACCAACGACAGCGTCTCGTCGAGATTTTTCTGCGTGCGGCTGACGCCGACGACCTTCGCCCCTTCATGGGCGAACAGTTTCATGCAGGCTCGGCCGACGCCGGTGCCAGCGCCCGTGATCAGCGCAACTTTCCCTTTGACGCGATCCATCGTTTCCTCCCTGCGGCCACGGTGGTTGGTCCTTATGGACATTCTCGTCGCCGGACGTTATTGTATGAAAAAGTTGTAGGACATGAAAGCGGAAAAATCCGCGCCGGTTCCGCGATGATACGGGGAGGAGACGATCATGAAAGCCGCCGTCTTTCACGAGTTGGGCAAGCCGCTTCAGATCGAGACTGTATCCAAACCGCAGGCGGGGCGCGGCGAGATCGTGCTCAAGGTACATTATTGCGGGATCTGCGGCTCCGACCTGCACTCGACCCATCCCGGCGTGTTCGTCGTGCCCGACGGCACCATTCTTGGCCACGAATTCGCCGGGGAGATCGTCGAGTCCGGTTCGCCTGATTGGAAGGTCGGCGAGATGGCGACGGCGCTGCCCAACAACGCCTGCGACGATTGCCGCAAGATCGGCCTGATGAAGTGCAAGGACGATATGGGCATCATGTGCCCGAAGAATACGCTGACCGGCTTTCATCCGTCGTTTCAGGGCGCCTATGCCGAATATGTGAAGTTCAGTTGCACGGAGGCGTTGCGGCTGCCCTCTTCCGTCAAGAACCGCGAGGGCGCGGCGATTGAGCCGCTCGCAGTCGGGCTTCACGCGGTCAATCGCGGCAAGGTGGCGATAGGCGAGCGCGTGCTGATTCTGGGGGGCGGCCCGATTGGCCTGGCGACAGCGCTTTTCTCCAAGCTGGCGGGCGCCAGAAACGTCGTCGTCAGCGAACTGGCGAGGGCGCGGCGGGAGGCGGCCGGCGCCATGGGCGCGACAGCCGTGATTGATCCGGCCAGGGAAGATGTGGCGGAAGCTTTCGCGCGTCACGCCGGCGCCCCGCCCGACGTCATCTTTGAATGCGTCGGCGTGCCCGGCATGATCCAGAAGACGATCGATTACTCGCGCACCTGGGGCCGCATCGTCGTCGTTGGAGTCTGCATGGTGGAGGACAGCACCGTGCCGATGTCGGCTATCTTCAAGGAGAGCAACATTCAGTACGTGCTCGGCTACGGTCGGCCTGACTGGCGACTGGTGCTTGACCTGCTGGACTCCGGGCGCGTCGATCCCGGCCCGATGATCACCGATATCGTGGCGCTGGAGGCGCTCCCCGCAGCTTTCGAGGCGCTGCGCCGTCCCACCACCCAGATCAAAGTGATGGTGCGTCCCAACGGCTGACCGCATTGTAAGGCAAGATTGTTTCTTGCCCCACGCAAGCCCGCTCATTAAGGAGGCGTTGCGCAAGCGCATTATTCACAAGTTTTGAAGGCGAAATGGATCAGCGGACGACGGACACCAACGCCACCGGTCGCGCGGTGCGCGCGCGCAATCGCGAGAAAGCGGAAGCAGAGGCGGCCGAGCGGGCGCAGATGACATCGCCTGACCGGGTGGTCGATTCCATCATCCGGGCCATTCGCGCCGGCGTCTATGTGCCCGGCCAGCGCTTAATCGAGGCCGATCTCACGCGAGATTATGCGGTGAGCCGAGGCCCGGTGCGCGAGGCGCTGAAGCGGCTCGCCGCCGAGGGCGTGCTGACGCTGACGCGCCACAGGGGCGCCTATGTGCGGGCCTTGTCGCGCGAGGAAGTGCACGACAGCTTGATGGTGCTGGAAGTGCTGGTCGGCCTGATGGCCAAGATCGCCGCCAGGCGCATCGACCGGAACAACCACAGTTCGAAGATGAAGGCGGCGTTTCAGCGCCTGCTGGCTTTCCAGAACGACGGCGGCACGGCGGCTTTCCTCGACGAGCGCCGCAGCTTTTACGACACAATCCTCGAAATCGGCGGCAACCACGAACTGCAGCGCATGCTGCCGCTGATGCAGATCCATCTGCTGCGCATGCAATTTCAAGCCCATATAACGCCACGCGACCGGGCCAAACAATTCGCCGAATACAAGACCATCACCGAGACGATTCTCTCCGGAGACGGCGTACGTTCGGAAAAGGTCGCTTCGCTGCATATTCGGCGCACGCGGCTCAGCCTCATGCGGCTGCCCGACGAGGCGTTCCCTGTCCTGCGCAACTCGGAATAGAAGATGTCTTTGCTCGTTGCCGGCGGAACCAAGGGCATCGGCCTGGCGATAGCCAAGGCGTTTGCGCCCGACGCGGGCGACGTGTTTCTGGGCTACCACGGCGATGAGCAGGCGGCGGCGCGCGCGGCGGAGATTGTGGCGGCGGCGGGGGCGCGCGCCCATCTGATCAAGGCGGACGTCGGCACGCCGGAGGGCTGCGCCAGACTGGCCGAGGCGGTCCGCTCGAAGGGCTGCGGGCTCGATCAGGTGGTGCATTCCGCCGTCGACGCCTATGCGACGACGACGCTGGGCGCCGATCCGCTGCGCTTCGCCCAGGCGCTGGCCACTAACGGGACGAGCCTGTTCTATTTGGTTCAGGCGACGATGCCGCTGCTGCGACGCGGCTCCAGCGTGTTTTATCTGACGAGCCGGGGCGGACGGATGGTCGTGCCCAATTACGCCGCCGTCGGCGTCGCCAAAGCGCTGGCGGAAAGCTTGATGCGCTATCTTGCGGTGGAGCTGGCGCCGCAGGGGATCAGGATCAACGCCATCGCGCCCGCCATCGTCGAGACCGACGCCGTGCGCGCTTTGTTTGGCGAGGACGCAGGCAAGATCGTGCGCGATTCCGCAAGCCACAATCCATCGGGGCGCGGCGTGATCGACGGCGACTACACCAGCCTGATGCGATGGCTGGCCTCGCCCGAAGCAGCGTTTATCCAGGGTCAGGTGTTTTTCGTCAATGGCGGCGCCAATCTCAGCGCCTGAACCTACAGCCGCTCGATCAGCGTCGCATTCGCCATGCCACCGGATTCACACATCGTCTGCAGTCCGTAGCGACCGCCGGTCTCCTCCAACCGCGTGAGTAGATTGGCGAGCAGTCGCCCGCCCGACGCGCCGACAGGATGGCCGAGCGCGATGGCGCCGCCATAGGCGTTGACCTTCCCTGGCGTCGCGCCTGTGTCGCGCATCCACGCCAGAACCACGGAGGCGAAGGCTTCGTTGACCTCGAAGGCGTCGATAGCGTCGATGCTCAAGCCGGCGCGCCCCAGCAGCTTTCGCGTCGCGGGAATGATCGCGGTCAGCATGAGAATGGGATCGTCGCCATGAACCGCGAAATGCGTGATCGCCGCGCGCGGTTTCAATCCCAGCTTGCGAGCCAGACCTTCCTCGACGATGAGCGCCGCCGCCGCGCCGTCCGTGACCTGACTGGAATTGCCGGCGGTGACGCTCCAGCGGATCTCAGGGAACCGCGCCGCGGCGACTTCCTCTTCGAAAGCAGGTTTCAGCGCCGACAGCTTCTCGAACGAGGTGTCGCGACGCGGGCCTTCGTCCCTGTCAATCAGCCCAATGGGAACAATGGAACGCGCCGTCATGCCTGCGTCTTCGGCGGCCAACGCGCGTCGATGCGAAGCCGCAGAAAAATGGTCCATCGCCTCGCGTGAAATCCCCCAGCGCGCGGCGATCAACTCAGCGGAGATTCCCTGGCGGACCAGTCCTTGAGGATAACGCGCGTGGAACATGGGTCCCTCATTGTCCTTGCCCATGCGGTTGATGCGCATCGGGACTAGGCTCATCATCTCCACGCCGCCCGCGATCGCGACATCATATGCTCCCGCGATAACGCCCTGCGCCGCGAAGTCGAACGCCTGTTGCGCCGAACCGCATTTGCGGTCGAGCGTGACGGCGGCGACGCTTTCAGGCAAACCCGCCGCCAGCGCCGCCTGGCGGCCAATATTGCCGGATTGCTCGGCGACTTGAATGACGCAGCCGGTAATGACGTCTTCAATCAGCGCGGGATCGACGCCCGTTCGGCTGACCAGCGCGCGCAGGACGTGGGCGTAGAGATCTACGGGATGCATCGCCGCCAAGGCGCCGCTTGCGCGGCCGCGCCCGAACGGGGAGCGAACGATGTCGACGATGACGGCGCGGCGCATCGACGCTAACTCCCCTGCCTATGCAGGTCCAGCGACAGTTTGGCCGTGCGAACCTGCACCACCGGAGACTTCGCCGCCCGCATCAACCTTTGCACCTGCTCCAGCTCGGGCGAGGACATAAGCGGATAGTCGCGTCGCACGGGCCCGGCGGCGCGCATCTTTTCCAGATCGGGCTCGGGCACGAGCGCGCGCAAAATCAGTTCGTCGTCGTCCTCGGTCCCATAGCGTTTGCGCAGGTCTTCAATAGATGGCTGCTCCGGCGGGCTTCCAACGACCTGTTTGGCGCGCGGCGCGGCCATGATCTTGTCGAGCACGTTGGCGTCGATGGGCGCTACCGTCTGGCCGTAGAAGCCAGCGGCATATTGGATGACTTCGTCAGGAACGATGCTGTAGCGTTTGCCCGTCACCACATTGAGCACGGCCTGAATGCCGACAAGTTGGCTGAACGGCGTCGCCATGCCGGGATAGCCGAGATCGCGCCGCACCTCGGCGGTTTCGCGCAGCACGTCCTCCAACTTGTCGGTCATGTTGTGCTGCGCAAGTTGGGCCTTCAGGGTGCCCGTCATGCCGCCGGGAATTTGATGGCGGATCGACAACACGTCATATTCGTTGTGCTGGTTGACGAGGTACCCTGCGGCCTTGCCGACCTTCTCGAAATGCTCTGCGACAGGCGGCAGCAGCGATTTGTTGACGCTGTGGGTGTGGCCGAGCAACTCGATATTGTGCAGCATGATCTCGGTCGAGGGAACAGACGGCCCGTTCGCCATCGGGCGGCTGGCGGTGTGCAGGATGGTCACGCCCAGATCGATGGCGTCGAGATAGGCTTTGGCGGACTGGCCCAGAATGTTGTTGGCGTGGAACTCGATGGGCTTGCCGCGCGCCTTCGCTTTGATCGCAGGCGCCAGCGTTTGCAGGCGCTCTTTGTCCAGAACGCCCGCCGTGTCGTACAGCAGCAGCGTGTCGATGTCGGGCGATGCCGAAAGCTTGTCGGCCTTGTCGGCGTAGTAGGTGTCGGTGTGGACGGGCGACAAAGCAAACATAATGGCGCCCGAAACCTCGGCGCCAAATTCCTTGGCGACTTTGGCGAGACGGTGCATCTTGTCGATGTTGAACAGGACATCGTAGATCCAGAAGCTACGGCAGCCGTGGCGGTTAAGCTGGCGCATCCAGGCGTCCATCAGCGAATCCGGCGTGACGCCGAAGGTGACGGAGGCGTTGGAGCGCATGCCGCCGCGCAGCCGCGTGCGCGGCATCGCCTGCACCAGAAGGTCGAGACCCTCCCAAGGGTTCTCGCGGCAGGTGCGGATCATCACTTCGAACAACGAGGAGCCGGCGAGGTCGATGACGCGATAGCCCGCGCGATCAATCAGCGGCGCGACGGGCAGCGCCATGCCGGCCTGCATACGCATGCCCCACAGGCTCTGCTGGCCGTCGCGCATCGTCTCGTCGAGAAATTCGATATGGGCCATGTCTAACCTTCTGGCTGGCCGCGGCACGGCAAGACAACGCTCTCAAACCGACGCGTGTCAATCTGGTTGGCGACGGGAAGCCGCTTCATCTTCAGGCGTCGGGTTCGATGAGAAAGAGCGGCTGATTGAATTCGACGACATCGCTGTCCTCAACCAGCACGCGCCGCACGGTCCCCGAGACGCCGGCGAAGACGGAGGTGAACAGCTTCATCACCTCGATCACGCAAAGCTCCGTCATCGGCTCGACGGTCTGCCCCGGCGCCACAAAGGGCGGCGCGCCGGGCTTGGGCGAGCGGTAGAAGGTGCCGAGGTTGGGCGCGCGTACGGGGATCCAGTGATCCGGCGCTGCGCCGGGTTGGGGCGTGGAGGTGGGCGCGGGACGAGAGGGCGCCGGAGGCGGCGCGGCGGCGCGTTCGCTGAAGGTGACGAAGGGGCGCGCGTCCGGCGATTTGGAGAGGAACAACTCCAGGCCGTCGACCTTGAGCTTCATCTCGCTCCAGTCGGACGACTCGAAAGTCTCCATGAGCGCTTCGATGTCCCGGGCGGTGATGTCGCTCATGCGTTCTCAACCTTTGCGGCCGCCTGACGGACCGCCGCCAACAGCGGCGGGAGGACGGGATCGGCGACAATGAATTCGAGGCCCGCCTTGATTGCGGCGAGCACACCCGCGTCCGAAGCGATGAGGCCGCCGCGAACGCCGCGGGCGCCTTTGACGCGGGTGAGCGCGAGGCCGATTTTTTCGAGCTCGGCGGCGTCAATGTCTTGTGAAATATCTGTAGCCAACGCCGCCTCCGCGCTGGCGGCGCTTATCACGCGCAGCGGCGTTTCCTCCGCCGCCCATTGCGAAATGCGCAAGAGCGCAGGGTTGTGGCTCTCGTCCGGCGCCTCGATTTCGAGCGCGCCCGCATAGACCTTACCGGCCCGGCCGTCGACCGTGACTATCTGGCCAGCGAGTGGATCCAGTGCGCCCTTGCCGCAACCCACTACGCAAGGCAGCCCGAGCGCACGGCCGACCACCGCCGCATGCGACGTTCCCCCGCCCTGCTCCGTGACGACAGCCCGGGCGGCGATCATGCCGTGGAGATCGTCGGGGCTTGTTGTCGGGCGCGCGAGGATGACCGCGTCGCCCGCCGCCGCGCGCCGTTCGGCTTCGTCCGGATCAGTCACGACATGGCCGACCCCGACGCCCGGCGAAGCCGGTTCGCCCGAGGCCAGCAGGCGCGCGCCCGCCAGCGCGCGCTCGGCGATGCGTGGGCTCAAAATGAGGCGCACCTG
>Ga0075019_10002716_pt1 | contig 10085 bp, 9 predicted proteins | sample ColStrG_CSR_2013_FD_71473 | JGI IMG/M metagenome (GOLD analysis project Ga0075019, IMG submission 71473) | Freshwater sediment microbial communities in response to fracking from Pennsylvania, USA - Cold Stream Run_MetaG_CSR_2013 | ecosystem: Environmental > Aquatic > Freshwater > Creek >...
GTAAATGGGTGGGCTGTTTTTCCGCCAACAGCCGGTTAACTATTAATTTCATGGTGCGCCCGGACAGATTCGAACTGCCGACCTTCTGGTTCGTAGGCATGCAACACCCTCCTATCTTATTGATTCTCATGTGTGCTTAAGCCGGCTAGAGGCGAATAGATGGCGAACAAAGGCGCCTATTGATGAAAGGTTGATGAAAGGTTCCGGACACCCTTTCGAAACGATTCTCCTTCACTCGCCTGGTCCGTTCCAAGTTGAGCAGGCCCTCGCGTTGAGACACGGTTTAGGCTCTCACAGATAACTACATGAAACTCTGAAAATTGTTGCCCCGACAGAGGGGCCAAAACTTGGAATCCCTGGCGACCGTAGGACTGCCCCGACGCTCCACTTCGCGGTAAAGCCCAGGAGTGCCCGAAGAGCGCAAATGAGAGAGGGCCACGATTCCCAGAATTTCCCGCTGCCGCCGCGCATGACAGGGGCCACAATTTTCGGAATTCTCGGCTTCCGAGATCGCTACGAGCGTTCAGCTTATTCGACAAGAAGGCCGTGTAAGGCGCAAGCGGGTCAACGAAGGAAGGGTACCTCGGCAAGCACCGAGAGGGGGCGGAGATTCTCGCCATTTCCTCCTAGAAGCCGCCTGGGTTGTCTCGATCACATCGACAATCGGCCCGTACCCAGCGTGTCAATGTTCTATTCCTCCTCGAAAATCGCTGTTCTGTTGGGTCTCAGGCTGAAGTTCTCGGAATTTCTGGCCGAGGCCGGAATAAAGGCCGTGACGGGGGCCGGGCGCTGTTTCCCCTCGGCCGACATCTCTCCCCAAAACTGAGGGCAAGAGTTCTCGGAATTTATGACGCACTTTTGAGAAACCCGACGGTTGTGTCTGAAGGAACCAAAATGGGAGCCGGCGGTCGAGATGCGCTTATTCCACACCATGTCCTACCAGAAGCGAAAATGGGTCCAACGGTTCCCTGAAATGTCCCCTCCAGCCTCAGTCGGAATTAGTCCATAGAGCCCAATTGTTGTGAGGAGGCAGGCGCATGGGGGATTGCGGAAGAACCATCCTTACTGTGGGAGCTCCGTCGGAGAAGATCTTCACTTCGGAAATACCCGAAGTTGCCAGTTTGATGCCGGCTCCGCCCGACCGAGTCAGCGGGTCGCTACGGGGAAAAATTGCGCAGAACAGGAAGTATTGACTTGTGTCCCGGACGCATCAATAACCGAGCATGTGAGTGTAGACCGGAGGCCAAGGCCGCATTGGGGCGGGCTCATCCACCGGACAGTTGGAGGTAACCGCTCACCGAGGTCCTGCCGATATTGGTGATCACCACCTCTCGTCTCTTGCCATCCTGGTGGCCATAGAAAACCAGTGGCTCGCGCGGGTGTTGACTGGTCAACCAGATGGTTCTGCGGTCTGGCATCACCCACATCCAGGCCTTCACGCGTTGGCTGGCCGCGTCGGCCCAGTCCAGGCCCAGAGAGATGCCCGGCACTAGTGTCGTGCTGTGTCCCTCACTCACGCTGAAGAATACTCTGCGTGCGGCCGTGCAGGTTTCCCGCACCCGCGGCTGCGCCTCTCGGTGTTCCGGAACACCCGCCGACTTGACCGACTCCAACGCCAGGCCCTGAGAGAGCGGGTCCCGTGAAACCAAGCGGGCTTTCACGATGAAACGGTCCGGCGCCGAACCGACGTAATGGAACGGATAGCATGTGACCAAAGTGATCTCAGGGTACTGGCCGGCATCCAGCACGCTCACCGTTTGGGGCGCCACTATGCCGGTGGACTCCACTTCGTACTCATAACTCCCGGAGAGTGTTTGAAACTCAATCCGGTCGGTCTTGCGGATTTGTCCAAGGCCGCGAAACAGCGAATCGCGATGGCCGGCCACCCCGATATTCCCGGGTTGCCCGGGCAGCGCGGTTCCCGGGATGTGACCCAGGGCTAAGCCCAGCGTGCCCGCGCCCGCACCCTCACGCACAATGGCTTGCAGTTTGAGCCGGGGAATCGCCAGACGGCCGATCAGATCGCCCGTCTCTATGGCCGGCGGCTTCTGCGGAGCGGCGGGGAGATGTTGCTCGGCAACCGGAGGCTTGGCAATGGCGCGAGGCCCGAACCAGGATTCCAGGTATTGTCGTGCGGTCGCCGGCTGACCGTGGAGCTTTCGCTCGAACGCCCAGTTGGCCCAGTCCTGGCAGACTTCGGTGCGAACGATGGAGCCAACCCAAACGCCGACCGCCGCCAGGCCCGCCACGAGAAGCAGTTTCTCGATGCCCAGCCGCGTCTTACTTACTTTCACTCTCGATCTGCTCATAGTGGTACCTGTCACGGGTACGGGCAACTAACCGGGAACGGCCCGGCGCTGACACATTTACGCGGATGTGCCGGAGCGGCCCACCGTTCCTGACTGGGGGAGGATAGCCGATGGTGTAGCGCGTTCGAATGTCCTTTGCGATACCGCGGCAGGTTGCGGCCATGCCTCCCGGATCATCCGGGAAATGCGCTTCACCGCCGCTGATCGCGGCGAGCCGTTTCAGAAGGCCGGGATTCCAATCCGGATCACCGCCTTCGAAGAGCCCGATCGTGTAGATGGTGGCGATGTTGCGCTCGACTACATCGAGCATCTCCCGGCGTCTGTGAAGGCTGGCATTATCTCCGCCATCACTGATCACAACTAGAGTTTTCTTGTCGCGGCGTCCGAGTTTCAGTTGCGTCAATCCGTCTACCACCGCATCGTTCAGAGCCGTCCTTCCCTTGGGCGTTCCACGATACAACGCGGAACGCAACTGCTCCAAGTTGTCGGAGAACAGCACGCCTTCGGGAAGGCCGCGCTTCACGGAATCGTTAAAGTTCAGGACGAAGATCTCATCCTGCGGGTTGCTCTCCGCAATGAACATTTCAGCGGCCGAGAGAACCTCGGACCGCTTCGGCGTCATGCTTCGGCTCTCATCCACCAGAATACCCACTGTCACTGCAACGTCGGTGTCGGCAAAGACCGTGATGGGCTGGGCCACGCCGTTTTCGAGAACGGCGAAGTTGTCCTTGGAAAGCCCGGATACGAAACCGCCGTCGCGGTCCTTCACGCTCACGTCCAACAGCACCAGGCGAACATCGCTGTGGATGACGAAACCCTGCGGCTGCTCCCCAGCGTGTGCGGCTGACAGCCTGCAGAAAAATGAACCGGCACCAACAGCGATCAGATTTCGAATTGCAGAGCGCCGGTTCATAGTTTTTTCGACTGATGTTAAGCCAGCCTCTTCAGCCGCAGGAAGCCATAGAGGCCCAGCAGAATGCCGCCGGAGATTCCCACCAGTGGATATGGGCTTGAGGTCTTGGGCAACTCTTGGGCGGGCTGAGATGACGGTTGAGGTTCAGCTGCGGGAGCAGGTGTTGGTGCGGGTGCGGGTGGCGGAGAATTCTCAGCGATCTCGACGGGCTGTTGTTCCGCGGAGCGGTCGCGGTCTTCGTCGCGGGTCGCGGCTTGTTGCTGGACGTTGGGCTCCGGCTCAGCAGGCTGGGTCACCGGCTCAGGCGGAGCAAGGGCGGGCGTAGTCCTGGTCCCCACCATCGCCACTTCATTCAGGTGCTTCGGGTATGGGAACTCCTGGCCAATGGTGTCGCCCGGATAGTACCAGGCCCGCAGCGCGCGCGCGGTTCCCGCGGGAGTTTCCCAGAACGTAAACTGGGTGTCGCCAGTCGGCTCCATTCGCTGCTTTGGAATCGCCAGCATCGTGGCGTAGACGTGGTTCTGATCGGCATTGAAGATCTGCACGATGTGCCGGTCCGAACTGGAATTGAGGAGCTTGAAGACGTACTGGCCTGGCTCAAGAACCGTGTCCCTTACCTGGATTGTCTGGTTCACCGTGAGAATCGTCTTCTTGTCCCACGCGTCCGCATTGGCACGGAACGTGACGCTGCCCAATAAGAACGCTACGCCGCACATAGCGGTGAGCGCGGTTCGCGATGGAATGAGTAAATGCAACTTCATCGAAATGGTTCCTTTCCTTACTTGGCTTAGATCCAATCGGGCTGGAGCCCGAACAGCTCTATGAACCGGTCAAGCATCCCGCATGCCATCGCGGAAAAGGTGTTCCGCATCATAGAGTCAGGCGGAACGAGCAATCTGTAGACCGTACTTTTTACCGGGGCGCACGCCAGCCCGCTAGGGAATTTGTTGCGTGTGTGGAGCCGGGAATTGTTCTTTGCCGCACGAGGTGCGACAAATGCGATGTTTGTGATGGTTTCGGGCATTTGAAGGCCAAAAATGCCCCGGCCTCATTCCGCGTAAGAACTTCACCGGTGCAGGCGCCCCAACAACTGCTCAAATCATACAAAACGCCTGAGATATCAGAGTGGCAGTGTCCGTGCCGTGATCCTGAGAGGAGGCCCTTACATGTGGACGCGTGAGAACCTGCTGGAGTTGATCCACACCAAGCTGCGGGATTACCGGTTCATCCTGGTATCTCACCGCGAGCCTTACATCCATCGCCACACCAATGGTCAGGTGGAGTGCGAACAGCCAGCGAGCGGTCTAACGGTAGCCCTCGACCCGATCCTGCGTGCCTGCGGTGGCGTGTGGATCGCGCACGGCAGCGGCGACGCCGACCGCAACATGGTGGATTGCAACGATCACGTGATGGTTCCACCCGACGACCCCAGTTACACCCTGCGCCGCGTCTGGCTGAACCAAGACCAGGAAGACGGCCACTACTACGGGCTCTCCAATCAAGGGCTCTGGCCGCTGTGCCACGTGGTCTTTACGCGCCCATCGTTCCTGCCGGAAGACTGGGAGTCGTACCGCGAAGTCAACGAACGGTTCGCCGAGGCCGTGCTGGAAGAGGCTGGCGACGCCCCTACATTCGTCTTCATTCAGGACTACCACTTTGCCCTGCTGCCCGGACTCCTGAAACAGCGCAACCCGAACCTGATTGTGGCTCAATTCTGGCACATCCCCTGGCCCAATCCGGAAGTCTTCCGTGGCTTCCCCTGGAAAGAGGAATTGTTGGACGGCATGCTGGGGAACGATCTACTGGGCTTCCATCTGCGTTGCCACTGCCAGAATTTTCTGGACACGGTGGATGCCATGCTCGAAGCCAAGGTTGACCGCGAACGGTTCGAGGCCACGCGTTTCGGCAAGTCCACTTCGGTGCGGCCGTTTCCCATCAGCCTGGACTTTGAGCGGCACAGCGCCTTGGCGGGGTGTTCGAAGACCTCGATGGAGATGGCGCGCTGGCGCCGGCAGTTGGGCTTGCGCCAGGAGACAGTCGGGATCGGTATCGACCGCATCGACTATACGAAAGGGATCTGCGAGCGCTTCCGAGCCATCGACCGCTTTCTAGCCGCCCATCCCGAATACCGGAATCAACTGGTCTTCGTGCAAATCGGAGTGCCGAGCCGCAGCCGCATCGGGAAATACAAGGCGCTCGAAGAGGAAGTCGAAAACCTGGCCGAGGAGATCAACCTAACCTGGGCCAGCGAACATTGGAAGCCCATCGTGTTGATAAAAGAAATGGTGCCACATTCCCGCCTAGTGGCGCTACACCGGTTGGCCGACTTTTGCCTGGTTACGTCGCTGCACGACGGCATGAACCTGGTGGCGAAGGAATATGTCGCCAGCCGGCTCGATGGCGACGGGACGCTCATCCTCAGCGAATTTGCCGGCGCGTCCCGCGAGCTTGTAGACGCCATTCTGGTAAACCCGTTCGACGAAGGCGAAACCGCTCACGCCATCCGACAGGCCATTGAAATGCCGGAAGAGGAGCGCAGGAGGCGCATGCATAGAATGCGCGCCGCGGTGGAAGAGAACAATATCTATCGGTGGGCCGGGAAGATTATCTCGGCGCTGCTGAAGTTCGAGTTTCCTTCCTACACACAAGCCGATGTCTCGACCCTTGTTGCCGGACGGGCTCGCTGAGGTTCGGGAGCTGGAGCGCGAGGCGGGCCATCTTTCGGTTTTCCTGGATTTCGATGGCACCTTGGCCCCCATCGTGGACAATCCCGCCGATGCACAGATAGAGCCTAAGGTGAGAGCAGCCCTGGAGGCTCTGGCAAGGCGCGACGCCACGCTACTGGTTTTCGTGAGCGGCCGCTCTGCGGCTGACCTTCAGCAGCGCGTCGAGATTCCGAATACGGTTTACGTGGGCAACCATGGTCTGGAGATTTGCGGGCGGCTGAATTTCGTGGAACCATCCGCGTTGGCTAAGAAGGAGTTGCTAAAGCGGTTAGTGGACAACCTCAACGGTTCGCTCGGCCACATTCCGGGTGCGTGGGTGGAAGACAAGACGCTCACGGCAACCGTTCACTACCGCCAGGCTGCGCCGCGGGAGGAGCAGGCTATCGCCAATATCGTACACGCCGCACTGGCGCGCCACTCGGCGATCTTCCAACTGAATGCCGGCAGGAAGGTCTATGAGATCGTGCCGCGTACGAAGTGGCACAAGGGTGCGGCAGTTTGCTGGATCAACGCGCGCCTCGCGGGGCCGGGCGCGGCATCTATCTATATTGGAGACGACCGCACCGACGAAGACGCGTTTGTCCGGCTGCCGGGTGAAATCACGATTCGCGTTGGCGCCAGCGAAGGCACCGCGGCCCGGTACCATGTGGATGGCCCGGTACAGGTGCGCGAATTTCTAGAATGGCTGAACGGGAACCGATGAAGGCTGGAAGCGCGAAAGACCCCTTGTGGTACAAAGACGCCATCGTTTATGAGACTCATGTCAAAGCCTTCTTCGACAGCAACCAGGATGGCTGCGGCGATTTCAAGGGCTTGACCCAGAAGCTGGACTACCTCCAGCGGTTAGGCATCACCTGCATCTGGCTGCTTCCGTTTTTCCCATCGCCTCTGCGCGACGACGGCTACGACATCTCGGATTACACCAACGTCCACACCAGTTATGGAACGCTGGACGATTTCAAAGTATTCCTGGATGCGACGCACGAGCGGGGTATGCAGGTGCTGATCGAACTGGTGATCAACCACACTTCCGACCAGCACCCCTGGTTTCAGGCGGCCCGCAGAGCGCCGCCCGGCGCGCCGGACCGCGATTTCTACGTGTGGAACGATACCGATCAAAAATACCGCGACGCCCGGATCAACTCAGCGACACGGAGAAATCCAATTGGGCGTGGGACCCGGAAGCCAAGGCTTATTACTGGCACCGGTTCTTCTCCCACCAGCCGGATCTGAATTTCGATAACCCCGCCGTGCTTCGCGAAGTTCTCAACGTGCTCCGTTTCTGGCTTGATCTGGGCGTGGACGGGATGCGGCTCGACGGGATCCCGTATTTAGTGGAACGCGACGGCACCAACTGCGAGAACCTGCCCGAGACACACGAGGTCATCAAGCAGATTCGCGCCGAAATGGACGCCGGATACACCAACCGCATCCTGCTGGCAGAGGCCAACCTGCGACCCCAGGAAGTGCTGCAATACTTCGGCCATGAGGATGAATGCCACATGGCCTTCCACTTCCCTCTGATGCCGCGTATCTTCATGGCGTTGAGGCTGGAAGACCGCCACCCGATTCTCGACATCATGTCGCACACTCCGGAGATTCCGGCGAGCTGCCAGTGGGGCCTGTTCCTGCGCAACCACGACGAGCTGACTCTGGAAAATGGTCCCGACGACGAGCGCGACTACATGTACTTCGCCTACAGCGCCGACCCGCGCATGCGCGTCAACGCCGGCATCTGGCGCCGCCTAGCGCCGCTCATGGAGAACAACCGCCGTCGCATCGAGCTCATGAACAGCATTCTGTTCTCGTTTCCAGGCACCCCGGTAATCTATTACGGCGACGAGATCGGCATGGGCGACAATATCTACCTGGGCGACCGCAACTGCATTGGACCCGCAACATGATCGAGCTGCGCAAGCTGTTCCAGGTCTTCGGCCGAGGCACCCTGGAGTTCCTGGACCCCGCCAACCGCAAGGCGCTGGTCTATGTAAGACGATATGCCGGCTACCAGATCCTTTGTCTCGCGAACCTGTCCCGGTTCGCGCAACCGGTGGAGTTGGACCTGAGCGGGCTGGTGGGTCTGACACCGGTGGAGATGCTGGGCTATACGGAGTTTCCGCGGATCGATGAGAGGCCTTACCGGCTATCGCTGGCACCGTACGCGTTTTTCTGGTTCGAACTGTGACAGGTGGGGTAGGCCTCTGGGCCTGCGCTCTACAAATGATGAAACTGCTCCTCTGCTTGCCGATCGTTCGTATCCGTCTGCCGCTCCCATGACCGGCTCACCATTTCCTTCGAACCCAAGCCCACCGCCAGCGCCAGCGTGAGCACGATTCCGCCGAAGAGAATCGCGAAACCCAATTGTGCGATCTGGCCTCCGATTCCCAAGTGATCCATCGCCATCGCCGACGTCAACACCATTACCAGCCATTTCACCCCCCAGGCTCAGCAGGCGCGCCGATTGGATCTGGAGGTTGACGGCACCGATCAGAACGCTGCGCGCGAGGAACCTGGCCAATAGGAATCCGGCAATCAATACGACGGTGGCTGCCGCCACCTTGGGCAGATAGTTGAAGAGCCGCACCACCAGTATGGAGGTCAGGCCGGGATCCAGGGCGCTGACGCCGGCCAGCGAACCGAGCAGCACAATGATCCAAAACGATAACTGCGCAATTCCTGTGGATGGACTCCGTGCTGGCTCCCAACCAGCCACCTCCGGCAATCCCCATTGCGTCACACGATCGTCGAACCGAAAGCGCAGAAGCATTCGGCGCAATACGGCCCGCGCCAAAAAGGCCACCATCACCGTGAGCAGCAGAATCATCAGCAGCGCCAGGAGCCCGGGAATAAATCCGGCCACGGCATTGACGAACCTGTCGGCCGCCTGATGCAGCACCTGGTTGGCATGAGTCAACATAGCTCCTCCTTGCAAGGTTATGGACTGAACTTATCCGGCCAGCGCCAGCGCGCGATAAAGTAACCCTTTGCGCTTCGAAACTCCGGCATAACGCCTCAATACACTGTTCCACTTCCGCTGCATCGGCCTCCCGTACCTGCAGCACGTAGGAAGCCAGCCAGCCTAGGTACAGCGGCGTGATCGCCTGCAACAGGTGGTTGCTATCCATCACACGCATTCGGTGGCCCAGTGCGAAGTCGTATACAATTCGAGCCCATAAGCCGTCGGGGAAACGGAATGCCTCGTCGGGTTTGCCCGCCAGCTTTTTCAATTCCGCAACGTGGCCGGCGGCAACACTTCCCTCCAGATGTCCCGCAGATTGTGAAAACCCAGCCGGAAGGATTCGATCATCGGTTGCACGTCGACCGGCGGAGGCTCGGGTGCATGGCACGAGTCCAAACCGAAAGTCGGCACTAGCTCCGACGCCCGCAGCCGCTGCCACGCCGAAGCGGTGCGATGGATTTCAGTGAAAAGCGAGCCAAGCACTTGGGCCAGCGCTGCAGTCAACTGGGGCGGCGGGCCGCTCGCATTCTGCACTCGTGTTCCCAAGAAGGACTGCACCAACTTAAAGCTTCCGGCAATGCTTTGCGTAGTGATCCAGGCATCCACACCGGTGCCGGTAACGTCGGCTTCCCATCGTGCTTGTTGGGTGAGATGCGTCATCAGCGTCGCCGAGTAGCCGAAGTCCGCGCCAATCGGCTGGCGAATCTGTTTGCCATAAAGTGCCCGCAGCAGGGGGTAAACGATGCCGTTGATCACGGTGCCATCGTACTTGTGCCTCGAATAGCGCGGTGTCACTAGGTCGAACTGGCCTTCCAGCACGGGACGAACCAGTGCTTCGGTCCATTGTGGTGTGACTTCACAGATGTCTGCGTCGATGAGCGCGCAGCTCTTGGCCTCGAGCTTTCGGGCGATTTCAAACACCGTCCGGACGGCATTACCTTTGCCGGGGATGCCGTGGTAATCCGGCGAAAGCAGGTGCACCGGGTAAACCGGATAGGCCACCTGCATCAGCGCGTTGCGATCAGGGATTGCCTGGAGTGCCAACTCGGCCGTGCCGTCGTTCGATCCGCCATCGGCATGCACTAGTACGGTGCGGTTCGCCGGGAAACTTGCAGCCAATCCGTGGGCCGCATTGCGGACCACTCCGGCGATCGTGGCGGCGTTGTTGTAGCCGAGAA
>Ga0075019_10002721_pt1 | contig 10079 bp, 2 predicted proteins | sample ColStrG_CSR_2013_FD_71473 | JGI IMG/M metagenome (GOLD analysis project Ga0075019, IMG submission 71473) | Freshwater sediment microbial communities in response to fracking from Pennsylvania, USA - Cold Stream Run_MetaG_CSR_2013 | ecosystem: Environmental > Aquatic > Freshwater > Creek >...
ACGTGCAGGCGATGAAGGAATCGTGGGCGCATAGCTCCGAGGACGCGCAGACGGAGGACGACGGCGCCAAGGCCTCCGGCAAAGCCGCCGGCGCCGGCGGCGAGGAATTTTTCGACCAATGGGCCGACGCGTCGCGCCCGCTCCATCCCGAGCTCGACCTCGCCTCGCGCGCGCGCGCCGCCTACGACCGCTTCTTCAATCTGCACGCTTCCGACCTGGCGGCGCTGCGCAAGGGCGACGAGGTCTTCTCACCCCCCGCCAATTCCGCTCTGGTATTGGCGCAGGCCAGGGCGCCCGTGGGCGACGGCACGTGGTCGATGGTGCTGGCGCCCGACGACGAGGCGCTGCTGCGCGGCGTGAAGGCGCTCGTCGCCCCCACCGCCTGGAACCGGGTGGACGGACGCGTCAGCGCGCTCAACCCGCGCAGCGGCGCGGTCGTCACGGCGGCTTCGAGCGCTCCCTATTTCATAGCGACCGCGTCGCTCTCGCCGGCGAACCTGCGGCTGATCGCGGCGGGATGGCTGTCGTCCGACCCTGACATCTACGCCGGCGTCGCGCTCTTGGGCGCCATGGTGCTGGGCGCGGTCACCTACGCCACCGTGCGCCGGCATGGGGTGCGCCAATGAATATTTGGCCGCACGCGCTCGCCATCTGCTTGGGTTTCTTGATCGCCTTCGGCGCGGCGGCCGAGAGCGTCGATCCGAGTCCGGCGGCGAACTGGACGGCCTATAAGGCGCGCTTCCTGAGCGAGGAAGGGCGCATCGTCGACGAAGCGGGCGGGCGCATGGTCAGCCACAGCGAAGGGCAGGGCTATGGCATGCTGCTGGCCGCCTTCAACGGCGACGCTCCCGCATTCGACCTGATGTGGGCCTGGACGCAGTCCAACCTTTACGTGCGCGGCGACGATTTGGCGGCGTGGCGCTGGGTTCCCGGCGATTCGCCGCATGTGCTCGACGCCAACAACGCCACCGACGGCGACATCTTGATCGCCTGGGCCCTGGCCGAGGGCGGTCAACGTTTCAACCGCGCCGACTACGTCGAGCGCGCGCGCCGCATCGCGCATATCGTGGCGTGGTCGCTGACCTATCACGCGCCGTTCGGCCTCGCCCTTTCCCCGGCGAAATTCGGCTACGGCCCGAAGGACGCCGACGACGGCCCGGTGGTGAATCCGTCCTATTGGGTCTATCCGGCCTTTCTCGCCTTCGAGCGCATCACGCCGGAAGTCGATTGGCGCAAGATCGCCTCGGGCGGGCGGGCCCTGCTGAAGGCGTCCGCCTTCGGCGATCGGCGTTTGCCGGCGGACTGGATTTCGCTGCGCGGCGCGCCGCATCCGGCCAAGGCGCATCCCGCCGTGTTCGGCTACGACGCGCTGCGCGTGCCGCTTTATCTCGCCTGGGGCGACCCCGCCGACCGCGCGGGCCTCGACGTGTATGCGCGAGGCTGGGCGAGCGCCGACGCGCCCCTCGCCACCGTTCCTCTCGATGATTCGGCCAAGCCCGAGACGCTCGACGCTCCGGGCTATCAGGCGGTCGCCGCGCTGGCGCGCTGCGTCGCCAAGGGCGAGGCGTTCCCACGCGCCCTGCGCGCTCCCGAGTTCGACCGTTATTACCCGAGCACCCTGCACATGCTGGTCTTGGCGGCGCTCGCGCAAAGGGCGTTCCCATGCGCCTGAACGCCGCGGCGTCTTTGGCGGTTTTGGCGCTCGCCCTCGCGGCGCGCCCGGCGTCGGCCGAGCCGCATGACGCGCCCTCGGCGCCGGCGGGCGAGACCGCGGTCGCCGCGCCGCCCGAGGGTGCGGAATATGGCAAGATCTACCAGGCGCCGCTGTTCGTCTCGATGTTCGCCTTGGCGGCCAAAGAGGCGCCGGTCGACGAGACCGCGCTGCGCTACTACGCAGCGCTCCGCAACACGGTGCGCGTCGACGCGGAAATTCGCCGGCTCAAGGCGCTGCATCCCAGCTGGACGCCGCCCAACAACGTCTATGCCCCCGCAGGCGCGGGCAATGACGAGCAGCCGTTTTGGGATCTGTTCGCCGCCGACCGCCTCAACGAGCTGCACGCCGGCATCGCGTTGCGCGAAAAGCGCGAGCCGGGCTGGAAGCCGTCACGCGAATTGTCCGACAAGCTGCGCCGCAAGGAGGCGACCAACGCGATGGTCGCGGCGGAGAACGCCGGCGATTGGGCGCAGACCCTGCGCATCGCCGACGACGAGCCCGACATCTTGAACTGCGGCTCCATCGACGCGGATTGGCGCATCGCCGAGGCGTTCCTCAACCTGGAAAAGCGCGCCCGCGCCTTCGAGATCTACCAGGCGATCTTGAGCACCTGCACCACCCACGACGAGCGCCTGGCGACGGTGCGCAAGGCGATTTCCCGTTTTCCCGCGGACGACGTCAAGCGGCTGTTCGACATGGGCGCCAAGATGCAGGACGGCACGGGCGAGTTCGACGCCGCGCGCGTCGACCTGACGCGAGCGCGCCTGGCCCAGATCAACGCCGGCCAAAGCTCCGACACGATCGAGGCCGCCGATCTCGCCGCGTTCTTCGCCGCCGCCGAAAAGGGCGGCGACCGCGCCGATTTCGCGCTCGCGGGCTGGTATGAATTCAAGCTCGGGGAATGGGCGAGCGCCGACCGCTGGTTCGCGCTGGGCACGCCGCCCAAGGCGAGCGCCGACGACCTCGACGGCAAATTCGCCCTCGGCCACGGGCTCAGCCTGCTGAAGCTGGCCAAGCCGGACGACGCGCGCCGCTTGGCGTGGGAGTGGCGCGCCAACGCACGGGCGTTGACCGACCTCTACATCAGCGCCACCCTCGCCGAATTGGCGATCGAGGGCGACGCGCCCCTGCTCGGCGAGGCCGACGCCGCGGACTTCGCGGGCGTCGTGCGCGAGATCAAGTCGTTCGAGGGCGCGGCCGCGCTCGGATGGCGCGACCTGAAGTTCCGCGCCTATGACGCCGGCGCCGAATGGTTCAAGACGGCGATCGGATATCGCGGCATCGACGTCCTCGCCGGTCCCGGCGCCGCCAAGCCCGACGACGCCGGCCTCAAGGCGATCGAAGGCGAGGTGCTGGCGCTCGCGGCGGGCGGACGGTTGGATGAAGCCGCCGACGTCGCCGAGATCTGGCGCGACGCGAGCCCGGCGCTCGCGGACGGCTTCATTTCCGTCGTCACGACCATGCTCAACGCGCCCGAGCCGACGCAAGGCCTGACGCCGCACCGCATCCACGCCTATGCCGACATCGCGGTGGCCAGGCGTTCGGCCTCCGCCGCCAAGAGCTTGGGCTGGCACAATTACCGTGCCCAGGATTGGCCGGCCGCCGTCGACTGGTTCCGCAGCGCCGTCGATTGGTCCGGGGATCGCCGCGGCGACGACAAGACCAGCGAAGGCCTGGCGCTGGCGCTCAAGAACGCCGGCCGCTGGAGCGAGGCCGAGGACGTGGCCTGGCCTTGGCGCGAACGCTCGCGGAGCCTGCGCTCGGTCTATTTCACCGTCATGGTCGCGCAGTTGACCGCGCCCGAGGCGCAAGCGGCGCGCGCCAGCCTGAGCCGCGAGCGAGTCGAGCGCTTCGCAAAGCTCGTGCGGATCGACCGTTCCAGCGAAGGCGCGAAGGCGCTGGGCTGGTTCTCCCTATCCGACCCCACTTGCGCCTTCGCCGCGCCGTGGTTCCGCAATTCGCTGGCGTGGAGCGCCGACGGCGCCGACGATTCCAAGAGCGAGGAAGGTTTGGCCCAGTCGCTGCGCGCGGTCGGCCGCTTTGGCGAAGCCGAGGACGTCGCTTACGCCCTGCGCGATCATGCGCCGGAAATGCGCGATCTCTATAAGGCGATCACGATCCAGGAACTGACGCAGGAGCTGCCGCCGGTGGCGATCCCCGAGGCGCGCATGGCGCGCTTTGCGCAATTCGTCCTGGCCGAACGCTCTGCCGACGGCGCCCAGGCGCTCGGCTGGCGGCGCTATCGTCAGCCTGCGGAAGGCTATGGCGCGCAATGGTTCGCCCTCGCCACCACCTGGGCCACCGACAAGCCGCGCGACGCCAAGATGGACGAAGGCTTCGCCCTCACCTTGCGCGCGATCGGCAAGCTTTCCGAAGCCGAGGCCTTGGCCTGGCCCTACGTCGACAAATCCGAGCCGATGAAGAAGCTCTACGTCGACGTGCTGGTCGAGGAATTGTCGCGCGACAATCCGCCCGAGCCGGTCGACGAGGGGCGCCTCGCCAGCTTCGTGCGCACGATCGAGCCGATGAAGTCGCCGCTGGGCGCGCAGGCGCTCGGCTGGTATCGGCTCGAACGCGGCGAATACCGCGAAGCGGCGATTTGGTTCGAGCGCGCGGTCGATTGGTGGCCCAAGCTCAAGGACGCCCAGGCCAAGCGTCTCTCGGCGCCGGTCGAAGAAGTCGAAGACTATGAGCCGATCTTGGCCAAGCTCGCCTTGCTCCATCCGGAATACCGCAGGACGCCGCGCGCCTTCCCCAATTCCTCGTCGCTGATCGGCAAGACCGGCGAACTCTATGTCGAGACGGTCGAGGGCCGGGAAAAGACCTGGGAGGGCTACGCCCTCACGCTGCGCGCGCTCGGGCGGACCGACGAAGCCGAGAAGATCGCCTTCGAGCACCGCGCCGCTTCGCCGGCGCTTCGCAAGCTCTATATCGAGATCGCCATCGCCGCGCTCTCGCGCGAGGGCGGTTCGCCGCTGTCGGAGGAGCGCCTGCGACGCTACCGCGACGCCATCGTCGAGGACCGCTCGGCTTCGGGCGCCGAAGCGCTCGGCTGGCGCGCCTATCACGGGCCCGACTACGCGGCCGCCGCGCAATGGTTCCAGACCTCGCTGGATTGGCTCGCGCGCGAAAAAGACGCCAAACCCAAGGTCGAGGTGGTCGAAGCTTTGGTCCTCGCGTTGCGCGAGCTGCGCCGCATGGACGACGCGCTGGCGATCGCCACGCGATTCCGCGCGATGGGCGGCGGGTTCGGGCGCATCTATTTCGAGGCGACTTTCGCCGCGCTCGAAATGCTTCCGGCCGACGATCCGAAGGTCGGCGAGCGGCGCGCGGCGGTCGAAAAAGAGATCGCCGACGCGCATTCGATCGACGGCGCGACCGCCTTCGGCTGGTTCCTCTATCGCGCCCGCGACTATTCCGCCTCGGTGCGCAGCTTCCGCGACGCCGTGGCGTGGCGCACGCCCGAAACCAAGACCGGCGCGCCGCTCGAGGGTCTGGCCTTGGCCCTGTGCGCTGAGACGGGCGACGACGAATATTGCTCCTTCGCCTATTCCTGGCGCACGGCGTCCGACGACACCAAGGCGCTCTACGCCGACGCGATGGTCGCCTGGCTGGCCAAGGCCGACGCGCAAAGCGACATGCCGGCCTCGGCGCTCGCCAATTTCCAGGCCTTCGTCACCGACGAAAAGAGCGTGATGGGCGCTCGGGCGCTGGGCTGGCGCTATTCCCGCCAGAAGGATTGGCCGACCTCGCTCTCCTGGTTCAAGCTCGCGCTGCAATGGGGCGAGGTCGACCTGAAGACCCCTTCCGGCGCCGCCGACGACGCGAAGACCGTCGAGGGCTACGCCCAGGCTCTGCGCAATTCCGGCGAAGTCGTCCAAGCCGAAGACGTCGCCTATCTCTGGCGCGACCGCTCGAGCGAATTGCGCGCGCTTTATTTCCAGGCGGCGGTGCAGAGCTTCGCGGCCTCGACCCCGCCGATGGACGATCCGCGCGTGGCGCGCTTCGCCGACGAGGCCGCCGCCGACCGCTCGCTCGACGGCGCGCAGAATCTCGGCTGGCTCGCCTATCGCGACAAGGATTTCGCCGCGGCCGTCACCTGGTTCGGGCGCGGCATCGCCTGGGCGCCCGAAGGCGAGGCCGACGTCAAGACCTACGAAGGCTACGCGCTGTCGCTGTTGTCGGCGGGACGCTTCGCGGACGCGGAGGCGGTGGCGTGGAAATGGCGCGACAAGTCGAAGGACTTGCGCGCGGTGTTCATCAACGCGATGGTCGCCGAGCTTTCCAAGCCGGAACTCGCGGCCTCGCTCGACGACGTGCGCATCGGGCGCCTGATGCGTCTCACCCTCGCCGACCATTCCTTCGCCGGCGCGCAGGCGATCGCCTGGTGGCGCCAATCGGACGAGCATTGCGCCGACGCGCTGCCATGGTTCCAGCGCGCGGTGGAATGGTCCACCGACGGCAAGGGAGACGCCAAGACGAACGAGGGTCTCGCGTTGGCGCTCGACCGGCTCGGGCGCTCGGCGGAGGCCGAGGACATCGCCTTCGCCTGGAGCGAGCGCGCGCCCGACATGCGCGCGCTCTATCTCAAAATCGGCTCGGTCGAGCTGACGCGGGAGTGGCCGCGAATCTCGATGGATTCCGCCCATGTCGAGCGCTACCGCAAGATCGTCACGGCCGACCGCTCGAGCGTGGGCATGCAGGCGCTCGCGTGGAACCGCTACATGAAGGCGGGCGAGGCCTATGCCGGCCGATGGTTCCAGCTCGCGCAGGCCTGGGCCAAGGACGGCAAGGGCGACGCCAAGTTGAACGAAGGCTATGCGCTGGCGTTGCGCGCGATCGGCCGCAACGCCCAGGCCGAGGAGATCGTCTTCCCGTGGGTCGCCGACGTGCCCGCGATGAAGAAGCTCTACATCGACATCGGCGTCGAGGAATTGTCGCGCGACAATCCGCCCGAGCCGATGGACGAGCCGCGCGTCGCGCGCTACCTCGGCGTGATCGAGCCGGTCCGCTCGGCGCTGGGCGCGCAGGCGGTCGGCTGGTATCGCTATGAGCGCGGCGAGAACGACGCGGCGATCGCGTGGTTCAAGAACGCGCTCGATTGGTGGCCCAAGCCCAAAGAGGACGCGGAAAAGAAGCTGCTCGTCCCGGTCGACGACTATAACGCCATTTTGGCCAAGTTGGCGTTGGTCCACCCGGACTATCGCCGCACGCCGCGCGCCTATCCCAATTCCTCGCTGCTGATCGGCCAGGACGCGCAAAGCTACGTCGACACGCCCGAGGGCCTGGCCAAGACCGTGCAGGGCTACGCGCTGGCGCTGCGCGCGGCGGGCCGCTCGCAGGAGGCGGAAGACCTCGCCTATGCCTGGCGCGACCGTTGGCCGCCGCTGCGCGCGCTGTTCCTGCAGATCGCGGCGGACGAACTCGCCAAGGACGGCGCGCCGCTCGCCGCCAATCGGCTCGCCCGCTACGTCGCGGCGATCACGGAAGAGAAATCTTCGTTCGGCGCGGCCGCGATGGCGTGGCGGGCTTACCGCGCCAACCAATATGACGAATCCACGAAATGGTTCGCCTCGGCGCTCGATTGGCGCGACCCCAAGGCCGCGCCGGACCTCGACCTAGTGCAGGGCGCGGCGATGGCGCTTCGGCTGGGCAAGCATCTCGACCAAGCCGCCGCGCTGGTCGCCAAATGGCGCGGCGCGCTGCCGGGCCTGCTCGACGAGTCGATCCGCATCACGCTCGCTCAACTCGGCGGCGTCGAGCCGAACTCGCCCGACGCCGCCAAGAAGATCGCGGCGCTCGCCGCCGACGTGGCCGCCGCGCGCGCCCCCGACGGCGCGCAGGCGATCGGCTGGCTCGCCTATCAGCGCAAGGAATGGCCGGCCGCCGAGGCGTGGTTCAAGAAAGCGGTGGTGTGGACCGTCAAGGGCGACCCGTCGCCCAAGGCCCTCGAGGGCCTGGCGCGCGCGCTGGTGGCCGAGGGCCGCTTGCAGGAGGCGTTCACCTTCGCCGACCAATGGAGCGCGCGGGTCGCGGACCTCAAGCCGATCTTCATCGACATCGCCGCCGCCATGTTGGCGAGCCCGCCCGACGGCGCGCCCGAACTTCCCGACGACGCGATCGCGCGCGCCGGTGCGATGTTCGCCGAGGCGCAATCGGCGGTGGGCGCGCAGTCGCTCGCCTGGGCGAGGCTTCGCGTGAAGGACTATTCGACCGCCGCCGACTGGTTCAAGGCGGCGATCTCCTGGAGCGGAATCGAAGGCGGCGACCGCAAGAGCGTCGAAGGGCTGTTGATCGCCCTTCGCGGCCTCAACCGTTTCGACGAAGCGGAAGCGCTTGCGTTCAAGGGAGCCAAGACCGACGAGACCCTGCGCCAAGTCTATCTCGAGATCGTCTCCGACCGGCTGACGCGCCAGCCGCCGATTCCGCCCAACGCCGAAGGCATGAGCCGCTTCGCGACCATGGTGCTGTCGGCCAGCTCGGCCTCGGGCGCCGAGGCGCTCGGCTGGTTCTCGTTCAACACGCGCCAGATCCAGGCGGCGGCGTCGTGGTTCGAAAAGGCGCTGGCCTGGGCGCCCGACGAGAGCGCCGCGTTCGGCGCCGCGCTCAGCTACAAGGCGATGGGCGACCGGCAGGACTATTTCCGCATCGTCTCCCTCTACCGCATGCAATTCGGAAGGATCGCCGACCTCGCCGCCGGCCGGCGCACCGACCGGGGAAGCCACGAGCAGCGCGCCGCGCTGGAGACGAGCGGCGGCGGTTGGACCGTGCCGCAAGACGCGCCGCAGACCGCCGCTTCGCTCGACGCGGGCGACGAGAGTTTCGACGATCCAGCGCCCGTGCGCCGCCACGCTCGCCGCCCGCCCAAAGGCGGCGGAGCGCTGGGCGCCTTCCTCAAGCACAAGGACTATGCCGGCTGCGTCGCCAAAGCCAACGCGCTCGCCCAAAGCGGCAAGCTTAGAGCCGCCGACGCGGTGATCGAGGGCTGGTGCCTGCTCGGCGCCTCGCGCCCGGCCGAGGCGGCGCGCGTGTTCGACTTTGCCGCCGGCGTCTCGCACGGCTCGACGCATGACGACGCGGCCTATGGAAAATCGCTCGCCTTGCTCCAAATGGGCCGCTCGGGCGACGCGGTGAACGCGGCCGGCTCGGGCGACCTGACCGCCAAGCGGCGCAATGACGTCGGCCTTCAGGCGCTTTCGCAACAGGCCAACGACGCCTACCAAAGCGGGCGCTATGCGGCGGCGATCGAATGGCTCGACCGACGCAAGGCCTTCGCGCCGGAAACGCGCGATCTCGTGCAATTGCGCGCGTGGTCTCTCTTCAAGCTCGGCGACAAAACGCGCTCGGTCCAGTTGTTCCACGCCCTCGACGACCAGATGTCGACGGTGGACACGCAGACGGGATTGAGCGCGGCGGGAGCGAACCCTTAACCATTCCGCTTTACCCTTCGGAAGCGCTGTTGCGTAAGTTCGAGTGGCGTCATGCGAATTCTTGTCAAAGCGTTGGCTCTAAGCCTGTCCGTCGGCGCGCTCGCCGCCTGTTCCCAGGCCCCGGTCGACACCCGCGCGGCCTTTGAAGTCACCGACCCGGGCGCCCCCGCCGACACGCCGATGGCGCAATTGCCCGCAGCCGCCGGCGAGCAAGTGGCGGTCGTGCAATCGGCCGACCATGGAATCATCACGCAAAAGATCGTCCTGCGCGGCGACGCGGCGACCTGGGGCGAGAACGGCATCGTCGTCGTCGTCGATCAGAATCCCGACCACCGCCCGGGCGAAGCGAACTGGGCGACGCCCAAGCCGACCGAAAGCATGATCGCCCGCGAGCTGCGCGAGAATTTCGCCGACATCGACATGGGCATCGGCCAGACGCTGACGCGCAACTCGTTCGGGCCGTTCGGCTACGCCCTGGGCAAAACCTCGCAGGACCTCACCTGCCTCTACGCCTGGCAATTCGCGCCCGGCCGTCCGGCGCCGTTGATCTCGGACCCGGCCGTGGACGGCGTGACCGCCTCGCAGCCGGCCGTCGCGACCTCCGTGCGCGTGCGGCTGTGCAAGCAGCACGTCGCTGAGGCGGACCTCGTGGCGATGGTGTCGCAAATGGCGGTGTTCCCGCCGCATTCGACGACGCCCTATCTCGACACGACCTATCGGCCCGGCGGCGCGGCCGCGCCCGACGCGCTCGCAGCGACGGGCCTCCCCGGCGCCTTCTATCGCGGCCCCAAGACGACGGCCTCGCTCGAGGACGACGACGTCCGGCCGGTCAAGGCGAAGAAGAAGCCTCATCACAAACGTCAAGCCCATCACCATCATAAGAAGGCCATTGTCCGCCGCGATGCCGACCAGGACGGTTCAAGCGCGCTGGCGCC
>Ga0075019_10002722_pt1 | contig 10077 bp, 10 predicted proteins | sample ColStrG_CSR_2013_FD_71473 | JGI IMG/M metagenome (GOLD analysis project Ga0075019, IMG submission 71473) | Freshwater sediment microbial communities in response to fracking from Pennsylvania, USA - Cold Stream Run_MetaG_CSR_2013 | ecosystem: Environmental > Aquatic > Freshwater > Creek >...
CAGTCATGGATATACCCTGGGCCGGACGCGCGAGCTCTCGTGACGTGCCGCTTCGATACGTTCGATTTCGTCCAGGCTCCGCGGCGCCGGCTGGCAACTGTTCAAAATGCTGTCAGCCATGCCAAGCGCTTGGGCGACGCGCAAAAATGTAAGCAACTCAACCTTGCCACCATTCTCCAAATTCTTGATGGCTTGCAGGCTTGCTCGGCTGAGCGCGACCAGATCTTCCTGGCGCAGGCCTTGTGCGGCACGCGCGAGACGCAGGTTCTTGCCGATTTCTTCGGCAAGGTCCGAGGCGGAAGCGAGCGCTGTGATCATATATTTCCTGAAATCTATTGTGTCACGATAAAATTATAATAGATCTTATAAAATCTACAAGCCGTCCTTTGACTTGGCATGCACCCACGCCTGTGCGGCGCGAAGGTCGAACGCGGGCTTCCTCAAGCATTCCGTAAATCGTGCGACCTTGGATGGGTCTGCGCCGGGATGCCTGGTCGTGTGCGTTACGCCCCGTGTGAATGATGCAGAGCTGAGGCGGTTCCTGAAAGTAGTCGCCTGGCTTAAGTTTGGCTATGGAGAAAGACTCCAGGAAGAGTGGCGGGCGCTTTGGGTGGCGAAAGTGGCACCCCGTCAGGGCTTGAAATGGCTTCCTAGGCAATAGTCCTGATCGGTTAAATTCTGCTCATGCACATCGCGATACTCACATTTGACGGGTTCAACGAACTCGACTCCCTGCTTGCTCTGGGAATCTTGAACCGTGTCAAAAAAGCAGATTGGCGCGTTAGTCTGTCCTGCCCAACGCCGACGGTCACGTCGATGAATGGCGTCACCTTGCAGGCCCAGTCCACGTTGGAAGAAGCTTGCACAGCCGACGCCGTGTTGTTTGGCAGTGGAATAAAAACCCGTGACCTTGCCAACGATGCGCGCCTTATGGGAAGGCTAACGCTAGACCCTGCAAGGCAGATTATTGGCGCCCAATGCTCGGGAACCTTGATGCTGGCAAAACTCGGTCTCTTGCGTGCGGTTCCCGCCTGCACGGATTTGCTGACCAAGCCCTGGGTGCAAGAGGCCGGGGTTGAGGTGCTGAATCAACCGTTTTACGCGGACGGTAATATTGCCACGGCCGGTGGTTGCCTGTCTTCGCAGTATTTGGCCGCTTGGGTTATCGCCCGATGTGAGGGCCTGGATGCCGCAAAGTCAGCGATGCACTACGTGGCGCCGGTTGGCGAAAAAGAACTCTACGTTGAACGCGCCATCGCCAACATCAGCCCGTATCTTTGAGTTGACGCGGCTTCGTTAGCCAAGGTTAGGTGCCTAACGACCGCTCGTTCTGGCAGGCGCTTTGGGCCGATTGCTGAACTTGGTTGGCACCTCCGGTGTGCCCAAATCAGCCCTGCCTCGCAGCGTAACCCGACTGTTAGCAGTTTTCGTTTCCGGATAAAACGCTATTGCGACCTCTAACTCCAGTCAGCGACTGTTCATGTGGGTCGCCATCGTGCCCAAAGCGATGACCTGGACTAAGTCCTTCCCTCCCCAAACCTGGAGTAGCTTTAGGCGCATAGCGTTGTGCCGCGTTGATGCGTATTTGTACGTAGCCACAGCACGCACTCTTACAGTTCCTGGTTTTTCTTGGAAATCAGAGAATAGGCGTGTGGGAAGCCTCGGTTGAGGGATTACAGCAGTCATCAATGAATCTGTGCATGAAGGGGAATCGTGGCTATCCCATATGCAGGACTCTGGGAGCGATTTGCGGACCAATGCGTCAGCTCCGGCATATTTTTTTTGCGCGATATCAAATACACCAATCGGCCAACATGAACGCAAGCGCCTTTCCCGATACAACACCCATACCACTGGGGACTAGCCCTGCGATTCCCGAGAATCGCGCCGGTCCGGCGAACCATGGCGTCGCCAAACCGGTATTTCATGGCAGCGGCGGTGAATATTTCAAAATCTGGATTGTGAATCTGGTGCTTTCCGTCCTCACGCTGGGCATTTACTCTGCATGGGCCAAGGTTCGAGCGCAGCAATACTTTCATTCAAATACCGAACTGGCTGGATCACGCTTTGCCTATCACGGGCGGCCCCGCAGCATTCTGATAGGTCGGGGGCTGGTCGCCGGGTTGCTCCTGACCGCCGTGGCGCTGGCGCAGTTCAGTAGCCCGATAGCGATCGGATTATTTGCGGGTGGCATCGTGTTGATTCCATGGCTCGCAGCAGGATCGATGCGATTTCGGGCCGCCATGGTGTCATGGCGGGGCGTGCGGTTTTCCTGGAACGGCAGTACCGGTAGGGTGTACCTGCTGACGCTGAAGGTCGTCTGCCTGACCGTGATCACCCTAGGCATTTACTACTTTGCCGGCCATCACCGGTTCAAGCGGCTGCTGATTGACAACTTGTATTTTGGTGACACCGCCTTCGAGGCAACAAGCACATCGGCTTCGTTTTTCGGGCCCTACTGGATCTTTGGCTTGGTAACTACCTTTGCCAGCAAGCTAATTGACGTCATCAGCAAATGGCAGGTAGAAAGTCTCGGCGATAACGCAGCGACCTTGGCGGTCAGCGGACTCAGTATCGGGGTCTTTTACGTGTCCTTCAAAGTGCTTTCAGCTGTTCTTTCCAAAATCGTCCAGAACAAAACCACGCTGGGCAATTTACATCTGCAAAATACTTCAACGGTATCCGGCTTGATTTCCCTTTACGCTGCCAATGCATTGCTGATCGCCTTGACGCTGGGACTATATTGGCCCTGGGCGAGCGTTCGTGAGATGGAATACCGGGCAGCCAATTTCGAGGTGCTTGGTGATATCGGGCGCCTGCAGGCATCCAACACTTCAGCAGAAGTCAACGCTGCCATCGGGCAGGAGGCAGCGGGACTGTTCGATTTCGATGTCAGCTTCTAGGCACCCTATGTCGGCCATCATTTTCAAAGGGGAATATTGCGACGGCGTCTCGGCCAGCGCGCATACGGTGGACGTCGCGTTTGCCGATGGGAGTTTCATCATTCAGGATGCCCGGTTCCCCAAGTCGGCGCCCGTGCATGCGCTCAAGGTATCGGCGCGGCTTGGCCGCTTGCCGCGCACGCTGACCATGCCCGACGGGTCACAGGTCGTGGTGCCCGATTCCATCATGCTGTCGCAGCAACTGCAGGAGGGAACGTCATACCTTAGGAAGTTGGAAGCCAATACGGTGTATGCCGTCGCTGGGGTGATATTGCTTGTGGCATGCGCGTGGGCGTTTTATGTCATGCTGCTCCCCTGGTTGAGTGATACCGTGGCGCGCGCAATCAGCATCGAGATGGAAGAAAAACTATCCGACGGCAGTCTGAAAGACATGGATGCCAGCAATGTTTGGAAGTCCAGCGCCCTCACTGATGCGCAACAGCGCTCCATTCGCCAGCGGTTGGACGCGCAACTGGGAAGCGCCGCCATGAAGCCGGTTCATTTGCAGTTCAGAGATAGTGCGGTATTCGGAGCAAACGCCTTGGCGCTGCCGGGTTCGAATATCGTCATCACCGATAAGCTGGTCGAAATTCTTAATCCGGATGAACTTGCCGCAGTGGTTGCCCATGAACTCGGGCATTTGCATCACAGGCACAACGTGCGCATGCTGATCCGCCAGATCGGGCTATCGGGTGTGTTGAATCTATTCATGGGCTTCGGCGGTGCAAGCGATTCCATCGTGGGCGCGACGCAGGCGCTCGGACAGGCAAAATACAGTCGCGAGTTTGAAACCGAGGCGGATGCTTATTCGATGCAGTTGATGAGAGCGGCCCATATGTCGCCCTGCCTGTTGGCCAGCGCGTTGTTGAAGCTGGAGAAAGCAATGCCAGCGGGGCCCGGATCACAAGCTACGTGGTTTGCAAGTCATCCAACAACGCAACTTCGAATTTATTATGTGGGTGGCTCTTGTCCGTCTTCGACCGTATCAGATTGAACCGGAAAAATGGGGATAAGCAATGAACTTCACTGACTCGGTAAAAACGTGCTTCGTCAAATACGCTGAATTCAATGGTCGTGCGTCGAGGTCTGAATATTGGTGGTTCGCTCTCGCCATCGCTATAGGCAGTGCGATCCTGAGCGCTATTGCACCAGCAGCTTACGGCATCCTCGTGCTTGGAACCCTTGTTCCCTCCATCGCTGCGGCCACCCGACGCTTGCATGACACCAACCGCAGTGGCTGGTGGCAACTGATCGTCCTGGTGCCCGTTGTCGGATTCATCGTCTTGCTGGTCTTCCTGACCCAGGAAAGTCGTCCCGCAGGGGGTTGAAGGACCGGATTCCCATTGGTCCGGCACAGTTACGCCGCCCTCAAAAGCGGTTGGTAGTTCCCATTGCATTCCTGAGTTACCTTTGAGCCCAGGTGAGTATCACTTTCGGCTCAAGGTGGGGCGGCAAAGTATCGTTAGTTGGCGGCAACTTCGATTCCCCCTCAGGTGGTTGCGATTGACCCGTTTATGCATTCACGTTGGGTCATCTGCAGTCATAGGCGAATGGCCGGTATCGGGATGTAAGGCGTGATACGGAAAATGACTTTCAAAGGATGTAAAGAAGGACTCCGGTGCAGCGTGAGCGGTCCTAATTAGGTGCTTAAGGCCCACCAAGAAGCTGCTAGCTGCATAGCCAGGCTCGGGACGTGGGGGCCTAGGTACTGAGCAACGGGCCTCTATGAATCCCGGCGCGATTCACAATCCGAGAGCGCCGGATCGCTTCGTATGGCTGGGGCAGTGCCATGTCTGTACGCGCAGTTACCTTAGGCTCTGCGCCTGCGTTTTGCCCTCCGCGGATTAATTTATCCTTGCCCACATGCCAACCCAAGCCTTCATTAACCCGCAGTTGCTGCTTTGGGCGCGCGATCGCGCTGGGTTGGATGTGGGCGAAGCGGCTCTGGCAGCCAACGTAAAGCCAGAGAAATTGCAGGAATGGGAAGGTGCCCAAAGCCGCCCAACGTTCAGGCAGGCGCAGACACTGGCGCAGGCACTGCACGCCCCGTTCGGGTACCTCTTTTTGAGTGAGCCACCGGTTGAGCGGCTGTCGCTTCCCGACCTGCGCACTATTGCCGGCGCTGAAGTTCCTCGCCCCAGCGTGAACCTGCTGGAGACTGTGCGCATAGCGCTCCAACGTCAAGCCTGGTATCTGGAGTACCAACGCGAACATGGACAAACTCAATTGGGTTTTGTCGGTCGTTTCGCGCTGACGGCCAACCCGGAACAAGTAGCGGCTGACATCCGTCAGGTGCTGGGTGTAGCCATCGAAGAAGGCCAACGCACATGGGAGGTTTACTTCAAGGCTCTGGTTGACGCAGCAGAAGTCGCAGGCGTCCTGGTCATGCGCAGTGGTGTTGTGGGCAATAACACCCACCGTAAGCTGGACGTGGGCGAATTCCGGGGCTTTGCCATTAGTAACACGTTAGCCCCCGTCATATTCATCAATTCGTCTGATGCACCTGCCGCTAGACTTTTTACATTACTCCACGAATTGGCCCATCTCTGGTTCGGCAGCAGCGGCATTTCGAACATCGCCCCAGGGAGCACCCGCAGGGAAGAGCTCGCATGCAATGCAGTGGCCGGTGAGTTCCTGGCCCCTCGCGCGCAGTTTTTGACCTTATGGGAGAGCGCAGCCGCAGATCTTGCGCAAAGGGTTGCTGAGCTGGCCCGTCGCTTTCATGTCAGCACCATGGTCATCATGCGCCGCGCATTGGACCTGGGACTAGTAAGTCAGCCTGCTTACAGCGAGCATTACAGAAGCACGCTTGATGCTTTCCATGCGAAGCAAGGCGGGGGCGGCAATTTCTACCGGAGCGCCGGAGCGAAAAACAGCCCACGCTTCGCCAACGCCGTCATCGCGGAGGCACTCAGCGGTCGCATGCTTTTACGTGATGCCGGGCATTTGTTGGATCTGCAACCCAGCAAGATTCCAGAATTCGCGGGACACCTGGGCGCATGACAGCTTACTTGCTGGACGCAAATACACTGATTGAGGCAAAAAATCGGTATTACCAAGTAAGCATCTGCCCGGGCTTTTGGGATTGGCTCCTGCAAAATGCGGAGACCGGACGCATTGCGAGCGTCGAAAGTGTCGGTGCCGAGTTGCGTGGAGGAAATGACGCCTTGGCGGACTGGACGCGGAAACATGCAGCCATTTTTCTACCTGAATCCGACCAGGATACGCAGGAAGCATTCGCAGAGGTCGCACAGCACGTGGTGCCCCTTGTGCCGGCGATGAGGGTTGCAGGCGCCTTGGATGAGTTCCTTTCTGGAGCTGACCCGTGGCTCATCGCGAAGGCTCGCGTGCTTGGTGCAACCGTTGTGACGCAGGAGCGCCTGAATATGGCAAACAGGAGAAAGTTCCTCATCCCAAACGTTTGCCAGCATTTTGGGGTCCCGTTTATGGATACCTTCGCACTGCTGAACTTACTCGAAGCTCAATTCGTTTTAGCTGCATAACGCTTCAAATGGTGAGGGGCAGTCAAACTGAAGTGGCCGCACCTCTCTCAGGCAAAGTCCTCCTCGTCACTGCTGGTTGAGGCCATATCCGCAAGTCACTGGGTAATCCCCCTAATATATCCAAGGCCCGAAAAGTACAGTTTTTCGTAAAGAAGGTTCTACAGGAAGAAATCGAGACTCCATGAATCCCGGAACGATTCACTACAAAGGACCTGCAGGACGCGGAGCTCCGTCGTACCCTCCCCAGACTGATTGGTCATACTCAATCACCGACCCCGTCATCAGGCCGGATTCTGCGCTACACAAGAATGCCACGGCCCTTGCAACTTCATTCGGATCCACCAAACGGCCATTGGGCTGGGCAGCAGTTGCCTGGGCCAGCCAGTCGTCAGCAGCACCGTGGAACTGGCGTTGAATCCGATCCTCACCTTCACTGGACATCCAGCCAATGTTCAAGGCATTTACACGGATGCGGTTGTGCAGCAGCGCGTACGCAGTGTTGCGCGTCAGCGTTGCCAATGCGCCCTTGCTGGCACAGTAGGCGGCTATAAATGGCTGGCCAGCCAGCGCCGACATGGATCCGATATTGACAATGCGTCCCTCTGTGCCTTCGCGCCGCATGACCAGGATACTCTCCTGCATTAAGTAGAACGGGGCACGTACGTTGACAGCAAACATGCGGTCGAATAGCGCCGGGTCGGTATCGAGAATCGTTCCGCGATCAGTCAGGGCGGCGGCATTGACCAGCACATCCACTCGACCAAATTTGGCGTCGGTTTGATGCACCACGCGTCGGCAATCGTCCACTTTTTCCAGATCGGCCTGCACGTACAAAGCGTTTGTCCCCAAGGCATTAAGCACCTCTGCTTGTGCGGCCCCCTTGCTTGCATTGCGCCCACAAATTACCACGCCATGCGCACCGCGCTGCGCAAGGGTGACTGCAGTTGCCGCGCCCAATCCTTGGGTGCCACCCGTCACGATGGCCACTTGTCCTTGTAGCGAGGCCATTGCGTGGGCGTTTGGGGTAAGGTTTTCTTTCATGGGGTTCTCTGCAAAGTGTTGTGACATCGGCGTGTAGGAAGACGTTGATGGAAGCTGGGTTTCAACTGAGTCGGGTTTGCGCATGGGCTTGCAGTGCGGTTTGAAAATCGGCTGAAGGGATACCCTGGGCTAATGCTTTGCGCATCAGGTCCTGTTGACTCTGAGGCGCGAGCCCGCCAATCGGTGGATCTCGGTCGAGGTTGGTGGGGAACGCATAGCCTTCGGCGCAGGCTGCAATGGCAGCGGCGACATCGGCCGTGTCCATGGCAGTCTGTAACTTCGTCAAACTGGGGTAGAGCTGTTGTGCCATGCGGACACGATCCACCGTTTCCATGCAGCGACCAAATGCGCTGCTGACCTGTAACAAATTGGCCATGCGCCGGATGTGACGGGAGCGGTTGGTTCCCGCCGCGTGCATCAGCGCAGGGTTAAAGAAGATGCCGTCGCCTTTTGATAGCGGCAACTGCACATGGTGGCTATCAAAGTATTCCTGAAACGCTGGTAGGCCCGCCACCAGGTAACCCGGCAGGTATTTTTGGGAATGCGGCAGATACAGCGTCGGACCACTTTCCAGAGGCATGTCTACATGCGCCACAGCGCCTTGCAATGTGAGGAAGGGCGAGAGTTGGTGCACATGGGCGGGAAAGCGCTCCGCACCTGCTGCGTTAAAAAAACCCAGGTGGTAGTCCCGATGCGCGACTTGCGCTTGTCCGCCGGGATTGACGCAATTGATTTGCGAGGTGATTTGGTAAGCTGGGCCAAGCCAGGCTTCGCACACCGTGGCCAGAAGGGCGTTTCCGTAATAGGTGGCGAACACGTCTGGAGCACGCAGGCAGAGCTTTTCAAGTGCATTCCAGACCCGGTCATTGGCGCCAGGCTTGGCAAAGTGGTCACCAGAATGGCCAGCGCGACGCGATTCTTCGATGAGCGCTTGAAACGCGCGCGTGGTCGCATCGACGACGGCCTCGTCGGGGTAGAGTCCCTGCACCACCAACACTCCGGGGCCACTTTGCCAGATGCTGGCCCATTCGGACATGAGCCGATTTCGCCAGGCAGCCGGGTCAACCGCGCTGGCTTGCGCTGCACGCAAGGTATCGCCGTCATAAATAGGTACGCCTTGCAATATGCGCGCGGCTTGCGGGCAATCTTCGGCTTGCGTGACGGTTCGCAGCAATCGGTCCAAGTCGCCGATCTGGCATTGCGTGGCTTGCAGATAGCCGCCGGCGGGCGCCGTGTTCACAGAGCGGGCGGTTGTGTGGAGCATGCTGTCCTCATTCTGATGAATGTCCATTCGATTGATGCTGCAGTGTAGAAAAGGTAGTTTTGATACGCAGGCATAAAACCCCTCAAAAACACCTCAAAATTTCCGTAGCGGGGGCACAATATTTGGATATGGCCCATCCCCACTTACTCAAGGCCGTTGCCTTGCAGGCAGGCGTCAGCCTGGCAACGGTGGATCGGGTCGTGCACCAACGTCCAGGTGTTCGCTCCCACACCATACGTCGCGTACAGCAGGCGATGGGTGAGTTGGAGCGGCAAAGTGCCCAGCTCGGTCTCCAAGGACGCAAGTTCATGCTGGACGTGGTGCTGCAGGCACCCATGCGCTTTTCCCATGTCGTGCGCGACGCGATTGAGCGTGAAATGCCCTTGCTGCATCCGGCTATTCTGCGGGCGCGCTATCACATGGGCGAGTCCATGCCGGTAGCCGATCTCGTGAACATACTGGACAAAATTGCTGTACGCGGAAGCCACGGCGTGCTACTCAAAGCCCCCAACGACGCGGAAGTTGTGGATGCCGTGGCGCGCTTGCAGGTTAAGGGTATCCCGGTGGTCACACTGGTAACCGATTTGCCGAATTCCAGGCGACTCGCCTATGTGGGTATGGATAACCATGCGGCCGGGCAAACCGCTGCCTATTTGTTGGGCCAATGGCTGGGGACGAAAAGTACGGCGGGTGTGCTGGTGTCGCTGAGCAGTACCCGTTTTCGGGGCGAGGGCGATCGCGAGGCGGCCTTTGCTCAGGCATTGCAGCAGCGCTACCCGCTGATACACCGCGTAGATGCCAACGAGGGATTGGGGCTCCATGACGCCACCGTTAACGTTGTACGCCAGAGACTACAAGCGAATCCAGAGGTTTGTGCGGTCTACTCGATTGGCGGTGCCAATGCCGCCATCCTGCAGGCCTTTGCGGCCGAGGGACGATCCTGCAAGGTGTTCATCGGCCACGACCTGGACGCCGATAATCTGCCGCTATTGCAAAGTGGCCAACTCCATGCTGTCCTGCACCACGACCTGCAACACGATATGCGCATGGCCTGTTTGCGCGTGATGCGGGCCCACGGTGTAGGCGATGGAAAGGTGGTTCACAGTTTGTCAGCGGTACAGGTAATTACGCCGGTGAATTTGCCAAGAAGTTGATGAATCCGCTGCAGGGGCTTGGACGCGATTATTTTGCCAATAGAGCACACATGGGGACTCGGCTTGACAAATGACTGCGATGCAGCGAGCAGCTTCAACGCTTTCAATTGGTCGTCAGGTGAAGTCCGCTTCGTGCCCTGAGCGAGGGTAGCGTCACTCAAATTCAGAGCCCG
>Ga0075019_10002724_pt1 | contig 10075 bp, 8 predicted proteins | sample ColStrG_CSR_2013_FD_71473 | JGI IMG/M metagenome (GOLD analysis project Ga0075019, IMG submission 71473) | Freshwater sediment microbial communities in response to fracking from Pennsylvania, USA - Cold Stream Run_MetaG_CSR_2013 | ecosystem: Environmental > Aquatic > Freshwater > Creek >...
GAAGTGGTTGAGCAGGTTTTCGAAGTTTACCGAGAGCGTCACGTTATAAGGATGCTCGGTTCCACCGAGCATCCTTATAACGTGACGCTCTCGGTAAACTTCGAAAACCTGCTCAACCACTTCAACCCCGGCGGGTATCAGGGAGCCATCACCAGCCCCTACTTCCTCCAGGCGACCTCCGTCAATACCGGCTTCGGCGGCGGCGGTCCGGGCGGCCCTGGGGGCCCTGGCGGTTTCGGCGGCGCAGCCAACAACCGCCGCGTCCAACTCGGCATTCGCTTCACCTTCTGAGCTAAGTAAGGGGTGCGGAGCGCCGCCGCGGTATCATAAATCTATTCGTGAGCACCGCGGTCTCCCAAGCCCCTAAAGTCTCTGCCGGAAAGGCTGTCTTCACCATTCTGGGCGCGATCAGTTTCTGTCATTTCCTGAATGACATGATGCAGTCGCTGATCCCGGCCATCTACCCGCTGCTCAAAGCCTCGTACCACCTCGACTTCGGGCAGATCGGGCTGATCACGCTGACCTCGCAGCTCACCGCCTCGCTCCTGCAACCGGTGGTCGGGCTCTACACGGACCGGCGTCCGCTGCCCTATTCGCTGGCCGCGGGCATGGGGTTCACGCTGGGCGGCCTCGCGCTGCTATCGATGGCGCCAACGTTCGCCGTCATCCTGGTTGCGGTGGCCCTGGTCGGCATGGGCTCGGCGGTCTTCCACCCCGAGAGCTCGCGCGTGGCGCGCATGGCTTCGGGCGGGCAGCATGGCCTGGCGCAATCGCTGTTTCAGGTGGGCGGCAATGCAGGCTCGGCGCTGGGTCCGCTACTGGCCGCGTTTATTGTTCTGCCCAACGGACAGCACAGCATCGCCTGGTTTTCTGGGGCCGCCATCCTGGCGATGATCCTGTTGGCCAACGTAGGTTCGTGGACCAGGGGCCACCACCTGGCCGCGGCAAAGTCGCGCGCCCAGACCGGCCGGCGGCGCCCCTTGCTCTCGCGCCGGCGCGTGGCGGCGTGCCTGGCCATCCTGGCTGCGTTGATCTTCTCGAAGTATTTCTATCTGGTGAGCCTCATCAGCTATTACTCCTTCTACCTGATGGGCAAGTTTCACCTCTCGGCGCAGGAAGCGCAGATCTACCTGTTCGCCTTCCTGGGCGCGGTGGCGGCCGGCACGATTATAGGCGGCCCCATCGGCGACCGTTTCGGCCGCAAGTACGTCATCTGGTGCTCGATCCTGGGCGTGCTGCCGTTCACGCTGGCGCTGCCGCACGCGAATCTGTTCTGGACCGGCGTCCTCAGTGTGGTGATCGGCTTGATCCTGGCCTCGGCCTTCTCGGCGATCCTGGTCTACGCCCAGGAACTGGTGCCTGGAAACGTGGGCGCCGTCTCCGGCCTGTTCTTCGGTTTCGCCTTCGGCATGGGCGGTGTAGGGGCAGCCCTGCTGGGCGAGTTGGCCGACCGCACCAGCCTCGGCTTCGTGTACCAGGTTTGCGCGTTTCTGCCGGCAATCGGTTTGCTGGCAGCGTTTTTGCCGAACCTGGATAAGTTGCGAGCGGCGGAATAAGCGCAAATACCTAACCCTGCATAGCCAGAAGGCAAACTGGCCCTCCGGCGGCGTCGGGCTACAGATAATAAGGTCGTGATATATGATAAGGGTGAGGAGCAAGCCATGAACAGCCTCCGGACGCTTACCTCCGACGTAAGCTATTTCGTGCGTTTGATTCAAGCTGGATGGGACGGTGTGACCTCCGCGCCCAAGCCGGCCGATAACTCTTCGCTCACGCCTGCTTTGAAACCTGCAGTCTGGGCGGCCACTGCGATCGGTGCTGCCATTGGGGCATGGAGCGCATCCAGGCAACGGAGCCGCAGGTCCGGATACAGCGTGGCTATGAGCGGCCTGATCGGGAGCGTGTGCGGTTTCGGTTGCGGCATGGCCTGGGCGTCGCGGGGCACCACGGGAACTGCCGCGCGGAGTGCCATCCGGGAAATCAACATCGTCCGTGACCTGCGCTGGCTGGAGAAGAATCCGATCGACTACGCCTGAGCAGAGCTACGGCAGCCGATAGACACAGTACACCCCATTGTCAAACACCGCCGCCCGCGGCAAGCGATTTCGCGCCTGCAACACCACATACTGAATACCCAAGCTGGCGTAACCCGGCATATTCCCAGGCTGGAACCTCACGCCCAGCGTCCCATGCCAGCGCGACCACCACAACTCGCCCAGTTCTTTGAGGTAGTTCACCTGGCCGCCGCCTTTCCAATCCACGTAGACGGCGCGCAGCGCCTCGGAACGGAAGATGCCAGGGTAGCCCCCGCGTGCCGCGTCCGGAAAGAGAAAGACCGCGTCGTTGGGCGTTGCGGAACGCGCCCAGGCGGAGAGTTGCGCCAACTCCGGGGTGTGAAGCTGAGGGTAGTTCACCACGCCGCCGGCCCACGGGATGGCAAAGAACGCGGCCGCGGCAACGGCGGGCGCGGCCATCGACGATCGGGAGCGGGCAAGAACGGTGAGGGCGGCTAGCCCAAGAGCCAAGCCCAGGGGAGTCCACGCCGGTGGATCGAGAAGCACCGGCTGTAACGGCAAAACGTAAGCCAGGGCGAACCAGGCCACGGCCTCGACGTAGCGCCGATCCACAGTCGCGTAGACGCCGGCAACGGCGGTCAGGAACTGCATCAGGAGAGCCGTGAACAGCAGCGTCCGCATCGGCTGGATCTGCGGCACCAGAGACCACTTCCAATGCTCCAGCAGAAGCCAGGAAGCGGGCATGCTGGCCAGGCCCAGGGCCGCCAGGCCCAGCGCGAAAAGCGTGAGCACCGGCGGACACTTGCTGCGTACACGCAGCCAGGCGGCTACCAGGATGACGAAGAGAAGCAGGTGGTGAAGAATCAAGCCGCCCGGCCACATCGAAATCCAAACATAGGCGGCGCGCATCCGCTGCATCTGCTCCTGGAGGGGCGTCAGCGAGGCGAAGAACGACTGTTCGGCGACCGCCTGGTGGGACACGCGCGCCGAGATCAACAAGACGGCAATCGCTGCCGGCAGCGGAACCAGGCCCGCCCATCTTCTCCGCAGCACCGCCAGGACCACGAACAAGCCCCAGAACGGCAGCACGGTGGGTGGATGGTACAGGAACGCGAATGCGCCGGCGATACCCGCCGCCAGGGGCCGCCGGCGCGCCGCCAGTCCCACGGCGCACAGCAGAAGGGGTATGGCGAAAGCGCGCGGCGTGGGCTCGTATTCCGTGGTGAGAACCTGGGGCCCGGTAATCGCCGCTCCCAGGGAACAGACAGCCGCCACCAGGACGGCGGAACCGAAGCCCAGGCCCATCGCTTCGGCCATGAGGATCAACCCCCAGATGCCGGCGGCACGGGTGGCCACCTGCTGGAAGGCCAATACTTCGCGGAACCCGAGGCCGGTCAGGGAGCGGAGCCCGATGGCGGCCTCGTCGTACAGCGTAAAGGCCACATGCGAGTGCTGCACCAGAATGTCGTTGCGCAGCACCGAGGGGTCGCGCAAGTGTTCGAGGATCGGCACATAAATCTGAGTATCCTGCTGCAGCCAGGTGTGACCCGGAAACTGAAGAAAGGTGAGCAGGGCGAGCGCGACGGAAGCGGCGCCGATCGCGAAAGGTCTCATTTCGCCGGCGTCTTGTCCAGTTGCTGTTTCACCCAGATGCGATTGGGGCGCAGTGCGAGAGCGTTGCCGAACGCCTCGCGGGCTTCGGCGTTCTTGTTATCCTTGCGCAGGCTGAGGCCCAGCCAGAGCCAGGCCTCGGCATTCTTCGAGTCCAGTTGAAGGGCTTTGCGAAAGTCGGCGATCGCCAGCGGAATGCCGCCGCCCAAAGCCGCCGGCAGATAGTAGTTGCCCACGCCGCGCGCCACATAAACCTCGGCCGATTTCGGATCCTTCTCGACGGCCTTGTCGATGGCCTCCTGGGCGCGTTTGCCATAACTCAGGCCGGTGAGCAGGTTGGCCGGAACCACCTGGCCGCAGAGCGTGCCGAGCAGGCGGTAGTACTCCGCCATGTCCGGCTTCAGCGCGACGGCCCGCTCGGCCAGCTTGACACCACGTTCGGCCACCTGCTCGGCCTGCCGCTTGTCGCGGACCTCCAGCGCCACCTCGGCCAGATAGGAAGACGCCAGCGCGGCGCGATATTGCGCGGCGGCATCGTTGGGCGCTTTGGCCGCCGCCGCGGCGGATTCGTTGACCAGCTTTTCCAGGGTGGCGCGGTCCTGCTGGTCGCGCGCGATTTCCAGTGGGGACGGAACGGCGGCGGCCAGGAATCCGGCGATGACGATGACGAACATGGTGTCTCCCTAGCCCGGCATAGCCGGAACCAAACAGGCTGCGGCGCAAGAAGCCAGGAGCCGGAAGCCAGAAGTCAGCTGGGCCTCCGGCGGCGCCGGATTGAACGGGGATGTGACTTCCGCGGCCGCCGGGGATGGTGGCCGGTGTGGTGTGTTCCGGAATGCCCCCGGTGGCAGCATCGGATTTGAAGCCATAGGTACTATTACATCAAAGAGCGGCCACCCGGCGCTGCGCCAGCAGGAAGTAAAGCGCCACCAGAACCAAGAGCACGCCGTTCACCGCCAACACGATGGGAGCCGTAAAGACTGGGACGAGCCAACCCGTGACCAGGTTCCCCATGGGCATGCCACCGCGGAAGGCGAAGTTATAAACGCTCATCACGCGGCCGCGCATCTCGTTGGTGACGATGAGCTGCACCAGGGAACTGACCATGGAAAAGACGCCGATCATGGAAACGCCGCTGATGAACAGCATCACCCCGCTCAAGACCAGCGAGCGGGACAGCCCGAATCCGGAGATCCCGGCGCCCAAGGTGATCAGCATGAGGAGCGCGATGCGGCCTTTGTTGTGGACGTTGCCGAGCCAGGCCACTACCAGGGCGCCCACGATGGAACCGATGCCCGACAGGGACAGGAACATGGCATACGTGCCGGCGCCGCGATGAAAGATGTCACTGGCGAAGAGGGGGAACAGGGTCCGCATCGGCACCGCCAGCGCCGTCATGCAGAAGGCCAGCACCATGAGGGCCTCCATGGCGCCCTGTCGGCGGATAAAGCGGAAGCCCTGTTTCATGCTGTCCAGGATGGTCTCCGCGGTCTTTTCCGGGAGGAAGCGCACCGACAACAGCAACAGCGAAACCACGGGCGCAACGAAGGAAAGAGCGTTCAGGCCGAAGCACCAGGTATCGCCCAGTTTCGCCAGAGTGGGCCCCGCCAATGCCGGCCCCAACACCACCGCCGTATTGAACTGCATGGATTGCAGGGCAATGGCGTTCGGCATGTCCTCTTTCTTCACCAAGGTGGGGATCAGGGCGGAATATGCCGGTCCGCCGAAGGCTTGGGCCAGGCCCGAAACAAACGAGCAAGCCAGCATGTGCCAGACCCGGACCAGGTGAAAGCCTACCAGGAAAGTGAGCAGGAGGGCGCACGACATCTGCACGATCTGGGAGCCGATCAACACGCGGCGGCGTTCCATGCGGTCGGCCACGACGCCGCCCACCAGCGAAAAGAGGAAGATCGGGATGCTGCCTAGAAACTGGTCGAGGCCGAGCAGGAACGCGGAATGGCTGAGCTTCCAGATGAGCCAGCCTTGCGCTACGATCTGCATCCAGGTGCCGATGCTGGACGCGCACGCGCCCATCCACATCAAGCGGAAGTCACGGTAATGGAATGCCTTGAAGACCCGTTGAATCACAGATGGCGTGGTGGGGCAGGCCTCCCGGCCTGCCACTGGCGGTTCCAACTCGGATTGTAGCAGTTTCACCCGCGGCGAAGGGATTTCTCGGACTGCGGGGACCGCGGGGACACGGAGTGGTGAAGCAAAACGCGGACACCAGGTGTCCGGCGCCGCCCCTGAGAGCGAAAACGGGACACGCATGTCCCGTTTCCCCGATTCTTCGGGAAAAGGCCAACACAGGCGGGACTGCCTGTGCCACGATTATCGCATGGGGGTGTCAAGGACCGGAGAGGGTACGGAAGGGGGTGGATGACGGCAAGGGATTGATAAGAAGCGACTTAAGGCTGGCTGGACTTTTTTGAAAAAACGTGTGACTGGCTTACCGGAATTCGTTCACTCTGCCGCCCGCCGGGCCGGACATCCTGCGACAATAGGTATAGAGCGCGGTCGGAGCGTTTATGATCGACACGTTGCTGAACCTGCTGTTCCGTTGTCCCCACCGGCGTCTTACACGCCCTCTGGCGCCAGTCACCAGAGCGGGGCAGCCGCACAGCCAGAGCTACGTGGTCTGCCTGGACTGCGGAAAACAGTTCGAGTACGACTTGAACGAAATGCGCATCGGGAAGGCCATTGACCACTCGCGGGACGCCGGGGTTGTGCCGCCCGGCCTGCCGAAGTCCCGAAAGACGAAGGCCAAGTACGCACTGTTTGCGGCGGTGCCGGCGGCAGTCGTTCTGGGCGCGGTATGGAAGGGTCGGACTAAACCTAAGGCCGGCCCTCCCGAGGAATCCAAATAACGGCTGGCCGACAGGCGTTGGAACCGGGTTGGCCCGGAGTTCCGCATACAGATATCTGAATCCCGATTGGGCAGGAACTTCGCAGCCTGCGCCCTCGTAATGACGGTTATGGGCCAGGACACGCGTTACGCCATCCGCACGCTACTGAAAAATCCTGCGTTCACCCTGATCGCGGTGTGCGCGCTGGCGCTCGGCATTGGCGCCAATACAGCCATATTTACCGTCGTCGACCGCGTCATTCTACGGCCGATGCCCTACCGCGACGCCGATCGCCTGGTCAATATCGTGCGGAAATTCCGAACCGGCACGAGCCCGTCCTTGTCCATACCGAAGTTCGCGGTCGTCCGGCAAGCCACCTTGCTCGACGCGGTCGCGGTATACGACTTCATGGGGCCGGGAATGAATCTCAGCGGCGGGGGCCAGCCCGAGCAGGTTCGAGGCGTCCATGTTTCGGAGGATTACTTCCGCCTGTTGGGCGTCGCCCCGGCGATGGGCCGCACCTTCTCAGCGGAGGAAGACCGCCCCGGCGGGCCGCGCGTGGCGGTTCTTACGAACGGCCTCTGGACGCGGCGTTTTGGGGGCGATCGGGCCATGATCGGCCGCACGGTCCGGCTCAACTCCGAGCCCTTCACGGTGATTGGCGTGATGGGCCCGGGTTTCTCCGGCGAACCCGAAACCGACCTCTTCCTGGCCGAGCAGGCCGACCTCAACAGCACCAATCAGGGCCACTTCCTCTTTCTGGGCGGACGGCTCAAGCCCGGCGTCACGATCGAGCAGGCCAACGCCGAGTTGCGCACGACAGCCGACCGCTTCCGCAAACTTTATCCCGGCGTCATGTCGCCCGATGAGAGCTTTACCGCCCAGCCGTTGGGTTCGGTCCTGGTGGGCGACCTACGCAAGCTGTTGTTCATCCTGTTGGGAGCGGTGGCTTTCGTGCTGTTGATCGCCTGCGCCAATGTGGCCAACCTCCTGCTAGTGCGGGCCGCCGGCCGTGGCAAGGAGATCGCCATCCGCATGGCACTGGGCGCCGGGCGGGCCGCTATTCTGCGACAGTTGCTGACGGAGAGCCTGCTCCTTGCCCTGGCCGGTGGCGCGGCCGGCGTCTTCCTCGGCGCCGCCGGTCTGCGCGTCCTGCTGGCGGTTTCCCCGGCGGAACTGCCTCGCCTCCCGGCAGTCGAGCACCTCAACGTGATCGGCTTGATGGATGCACGCATCCTGGCGTTTGCTCTTGCCGTTTCGATTTTCACCGGCGTCCTGTTCGGACTCGTGCCCGCGCTGCAAATCACCCGTCCCAATCTGAACGCCTCACTGCGCGAGGGAGGCGCGCGCACCACCGCCGGGGCCCGCCGGCAGATGACTCGGAATACGCTGGTGGTAGCCGAGATCGCTCTTTCCCTGGTGCTGCTGGTTTGCGCGGCTCTCATGATCCGAACGTTTCTGGCCTTGCGCAATGTGCAGCCGGGGTTTCAAGCCGTTTCGGTGCTTTCCATGAGCACTTCGCTCGCCGGGAAGAAATACGAAACCGCCGCCGGAGTAGAGCGCCTGGCCACCGAGTTGACACGCCGCCTGGAGTCGCTTGCGGGCGTGCAAGCCGCCACATACGCCCTGACGCTGCCGCTGCAACTGGGCCCCGACCTGCCGTTCTCCATTGCCGGAAAAGCGCCACGCGACGGGGGGCCGTTCAACGGCGACGAGCAGTATCGCCCCGTCGGCGCGCATTACTTCCAGACGCTTGGCATTCCGCTCCGCCGGGGCCGTTTGTACGATGAGCGCGACACCAGTACCGGCCCCTGGACGCTGATCATCAACGAAGCCATGGCAAAGAAGTACTGGCCCAAAGAGAATCCGGTGGGGGCGACGGTAACGATCGGGAAGGGGCTGGGCCGAGAGTTTGACGACCGCCCCAGGGAAGTCGTCGGGGTGGTGGGCGATGTGTACGAAAATGGAGTCGATGGGGCCCCCCCGCCGCTGATGTATATCCCCGTCGGCCAGGAGCCGAATGGCTTTGTGGCACTGGCCAACCGCGTGCTGCCTTCCTCATGGGCAGTCCGTGCTACGGGCGATCCGATGGCGGTAGCCCGTGCGGTCCAGCAGGAATTTCTCTGCGTCGATCCCGATTTGCCGGTGGCGCGGGTGATGAGCATGGACCGCCTGCTCGCCAAATCCATCTCACGCCAGAATTTCAGCATGATCCTGCTGGGCATCTTCGGCGGGGTTGCGCTGCTGCTGGCAGCGATTGGGATTTACGGCGTGATGTCCTCTACGGTGCAGCAGCGAACCGGCGAAATGGGCATCCGCATCGCTCTGGGCGCGGGAACAGGCCAGTTGCTACGCCTGGTGGTCGGCCAGGGTCTGTTGCTTGCCGGCGCCGGTGTGACCATCGGCCTGGGCGCCGCCTTCGGCCTCGCACGGGTCATGTCCAGCCTGCTGTTTGGGGTAAAGGCCACCGATGCCGCCACCTTCGCCGCCGTGGCCGCAGTCCTCTCCACGGTCGCGGTTCTGGCCTGCTACATCCCCGCACGCCGCGCCACGCGCGTAGACCCGATTATCGCTTTGCGCTGCGAGTAAAGGCGGCCGAACTGGCGGGCTTCGGCCTACCTCCAATGCTGTTCACTTAACAATAAGCGCTGGCCATCACTCATGCGTGCCCTGGCTCTACAATCTGGTCTGTACGAGTCGCGCGTGATACGGCCAAAGCAGCGGCCAAGCCGTTATGGCAGATGTTCGACACGGCGACTAATCAGGGGTTAGCCGCTTCGACGCGGTGTGGGACTCTGAAGTGATCGAAGAAATAGCGTGGCTCGACGGGTGGTACACTCCGATTCCGCCGAAGCATTTAACGTCTTGTAGAATTGAGGGGCTCAAGATGAACGATCAACAAAAGAAGAGGCCGTATTCTGCAGTGCGGGATCAAGAGATCCGTGCGGCAATGGATCAGCATTGGGCGGCGTCCGATGCTAACGATTTTTGAAACGGAGCACCGCATCTATCACGAGGATGCGGTGCTGGAATACCCGCAGTCAGGCGAGCGAACTCGTAGTCGACGCAATATTCAAAACCAACGCGCTAGTCAGCCGAGCAAAAAGCGGTTTGCTGTCCGACGGACCATTGGCGGCGGTGATCTTTGGATTACCGAATTCATCCTGACATATGACGGCAAGCCGACCTACACCGTGAGCATCATGGAGTTCAGGGACGACAAGGTTGCCCGGGAAACACAGTACTTTGCGGATCCATTCTTGGCTCCCGCATGGCGCGCTCAATGGGTCGAACGGATGGACACATGATTTCGAAGCGCGCGAATTCCCTGACGACACCGCCATTGGCGGTTTATTCCCGAGGAAACGCCCGATCGTTCGAGTGCGGCGCCGAGCTCCGAGCGCGGACACGAACGAAGCGCGCTGATGGGTGTGGGCGGCGACCTTCGTACGAGTAGCGCGTTATCCGACCGAAGCTTCCCAGAACCGGACTTAACCGGCCAATCTCTGCCTATTTTTCGGGTGGGTTGAGTTTGCGGGTTTCGGTAAGAATCTTCAGGATGCGATTGGCAAGGCGGTCGAGGAGGCGGCGTGCAGATTTATC
>Ga0075019_10002726_pt1 | contig 10072 bp, 10 predicted proteins | sample ColStrG_CSR_2013_FD_71473 | JGI IMG/M metagenome (GOLD analysis project Ga0075019, IMG submission 71473) | Freshwater sediment microbial communities in response to fracking from Pennsylvania, USA - Cold Stream Run_MetaG_CSR_2013 | ecosystem: Environmental > Aquatic > Freshwater > Creek >...
GTGAGACAGGAGATAATGGCAGCCACTATGCCAAAACGGTTCAGAAACGTGCTGGCTGCACGCCGTTGCGCGGCGCGGCGGTGAGCTTGGTCGGGCTAGCATCGGTGGTTGACGTTACCGCGCTTGCAGATGATGTCTTGGCTGACGGGCGTGCGGTTGCCAGATGGCGGATTCAAAACGCATCCGGTGCCGGGCTGACCGTGATGGGCCTTGGCGCAACGATCCTCGCACTTGATGTTCCCGACGCAGGCGGCAAATTTAACGACGTGGTTCTCGGCTATGACTCGGCTGAAGCGTATCTCGCGAACACCAGCTACCTCGGCGCGGTGGTTGGCCGTTTTGCGAACCGAATCGCGGGCGGCACATTCCGCATAGACGACGCCACCTACCACCTCCCCGCCAACGCCGGCCGCCACCTGCTTCACGGGGGGCGCAATGGCTTCGACACGCAAATCTGGACGGGGCACTTCGTTGAGACGCACGAAGGCGCAGGCGTCTGCTTCGCGCGCACAAGTCCGGACGGCGAGCAGGGCTTTCCCGGCGAAGTCGATGTGTCCGCGCAATATGTTTGGACGACGGACAACCGACTGATTGTTGATTTTGCCGCAACCAGCACCGCGCCGACGCCGTTCAATATCGCGCAACACAGTTATTTCAATTTGCGCGGCGCGGCAGCAGGCTCGCTCATCACTGATCATCTGTTGCAGATAAATGCGGATCATATGACTCCGGTCGATGCCACACTCATCCCCACGGGTGCGGTGCGCGACGTGATGGGGACGCCGTTCGATTTCCGCTGCCCCAAGCGCATCGGCGACGACATTGCGCGTGACGATGAGCAGCTCCGCTACGGCGGTGGCTATGACCACAATTGGGTGCTGAATGGGCACGGGATGCGCGAAGTCGCAGTGCTGTTCGACCCGCCAACCCGCCGCCGCCTGTCAATTTCCACCGACCAGCCGGGGCTACAACTCTACACGGGAAACGCGCTTGCGGGCGGTTGGATGGGCAAAGGCGGAATTGCGTATCAAAACCGCAGCGGCGTTGCGCTAGAAACGCAACATTTTCCGGACTCGCCAAATCATCCGCACTTCCCCAACACAATCTTGCGCCCCGGCAAGCCGTTCCACAGCCGAACCATATTTACGTTTTCAGTTGACGCGTAGCGCTTTGCGTTCAGCCGTGTGGGCCGTGCCCAGCGCGCATATAATCAAGCGACTGCATTTCAACCAGCCGCGACACCGTTCGTTCGAACTCGAACGCGCCATCGCCGCGCAGATAGAGTTGCGCGGGTTCGGCAGCCGCCGCGGCGATGAGTTTCACATTATGCTCATAGAGCGTGTCAATCAGCGTGACGAAGCGTGCGGCCTCGTTGCGATTTTCAGGGCCGAGGATCGGTACACCCATGAGCAGTAGTGTGTGATAGTGCCGCGCAAGTACCAGATAATCGCTCGCTCCGCGCGCCTCACGGCACAGCCGCGCAAACGAAAAGACCGCGACACCCTTGAGCGCCTTGGGAACATGGAGGCTGCGTCCACCTGAGATGGGCAATTCCGCCGACGGCACATGCGCCGCATCCTCAGGCGGATAATCGGTGAGGCGGAAGAATGCTTCGCGGCAGGCCGCCGTCGCCGCATCGCCGAGCGGCGTATGCCATGTCGCCATCCCGCCGAGCCGTTCGAGACGATAATCAGTCGGGCCGTTCAGCGCCAGCACATCGAGCCGTTGCTCGATCAGCGCGATAAACGGGAGAAAATGTTCGCGGTTGAGACCATTTTTGTACAAATCGGATGGCGCGCGGTTCGATGTGATCACGAGCGTCACCCCGCGCTCGATCAATTGGGTGAACAACCGAGACATGATCATCGCGTCGGCGCTGTTGTTGACCACCATCTCGTCAAACGCGAGGCAGCGCGCCTCATCGGCAATCGCCGCCGCGACTGGGGGAATGGGATCGCCCGCCTCCTTGAGCCGTTCAACGCGCAGCCGCTCATGCACTTCAAGCATGAATGCGTGGAAATGAACGCGCCGCTTCCGGTTGATCCGGAGGTTGGCGACGAACAAGTCCATCAACATCGATTTGCCGCGCCCCACCCCGCCCCAGAGATAGACGCCACGCGGCGGCTCAGGCTTTTTCTGCGTCAAGCGCCACAGGATCGAACCGCGCGGCGGCACGGCTTCAAGTTCGGCTTGCAGCGCGGACAGCCGCTCCGCTGCGGCGCGCTGTTCGGGATCGGATTTAAGCTCGCCCTTGTCGATTAGGGCATCATAGCGCGCGAGGAGATTTGGCAACGCTTTACGCTTTGCGCGTGGCCGGCTTGCGCACCGTACCGGAGAATGATGCGACCAGATGCGCACCCTGCATCACTAGCCCGCGCACAAAAACCATCCGCCCCGTTTCGCGCAACACTTCTGCCACCGCATCGAGTGGTTCATCAATGCGCCCCGCGCCAATGAATTGCGTTGATAAATCGAGCGTCACCGCCGCACCGACTTCAATCACGCCCGCTATCCGCGCCGCCGCGAATAACGAAATGTCGATCAGGCTCAGCGTGACGCCGCCATGAACGTTGTTGCCGAGATTAGAGTGGCGCGCCGTCGGAAACATCCGCAACCGCGCGCTCGTTTCCGACTCGCGACGCACGATCAACTTGCCCATCGTCAGCGCGTTGAAGCGCGTCTGATCAACAAGTTCCCAAGTGAGCCAACCGGGATTTTCCGGGTCTGGCTCACACCGAAAATGCGGGGTATCTAAGGGCAATTCAGCGCTCAAACGATTCGCTCGGCCACCATTTTTTTGGTTTCAGCGATCGCCTTGGCGGGTGAAAGCCCCTTGGGGCAGGCATTGGCGCAGTTCATGATCGTGTGGCAGCGATACAGCCGGAACGGATCTTCAAGCTCATCCAGCCGCTCACCGGTCATCTCGTCGCGGCTGTCAGCGAGCCAGCGATACGCTTGCAGCAGGATAGCGGGGCCGAGGAACTTATCCGCATTCCACCAATAGCTCGGGCACGAGGTTGAGCAGCAGGCGCACAAGATGCACTCATACAAGCCATCAAGCTTGGCGCGCTCTTCGGGCGATTGCAGCCGCTCCTTGCCCGAGGGCGGCGGGGTAACCGTTTGCAACCAAGGCTTGATGCTGGCGTATTGCGCATAGAAATGCGTGAAGTCAGGCACCAAATCTTTGATAACTTCCATATGCGGCAAGGGGGTGATGCGGACATCGCCCTTACAATCTTCAATCGCCGTCGTGCAGGCGAGGCCGTTCTTACCATTGATGTTCATTGCGCATGAGCCGCAAATCCCTTCGCGGCACGAGCGGCGGAAGGTGAGCGACGGGTCTTGCTCGGATTTCATCTTGATCAGCGCGTCGAGCACCATAGGGCCGCAATTTTCAGTGTCGATCTCGAAGCTGTCCGTGCGCGGATTGGCACCCGAGTCGGGATCATAGCGATAGACTTTGAACGTCTTTTTCGCCTTGGCATCGGCGGGGGCTGCGTGCCTCTTGCCCTTGTTTGAAATCTTACTGTTGGCGGGGAGCGTAAATGCGGCCATTCGTCAATCGTCCTTCACATGCTGCAGATGCGATAACGCAAGCGGCAGCGCGGCTCAATCCACTAATTGGTCTGTTCATCAGATATTCAAACCGCGCGCCATATCGGGGCGGGATGATCGGACGTGCTTTCCTCTGCGTTATGCTTTTAGGCCTGTCGCCGCTGTTGGCGCGGCCTGTGCGCTTCAGCGAGCCGGTGACCCCCTACCACGACACGCATCAGGGCACGGTGAAGAAGCTGCAAGCGATTGAAGCCAATGTGGTTCCGTTGATGAAGAAGCAGGGCGCATCTTATCTCGGTGCGGAATATAATGCTCAGTCCTTGCAATATCGCTTGAAATTCATGAATGATGGTGCGGTGATCTGGATTGATGTCGATGGTCGCAACGGTGCGATTGTCGGGCAATCGGGACACTGAGGCCGTCTTGGTGCGGCTCAGCCGGAATGGGAGGACTATATGCGCGTTCTGATCGTTGAAGATGAACCCAATCTGGGGAACCAACTCAAAAACAGTCTGGAAGCCAATGGCTATGCCATTGATCTGGCGCGCGATGGCGAGGATGGGCACTATCTCGGCTCGACGGAAAGCTATGATGCCGTTGTGCTTGATCTCGGCCTGCCGACGATGGACGGGCTAACCATTCTCGACAAGTGGCGCAAGGAAGGCAAGACAACGCCGGTGCTGGTGCTTACAGCGCGCGATTCCTGGTCGGATAAGGTGGCGGGGCTGGACGCCGGGGCTGACGATTATCTCGCCAAGCCCTTCCAGACTCAGGAACTTATCGCGCGGTTGCGCGCGCTCATTCGCCGTGCGTCGGGGAATGCGTCATCTGAACTCGTTGCAGGCGATGTCCGGCTTGATACCCGTTCGGGGCGCGTCACGCTGGCTGGCGAGCCGATCAAAATGACCGCGCAGGAATATAAGCTGTTGTCTTACCTGCTGCATCACAAGGGCAAGGTCGTGTCACGCACCGAGCTCATTGAGCATATCTATGATCAGGATTTCGACCGCGATTCAAACACGATCGAGGTGTTCGTGACCCGCATCCGGAAGAAACTGGGTGCAGATGTCATCACCACCATCCGTGGGCTGGGCTACAGCCTCGATGAACGAGCCAGCTAAAGCGAGAACAAGCGCCAATCTCAACTTCGGCACCGCGATCATATCGGGATCGCTGAGCCGACGGATGATTAGCGTCGCGGCCTTGTGGATCACGGTGCTGCTCGTGGGAGGCGGCATCGCGCTTGAACGCATTCTTGCGGGCGCGTTGCTGCAAAACCAGGATCAGCAACTCGAATATGTGTTGAACGCGATGATCGCCTCAGCGGAACTCGGCCCCGATGGAGAGGTGAGGCTCAACCGACAATTGGGAGATCAGCTTTTTCTCGAACCCAATTCAGGGCATTATTGGCAAATCAGCGGGCCGAACTATGAGCCCTTTCCCTCACGATCGCTATGGGATCGACGGCTGCGGATCAATGCTCCGCATCATGATCGTGAGGCGCATTATTATGACAGCACCGAATTCAGCGAGGAGCACCTGCGCGTCGTCGAGCGTGATATCGTGCTGCCAGGCTCAAAGGTGCATTGGATTTTCCAGGTGGCCGAAACCACCGCAGATGTTGATCGACAGATCGCAGAATTGCGCACCGTCTTGATTAAGAGCTTCCTGCTGCTTGGGTTGGGGTTGATCGCCATGGCGACGCTACAAACGCTTTATGGCCTATGGCCGCTGCGCTCGTTGCGCACCTCCATCGCCAATATGCGGGGGGGTAAAACCAACCGGATCACCATGGCGCGTTTGCCGCACGAGGTTGCACCATTGGTTGAGGAACTGAACGAGCTTGTCGCGCACAACGAACGCCAAGCCGAAGAGGCGCGGCGGCACGCGGGCAATCTGGCGCATGCGCTCAAAACGCCGCTCACGGTGATTTTGAACGCGGCGACCGCAAAGAGCGATGATCTGTCCGAAACCGTGACACGGGAAGCCGCGACGATGCGGCGGCAGGTTGATCATCATCTGGCGCGCGCGCGCGCGGTCGGACGACGTGGAAATACCCAGAGCCGGGCGGAAGTCTGGGCTTCGCTCGGCGCGGTGGAGAGCGCGGTCGCGCGCCTCTACCCGAATGTCCGCATTGACCGCGATGGAGACAAGACGCTGTCGGTGCGCGTTGAGCGGCAGGATTTGGACGAACTGCTCGGCAATCTGATCGAAAATGCGGCAAAATACGGAGGCGGGAGCGTGTTTGTCACGGTGCAGCCGCACAGTGCCTTCGTCGAGCTTCTCGTGGAAGATGATGGCGCCGGTATTCCGCCCGCCGAGCGACAGCGTATTTTTGATCGCGGCGCGCGGCTCGATTCGGGAAAACCGGGCACCGGTCTGGGGCTCGCGATTGTGCGCGATGTCGCGGAAATATACGGCGGCAGTGTCAAGCTCGAAGAAAGCGAGGATTTGGGCGGGCTGCTTGTTCGGCTAACCCTGCCGCGCGCAGATTGAAACTGAAACGAAAGGAAAGCTGATGGTGATGACGCGCGTTGAATATGAGGGTGAATTGCATTGCAAGCTCACCCACTTAGATTCGGGAGCGACGTTCACAACCGATGCGCCCAAGGACAATCAAGGCCTTGGAGAGAGTTTCTCACCGACTGATTTGGTGGCGGGTGCGCTCGGAAGCTGCATCTTATCGGTGATGGGCATCTTAGCGCGAACGCATAACATCGACATACGAGGCGCGACGGCAGAAATCGAGAAAGAGATGGCAACCAGCCCCGTGCGCATGATCGCCGCTTTGCGGGTGAAGGTTCATGTGCCCCAAACGCTCTCCGAAAAGCATAAATCGATGCTGGAGCGCGCGGCTCACACCTGCCCGGTGCACCAAAGTCTTCATCCCAACATCGATGCCCCGATTGCCTTCACTTGGGGATAGTCCCCGCGCACCTGACTATTGCGCGGCCTGCATTCCCTGATGGTGGCGAATCACTTCCTCAATGATGAAGCGAAGGAATTTTTCGGTAAAATCCGGATCGAGCTTGGCCTCTTCTGCCAGCCGCCGCAGCCGCTCGATTTGACGCTCCTCGCGTCCCGGGTCGGACGCGGGCAATGCGGTTTCAGCCTTGTAGCGCCCCACGGCTTGCGTGATTTTGAAGCGCTCAGCGAGCATAAAAACAAGCGCCGCATCAATGTTATCGATGCTGTCACGGTAGCGGGTGAGCGTGTCGTCGGTCATGGAGCGCGCCTAGCGCATTTGCTCTGGGCTGCAAAGAGACTATGCGCGTTGGCATGCGCGGTTCCGGCCCGCTTCCTGAAAGGCAAAAATGAACGGCTGGATCATCCTCGATAAACCGCTCGGGCTCGGCTCAACGCAGGGCGTGAGCGCGGTCAAACGCGCTTTGCGAACCGGCGGCTACCCTAAGGTTAAGGTGGGGCATGGCGGCACGCTTGATCCGCTGGCGACGGGGGTGCTGCCGATTGCGCTTGGTGAGGCGACCAAGCTCGCTGGACGGATGCTTGAGAGCGACAAGGTATATGAATTTACGGTGCAGTTCGGCACGGAGACGGATACGCTCGATGCGGAAGGGGTGGTGATTGGGGAGAGCGACCTGCGGCCGTCGCTCGCAGAGGTGGAGGCGGCGCTTCCCCGCTTTACCGGGCCGATCAGTCAAATCCCACCCGCCTATTCCGCGCTGAAGGTGGATGGCCAACGCGCCTATGATCTTGCGCGGGCGGGGGAGGAGGTGGTTTTGGAAGAGCGGGCGGTGGTTATTCGCACGTTGGCCATCCGTCGCCCCCGCGAAGGCGGGGGCCTGCCAATAATTGCACCAAGCGCTGATCACACGGGCCCCCGCCTTTGCGGGGGCGACAGTATGGACTCCCTCACCCTCACCGCGCATGTCTCCAAAGGCACCTACATCCGCTCACTCGCACGTGACATCGCGCTGGCACTCGGCACGGTGGGCCATGTGGCGATGCTTCGGCGCACCAAGGCTGGGCCATTCTCGTTGGAACAGGCGATTTCGCTGGACAAACTCGACGAATGCGCTAAGGACGGCACACTTGAGGCTTGCCTCCTGCCCTTAAGGGCTGCACTGGACGACATCCCGGTGCTCGCTCTTTCCCCCGATCAGGCAGACGCGCTCCGTGTGGGGCGCCCATTGAACGGGATTGCCGCGCCCTCTGGTTTGGCCTTTGCGCAATTTGGGGATACCCTGATTGCGCTGGTTCAGATCACTGACGGACTCGTCACGGTGGAGCGCGGCTTTAATCTGTAATGCGATGTCGAGGATGATATATTATGACGATTACGGCAGAGCGCAAGACCGCGCTGATTAACGAACACGCCCGCCATGAGGGTGATACCGGCAGCCCCGAGGTGCAGATTTCGATCCTTACCGAGCGCATTGCCAATCTGACCGAGCATTTCAAAACCCACGCAAAGGACAATCACTCGCGTCGTGGTTTGCTGATGATGGTCAACAACCGCCGCTCGTTGCTCGACTATCTCAAGAAAATCGATGCGCAGCGGTATACAGATTTGATTACGAAGCTTGGCCTTCGCAAATAACACAATCGTTCGGCCCGCCTCGGCGGGCCGTTTACGTATTGCGTTATCGCCGCGCAGGTGGAGAACGAGCCGAGACAAAATGTCGCGAAACGGCCTCATTGTTTTGGCCTAGGCTTCCGCCTTCGCGGGAGCACAACACGGATAGTCCCGCAATTCAGCGGGGCGCATTGGGGTCAAGAAGCGCCCCGAACCGCTCGCAGACCGGTTGTCTGCTTAAAGGTCCGACGTGCAATATGGCCGTCGGTGAGAAGGAAATAAGATGTTTAACATGAAAAAAGTTTCAATCGAGTGGGGCGGCCAGACCTTAACCCTCGAAACGGGCCGCATTGCGCGCCAAGCTGATGCCGCCGTATTGGCCACTCTGGGTGAAACCGTGGTGCTTTGCGCCGTCACCGCTGCAAAGTCGGTAAAGGAAGGGCAGGATTTCTTCCCGCTTACCGTGCATTATCAAGAAAAATACTCGGCTGCCGGCCGCATCCCCGGTGGGTTTTTCAAGCGCGAGCGCGGTGCCACCGAACGCGAGACACTCATCTCGCGGCTGATCGATCGCCCGGTGCGCCCGCTTTTCCCCGAGGGCTTCTACAACGAAATCAACGTCATCGCGCAGGTGCTGAGCTATGATGGCGAGAATGAGCCCGACATTCTGGCGATGATCGCCGCGTCCGCCGCGCTCACGCTCTCCGGCGTTCCCTTTATGGGGCCGATTGGCGGCGCGCGCGTTGGCTATGTTGGTGGCGAGTATGTTCTGAACCCGACCGACAAGCAGGTTGCCGAGGGTGATCTTGACCTTGTTGTTGCGGCGACTCACAACGCGGTGATGATGGTTGAATCGGAAGCCAAGGAGCTTTCGGAAGATGTCATGCTTGGCGCGGTGATGTTCGCACATCGTGCCTCGCAGCAGGTGATTGAGGCGATCATTAAGCTTGCCGAGCAGGCAGCGAAAGAGCCATGGGCGATGGCGGAGCAGGCTGATCTCTCGGCTGCAAAGGCTAAGCTGCGCGACCTGATCGGTGCCGACATCGCAGCGGCCTATAAATTGACCGACAAATCGGCTCGCTCAAATGCGCTCAACTTGGCGCGTGCCAAGGCCAAGGAAGCCTTTGCTGATGCAACCGCGCAAGACCAAATGGCGGCGCAAAAGCTGATGAAGAAGCTTGAGGCCGAAATCGTGCGCGGTGCAATCCTCAAGGATGGCACGCGCATCGATGGCCGCACCACCACGCAAATTCGTCCAATTGATGCGGTTGTCGGCTTTTTGCCGCGCACGCACGGTTCGGCGCTGTTCACGCGCGGTGAGACGCAAGCGATTTGCACCACGACTCTGGGCACCAAAGACGCTGAACAGATGGTCGATGGCCTGAACGGTGTCCAATATGAGCGCTTCATGCTGCACTATAACTTCCCGCCCTATTCGGTGGGTGAGGTTGGCCGCTTTGGTGCGCCGGGACGCCGTGAAGTCGGTCACGGCAAGCTCGCGTGGCGCGCCTTGCATCCCGTGTTGCCGACGCCGGATGCCTTCCCATACACGATCCGCGTTTTGTCAGACATTACCGAATCGAATGGGTCATCGTCGATGGCGACCGTTTGCGGTGGCTCACTCGCGATGATGGATGCCGGTGTGCCACTCAAGCGTCCTGTATCGGGCATTGCAATGGGGCTGATCCTTGAGGGCAAAGAATTCGCCGTTCTGAGCGACATTCTGGGCGATGAGGATCATCTCGGCGATATGGATTTCAAGGTAGCGGGAACAAGCCAAGGTATCACCTCGCTGCAAATGGATATCAAGATCGCTGGCATCACCGAAGAGATTATGAAGCAAGCACTTGCGCAAGCGCATGATGGACGTGCCCATATCTTGGGTGAAATGGCCAAGGCTCTCGGCGAGGTGCGCACTGAAATGTCGGCCCATGCGCCGCGCATCGAGACGCTCCAGATCGCCAAGGAAAAAATCCGCGA
>Ga0075019_10002729_pt1 | contig 10065 bp, 8 predicted proteins | sample ColStrG_CSR_2013_FD_71473 | JGI IMG/M metagenome (GOLD analysis project Ga0075019, IMG submission 71473) | Freshwater sediment microbial communities in response to fracking from Pennsylvania, USA - Cold Stream Run_MetaG_CSR_2013 | ecosystem: Environmental > Aquatic > Freshwater > Creek >...
AGCATGGCCAGAATGACCAGAATGCGCCAGACCAGTTCGCGGGTGGTTTCCGAGATCAGAAATCCGGCGATGGTGCGCGAAGAATGCGACGAAAAATGCAGCATGGTTTGGCAGAGCAGGAAAAAGGCGCAGGCCAGCAGAGTGACGCCATCAACCACCACCAGATTGAAAAAAGCGGCAATGACGAGAAACACGATGACGCAGAGGCTGGAGATGATCGCCGTCACCCAACCAAAACGATAGGCCCCGCGCGCCAGACCATGCTCGCCGGTGGCGACATATTCGGTCCAGGAGCGCACGATCAGCGTGTCCTGCCCCAGCACCGAGACCACCGCCAGAAATGACATCAGATTAAACAGAACGGCGAAATGACCGAAACGCTCCGGCCCCATGAAACGGGCGGCCAGTGTGAACATCACAATTGCCAGCGCCGACCCAGACACTTTGATGGCCAGAGACGTCACGGCTCCCTTGGCGACCCCGTCGGTCGCCAGGCGCACTCCCATATTCCACAACCGATCCAATGCTTCACCTCGCCAGACAGCGATCTTTCATCCTCACAATGGCAGCAAGCGCTCAACAAACCCTTACCGTGGTTGTTCAGACCGTGGATAGATCAGGTGTTCGCCAAAACGGGCAAGGAAATAGGCAAGAAAATGGGCAAGAAAATGTGAAGGTGAATTGTCGGCAAAAATGGGTTAAAACAAATGCAAGTTTGCGGCGCTGACCGAAGATGAGGAACGGGATTCCGGTTTGACACTTTCTCACTTGCGCGCCAGCGCTGATTCAAAAACAATTGCGGCTCTGCCCAAACCTGTCCCGGCTGTGCGGGCGCGCGGCCTTGGCCTCGGGCTGCGGGTCAGCCTGCTGATCGTGGTGTTTGTGATTTTGGCCGAAGTGATGATTTATATTCCGGCGATTTCCAGCTTTCGCCTGTCCTGGCTCAAAGACCGGCTGGCGGCGGCCAATACAGCGGCGCTGGTGTTTGCCGCCAGCCCGCAGGACATGATCCCCGAAAGCCTGGCGATGGAAATTCTGGATTCGGTCGGCAGTAAAACCATCGTCATGAAAATTCACGGCACAAGGCGGCTGCTGGCGGTCTCTGACATGCCGGTGAAAGTGGACGAGAATGTCGATTTGCGCGACGCCACCCCGCTGAACGCCATCGGTGCCGCCTGCATGACCTTGCTGACGGGCGAAAACCGCGTGCTCAACGTCAAGGGGCCCGCACCAATGGGCGGCGATTTTATTGAAATCGTGCTCGATGAAGCGCCGTTGCAGCGGGCGATGCTGGCGGCTTCCGGCACGATTTTGGCGATTTCGGCGCTAATTTCAGGCTTGGTGGCGATTCTGGCGGCCTTGGCGCTGCATTTCATGGTGCTGCGGCCGGTGCGGCGGCTGACCAATAATGTGATGAGCTTTGCCGAAAATCCGGAAGATATTCGTCGCATCATCGTGCCATCCGGCGCAGGACACGAGATCGGCGGCGCAGAAATTGCGCTGGCCGAGATGCAGAGCGCGCTCCACCACGAATTGAAACATAAAAAGCACCTCGCCGCGCTGGGGCTGGCGGTGGCCAAGATCAACCACGATCTCCGCAACATGCTGGCTTCGGCGCAATTGTTCTCCGACCGGCTGGCGCTGCTCACCGACCCGCAAGCGCGCAAAATCGGGACAAAACTGATCGCCACGCTCGACCGCGCCATCAATTTCTGCCAGTCGACGCTGGCCTATGGCCGCTCGATCGAGGCGACGCCCGCGCCGCGCTGGCTGCATGTCAACGGGCCGCTTCAGGAGGCGGGCGAGGCGCTCGGGCTTTCGCCGGACAGCCGGCCGCGCCTGTTGATTTTTGTGGCGCAGGAATGTGAAATATTTGCAGATCCGGAGCACTTGAGCCGTATCCTGCTGAATTTGCTGCGGAATGCGGCGCAGGCTCTGCGCGAATGCGACGAGGGCGTAAGCGGCGAAATCAAAATTGAGAGCGGCAGGGGCGCGCAGTCGGTTTGGCTGGAGATTGCCGACAATGGCCCGGGCATCCCGCCAAAAAAGCGCGGCGGTTTGTTCCAGGCCTTTCAAAGCTCGGCGCGGGCGGGCGGCTCGGGCCTTGGCCTGAGCATTGCCGCGGAATTGATGCAGGCGCATGGCGGCAGCATTGAGCTCATCGAGCGGGAACGCGGGGCCTGCTTCCGGCTGAATTTTCCGCTGCCTTTGGGCGGGAAGAATTAGCGGCGGCGTGAATTTGCGGCGGGACAAACAGATTTCCTGTTGCGTTTTTATGAAAGAGCCGCTAGAGACAGTTTGTTCGCGGGCACCACCCGCTGAACGCGGCATACCGGTTTGTGTAAACAGTGATTTTCTGGCCTCAAAGCCTTAAAATCATACACAAGCGGTTCCTTAGGCGCCCATAGCTCAGCTGGATAGAGCATCAGACTACGAATCTGAGGGTCAGAGGTTCGAATCCTTTTGGGCGCGCCATTTCTTTACTATAAAACACTGACAGACATGCATTCGCATGAATGTTGTGCACCATTAAAGCGCTTTCAAGCGACTTTTGCGAGCGAAAAGATCATCGCGCCTCATGGTTTTGATTGGCCCGGCGATTAAAGCTGCGGCATTAGCGGGGAGCGTAATCATTCAAACCGTAGACCACATGAAAAACCCGCCCCTCAAACATGGCGAGCAGGCCTTTGGTCATCTCCCGGCTCTCAAAGCGGACGGATGACGCCATGGCCGCTTCGATGGCCGCCTTGTCGGGGTAGCTGATCTCCAGCACCAGAGGATAGCGGTGCGATCCATCTTCGGCCTCGACTTCACGCAGTGTTTCCACGCGGGTTGCCCGTGGAAACTGCGTCCACAACGGCACAAGGCGCTCCTTGATATAGGCGTCAAATTCTGCCTCGCGGCCTGCCAGAATTTTCCCTTCAAAAAAGGCGAGGCGCTTGAACATAAGTTTAACCCTTCATTTTGGAATCTCATCAAGGAAAAGTCGCCGGTGGGGTTCACCGGCGACTGTTTTAGGCTTCCGGTCTCATTTGCCCCAGATTTTCTTGTATTGATCGCGGTAGCCATTGTCCGGATCGAACACATTTTTTGCGCCGCCGTCGAAGGCCACGTTGTCGGCGGTGACCAGATGGATACCCGAGACATAACCCGACCAAGCCGCCTTGCCGAAAGCGCGGTTCAGTTCATCAACGAGCTGCCAGCCCTGCATGTTCAAAGGCTCCGGCACAGTGCCAGCCTGATACTGCTTGGCGCGGATCCGCTGATAGGCCGATTCAGAACCGTCACCGGCGGAAATGGCTTTGGGCGAACCATCACCCTTTTTGCCCGCTGCCGAAAGCGAAGGGCCCATGAAGTCGAAATAGAGGTCGTTGATGGCCAGCGAATAGGTCCACTTGTCCCCGTATTTTTGCAGCAGCGTTGTGGTGAGTTGCGGCATACGCTGCGAGCTTTCGGCGATGGGCGAGTCGACAAATTCGAGCACGGTGCAGCCGGCGCATTTTTTGATCACCGCTTCCATGGCGCGCGCCTTGAACACGGCAATTTCATATTGCGTGTCGGTGAAGATGACGACGCCCGCCTTGCCGTTTGAATCGGCGATGGCCTGATAGGCGGCCGTATTGGACACATCCTGCGGCGAGGTGGTGACATTGGCGAAAATGCCAGCTTCCGGTTCCGGCCCCGGCTTGTTGCCCGAGTGCCAGCCCACAACCGGGATACCTGCCTTGGCCGCCGCGTCGAACACAACCTGCTGTTCTTTGGTGTCAAAGCCGCCGACGACAATACCGTCCGGCTTGAGGGTCATGGCCTGGCCCATGGCCGCAGTGCGGCCCGAAACAGAGCCTTGACCATCAATGACACTCACGGTCCAGCCGATGGCCGCAGCAGCTTCCTTGACACCTTCGGAAGCGCCCAAAATGCCGCCGTTTTTCAGATCACCCGCCACGAAGACGATCTTTTTGCCGGTTGCGGCTTTCGGGCCTGTGGTCGGGCCGTCCCATTTATCGGCGCGGGCGGTGGCCGCCTTGGCCGCCTTGGCAGCCATATCGGTAAAATCGTCAGCCCTGGCGCTTGCCCCGGTCAGGACAACAGCGCTGAGCGCACCCAAAAGCATCATTTTCAACATATTTATTCCTCCCAGAATAGCGGCCAAGGCTTATGCCTGAGCCGTCGGCTTTGGGCCTGCCTCTGTCGTGACAGGCTTTGCTTTCACTGCGGTCACACGCTTTCTTTGCGCGTAGCCCGCAATTCCAATCGCGATCAGCAAGGTGCAGCCATTGAACATCGGCTCCACCCAGAACGAACCGCCAAATTGTTGAATTCCTGAAATGCCAATGGCCAGAATGGTGACGCCGACCAGCGTTCCCCAAACATTGACACGGCCCGGTTTGATCGTTGTGGAGCCCAGAAAGGCCCCCACGAGCGCAGGAAGAAGGAACTCCAGCCCGACGCTGGCCTGTCCGATCCGCAATTTGCTGGCCAGCAACACGCCCGCAACCCCCGAAAGCGTGCCGGAAGCGATAAAGGCCAACATCGTGTAAAAGCGCACCGGAATGCCGTTAAGGCTGGCCGCCTTCGGATTGGCCCCTATGGCGTAAAAATAACGTCCGATCGGCAGATATTCGAGCGCAATCCACAAGACCACCGCCAGAACCAGCACATAGAGCCCCGTTACGGGAAGCGGAATTCCCAAAAAATCATTGGCGGTCAGATTGAGAAATCCGTCCGGCAACAGGCCCAGCACCTGTCGGCCTTTGGAGTGCCACATCGCCAAAGCATAAAGAATGGTGCCGGTGCCAAGCGTCGCAATAAAGCTGTCGATCTGCGCGATCTCAACCAGCAATCCGTTGATGAGCCCGACACTGGCCGCCAGCAGGATGACCATCAGCACGGCGACGGGCCACGGCAGCCCAAACATGCTTTGCAGACTGATGGCGAGAATATGCCACAAAACGATGCCGTAACCGATGGTCAGGTCGATCTTTCCGGTCACCATCGGAATCATCGCGGCCAGAGACAGAATGGCGATAATGGCCTTGTCCGAGATGATCGAACGCAAATTAAGCAAGGTTGGAAAGGTGTCCGGCAGCAAAATCGAAAACAACAGGCCAAGCAGCACCGCGAGGATAACCAAGCCATAAACGGGCAAAAGGCGCTTCACCTTCTCGAAACCGCTCATGCGCGCCAGTTCGCCGGATGTCGGCTCCAATGCTGTCGAACGAATTGATGATGCCATGTCCTTTACTCCTGATCGTGCCGGCAGAGAGCTGAACGATCTGTCCTGTCTGTTTGCGCCAATACGGCGATCTTGCTCCACACAAACCGCGCACCGCGGCCCGAAATCTTCGCTCTAGTGCGCGGTCCCGGCAACCGAGGCGCTGTGAATCAGCGCCTCAATCGTCAAGGCAGGGCCGCTAAGCTCGCCTACAATCTCCCCGCGTGAAAACACCAGCGCCCGGTGGCAAACCCGCGCCACTTCCTCAAAATCTGTTGAGACAACCACGATGCACAGTCCCGTGTTCAACGCCTCGTCCAGCAGCCGGTAAATTTCCGCCTTGGCGCCGACATCAACACCGGCCGTCGGATCTTCTGCGATCAACAGGGTGCCGCCAATCGCCAGCCAGCGCCCGACCACAACCTTTTGCTGGTTGCCTCCAGACAAGGATTCGATGGTCAGTTCAGGCGCATTGGGCCGCAAGCCCACCTGCACGCCTATTTCGGCAGCTTCCCGCGCTTCGTTGTGCCTGGAGCGCAACGCGAAAATGTTCCGGCCCATTGCCGCTGGATTGAGGAACATGTTTTCACGGATCGAAAGCCCGCCCGCGGTTGATTCTTCCACCCTTTCCCGCGCGATCAGGCCGATGCCCGCTTTCATCGCTGCGGCAGGAGTGCCAAGGCTGAGCTTGCGCCCATCCAGCCAAATCTCGCCTTGGGAGGACTGCGCGCCGAACAAAGCCCGCCCGATGGCCTCATGCCCCGCACCGCGCAGACCAACGAGGCCGACGATTTCCGATTGAGCAATTTTGAAATTGACCGGCCCGGCTCCATCCGCTGTCAGGTTCCGCGCTTCGAGGCGAATCGTCTGCCCGGCTTCGCGCGGCGTGCTCTCAAACCGCTCCAGCGCCTTGCCCACGATGAGTGAAACAAGCTCTTCCGGATTGGTCTCGGCGACAGTGCGCTCACCCACCAGCGCACCGTCGCGCAAGACGGCGATGCGATCTGCAATTTCAAACACTTCATCAAGGCGGTGCGATACGTAAATCATGCCGACACCGCGCTCCTTGAGCGGACGCAGCGCCGCAAACAGCCGGTGCACTTCGTCAGCCGGCAGCGAGGCTGACGGCTCGTCCAGCACCAGCACATCGGACTCGACAGCCAGCGCCCGCGCAATCGCCACCAACGATTTTTCAGTGCGGGAGAGGTCGCGCACCCGCGTCGAAGGATCAAGCGGACAGGCAACCAGTTCCAGCGCAGCCCGTGTCGCCCTGTCTGCGGCCTTCCAGTCAACCAGAAAGCCCTTGCGTGGATAGCCAATAGCCAGCGCGATATTTTCCGCGATGGTCATCCAGTCGACAAGGCCCAGATCCTGATGAATGAAGGCGACCGGCTGACGCTCGCCAAATTTTGGCGGACGATGCCGGTAGGGTGCGCCGCGATAATAGAGCGCGCCTTCGTCCGGCAGATGAATGCCCGCCAAAGTTTTGATCAGGGTGGATTTTCCGGCGCCGTTTTCGCCCAGAAGAGCCAGAATTTCGCCGGGCCGCACCGAAAGCGAAACCCGTTTAAGCGCCTGCGCGCCACCAAAACGCTTGGTGATCCCGTCAAACCGAATGAGATCCGCCGAATGATAGGCGGCTACAGCTTTTTGGGTAACCGGCGAGATCATGGCGTTAAATCCCGCACATGAAGCTGACCCGCCGTCTCACATGCTGGTGATGGACATGCAACGGGCCTGTCCGCGCCCGGTCTGTCGGCTGATTTCGGCATTTGCTCTCCCCGATCTGTGGTGGGTTCCGCAGATTCAATCTTTATTCTTTACTAATGTTATCGATAACATAATCATATCAAGGCAGTTTTGGCAAGCGCATTTGCGGGGGCTCGCGCAAGATAATTTGAGATGAATCCTAGTCGCGTTTTGGTCCGTCGAACTGGCGCATCAGAGTCGTGTTGTCATCCCCGCCCATATCTGCGGCAATGAAGGCCCGATGAATTTCGGCGATGATCGCCGTAACCGGCATCGTGGTTTTGGTTGAACGGGCCAAAGCCTGCACGCTGTCGAGGTCTTTGAGCATATTATCAAGCCGTCCGGTCGGCGCATAATCGCGCCGTGCCATTTTGGCGCCGAATTCTTGCAAAATCCTGCTGTCCGCCCGTCCACCCGCCAAGGCAAGCGGAATTCTCTCTGCCGCAACGCCGCCGCGTTCAGCCAGCGCGATGGCCTCGGCAACGGCCTGAAAGCCAATGGCACAGAGCACCTGATTGACGAGTTTCGTGGTCTGCCCCGCGCCGACATCGCCCATCAGGCTATAATTCGCCGTGAGTGAGCCCATGACGGTGCGGGCGCGCTCAAAATTCGCTTCGCTTCCCCCGGCCATGACGGTCAACCTTCCGGCCAGAGCCCCCGGCGCGCCGCCAGACAGCGGACAATCGACCCAGTCCATGCCGTTCAAATCCTTGAGCCGCCGCGCCATCATTCGCGTTGCCTCCGGATCAATCGAGGACATGTCGATCAGCAATTTGCCCGCGTTTCCGGCCTCCGCAATGCCGTTGGCACCAAACACGGCGCGCTCCACGATTGTCGCCGAATTCAGACTGGTGATGGTGAAATCCGCCTGAGCCGCATCTTTTGGCGAGGACGCGGATATCGCACCTTTTGCCACCAGCGCCGCCACTTTTGCGGCATCAAGGTCAAAAACGCGGACTTTGTGCCCTGTTTCCAGCAATCGTGTTGCGATCGCGCCGCCCATAATGCCGGCACCGACAACGGCAACCGACTGCGGTGAGGTGGTCATAAAACAGCTCCGCTTATTTGGTGTTCAGATCGAATGTAGCTGTTGGACGATATCGGGAAGCACAGGGCCGAGATCGGCATCGGCGGCCAAAGTGATAACGCCGCCCTCGCCTTCCGGCGACTCCAGCGCCGCGAACTGACTGTCCACCAGCGAGGCCGGCATATAATGACCCGGGCGATTGCCCACGCGCGCCTTCATCAAGTCTTTGTCGCCCTTAAGGAACAAAAACCGCAAAGACGGCCCCGCAGTGGCCCGCAACCGATCCCGATAGGCGCGCCTCAGTGCCGAACATGCGATGATGACGCCCTTCGGATGCAGGGCTTTGTCAGCAAGCACCGCGCCGATACGGTCGAGCCAGGGCGCGCGATCCTCATCCGTCAAAGCGAATCCCGCCCGCATTTTCGCCCGGGCTTCGTCCGAATGGAGATCGTCGCCATCAAAAAACGGCAGCGCGCAGACCTGTGCGACCGCTTTCCCCACCGTCGTTTTGCCGCAACCTGAAACGCCCATCACGACCAGCGTGACACGGGCTTCAGATCGAGGCTGTGATTCCGCCATCGACATAGAGAATGTGTCCATTGATGAAACTGGAGGCTTCCGAAGACAGGAACACGGCCGCACCGACCAGTTCCTCCACCTCGCCCCACCGCCCGAGCGGTGTGCGACCACACAGCCAGGTTGAGAATTTTTCGTCCTCGACCAGCGCCTTGTTCAGTTCGGTGCGGAAATAGCCGGGGCCGAGGCCGTTGACGCGAATGCCGTGCTTGCCCCAATCGATCGCCATGCCCTTGGTGAGCATTTTCACCGCGCCTTTTGAGGCTGTATAGGGCGCAATATTGGGACGGCCCAATTCGCTTTGAACAGAGCAGATGTTGATGATGCGGCCGCGTTTGCGCGCAATCATGCCGCGCGCCACCGCCTGCCCGACAAAAAACACGCTGTCGAGATTGGCCCGCATCAATTCGTGCCAGGTTTCCTCCGGAAAATCCTCCAGCGCCATGCGCCGCTGGATGCCGGCATTATTGACCAGAATGTCGATCGGTCCGATTTCGGCCTCGATTTTGGCGACGCCCGCACGCACTCCGGCGCTGCTGGTCACGTCAAACACAGCCGCATGCGCCTTGCCGCCCGCCGCCGTGATTTCACCGACGGCAGCCTCAACCGTCTGTGCCGAGCGGCCATTGATCACGACGGCTGCACCCGCCTGCGCCAGCCCCCCGGCAATCGCCCGTCCAATTCCGGCAGAGGAGCCCGTAATCAGCGCAACCTGACCTTTCAAACCAAACAGACGCTCGACAAGGGACATTCCCAAACCATCCTTCACGCAGCCAGACGGACCTTGATCAAATCAACTTCATGATATTGGTATCGATAACATTCGGCATGTCAACGAATTTTTGGCTTGCATGAACCGGCCCTGTGAAAACCCGCTTGCTGGCCTCAAATTCATATGTTATCGATAACAAAATGTGTTTCAAGCACTCTGATCAATATGAGGAAACCATGCAGCGTCCTGATGTCTTGATGACTGGTCCTTATCCTGCATGGGATATGGAACCGCTGGAGCATGATTACACGCTTCACCGGCTCTGGGACGCCAAAAATCGCGACATATTTCTAAAAGACATTGCCCCGAAAATACGCGCCATTGCCACGCGCGGTGAGCTTGGCGCCAATGCCGAACTGATCGCCGCACTTCCCCATCTCGAAATCATTTCCTGTTACGGGGTGGGCACCGACGCGATTGATCTGGCCGCGGCCAAGGCGCGCAATATCCGCGTCACCAATACGCCGGACGTACTGACAAGGGATGTCGCGGATATGGCGCTGGCGCTGATTCTGGCCAGCTTACGCAAAATTCCGCAGGGCGATGCTTATGTCCGGGCAGGAAAATGGCCCTCGAAAAACATGGACCTCGTCACCAGCCTGACCGGCAAAACCGTTGGCATTTTCGGATTTGGCCGTATCGGGCGGGCAGTTGCCCGGCGCGCAGCCGCTTTTGAGACGCATATTGCTTATTCCGGTCGTGCGCCGGTGCCCGGCGTCGCGCATA
>Ga0075019_10002733_pt1 | contig 10060 bp, 10 predicted proteins | sample ColStrG_CSR_2013_FD_71473 | JGI IMG/M metagenome (GOLD analysis project Ga0075019, IMG submission 71473) | Freshwater sediment microbial communities in response to fracking from Pennsylvania, USA - Cold Stream Run_MetaG_CSR_2013 | ecosystem: Environmental > Aquatic > Freshwater > Creek >...
GGCGCGCCTTGAGCTAGCATGGTCATCAAACATTGATGACATGGCAGCCCAATTGGAACATAGTCTCGGCCTGGATTTGATCACGAAAGTCGCCATCGTTGAAGACAGCGCCACGCTGCGAAAGTATCTCGCGGAAGTGATCAACCACACGCCGGGCCATCGCTGCGTTTGCGCGTGCGCCTCCGCCGAGGAGGCCGTGGTGGAGATTCCCGCACACAAGCCTCACGTCGTGCTGATGGACATCCATCTGCCGGGCGAATCGGGCATTGCTTGCACGGCGCGGCTGCGTGAAAAACTGCCAAACTTACAGATCATCATGCTGACGGTTTACAAGGACATCAAAATGATTTTCCAGGCGCTGAAGGCCGGCGCCTGCGGCTACGTTTTGAAGCGGTCGGATGACAAGGAAATCCTCGAGGCCATCGCCGAAGTCCGTGCCGGCGGCGCGCCGATGACCGGGGAGATCGCCCGCATGGTGGTGCGTTCCTTCATGGAATCACCCAAAGTCTCCGAGGTGAACGGCACGGATCAGTTGTCGACGCGGGAACTGGAAATCCTGGCCCTGGTGGCCGAAGGCTGTCCGAACAAGGAGATTGCCGCGCGCCTGTTCATCAGCAACGGCACCGTGCGCACGCATCTGATGCACATCTATGAAAAACTTCACGTCCGCTGCCGCACCGAGGCCGCCGCCAAATACCTTCGTTCCAAGCCCGCCGAGACGGACACCTTGTCATCCCTCCCAACTTAGGGCCTCCGCCGCCCGCCGCCCCTTCACGTATGAACGCCGTCAATATACGACATTTGACGGATGGCTTATGGTTTCGTGCAAAAGTTAAGCTCTTGTTGAAACAGCAATTTTTGATCACATGTCTGAGAAATGTAAATCACGCCAGTGGTGCTGGCCGGCGCGCTTAATGTCACTGGCATTCTGGGTTATGCCGGTGAAATATGGCGTGGAGCCGGGCGAATTTAAAATCGTGGTCGGTCCTTCGGCGCGCGATCAGGATTTGCTGGATGCAGCTTTGCTTGTGACGAAATAAACTCCATGAACAAACTCGAAACCCATTTCCACCAGAAACTGTCGTTCATCGAGAAGGCCGGCTACAGCTGCGCTGATGCGGCGGCAAACTTCGTCTTCATGACGATGATCCTGTTTCAGCTCAACTTTTATACGGACACCTTCGGCCTTTCTGCCAGCGCGGCGGCGGCCATCCTGCTGTGGCCGCGTTTGTGGGACGCCATCTTTGACCCGATCATGGGTGTGTTGGCCGACCGCACGAAAACGCGCTGGGGCCGGTTCCGTCCGTGGATTCTGTGGACGGCCGTGCCGTGGGCCGTCGTGATGGTGCTCGCCTACACCACGCCGAAAGGCTGGAGCATGCCCATGTTGATCGCCTACGCGGGCATCACGAACACGCTCCTGATGACGCTCTACTCGATGAACAACATGCCGTATTCGGCGCTCGGCGCGGTCATGACCGCCGATCTGGATGAACGCGCCCGGCTGAATTCCTACCGTTTCATCGCCGTCAACGTTGCCCAGTTCATCGTCGGCGGCTTCACGCTGCCGCTCGTCGCCAAGTTCGCCCTCGGCCACGATCGCGCGCACGGCTGGCAGGTGACGATGACCATCTGGGCCGTGCTGTGTTTGATCCTGTTTCTGGTCACGTTTTTCACCACGAAGGAACGTATCCAGCCCGTGAATGAAACGAGGTCCTCGCCGTGGCAGGACTTCGCCGACCTGCTCAAGAACGGCCCGTGGAAGGTCATGGCGCTGATGACGCTGGTCCACTTTGCCATCCTCTCGTTCCGCGGCGGGGCGCTTTACAACTACTACCACCACTACGCTGATAAGGCGGCGATGTTTGACTTGGTCGAAAAAATCGGCCTGACCGCACCTGCGCTGGCCGAAGGTGCTACCAAGCCCGGCGGCATTCTGGAATGGCTCGGCTACATCGTCCATGGCACCCGTGATCACCTCGCCACTTCCAATGTGGCCGACGTGTTCAACAGCGTCGTCAACATGGTGGGCACACTGACGACCATCACGGTCATCCTGCTCTCGGCCTCGTTCGCCCATCGGTTCGGCAAAAAGGCCGTGGCAGTGGTGGGCTTCACGCTTTCAACCATCAATGCCTTTGCGTTTTACTTCCTCAAGCCCGCGGATGTGACCGGCATGGTGGTGTTGACCATCACTGGCTCGATGGTTTATGCGCCGACGATTCCGCTCGTCTGGGCGATTTTTGCCGATGTGGCGGATTATTCGGAATGGAAAACCGGGCGGCGCTTCACGGGCATGGTGTTCGCCACGATCGGGTTCGCTCTGAAGGCCGGTCTCGCGCTCGGCTCCGCCTCGTTCCTCTGGCTGATGGCCGGGTTGTTCAAATACGACACGCATCTGCCCGCCGCGCCGGAAGCGGTGGCGGGTTATCACGCGCTGACCGGTATCGCCGTCGGCATCCTGTTCGCCATTTGCACCCTCCTGCTCCTTGCCTACAAGCTCAACAAACGCACGACCATTGAAATGGCGGATGAACTCGCTGCGCGACGGAGAAAAGCCACTGCCTGACATGACTATGAAACATTTAATTTTGGTGGGTTTGTTTGCGGTTGCCCTGGCTGGCAAGGGCGTCGGGGAAAATCTGCCCGGCCGCATGTCCTTGAAGGACGCTTACAAAAATATTTTTCCGATCGGCGTGGCGCTCAATCAGAACCAGTTCACCGGCCAAGACACCAATGGCGTGGCGCTCATCACGTCGCAGTTCAACTGCATCGCGCCGGAAAACGTTCTCAAGTGGGAAGAAGTGCATCCGCACCCGGGCACGAATGGCTACGATTTCGCGCCGGGAGATGCCTATGTCGCGTTTGGCGAACAGCGCCACATGTTGATCGTTGGTCATACACTCGTCTGGCACTCGCAGACGCCGAGTTGGGTTTTTCAAGCGGAAGGCGGCCGGCGTTTGAGCGGAACCAAGGCTGCGGATCGGGAGTTGTTGATGCGGCGGATGCATGATCACATTCAGGCGGTAGTGGGCCACTATAAAGGCCGGATTAAAATCTGGGATGTCGTCAATGAGGCCTTGAATGACAGCAGCAATCTCAATGACACTAATGTGCTGCGGCAATCCTCGCCGTGGGTGCGCATTCTGGGGATGGATTTCATCGTCAAAGCGTTTGAGTATGCCCACCAAGCCGACCCCGAGGCGATTCTCCGCTACAACGATTACTCCGTTGAAAATCCGGCCAAACGCCAGCGCCTGATCACGCTCATCAAATATCTTCAATCACAGAAAGTGCCCGTCATGGCCATCGGCTCGCAGACACACGCCAATCTCATCTGGCCGACGCCGGAATTGGAGGACAGCTTTCTCACCGAAGTCGGCCGTTTGGGATTGCCGGTTCACATCACTGAATTGGATGTCAACGGCTCGCAAGCGGGCCAAAGAAACCAGAGTGCTGACATCGCGCAAAACACGCAGGCTAATGGCGACGGGCAACAAGTGGCTTCGATCGAGGAAAAGCTGACTCAACAATACAGTGGTCTTTTTAAGATGTTTTTGAAACACCGCGACACCGTAAAACTGGTGACTTTTTGGGGCCTTACCGACGCTGATTCTTGGCGTCGCAATGGTCATCCACTTTTGTTTGACGGGAGCTGGCAACCGAAGCCTGCCTTTCAGGCGGTCATTAAATTGGCAGAATAGCATGACTGCGCCTTTTGCTTGGCAGTATTCGCGGTAGTGTCAGGTCGATGAAGCTCAGACTGGTTCATGATTTCACGAACCAAACGGGGAGGTTTTTTTGGCCACCGACTTCAGCCACCAGAATCGAAGCGTGGGGGATCAACACCGCAGCCACCACCGCACTTTTAGTTCTTCGCGCGGCAGTGGCTAATTTTCCGGCCACTGGCTTTGCCGCTGCGAGTTTGGTTTTCATAAACGTCATCGCATCATCTCACGTTCACTCTGTTCCCGTGGGCAGTGGGCTTGCGGTTCGCTGACTCCCGTCTTGGAGGGTTGGTCGAGCGTGCTTCACCCGGTGAAGCCGAACCGATGATGCTCTTCTTCGGTTGAGATGCCGAGCGACGCGCAAATGCTTCTCGCGGCCAGCATGCCGGCGGCGGTCTTGATCAATTTGTCGAAGTCGGATCTGGGCACCTCCAAGCCCTCGTGTCGGATGGCTTTGATGTGATAGCCGCGTTCCAGCAGTTCTGTGAGAAACGCCTCACAAGCCACGGGATCGTCACCCGCGTAGTGAAGTGTTTGCGCATTGCTCCTGAATTTCAGCGAATATTCGATCGAGTATTTGGGCAGCATAAATGCCTCCGTTTCGTGGTGGTTTGGTCGTCATAAGTTGGAAGTCCAGTTCGCCCGGACAAAGCAACTTGCCTTTTCGTACTGCAAATCAAGCCGGCCTTTGTAAGCGCGATGCAGCGCCTCGCCGATGCGTTTAGGTAGATGAATATCGGTGGTGGTCACGACCACTTCGTCCGCCCGCTCTTCTATCTTAATGATGCGGTGAAGCGGATGCAGGGCGCACTCTTGTTCTTCCTGGTTGCGGGCCAGGTTGAGTACCTCCGCCCGGTTTGTCCTCGCGAATTCCCCCTTCAGGGTGACGAGGCCCGCCGGATAATTGTCCCGGATCCGCTGGCAGGCCTGACAGATTTCTTGGTGCGCCTCCGCCGGCCAGGATTCCAGCCACTGCCAGCGTCCACCTTTAAAAACGGCTTTGCACATTGGACATACGCTTGGCTCAAGTGGCTTGCGGGTTTGTTTGTAGGGGTCATGGACACGCTCCTGGATGCGGCGGTCCTTACGGGATTCAGTATTGAATGCGGTCATATCTCCTCCATTTCCGGGCACCTTGCGCGCCGACATAAACTGGTGAACCTAATTGGAAGCAATTCTCTCATAGCCGGTCTTGCTTCTGTTCTCTCGTTTAACTTACGCCCAAAAACGATATTGTCATCCGCCACATGAACTGTGCCGTTGCACGGACTTTTCAACTGGTGAACAACCCAAGCTTTCAACCCGGCAATTTTCGTCAACCGGCCGGCCCGCGCGCGAAATGCCGTTTGTTAACATCCGGCACAAGTAGGTCTCTTTCTTGCCCGTCGGGTGGTCGATGCGGTTGCAAGTTTCGTGATGTAAATTACGTTCTGAGCAAGCTCGAAAATGTTTTTCATGTGCGCCTGGTGGGGTCGTTGGAGAGCAGGATCGAACCGTTGCAAAAAGTTTACGAACTGGGGCGGCAGGACGCGCTCGAATTCTTCAAGACAGAAGACCATGGGCGGCGGCGCTATCTCAAAGAGCACTTTCACAAGGATATCGACGATCCGACACTTTACCATCGGGTCATTAATACCGACCGGATTGGCTATGACGAGACAGCCCGGTTGATTGGTGATGAAGTGGCACATCGATTCCACCTGGACCGCCGTGAAGTGGCGGCGGAAAGCTAGGCAGTGGGAGGGTTGCCTTGCCAACCCGGGTTGGTCGGCAAGGGCGATCCTGCGCGAAGTGATTCAAAGAGTCACCGAGGCGGAGGCGGAGGCGAAACGCTTTGTCGCAGCGGCCACCGCCGAGGCGGAGCGCATTGTGTCGGATGCTAACAAACAGGGGGAACAGCTGGTCGCGCAAGCCCGTCAGGAAGCGAAAGCCGAAGTAAACCGCTTGGTTGAAGCGGCAGTCCGTGGGGCCGAGTGGGAGAAGCAGGAACGCTTAGCTTGTCTGGCTGCTGAGATTAAAGAGCAAGTTTGTCTGACAGAAACGAACCGGCAACGAGCGGTTGCAGGATCTGTCCGTGGCGGGTGTGGCAAACCATACCTGCGGGAACACTGCGCCAGTGCTTGAGGAATGCGGTGGGCACTTATCGCGATCAGCCTCGCTCCCTCTTCCTGGAAGCCGCGCTGGACCAGGCGAACCAAGTCCTTGTGTTTTTTCAATCTTCGAAGCTCCAGCCAAAGTCACACTCACGTCACCGTTCCGGCATGGGATCGCCATCTTGGCAGGGCATAAATTGCATCCACGCACCGTTGCGACTGGTGCGTGGTTTGTCCTCCTTCGCAAGAAGGCTTAGCGGGCCTTGGGTTGACCGTGTGTGCCCACGGCCCGCTTCAATCAGCAACCAGCAAAACAGGCCATGAATAAACGAATAGAACGCAGTTCCAATTTCTTTCTCGATCTCTTGATTCTCCGCCAACAACATCGACCCGCAACTCGGCGGCTCGCGATGCGATTGCGGGTTGCACCACCGACCGCGCCCCGCCCGGTTCCAATCCACTTCCGCCATCATCGGTCGGGTGCGAATTAGGGCGGTGCGGCCAAACTTGGACGGCGCAGTCCAACTTTAAAAGTTCGGCTGACCTGGAGGAACCATTGCTCCGGGAGTTTTAGTTTTCTAAGAAATTAGATTGCATGCGACCGGATCTCGCGAGTTGATGACGGTGGGAACGTCCACGCCCCTTGCCTTATTGGGAAATGGCCAGACTCGCCCGGATCCGGTGTCTGTTTCCGCAGAACGGGGTCAATGTTGGAGATGGCAGCCACTGGCTAAGCTGCCTGAGCTTTTTGAGGGGAAAGACGGACCTTGGATTTCATCAATTCAAGCAAGTGGCCCACGGCTGTCAGCGATTCTGAGCCAAGACTAATCGTTCTGGTGCTGGTTCGACATATTCCCTTCGTCGCCCAGGACTACACCGTTTGCCTCACACCACCCGAACAGCTTCCCCGCAACCTCGACTACCTCACCGAGAGTGTGGTTTGCCGCTGCGCGAGGCGATGCCCGTGCGCAGTGCCGAATACTGGCTGGAATCGGGCGAAACCGCGGGCGACTTGGCAGAGAGCGTGCCGCATTTCCAGCCACAGGGTCTGCAACGCGATGTAACAAGATTGCACCAAAATGAATTCTATTTCATCGCCTTGCGCAATTCAGCCTCGGACTCGGCGTTCCAATAACCACATTCAAGCTGGAAGAAAACTGAGGTATAGGGCTTCGTCAGCGGCGTTTTGATGATTAGCACTTTGAAAGTTTTTCCCGCCTCGTCGAGCTTGCCGATGATCTGCTCGTGTGGCAAAACCTGCGCGGGCTGGTTCATCAAAATTTTCCCCAAGCCTGCGCGATAGGCACCGATGCCGGGCGCGCTTTTCTCGGCGACGAATTTCATTTCCGCATCCGTGTAAATCGTCGGCTTGACGTGCTTCGTCTTGGCGAGTTCCGCGATGACGCCTTTCACAACCTCAAGCTGGTCGGCCTCGACATAAATCGTCTCGATGCCCGGCGCGGTCTGGAGCGGATACGCCGAGTCGACCACGACAATCCAGTTGCGATGGCCGAGCAGCGGCAGTTCCTTCTGCAATTTTTCCTTCCAGTTGTCGGCGGCAAACAGGGCGGTGGTCATGAGTGAAACGAACAGGCAGGTGGTAATGAATGTGGTTTTCATGGATTTGATTTCGTAAAAATTTATTGGTCGCCGGCGCGTTTGAGCGGATCCCAATATCGGGAATTGATCAGTGGATTGGAAGCTTGCGGGTTGATGTTTTGATCTTTTCGGGCTTCCGAATGAGAATCAGCAAAGACAACGACGCCCAAGCCGCCGTTGATTCCTTTTCCGGTTCCGCCGCCATGGCGGCAGGCAATTCCTTCATACAAGGGTGTTGATCCATCCATCAGGGCATTTGGCCAGTAACTGCTCATGCTCCACCAGCCTTCCGAGTCGCCAATGACCAGGGTGTCGCTTGGGCTGCGGATTGAAGTGCGTTTGAAATGATACCCGGAGCTAAAGTTGATGCCACCGACGGAAACCGTAGCCGGCGCTTGGACAGCCGGTGCCGGATAACACAAAAAATACACATTTGCCGCATAACCAATCCGGTCGCCGGGATTCGCCACGCCCGTCCAACTCCATTGGAAACCCGGCGTATATTGATTGCGGACGCCTTGCAGCACGGGGCAATGAAACAAATTGGAATTCCCGGCCGCATATTTGCCCAGATAATTGCCCCACCAATCGTCCATGGCTGGCAGTGAAGGTTGTTCTTTCCTACAGGCGAAGAATATGTCGTTGCTCTCATCCGTGTAGAGTTGAATGAAAAGGCCGACTTGCTTGAGGTTGTTGAGACAGGAAATCGTTTTGGCCCGCTCTTTCGCTTTGGCAAGCGCCGGCAACAACATCGCCGCGAGAATCGCGATGATGGCAATGACCACCAACAGTTCGATCAGTGTAAAGGCTGCGTCTGGCTCGGGAGAATGTCTCCTCACACGGCTGTGTTTCATGTGATAATGCTGAAAATCGCACGGTTTCTAAAATGATTCAATCCCGAGAACTCGTGGTCAGACAGGAGGCTTTAACCGTTTCACTTCGCCGCTTGCCGGGTGACAATCGGCACATAGCCCACATCCAAACCTTTCGGCGGTGTCACGATGAGCGCGGGATCGAGCGCGACGAGTTTACCGTGTGTCGGCGGCGCGATGTAGTCGCGGTCAATCGGCCAGTTTGCGTGCAATTTTTCCACGAGGGCTTGCAGCTTCGCTTTATTCTCTGCGTTCCAGTGGTATTGTTGGAACGACGGCTGATCCACGAAGCGATACCACGAATACGTCACCACCGAACCATCCGCGAGCTTCGCCGTGAACGGGCCGAGCTTCGCGCCGGGCTTCGCCCACGCGCCGCTGGTGGGCGAGGTGTAGGGCGCGCCAGGCCTGGCCAGTTTGAATTTCTGCGATGGCAAGTGGGTTTCCGCCGGCACGTCCACCGCTGCCACCGGCAAAATCTTTTGGCCGTCGTGTTTGAAGTATTGCGGAAACAAACCGGCCGAACTAATGTCGTTGGTGAACCACTGCAAGCCCCAGGCATTGCCCTCAAAAATCCGCGTGTCAAAGACACGTTTGACGCCGCTGAATTTTTTGACACCTTGATCAAAGACCGGCGTTTGCGTGTTGAGCTTGGGTTTCCACGCGCCGTTCGCGTCGAATTTTCCCGAGCAGGCCCGGCCGCCATCGCGCCACGACTTGAAGGCATCGTAAAGCGCCGACTTGGAATAGTAAGTCACATCCTGCACGAGATAGGCGCGGCCTTGTTCGTCCACGGGAAATTGCAGCTTCGGCAACTTCGTATAAATTGTGCCGCTCGCGTCCGTCGCATCAAAGCCCGGCACGGTGTTCACTTCCATCGCGCCGCCGCCAATGATGCCCGGCCGCGCGTCAAGGCCGCGACTATAGAGATACGGATCGTTGAAAAGTTTTCCAATTTTGCTCCACGTGTCGGGAATGTAAAACGCAATGGGACCTTTGAAATTGGCGGCGTTGAGAAAGCACGTCCAGCTTTGATCGCCCGTGGGCGGAGTGTTAGTGTCGGCATCAGTCAACGGCAGGGCCATCCAAGTGTAACCGAGGAATTCGCCGTTGGGATGACCTTGAAACGGCAGTCCGTCCGGCGGAATCAATAGGCGGTTGCTCAATTGCGCCACGCCGAGTTGATCATCCGGCAGCGCCTCGTTGTGATAAAAAAACGACCAGCCGGGCGAGCCGACTTCGTAATCATAACATTGCGGCGTGCCGTTCATGCTGAACTTCGGCGGGCCATAGCGGAAATGATTGCCCGCCCAGTAGCCCAGTCCGCCTTCGATAGTCTGGAAAACACTGTCCCACGTCGGACCACGCTCTTTCCACCGGCGGGCCAGCGTTCCTTTCGGCGCGAGAGGTGTGTCTGTGTCATCGGAATTGTCGGGCAGAATCCAAGTGCCGGGCAGACCGATTTGAAAATCCGCCAGCTGCGCATCCACCAACGGCCACACCGCCGAGTAAAATCCCATGCCAGCGGTGAAGTTGGAGTGCGGTGGAAAGGGTTCGTGGCCGTAGGCGATGTAACCGTGTAACGCTGCGCCGTTCAGGGTGATCTCCGCAGAATTTGCCTCGTTGTCGGCTGGCCAGAGAAACAGAACGGCTGCCAGCCAAGCGACGGGCACAATGGAGGATTGGAATATTTTTAAATTCATATTCGTCTAACCGACCCCGCACTCGCAAAATATGTATTGCGACAACAATAAAAAATTCTGCTGCC
>Ga0075019_10002734_pt1 | contig 10059 bp, 6 predicted proteins | sample ColStrG_CSR_2013_FD_71473 | JGI IMG/M metagenome (GOLD analysis project Ga0075019, IMG submission 71473) | Freshwater sediment microbial communities in response to fracking from Pennsylvania, USA - Cold Stream Run_MetaG_CSR_2013 | ecosystem: Environmental > Aquatic > Freshwater > Creek >...
AATTAAAGATGATTCCGTTTGGATAAGTGGTGATTTGCGGGCCAGATATTTACTTTCGTTTTGCTTTAATTCCATCGGCGTTTCCACCCTTTGAGCAGTTAGCTTTTTATGCATTTCGTATTCGTCGGTGGCTAAACTAAAATCCCGTTCTTGTAATGTTTTTTGTGCGACCAATTGTTTTTTTTGATTATCAATGTCAATCAAATCTTTTAATAAGTAGGTCCTCTTTTTGAGATAGAAGCCATTGCTTACGGCCGACTTATAAGTAAGATAGGCTTGATAAAAGGTTTGATATGATGACTGTAACTCGCCAAGTTGTAAATTTACAGGAGTATTTAAAAACAAGTTGGCGTTCGAATTAGAAGTAAACATTTGTTTTTGAAGTGCGCCCACTTCTGATAAAAGTGCAAGTACCTGCTCATGGTTTGCTGTGCTTTCGATAAAAGCCATTGACTGGTCGATTTTCACCTGTTGATTATCCTGAACCAATAACTTTACTAATTTACCCCCTACTTTTACAATAATCGGTTTGGGTGAATTTGGTGAATCTATTTTTAATTGGGCGTTCACAACATCTGGGTATTTTACCAATGCCGCAAGACTAATAATTAAAACAAGGATGCAAAAAAATACGGTAATGCCCCAACGCAACAGCCATGATGGAACGGCTGTTATAATGTCCTGCATATCATCTGTATGCCTCACATCTTCTCTGCTGTTATTAATGATGGTCGGCATATCAGGTTCCTAATTCTAATTGGTTTTTAACTAAACGGTAATAATCGCCTTTCATAGCGGTAAGCTCCAGGTGGTTGCCTTGCTCTATTATCCTTCCTTTGTCCAGTACTATAATATTATCGGCATTGCTTACCGTACTTAACCTGTGTGCCACAATTACGACTGTGCGGCCGGTAAAAAATTCCTGCATATTGTCCATTATCACGCGCTCGTTATTTGCATCAAGCGAATTGGTTGCTTCATCAAAAAACAAGTATTGCGGTTCTTTATATACTGCACGTGCAATCAGCATGCGTTGACGTTGACCCTGACTGATGCCATTCCCTTCCGCGCCAATTTTTGTATTAAGTCCCAAGGGCAGGCTATCAATAAAGTCCTGTATGTTGGCTACTTTAATAGCATGTTTAAGTTTTTGCTTGTCGGGCTGCTCATCGCCAACTGCAATATTACGGGCGATGGTATCCGAAAATATAAAACCATCCTGCATCACAACGCCGCATTGGCTGCGCCACAGTTTAAAACCAAATTGATTCAGGTTATGGTCGCCAACTTTAATTTCGCCCTTTTCGGGTTCATAAAAGCGGAGTAACAGTTTTAGTGTAGTGGTTTTACCGCTCCCGCTCATCCCTACTATAGCGGTAGTTTTACCTTGCGGGATGTTGAGGTTAATATTTTCTAAAACAGGTTCGTTACCTGCACCGGGATACCGAAAGGTAAGGTTGTTTAGCGAAAGGCTTTTATCTGAGGGGAAGTCGTGGCTATACTCTTTATCCGCTGGTTCCTCATCGTCCATTTGATGTATCTCGTTTAAACGTTCCAAACTAATTTTAGCGTCTTGAAAACCCTGAATAAAGCCTAAAAATTGTTGTATGGGGCTGTTTAACTGGCCTATAATATATTGCACGGCAATCATACCGCCCAAAGTTAGGTTTCCGTCTATAACGGCTTTTGCGCTTAAAAAAGTGATGAGCAAATTTGTTGACTCATTGATCAAAGTAGAACCGCCCTGCTGGTATTGACTCAACGCAAGACTTTTTACATTGAATTTAAAAAGGCTGGCCTGTAAATGTTCCCATTCCCAGCGTTTTTGCTGTTCACAATTATTGAGCTTTATCTCCTGCATCCCCGTTACCAATTGAACGATGCTGCTTTGGTTTTTTGATGATATACTAAAACGCTTATAATCCAGATTTCGACGTTGTTTTAAAAAGATCACTATCCAGCTAATATACAAGGCACTGCTTACCGCGAACACAAAAAATATGAGCGAATTATAATAAACCAGCACTACCGAAAACACCAGTAGATTAAACATAGAAAAAACGGTACTTAACGTTGAACCTGTTAGAAAGCTTTCTATCCTTTTCTGGTCGTTCATCCGTTGCATGATATCGCCAGTCATTTTTGTATCGAAGAAGCTCATCGGCAGCTTCATCAACTTGATCAGGAAGTCGGTTAGGATAGAGACATTTACCCGGGTGCTGATATGCAGCAATATCCACGAGCGGATGAACTCCACACTTACCCGGCCAATGATCAGTGCTATTTGGGCAATGAGTATAAGGTAAATAAAGTTAAGGTTGCGGGTATTGATGCCGATGTCGACTATCGACTGTGTTAAGAACGGTGCGATCAGTTGCAGCAAACTGCCAATACCCAAACCAAATAACAATTGCAACACCAATTGCTTATAAGTAATTAAATAGCGCAGCAAAAAACTCCATCTTATCTCGCTGCCCTTTTCATCTTCCTGCTCATAAAACTGTGGGGTGGGGCTTAGTAAAAGGGCTATACCCAGGTTGTATTCTTTATCGCTAACCCACTGTTGTTTAAAGTCGGTTTCCGTGAGTGTTACCCGCCCTTTGGCCGGGTCGGCTATGTAATATTTGCCGCCCTTTATTTTATACAAAACCACAAAATGGTGTTGGCGCCAATGCAATATGCAGGGAAGCTCGGCTTCTTTCAGATCGGTCAGATCTAACCTCGCACCGAGTGAGCGAAAGCCTATTTTTTCTGCTGCATCACTGATACCTAATAAGGAAACGCCTTCTTTATTAATTTGGCAAAGGTTACGTAATGTTTGAACTTTGTAACTACGTCCGAAATGCTTAGCCACCATGCGCAGGCAGGTGGGACCGCAATCCATTTGTTCGAGTTGTTTATAGCATGGAAATTTCAAGGTTTTTCCTTCGGGAGTTGTAAACTTACGAGATCAATAAATCTTGTAAGTTAGGTTAACTGACGCTGAGTTAATATTTTATGGATTTAGGTCCAAGTTTTCCTGACAATAGTAATACTGGCCACCTGTTCAACTACTTGGGGCTAGGCAATCGCCCGAAGTCCATATTGGGTTGTTCATATTTGTACAATCTTCCAGTGTTAGGCATTGGTTAGTAGGACAATTAAATGCTCTTTTTGTGCCCCTTAAAACATTTTTCATCTCAGTCCGGCTGAGCCGCATAAAATTTTGCATAAAATAATTAATTAAAAATGTGAACTCTTTTGCCGTAACCATGCCCCGGCTATTTTGGCGATATGTATTGTTGCAGTGCATAATCCTTTACTTTCGCAAAAAAGTATCTATATTATCATTATCTAAGTATTTTGTCTTTAGGGCTTACATAAAAGCTGCTCTTTATAGTTTCTTAAAAGGGATTTTCGCCTTACCTTTTTGCTAAAGTATACTCTCCCCAAAAGTCAGTAGGATAAGATAAAGCTAAATTTTGTGGCGTTGCCTCACCCATATTATAGGTAATACCATCGTTACCGGTAAATACAACTTTATCTCCGCTACTGGCTGAAACTACCCGCAAGTCCCTTCCATTTACTGCGGCGCCATTAAGTTTAATATTGTAGGAAAACTTTGAAACGCTATTTAAACCAAGTCCTAAATATTTTAGTGGGATACACAATTCAAATGTGTATTCTATATTATTGTCAAATAAGGCAGCTACTTTGATTCCGCTTTCATTATAAATTGAGATTATTTTATCCTCTATCTCACTAATGCCATTAACGCCGATTGTTTTAAAAAGGGTAGTATGTTTATTATTAAGCACATTCATAAAAGAATCCGCCTGAAGTTTACTTCTTACTGAGTCCTTAGTCGGGGACGGCCGATTGTCCAGATTAATATAATTTGGGGCGCCATTTTTGTCATTTTTAGGGTATGTTATTGCTATACTATTTTCAAATGTATGTTTATCCGAATTATTTATAGTAAAAGTGATTCCTCCGGAAAATATTTTTTTAATAATATTGGGAGCTTTTGCCTGTATAGCTAAATATAAATTTTCATCATCATTGCTCATAATATAATATAAACTTGTCGCTTTATTGAAAGTTTGAAAGTTGTTTTTCCATTCTATTGCTTTCCCGTCAATTTTAATATTATCTGGTGCGCGAAGGCTCTTTTCCTGAAATTGAACCAGCTTTTGTGCGTGTATATTAAAGGATATAATCAGTATAAAAACGGAAATCAGTATTCCCTTTATTTTGCGTTGGGCTTTTTTTTTCATAATTTGGAATGTGTTAAGCAGGCTTTCAAATATTTCAAAAGCCTGCCAATTAATTAATAGCTACTTAATCGGCGATTACACAATCACCCGTAGTCTTTCCATCTGGACAAGTGCTTACAAGGCATCTCGGCCATTTTGGATCAGTACAATCAGAGTCTGTAAAGCACTCGATACAATCACCACATGCAGGGGATGTTTCACCTCCGACTAAATTTTTCATCTCAGCGCGGCTGAGTTTAATAAACTTTTGCATAAATAAATTTGTTAATAATTGTTTATTTTTGCCGTAACCACGCCCTGGCAATTTTGGCGGTATGTATTGTTAAAGTGCATACTCCTTTACTTTCGCGAGAAGTTTCTTAATTGCTGTTATCCAAGCATATATTTTATATCGTGCAAACGGTAAGCCTTTGGCAAACGGTAGCCGTTAACCAACAGCGTGGGCGTGGCTTTTATTTCGGCTACATCGCACCAATCCCTCTGTTTTTCTAGAATATTAAATTTGCTTTCATTTAATATTACAGGGTACGCCTTTGCCCATTCTTCGTAGTTTTTTTGCTTTTGTTCATACCAATCGTGCAATGCCTGTTTTACCACCACCTTATCGTTTTGCTCATATAGTGCCATTAGATGTCTTGTTATCGGTGTTTTTTTATCGTTATCATTATTGTCGGCAGTAAATATGACGCGCAATTGTATATTATCAAACCTGTTTAACCATTCTTCGAGTTCCTGATGTGTCTTGCTACATGGCGGGCAATAAGGGTTGCTCACCATAGTAATAATGTTATTGGCTCCTACATTGCCTAATACTATACTCCAATCTTCATCGGGTAGTACATATTTTGGTTGTTCTTTTAGCGAGGTTTCAAACAGTTCGCGGTTGTACTTAAACTTGCGCGTTTGTTGTTTTAAGGTTTTTAGCTGCTGGCCTTTAAGCAACAATGGCTTCAGCAATAGCCAAGTTGCAATGGGCAAAACAAGACAAATCAGTAAGCTTGTTAAATCTTTGCTTAAAAAGTTTGTTGGTCTTTTACGGTACGTAATCAATGGGACAAACTCCAGCCAAAGCAGAACCTGTACCGCCGTGCATAACACGCACCATTGCTTGGCTATGCGCGCCTGGTAATTAATAGAGTAAATGGTATAGGGCAAGCTGATGATATTGAGCCATGCCAGTATCTGCAAAATGGCGGCTGAGCTGGCACCAAACAACAAGACCAGCCATGTACCTGCGAAATAAAAAAAGCCTATCTCGCTCCAGGTAAGCCCTTTAAAAACAGTTGCCGCTTTCGAGGTTAATATGGCATTACAATTGGTTTTGCCGTCACCGCCGCAAAGCGTTTGTACCAGGGGGTTATTTTTATCGATGCTTTGCACCAACAACAATACCGAGGTTACCAAACCCGCTGTTTTAAACAAAGCAAGCAGCCCCATTTGCCAATTTAAGTTTAAAAAAAGCGGGCTAAAGTAAACAGCATATAAAACAAAGGATACACCAAGTACGCCAATAGCGACAGGTACTTTATATGGTTCCAGCCTATCGGGCCAGCTTTGAATTATTGCTTTGGTATTGGTAACCGGTGCTTCAGCAGTGAGCACTACGCCTTTAAAACGCTTCTTAAATTCTTCGAGGGGTAAGGTCTGGTTTTCGTGCCTATCGTCTGATAAGGTTACCTTATCGCCTTCCATCTTCCTTACCAAAACAAAGTCATCGTTCTTATTGGTGTGGGCTATAAACGGAGTGGGTACTTCGGCTAAGTCGTCCGCTTTAATTCGGTAAGCCGCGTTATCAATTTTGAACCAGTTAAGCACATCGCTAATGGCAAGTAAGCTTGGGTAATCGGGGTGCTTTTCCAATTCTTCTATTACATCCTGCGGGTTAATGTCAACTCTAAGTTGTTTCAATAAATTAATTACAGCGGCATCGGCATTAGGGTATTTGTTAAAAACACGCATAGGTAGATATATGTTATTAAATCAATTTAAACCACAAACAAACTCAGGTGTACTATCAATTAACCAATAAGCGAACAATATCCACATTTGTTGATATTGTTTTTTGTCCTACGCGATCATTGGGGGAAACAATGAGCCGCAAACAGAACGATATGAATAAAAAACTTTACCTGTTAAACATTGGCTGTTTTCACAGTTAATAATCGGTGTTTTAAAGGAAAGTAAATAAATATTAAATTCCAAATGAAACTTGAAATTTAATATCAAAAAAATACTAAGGGCTCTGAACTCTAAGGAAATGCTGATTATCATTTAATTCAAAGACCTATCTTTGAAAAAACGACAGTGTTACCGCACTAAAACCCTTACTTTCCGTTCTATCAACCGACAGTTTTATGCAAATGCGGTATTTCTACAAGGTCGCAAAATCGTCATGACAAACACTGAGTAACGCTCTTGCTCCGTTGCTCTTGCAACAATCAATCTGATCTAAGCAAATGATATTGTCAACATTTCTAAATATTTTGCTTCGTATCCTGCACTCTAATTGGTTCAAAATATTTGCGCATACGAGACAATCAGAGGTCGAACGTGCGAAAGAATAAAGGAAAATAATCAAAAGAAAAAGCCTTGAAAGTTCGACTTTCAAGGCTTTTGTCCTGTTGGGGTAGCGGGAGCAGGACTCGAACCTACGACCTTCGGGTTATGAGCCCGACGAGCTACCAACTGCTCCATCCCGCACTATTTTTGTTGGTATTTGTTTTGGTTCATTACTCCAAAACGGCGTTTTCAATTATCGAAATGCAATTTGTGCTCCGTTTTAATTGGACTGCAAAGATATAATTCGTTTCTTTGCAGTCCAAATAAAATTACATATATTTTTTACATGGCACACAAGGCTGGTTTCGTAAGCATTATTGGCAAACCCAACGCGGGTAAGTCTACACTAATGAATGCATTGGTGGGCGAAAAAATGTCGATCATTACGCCCAAGGCCCAAACTACGCGCCACCGTATTCTTGGTATAGTAAACGAGGAAGATTACCAAATTGTTTTCAGCGATACACCAGGCATCATTAAGCCGCATTACGCCTTGCAGGAAACCATGATGCACCAGGTGGAAGGTTCGCTGGTGGATGCCGATGTGGTGGTGCTGGTTACCGATATCAACGAAAAATATGATGAAGCCGATGTGCTGGAAAAACTGAACGGAAGTTTAGCCCCGCTCATTGTGGTGGTGAATAAGATAGATAAATCGGACGAGGAAACGGTGAAGGCCAAGATTGCTTATTGGGAAGAATTGTTGAAGCCAAAGGCGGTGTTCGCTGTTTCGGCATTGCTGAACCATAACGTACAGTCGATAATGGATTTGGTGCTGGACATGATTCCCGAGCACCCGGCCTATTACGAAAAGGATTTTTTGACCGACAGGAACGACCGTTTCTTCGCGTCGGAAATTATCCGCGAAAAGATATTCAAACTATACGAAAAAGAAATACCTTATAGCACCGAGGTGGTGATCACTGCTTTTAAGGAAGAAGCAAAAATATACCGCATCAGCGCCGAAATTATTGTTGAACGCGACTCGCAAAAAAACATCCTGATTGGTCCGGGTGGCGCCATGCTGAAAAAAGTTGGTACCTACGCCCGAAAGGATATGGAAGAATTTTTCCAACAAAAGGTTTTTTTGGAGATGTTTGTAAAAGTAATTACCGATTGGCGCAGTAAAAAGAATTACCTGAAGCAATTTGGGTACGAGCAATAAGTGGTGAATGGTGATTTGTTAGTGGTGAGTAGTTTGACCCTCACTTGAAAAACTGACCACTCACAACTGACCACTCACAACAAAAAACAGAAATGAGCAACATAGTAGCTATAGTAGGCCGCCCGAATGTGGGCAAGAGTACCTTATTTAATCGGTTGATAGAGGCCCGTAAGGCTATTGTTGACGATATGAGCGGCGTTACCCGCGACAGGCACTATGGTGTATCGGAATGGACCGGACACGATTTTACCGTGATTGATACCGGCGGCTACGTAGCCAACAGCGAAGATGTTTTTGAAAGTGCCATACGCGAACAGGTACTGATAGCCATTGAAGAAGCATCGGTGATATTATTTGTGGTGGATGTTACCACCGGCATTACCGATTTGGACGATGAAATAGCCACTGTTTTGCGCCGCAGCAAAAAGCCGGTGTTTGTGGTGGTGAACAAGGTTGACAATAACTCACAGCAAATTGATGCTACGGTGTTTTATAGCTTTGGCCTGGGCGAGATATACAATATCTCATCAATGACGGGCTCGGGAACGGGTGAGTTGCTGGACGAAGTGGTGAAATGTTTTGACGATGAAGTTTTAGAGCCTAATACCCTGCCTAAATATACCATCGCCGGAAGGCCGAATGTGGGTAAATCATCTTTCATCAATACCTTGCTTGGTAAAGACAGGAACATTGTTACCCCGATAGCAGGTACCACCCGCGATTCGATACATATACACTACAACCAGTTTGGCCACGATTTTATGCTGGTGGATACTGCCGGTTTGCGCAAAAAAACGAAGGTGAAAGAGAACATCGAGTTTTATTCGGTGATGCGCACCATTAAAGCTTTAGAAGAGGCCGATGTGGTTTTGCTGATGATAGATGCTGTGGAAGGCATTGAGTCGCAGGACATCAATATTTTCCATTTGGCGGAGAAGAACAAAAAGGGTATTGTTATTGTGGTAAACAAATGGGATTTGATAGAGAAGAACAACAAAACCACCAAGGTTTTTGAAGAACTGATCCATCAAAAAATTGCCCCTTTTGTGGATGTGCCTATTGTATTTACTTCGGTAATGGAAAAGCAGCGGATATTTAAAGCCATTGAAGCCGCCAACCATGTTTACGAAAACCGCATCAAAAAAATACCTACTTCAAAACTGAACGAGGTGATGCTACCCATCATCGAGGCCTTCCCCCCTCCTGCCATTAAGGGTAAGTACGTGAAGATTAAATACATTACCCAGATACAAGGTACGGCGCCAATGTTCGCGTTCTTTTGTAACCTGCCGCAGTATATCAAAGAACCTTACTATCGTTTTATCGAAAACAAGCTACGCGAGAACTTTGATTTTGCCGGTGTGCCGATACAGGTGTTTTTCAGGCAGAAGTAGGCGAATAGAGTCAAGAATCAAGAGCCGAGATTCAAGATATTTCGGATTTGTTGTTTCGCCGAGAGCACATATTACTGCTTTATGTAGTGGAGTGCTACGCATCCCGATTTAAAAACCTTGGCGTCAACCAGTTTCAGGTTAATTTTCACTTTCAGCCCATTGTCTTCAAATAGCCGTGTTCCGGGACCTACGATGACCGGATGCACATAAAAATAAAATTCATCTATCAAACCGAGCGCCATTACTTGTGAGGCCAGGTCTACGCCGCCGACCGAGATATCTTTGCCTGGCTGCTGTTTCAGTTTAAGTATTTCCTGTTCCAGGTCGCCGCGAACTACCGTTGTGTTGTACCCGGCGCTGTCCAATGTATGCGAAAAAACAGCTTTGGGCATGGCAGTCAATTTTTTTGCAAATTCGTGCTCCAGTTCATTTTCGGCAGGGGCATTTGCCATATCAGCCCAATACGGAAACATCAACTCATAGGTTTTGCGCCCGTAAATATCAAGGTCGACATCATCCATAAGGCTCATAAAAAATATAAAAACTTCCTCATTAGCGCTGAGCTTGGTATGGTCGAGGCAGCCATCTATAGTGCTATTTATACCGTAAATTAGTTTTCTCATGGGTTGGATGTGACTTTTCTGTATAATTATCAAAAATAAAATATTGCTTTTATAACGGCGGG
>Ga0075019_10002735_pt1 | contig 10058 bp, 10 predicted proteins | sample ColStrG_CSR_2013_FD_71473 | JGI IMG/M metagenome (GOLD analysis project Ga0075019, IMG submission 71473) | Freshwater sediment microbial communities in response to fracking from Pennsylvania, USA - Cold Stream Run_MetaG_CSR_2013 | ecosystem: Environmental > Aquatic > Freshwater > Creek >...
GGCGGGTACCGGCGAAATTGGAATTGAACAAAACCCGGCAAATGGAAAGATTGGACGGCATGGCGTAGCTTAGCGGTGGCAGGGAATTTTTACGGCGCCGGACGGACATGCCTAGGGAAATTACTAGGTGCCAACGGGCACAAGCTGTCTACCATTGTAATTTATGAATGAACTAATTATTCATATTTAAACATCAAAGTCACAGGATCCGCATGAACCCAGGCCGTTTGCAAGGAAAAACAATTCTCATCACCGCAGCCGCGCAGGGAATTGGTCGCGCCAGCGCGCTGGCCTGTGCGGCAGAGGGTGCCCGCGTGATTGCCACCGACATTAACCAAGCCTTGCTCGACACCCTGTCAGGCCAGCACAGCAGCATTCAGGCGGAACTGCTCGATGTGCGTAGCGACACTGCGGTTGCCCGGCTGGCTGAACGACTCGATCCGCTGGATGTTCTGTTCAATTGCGCGGGCATGGTGGCCAACGGCAGCCTGCTCGATTGCAGCGAGGCCGACTGGGATCTGAGTTTTGACCTGAATGTCAAAAGCATGTTTCGCATGACACGCGCGTTTCTTCCGGGAATGCTGGCACGGGCTGCGGCGCAAAACAGCAGCCCCTCCATCATCAACATGGCATCCATGGCGTCGAGCATCAAGGGGTTCACGAACCGGTGCGCATACGGTGCTACCAAGGCGGCGGTCATTGGCCTGACCAAGTCCCTGGCCGCTGACTATGTCAAGCTCGGCTTGCGTGCCAATGCCTTGTGTCCGGGCACGGTCGATACACCCTCATTGCGGGGCCGCATCGCAAGCGCCGCCGACCCTGTGCAGGCGGAGAAGGACTTTATTGCACGCCAGCCGATGGGCCGCCTGGCTACGGTCGATGACATCACCCCGATGGTGGTTTACCTCGCCAGCGATGCGTCGCGCTTCGTCACCGGACAAGCCATGCTGGTCGACGGCGGTGTCACCATCTGATACCGGCGCCGGCAAGGGACCGATGTGATACCTCTGGTCAGCGTCGAAAACCTCAGCAAGTCGTTTCCGGGTGTGAAGGCGCTCGACGCTGTGCGTTTTGACCTGATGCCCGGTGAAGTGCATGCACTCATGGGCGAAAACGGCGCAGGCAAATCCACGCTGATGAAAATCCTCGCCGGCGTCTACCGTAAAGACAGCGGCGAGATGCTGCTCGATGGCAAACCGGTGGACATTCAAAGCCCGGCGCACGCCCAGTCGCTGGCCATCGGCATCATCCACCAGGAGCTTCATCTGATGGCGCACCTGACGGCCGCCCAAAACATATTTCTGGGACGCGAGCCGCGCAAGGCGGCAGGTTTGTTTCTGGATGAAGGACAACTCAACCGCAACACGCAGACGCTGTTTGACCAATTGAATCTCAGGCTGTCGCCCAGCGCCATGACCGGCGATCTCACTGTGGCCCGCCAGCAAATGGTGGAGATCGCCAAGGCGCTCTCCTTTCGCTCGCGGGTGCTCATCATGGATGAGCCCACTGCCGCACTCAACAATGCGGAGATTGAGGACCTGTTTCGCATCATCCGACAGCTTAGGAGCGACGGAGTCGGCATCGTTTACATCTCTCACAAGATGGATGAAATCCAGCGCATTGCCGATCGCATAACGGTGCTGCGTGATGGCACCTACATTGACACAGTGCCCGCAAGCACGCCCATGCCGGATGTCATTGCCATGATGGTGGGGCGGCGCCTTGAGAATTCCAGAAAAACCATTCCGCAGACTTCCGGAAATGAAGTGCTTCTGGAAGTGCGTGGCCTCAACCGGGGCCGCGTTATCCGCGATGTCAGCTTCCAGCTTCGCCGCGGTGAGATCCTGGGATTTGCTGGTCTTATGGGAGCCGGTCGCACCGAGGTGGCGCGTGCCGTTTTCGGCGCTGATCCGGTGGATTCCGGAGAAGTCTTGGTACGCGGCCAGCCGATCCTGCTGACTTCACCGCAGGATGCGGTGCGCGCAGGCATTGGCTACCTGTCGGAAGACCGCAAGCATTTCGGCCTTGCTACCGGCATGGATGTGGAGGCCAACATCACCCTGCCCAGTCTGTCGCGCTGGCTCAGGCTGGGGATGTTCATGAACCGAGCTGCCATGCGGGCTGTGGCGCTACAGATGGTGGAGACGCTGCGCATCAAGACGCCCACATTGCAGCAGACCGCCAGGCTCTTGTCCGGGGGCAACCAGCAGAAGGTGGTGATCGCGAAATGGCTGGTGCGCGATTGCGAAGTGCTGATTTTTGACGAACCGACCCGCGGCATTGATGTGGGTGCCAAAAATGAAATCTACAAGTTGCTCAACGAGATCGCCGCACAAGGGCGTGCCGTGATCGTGATCTCCAGCGAATTGCCGGAAGTGCTGCAGCTTAGCCACCGTATTCTGGTGATGTGCGAAGGGCGCATCACGGGTGAGGTGCGCGGCGATGAAGCGACGCAGCAAAGCCTCATGACGATGGCCACATCGCGGGAACAGGAAACCATCAGGGCCACGCAATGAACACAGCATCCTCCTCTTCATCCTGGCTGTCGCCACTGCCCGGGAGGCAGGCAAAACAAAAACTGCTCGCCTTCGCCAGTCTGATTGCATTGGTCCTGGTGTTCACTGCGCTTAAGCCCGACGCGTTCATGACACAGGACAACGTCATCGGCATTCTGCAATCCACGACGGTCATCGGTGTGCTGGCAGTCGCCAGCACTTTCATCATCATCACCTCCGGCATTGACCTGTCGGTGGGCGTGCTGATGACGTTTTGTGCGGTCATGGCGGGCGTGTTTCTGGTGAATTGGCATTTGCCCCTGCTGTTGGGGTTGCCTTGTGCCATCGGTGTCGGCTGCCTTTGCGGCATGACATCGGGTCTGGCCATTACCAAACTGAAGGTGCCGCCCTTTATCGCCACGCTGGGCATGATGATGATGCTCAAGGGCGCCTCGCTCATCATCACCGGCACCCGGCCTATCTATTTCAACGATGTCGACGGATTCGAGCAGATCGCGCTGGGCTCCCTGATCGGCGAGGTGATTCCGGCTTTGCCGATCCCCAACGGTGTGCTGATCCTGTTTGTGGTGGCTTGTTTTAGTGCTGTCGTTCTCAACAAAACCGCGCTGGGGCGTTACACCTTCGCGCTTGGCAGCAACGAAGAGGCCGTACGCCTCTCCGGCGTCAACGTGGATCGCTGGAAGGTCATTGTTTACGCCTTCAGTGGCGGCATCTGTGGCGTATCGGGCCTGTTGATTGCCTCACGCCTGAATTCGGCACAGCCGGCGCTCGGCCAGGGCTATGAGCTCGATGCCATTGCTGCGGTCGTGATAGGCGGCACTTCCCTCAGTGGCGGAGTCGGAACCATTTTGGGAACCATCATCGGCGCTTTCATCATGAGCGTGCTGATCAATGGCCTGCGCATCATGTCCGTCGCGCAGGAATGGCAGATGGTGTTGACCGGACTGATCATCATTCTGGCCGTCTACACCGACAACATTCATCGCAACAAAAAATGAGGAGACTGACATACGCCCCATGACTCGCAAGCATTTCCCTTCACCCTGATCATTTTTCGAATGGCATAACTTTTCAACAGGAGACAACTATGAACGCAAAAAGAAAATTGCTGGCGATGAGCGTCGGCTTGGCGCTGGCAGGATTTACCGGTATCGCTTCGGCGCAGGAAATCTATATTCCCTTGATTTCCAAAGGCTTCCAGCACCAGTTCTGGCAGGCCGTCAAACAGGGCGCTGACCAGGCCGCCAAGGACTACAAAGTGAAGGTGACCTTTGAAGGCCCGGAGACCGAGCAGCAGGTGGACAAGCAAATCGACATGCTCGCCGCAGCGCTGGCCAAGAAACCCGCAGCCATCGGCTTTGCCGCATTGGACAGCAAGGCCGCCATTCCGCTTCTGAAAAAAGCACAGGCCGCAAAAATACCGGTGATCGCGTTTGACTCCGGCGTCGACAGCGACATTGTGCTGACCACCGCGCAAACCGACAGCAAGGCCGCCGCCGCGCTGGCCGCCGACAAGATGGCCGAGAAAATCGGTGGTGAAGGCGAAGTGGCCATCATCGGGCACGACCAGACCAGTACCACCGGGACCGGTCGTCGTGACGGGTTTGTCGACGAGATCAAAGCCAAGTACCCCAAAATCAAGGTGGTGGACATCCAGTACGGTGGTGGTGACCATCTGAAGTCTGCCGAGATTGCCAAGACGCTTTTGCAGGCCCATCCCAAACTCAAGGGCATTTTCGGAACCAATGAAGGCTCGGCAATTGGTGCCGGCAAAGGCCTGAAAGAAGCCAAGAAAACCGGCGTCGTGATCATTGGCTTTGACTCAGGCAAAGCGCAGAAGGACATGATCAACGACGGCACGATCGCTGGCGCCATCACACAAAACCCGGTGGGCATTGGCTATAAAACGGTCGAAGCTGCGGTCAAGGCACTCAAGGGCGAGAAGTTGCCCAAGATCATTGACACCGGCTTTTACTACTACGACAAGTCCAACATGGCCGATCCAAAAATCGCTGCCGTTCTTTACGATTGATCTTTCCCCGGGGGCGTTGCGCTGTTGCAGTGCAACGCCCCTCTTTTTGCAAGAGGATAAAACTGTGAAATTAGTTCGTTACGGATTGCCTGGTCAGGAAAAACCCGGTGTGTTGGATGCGCAAGGGCGCGTGCGCGACCTGTCGGGCCATGTTGCGGATGTGGCTGGTGCGGCGCTTTTGCCAGATAGTCTGGAAAAACTACGGCGTATAGACACTGCAAGCCTGCCGCTGGTTGCGGGCACCCCCCAAAAGGATTTGCGCCTGGGCCCGTGTGTGGGCAGTGTGGGCAAGTTCATCTGCATAGGACTGAACTATTCCGACCATGCGGCGGAAAGCGGCATGCAGGTGCCGCCGGAGCCGGTGATCTTCAACAAATGGACCAGTGCCATCGTGGGGCCGGACGATGCAGTGGAAATTCCGCGCGGCTCACACAAGACCGACTGGGAAGTGGAGCTCGGAGTGGTCATCGGCAAGGGCGGGCGCTATATCGACGAGGCCGATGCACTCTCGCATGTGGCGGGTTACTGCGTGGTCAATGACGTGTCCGAACGCGAATTCCAGCTCGAGCGCAGCGGCACTTGGGACAAGGGCAAGGGATGCGATACCTTTGGCCCCACTGGCCCCTGGCTCGTGACCGCGGACGAGATCGCCGACCCGCAGGCGCTCAGGATGTGGCTGGAGGTGGACGGCAAGCGCTACCAGGATGGCAGCACTTCCACGATGGTTTATGGCGTGCGCTATCTCATCGCCTACCTCAGCCGCTTTATGAGCCTGCAGCCTGGCGACGTCATTTCCACCGGCACACCTCCGGGCGTCGGTATGGGCCAAAAGCCGCAGGTCTATCTGCGCGCCGGGCAAACCATGCATCTGGGCATTGAGGGCCTGGGATCGCAAACCCAAACCACCATACAGGCCTGACATGAAGATCACCGGCATGCGGGTGGTGGATGTGCGCTTTCCGACTTCCAGGCACCTTGATGGTTCGGATGCCATGAATCCGGACCCGGACTATTCGGCCGCCTATGTGATCCTGCAAACGGATCAGGCCGCTCTGGAGGGCCACGGGCTGACCTTCACCATAGGGCGCGGCAATGAAATCTGTTGTGCTGCCATCGAAGCCATGCGGCACCTGGTGGTAGGGCTGGATATGGATTGGGTGGCCCAGGACATGGGCCGTTTCTGGCGCCATATCACTTCGGACAGCCAGCTGCGCTGGATTGGTCCGGACAAAGGGGCGATTCATCTGGCCACCGGCGCCGTGGTCAATGCGGTGTGGGATTTGTGGGCCAAATGCATGGGTGTTCCTGTCTGGCAACTGGTCGCACGCATGAGCCCTGAGGAGATCGTGCGACTTATCGACTTTCGCTACATCACGGATTGCATTACGCCTGAAGAAGCGCTTGCGCTGCTGCAACGGCAAGTCTGCGGAAAACAGGAGCGCTGGGCCAAGCTGGAGCGCGAAGGCTATCCCTGCTACACCACCTCAGCGGGCTGGCTGGGCTATGGCGACGAAAAGTTGCGCCGCCTGTGCCAGGAAGCCGCGGATGCAGGCTTCAACCATATCAAGCTCAAAGTCGGCCGCGACAAGGCCGATGACATCCGCCGCCTGCGCATTGCACGCGAAGTGTTGGGGCCCGATCGCCATCTGATGATCGACGCCAATCAGGTCTGGGAAGTGGGCCAGGCAGTGCAGTGGGTCCGCGACCTGGCGTTTGCCAAGCCCTGGTTTATCGAGGAGCCCACCAGCCCGGATGACATTGAAGGCCACCGCGTGATTCGCGAAGGCGTGCATCCGGTCAAAGTAGCTACCGGCGAGATGTGCCAGAACCGCATCATCTTCAAGCAGCTCATCATGCGCGGCGCGATTGATGTGGTGCAGATTGACGCCTGCCGGCTCGGCGGGGTTAACGAAATTCTGGCCGTCATGCTGATGGCTGCCAAATACGGCTTGCCGGTTTGCCCCCATGCGGGCGGCGTGGGTCTGTGTGAGTATGTGCAGCATTTGTCGATGATTGACTACCTGTGCATTGCCGGAACCCGCGAGGGCCGGGTCATTGAATATGTGGACCATCTGCACGAGCACTTTGTCAATCCGTGTGTGATCCGCAATGCAGCCTATATGCCGCCTGACACGCCGGGCTTCTCGATCGAGATGAAGGCCGCCTCACTCCGGCAATTCGAGTTCAGGCCCCCAATCACCTCCGCATGAAAATTGACACGCATCAGCACTATTGGCGCTACTTTGCAGCGGAGTTTCCCTGGATTGGCGGCGCTATGTCTGCACTGCGCAAAGACCTGCTGCCGCCAGACGTGATGCCATCCATGATGGCCTGCGACATCGCCGCAGTCGTGGCCGTGCAGGCCCGCAGCTCGGTGCAGGAGACGGAATTTTTGCTGGAGCTGGCACACGCCAACCCGAATATTCTGGGGGTGGTGGGCTGGGAGGATCTGCGCGCCCTAGACCTGTCCGAAAGACTCGATGTTTGGTCAGGCCACAACGTGTTGAAAGGTTTTCGCCACATTCTGCAAGACGAACCCGATCCGGGTGCAGTCTTGCGGGACAAAGCCTTTGACCACGGCGTCAGCGCATTGCAGTCGCGCAAATGGACCTATGACGTGCTGGTGTACGACCACCAGTTGCCAGTGGTGCTGGACTTCTGTTCCCGCCACGACAGGCATTGGCTGGTGCTGGACCATCTTGGCAAGCCCTGCATCCGTGACTGGCACACCAAGCCCGAGGTACCACTGCGGTGGCTGACTTGTATCAGGGAGCTGGGCGCCATGCCCCATGTGATGTGCAAACTTTCCGGCCTGGTGACGGAAACCCACTGGGCATCGGGAAAGCTGGCCATCAGCCCGGAAGAATACGACGTGATGTTCGAGTGCTTCGACCGTGCGCTGGAAGCCTTTGGCCCTGACCGCCTGCTGTTCGGCTCGGACTGGCCCGTTTGTAAGCTTGCGGCTACCTATGGACTGGTCCACGCCATCGTGCAGCGTTGGGCCGGCGCACGTCTTACCGAACGCGAGCAGAACGCTTTCTGGCATTCCAACGCGCTGCGTTGCTACAGCCTTGGCGCAATGCCGGTCTGAAAAAGGAAATACACAATGGATTTGCAATTGGCAGACAAGGTGGTCATCGTCACTGGCGGCGCAAGCGGCATAGGTGCCGCAATCAGTGCGGTGCTGGCCCGCGAGGGTGCAGTGCCGGTCGTGTTTGGCAAAAACCCCATGCCTGCGGATTTTGAAAGCGCGTTGAGGGCCTTGCAACCCCGGTGTGATTTCCAGCAACTGGAACTGTCTGACGATGCCGCCTGTGGTGCAGCGGTCATGCGCGTTGCCCAGCGCTTTGGCCGCATTGATGGTCTGGTCAACAACGCCGGCATCAACGACAACATCGGACTCGATGCCGGTCGGGATGCTTTTGTGGGTTCGCTCGAGCAAAACCTGATCCATTACTACAGCATGGCGCACTATTGCGTGCCGCATCTGAAAAAGGTCCGCGGCGCCGTTGTCAACATATCCTCCAAGACTGCGTTGACTGGCCAGGGCAACACCAGCGGTTACTGTGCTTCAAAAGGCGCACAACTGTCGCTCACGCGCGAGTGGGCCGCAGCGCTGCTGGATGACGGAGTGCGGGTTAATGCAGTCATTCCGGCAGAAGTCATGACGCCGCTGTATGCCCACTGGCTTGACAGCTTTGACAATCCGGCGGAAAAACTTGCAACCATTACATCGGCGATTCCTTTGGGAAAACGTATGACAACGCCCGACGAAATTGCCCGCATGGTTGTTTTCCTGTTATCCGAAGCGTCCTCCCACACCACCGGGCAATGGGTGTTTGTGGATGGTGGCTATACCCACCTCGATCGTGCGCTCTGAAGCGGCTTGAGTCAGGAGAATTCCGTGCGTTATGCCCTCGCCCTGGACTTGGTGGACGATGAGCGCCTGATTGCCGAGTACGAAAAAGCACACGAAAAAATCTGGCCTGAGGTACGCGATCACTTGCGCGCGCAAGGCGTTCTGGGCATGGAGATCTACCGACTGGGGACCCGACTGTTCATGGTGATGGAGGTCGACCCGCGCATCTACAGCGCCACGGAAATGACGGCGGCTTCCTTGGCCAACCCGACCATCGCGGCCTGGGAACGCCTGATGTGGACGTATCAGGCGCCGACTCCCTGGACACCGGAGGGCGAAAAATGGATCAGCATGCGCAGAATATTTGACCTGACAGTGCAGTAAGCGCGGGACGTTAGTCTCCGGGATAATCAGTGTTCAAGGCAGGTGGCAGGTTCTGGCGCCGCTTTACTCAACCAACGATTTTTGCAAGGCTGACAGCATGTCATTGCACAGGCGGATACACCGGGCGGGCTATTGGATTCTGGGGCTGGGCTTTGTGGCGGCAGTGCTGATCTACATTGCTGCTGTGTACGCGTCACCCGGAAGCGCCGCACCCGATTTCACGCAAGACCGGAGTTTCAACTACGCGCTTGAGCGTCTGGGTGGCAAGGCCGCGGTCTATCTGGCTGCGTTCAACTACTGGTTTGCCAGTTTGTGGCATGGAACACGGCTCGCGGTGACCGTGGCCGCCTTATCCGTTGTGCTGGCGCTGATTTGCTTCTGGATTGCAGATTTTCTATCGTACCCAGACCCTATTGAACCGGACGCTTCGCCAGAGTAAGTCCGACGGTCGTCCACCCGTTTTCCGAGCGGGCGAATACATCACCCTCGTGCATCGTGGCAACGGCCTTCACAATGGCCAGGCCCAGCCCGTGTCCGCTGTGTTCCGGGTACTGGGTGCGCGAGCTGTCAGCCCGGTAAAACCGGTCAAATATGTGGCTGAGATGTACTTCGGCGATTTGCTCGCCCTGGTTCGATATTGCCACTTGAACCTGGTCTTCCTGGTGGCTGACCTGCGCGGTGATGGTGCTGGACGGGGTGGCGTATTGAATCGCGTTCTGAATCAGGTTGGTCAGCGCGCGACGGAACAGAGAAGTTTCAATCGCGACCGTGGCATCGCCCGCAATGGTGACCTTCAGCCCAGTTTCGTCGAGCAGCGGCTCCATGAATTCGATGGTCTTTCCGATCTCATCTGCAATGGACACGCTCACCAGGCGATAGGCACGCTCACCCTGATCGGCCCGTGCCAGAAACAGCATGTCGGAGACGATCATGCGCAGGCGGTCGAGCTCCTCCAGATTGGATTGCAGCAATTCCAGCAGTTCGCAGGCGTTGCGGTCTCTGGTGAGGGCAACCTGCGTCTGGCCGATCAGATTGGCCAGGGGCGTACGCAGCTCGTGCGCGACATCATCATTGAAGGTTTCAAGCTGGTGGTACGCCTCTTCCAGACGGTCCAGCGCGGCATTGAAAGATCTGCCGAGTTGTGCAAGTTCCAGCGGCAAATAGGGCAGGGCCAGACGCTCGGAGCGGTTGTCGGGCCCGATGCGATGGACCGCGCGCGAGAGCTGCATGACCGGTGCAAGCCCCAGTTTTGCCACCCAGTAACCCA
>Ga0075019_10002740_pt1 | contig 10052 bp, 10 predicted proteins | sample ColStrG_CSR_2013_FD_71473 | JGI IMG/M metagenome (GOLD analysis project Ga0075019, IMG submission 71473) | Freshwater sediment microbial communities in response to fracking from Pennsylvania, USA - Cold Stream Run_MetaG_CSR_2013 | ecosystem: Environmental > Aquatic > Freshwater > Creek >...
GTGAACATTCTTGGTTTTGCGACCGACGGCACGGTTCCCTGTCCAACGGTGACAACTCTGAATTCGGTGGGTGCGCACATTTCAAATCCCTACCTCTTGGGAAGTTCCGCAGGGGTCAGTTTGAACGCCGGCGAAGTCGCAAGTGTCACGGTGCCGGTGACTGCGAATCTCGTCGCTACAAATTCGATCTCGAATTGCCAAGGGCCGCAGTTCGGCGGGAGTGGCTCGGGTGGTGGAGGCGGGGGAAGTCCTTTCGCATACAAAGTCGTTCCTCAGGACAACGGATCGACTTTTTTCATAGGAACTTGCGTCCCAATGAACTTGATCATTACGGATACCAATGGATCCAATGCCTCAGTGCCAGCAACGAATAGCTATATCGCAACCATGTCGTCTGCAGCGGGTGCCACGTTCTATTCAGATCCGGGATGTGCAACGCCCCTTCCAAGTAATCAATTGATCTTTAACGGCTACAGCACGGACAACTTTTACGTCAAAATGCCCGGGTCACCCACTTCGGAGGCGGTGATTGTGACGCCTTTTTCAGGGACCACGACACTGGTTAACGCTGCAACTGGTACTCTGACAGTAACGAGTGTCGCAAATTACACTGGAGCAGGTGTGCATCTTGTTGATGGGAGAAGTTTAAGTACAATTAAATCGACCTGGAGTCCTCCCCCTCTGTACTCTTGCTACCCTTACCTGATGCAGTTGCAAGACGGTAACGGTATGCCTATAACCTTCAATCAAACAAGTTCGACAGCCACATATGACATTAACAGCGGTTCGGGGCTGAACTTTATGTTGTCGGCAGCTGACAGCAATTGTTTGGGAAGTTTCAATGGCACGACAAGTCCGCCCTCACTTGCAAACTCAAGCCTCACGAACGCTCAACTGTATGGTATAATTCAGTCGACGACAGTGTCGTTGACTCCCTATCAAGCGCCATCAACGGTTTATGGAACTGTTGTGACGCCAACAATTCCCGCTCCGGGCTCATTTTCGAAGTTGGGTATTGTCAGTACGAACAACAATTTTCTCAACCCCAATGGATTCAGTTTTACTCGGCCCAATACTTGCGGATACGTGGGTGAGATCGGATGTTTTGATGCATCAGGAAATCGCTCCGCATGCGGCGCCTGGTCGGGCTCAAGCCTGCAAATCACCGGCTTAAGCGCGGGCGTCCTCTATGCAGATGCTGCCTGCAGCACTCAGGATCTTTCGAGTGTTCAATCCACTGTTTTAAATGGTGCTACGACGCGAGTGCCACTCTATTCCAAATTGACGTCGACGGCTGGTTCCTATTCCATTTCAATCGTAGTGACAGGGTCCGGAGCCATCACAACGGGACCTCTCTCTCTTACCGTCCAATAGAAAAAAACCATTTTCTTGGATCTGCGATCTGAGTCCTGCCTCAATTCTTAGCAGTCAGGTCTTATTTTGGTTCTGACACGCTTAAGCAAATGCTCTAATTTTCTTGCCGCAACGGAAATTTCCGTTAGTCTTCCTGCAACTTTTGCAAAGGCGGGGGCAATGGCAACTTTCGAAGTGATTTCTCAGCATGGTGACCACGAGCAGGTTCTTTTCTGTCATGACAAAACGGTGGGACTGAAAGCCATCATTGCCATTCACAACACCACTCTAGGGCCTGCCTTAGGTGGAACCCGGATGTGGAATTACGCCAAAGAAGAGGATGCTCTGATTGATGTGCTCCGCTTGTCGCGCGGGATGACCTACAAAGCTTCGGCGGCGGGTTTGAATTTGGGTGGCGGAAAAGCGGTCATCCTTGGCGATCCGAAAAAAGACAAAAGTGAGGGCCTGTTTCGCGCCTTTGGTCAGTTCGTAAATTCCTTGAACGGACGTTACATCACCGCCGAAGACGTTGGCACTGGAGTCCAGGACATGGAGTACATCTTCATGGAATCTCAGTGGGTCACTGGTATTCCAAAGGATTTTGGCGGCTCGGGTGATCCTTCTCCCTACACAGCGCACGGGGTTTTGATGGGAATCAAGGCTTCTGCCATGGAGAAGTGGGGGAGTGCAGAATTGCAGGGTAAGCGGATTGCCGTCCAGGGTCTTGGGAATGTGGGCTCTCATCTGGTGAAGTACCTGGTTGAAGAAGGTGCCCAAGTGATGGTCGCAGATATTGATTCTGAGCGGGTTCAAAAGATCGTCGCTCAGTACAAAGTCCTGAGCACAAGCCCCGACCAGATCCTTTTTGCTGATTGTGACATCTTGGCGCCTTGTGCACTGGGTGCGGTGATCAATGATCAAACTCTGCCCAAAATCAAAGCCAAGATTGTGTGTGGTGGTGCCAACAATCAACTCGCAGAGTCCCGTCATGGTGACCATTTGGCCGAGGTTGGAATCCTTTATGCCCCTGACTACGTCGTCAATGCCGGGGGGCTGATGAACGTCTTTGTCGAGCTTGAAGGGTATTCTCCGGATCGTGCGTTTGAAAAAACTCGCTGTGTCTATGACAATTTGAGTCGAGTTTTTGCGGTGGCCAAGAGGGACAAACTGGGGACTCACAAAGCGGCGGACCGGATGGCTGAGGAAAGAATCCGCACGATGGGTTCTCTGCGTCAGCGTCATGCAGGGAAATCCAACCGTTCATTTACGACCCTCAAAGAGGTCAACAATCGCTAAGAACCGAGCCATTGGTCTTGACTGTCGAGCATCTTCTCTTGAAAATGCCTCGATCAACACCAAAACCAAGGAAGACCATGGCTACGACTTACTCGAAGGAAGATCTGAAAAGTCCCGACATTGTGACACTTGAGCTGAAAAAGGGTTTTGTGTGGACCACACAACACTCCAAGCTGGTGTTAGGAGCCGTTGGAGGCCTGTTAGTTTTGGGTTTGGGTTATGCTGTCTTTCAAACTTTAGCTGAACAGAAAGAAATCAAGGCTCAGGAGTCTTACTTTCGTTTTGAAAAAGAATTCCTGAAGCGCCGAGAAAGCTTTGAGAAGTTTCAGCAAAGCTCCCTGGCGGTTGAGAAATTCAAAACTCAAAAGACCACGGGCAAAGGCAAAACCAAAGCTGCAAATGATTCAGCAGCTGAGCCCAAAATTGAGGGCCAGGCCTCGACAGGGGATTTTGCCAAAGATTATGGAAGTGTCGCAACTGGACTGGAATCGGTGGTTTCGCAATACCCAGGTTCAGCTGCCAGCCGAATGGCTGCGCTGACGTTGAGCCAAACACAGATTCAATACGCCCAATATGACTCTGCACTCAGCCTTCTGCAAAAGGTGAAACTTGAAAGCAATCTTCTTTCGGCTCTGATCTTGATTCAAAAAGGAACCGCACAAGCTGGCTTGAAAGATTGCAAGCAGGCGGTTGGAACTTGGGACCAAGCCTTGATGGTCAAGGCAACGGGATTTTTAGCGCCAGAAATTTATTTGAAGCAGGGGCTTTGTTACGAAAAGCTTGGCGATAAGACTCGTGCAACCGAATCTTACAACAAAGTCATGGCCGAATCGAAAGAGACTGCGCTGGCCAAAAGTGCAGAGCAGTATCTGCGTTTGCTGAAGGTTGGATTGTGAGATTCACAGTCACTTCTTTTTCCCTGCTTGTTGGTGCAAGTGCCCTGTTGGGTTGCTCCAATCTCAAGTTGAACAACTCAGCGGTGGTCGACCGCAAGACTTTCCAAATTCAAACGGATTGGGTGGTCTCGGGTCCTAAAGACAACCTTTTTGTGGTTCACAAAATCAATCGCATGCGGCCTTTGCTTTTTTCCAATGCCAAAGTGGATCTAGTGATCCAAGGCAACAGTGTTGATGGCCTGGTGGCTTATCAGCGAAAAACGGGTTGGGTTGTTTGGCGGTTGCCGATCGTCAACGGGATCGAGGGGTCAGCGACTCTGAACGGAGATCGTCTGTATGTGGGTGCTCTGAATGGCCAACTTTATTCCGTCAATGCGGAAACCGGCCAGATCGTCTGGTCTTTTCCAACACGAATCGAAAACTTGGCTGAGCCTTTAGTTGCGGACGGACTTGTTTTCGTTTTGGCAGGCAATGGTTCTTTGTATGCGCTCGAGGAAGCCACCGGGCAGCAGGTCTGGCTTTATTCTCGGCAAGATCCGAATTCTTTGAATGTTCGCGGTGGATCCAAGCCTGCCCTTCACAAGGGCAATCTCTTTGTGGGGTTCAGTGATGGGTCTTTGGTCTCGTTGAATGCCAAAACCGGACAGCTGAAATGGGAAAAGCAACTCAATCCAAATAAGAAATTTCGCGACTTGGACACAGATCCTTATGTGGATTCTGAATATGTTTACGCCCTTGGTTTTGATGATCGTCTGTACTGCTTGCGCTCGGCAACCGGAGAACTTGTCTGGAAAGCCGATGCTGGGGGTTACGGCGGATTTTTAGTGAAAAATGATAGGCTTTTCTACGCGACCTCCGGCGGCGAATTTGTTGCCGTCGACCGCAGCACCGGCCGCAGAATCTGGGCCTACAAATTGACCGAGGGGTTGGCAACCAGTGGTGCGTTTTATCGCGGTTTGATTGTCATCGGCGAATCCCAAGGGGCCCTGGTCTTTTTGGAAAGTGGTACGGGCGGAAAAGTGGGCTCGTTTGAACCGGGACAAGGAGTGCTTTCGCCCCCGACTGTTGATGAGGCTCGCAACCGAGTTTATTTTATCAGTGGAGAGGCCAACGTTTACGCGATGAACATCGGCTTTAAACTTCCACCTGTGTTTCCAAGTTTGAGGTAAAGAATGTCAGTCAAACGATGGATTTGGAGTGGTTTTTTGCTGTCGACTCTTTTGTCTTGCGCAGAGGGTAACTGCCGTCAAAACCGCGAAAAAGCGACAACGCCAGACGTCCAGGCTCAAAAAGAAGTCGTCGATCCCGTGCTGGGGACCGACGCCAAAGTGAAGGTTTTCCAGTACAATGGCAGCCAGCAATGCGGCCAAGGCCAGGTTGTGTCTTTGGCGGACACACAAAAAGGTTTGGGCGATATTCAAGTTTTGGGAGCCGAAACAAAACGAGATCATCTGATGCATCCGCAATATTGTGGAGCTTCGACGGGAATCGCAAATGTGTTTCTGATTTTACGCAAAGATCTTCCCAAAGCTGTTCAGGCGGGATTCAAAGAATGGTTGTGGGAGTAGATCCGCTTGAAGCAAAATCTCGACAGTCTGTTTTGGCATCCTCTTTTTGTAACATAATATAACTTATCAGAAGTGAGGGTGTTTCACAATGAGTGAGATCGAGGTTCCGCTGGAGGCTTCGCAAGACCATATCCTGGAGCATGCCAAAGAGGCTGGTCAAACTCCCCATGGCCGTTGGCTGAACTGGGTTGCGCTTTCTTCTGCGCTTTTGGCCGTCGTGGCGGCCATTGCGGCTTTGATGGCAGGCCATCTTTCCAATGAAGCTCTCCTAGAGCAAATCCAGGCGTCCGATCATTGGGCTTATTTTCAAGCCAAGGGCATCAAGTCGGCAATTCTGCAGTCCAAAGTTCAACTTCTTGAAGGGCTTGGTCGTAAGCCTGAGACTTTCGATTTGAACAAGATTGAATCCTACAAAAAGGAACAAGACGAGCTCACCGAGAAGGCGAAAGAAAAAGAAACGTCATCCCTCCGTCACCTTGAGCTGCACCAAATTTTTGCTGAAGCGGTCACTTTCTTTCAAATCGCAATCGCGACTTCGGCGATTGCTGTTTTGATTCGCCGTCGTCGGTTTTGGATGATGAGTATGTTGGTCGGTGTCGTGGGCCTGATGTACTTCATCCAAGGCCTTTGGTTGCTCCGCTAGTTAGGGCTTCGCGTAGTCCTGGAAAGCCTGGTAAAGCTTCGCCTCTTCCACTTGCTGAGCTGTCGAGCGCAAGCTTTGGGGCTTGTACTGCATGTTCAGGATCACCTTTTGCAAGTTTGAATTCAGAATGGGCGTGTAGCCATTGGCTTTCAGAAAATCTCGGATTTCAACGGCACCCTTGATATAAGCTTGGTACTCCTGAAGTTGGGCGAGGTTGGCGCGATCCATTTGGGCCGTCCAGCTGGTCAAATACATCTTAATTTGTGTGAAGAAACCACTGCGAATGTCAGAAATACCATCCAGTGCAATCGCTGTCGCAATATTGTACCGGGCCTGCAGAAGTGCAACGGCTGCCTTTTCTTGAATCAAGACCTCTTTGACATAAAGGGGGTAAGACTCGACAGTGCGTTTGCCAGAATCAATCAACTTTTTTGCCGCAATCCCCTGCTCAAGAACATCCAGCATCGAAAGGGCAGGAAATTTCGCAATGGTGAGATTGCGGTATTCTTGCTTGGGATTCAAAACGTGCAGACCTGCCGCGAGAGCATTCACGGATGCGGCCAGATTTCCGTCGGAGTACTGCACGCCATCGGACTCAGCAGCAGGGTCAGGCGCGAATTCACCTTGGGGTAAAAAATCCTGAACTTCGCGCAAAAACTCTTGTGCCGCAGCTTGCATCAGGACATCCCGTTTCAGTTGGTTGGTGTCCTCACAGGATTGTGACCAAAGCTGGAATTCGAAGGCCATAAAGTATTTACCTGCTTCAGAGATTTTGCGGGCCTCATCGTGAACGGTGATGAGCTTGTCCAAAGCGTTTCGTCGTGAGGCCAGAGTGTCACCCTGGCGAAGGGCGTCGTACAGTTCGCAGGAGTCCGTGCTGACATGCCCGGTTTGATCCTTCATCGCTGAAGTGTCGCTTTGCATCTGCTGCATTTTATCGTTCATCTGACCAATCTGGTCGAGCGATCCATTGACCTTGTTGATTTCACCGCAACCGGCAAATGCGACGACGGCCGCTATCAGGTAAACACCCAAAAAGATCTGAAATTGAAGGGATCGGGACATGGTACCTCCTCAGCTTTAGTGCAAAGCGTTAAAGCTCTACCAAGCAGAGGAGGCTTCGTCCACTAAAACTGCACGCCCAATCTGAGGCTGTAATACCCAGGCGTTCCCACGGTGTTGTTTGCAAAAATGACATGGTCATCGAGGATCAGATCCAGTTGGGTGGTGGAGATGCGAAAAAGTTGCAATCCAACTCCAATGGCTCCGGCGAAGCCCCCGACTGTGGTGGCGTTTGAGGCCGTCGTTCCAGCCACACCGAATCCAAGCCCTCCAAAAACATAAGGAGCAACATCAAGGTCAGAGAAATAATAATTCAACCCCAAGATCCCGTCGGAGACGGCGGTTTTGGCATCGCTGGCAATGACTGTGCTGGCCAGGACTCGAACTGCAGCGAAGGGGTTGACCTCCCAGTTGTAACCCAATGCCAGGTTGTATCCCAGGGCCGTCGTTCCAAGCCCTTGATAGTTACTTGGCCCAAATCCAAAATAAACTGCATTTTTTGAATTCACTCGGGTCCGCATGGACTCTTGTTCCGATTTGGGCACATTGCCAACTCGCGCTTGAGAATAAGCCAATGTCGAAAAAAGCAATGCCGTCAGAAAAGAGAACTTTGAAAATTGATGCAGCGATTTTGGCATCGTGGACCTCCCTGTTGATGAAGGTCTTAGCATGCCCAGGCTCAAGAAAACTGGCAACAAGTGACAATCCCAACTGGACCGTCACACTGGCTGCTTACAACAACGAGAATATAATCGAAAAATTGCCTGTGACCAAGCTGTCACGCAAGTTGGCTGGAAACGCGATGATATACGGATTCAAGTAGATGTCGCGATCATAGGCCCAGCCAAATCCGGTTTCCCAAGTGGTTTGTTGATTGGCAAGGACAGTGCCATCTGAAAGATTGCGCGGATTGTAAACGCCAAAGGACAATCGTGTGTAAGCAAGGGTGTCATCTGTGAAACGGTATTTGACACCAGGTCCCCACGAAGCGCTGTACTGTTGTACGCCAAGTTTGTCCGCAGCCACGTAACCACGCCCGAACATCCAATAGTACAGACTTGTGTCCAAGGAAACCGCCAGGCGAATTTTCTCGAAATTGTAAACAGCACCGTTGGACCAGTTCAATCCACCGTATTCACCAACCGAAGTGTAAATGGGGTCAGTCGAAGCAATAACAGAAGGAGATGTTCGCAGCTCCAAGCCGCCCATGCGGTAAGCTTGGTTCCAGGCGATAAACGGATTGCTGGCGTTGCTGCTGTCGGCTCCATTGAATGGATGATTGAGTGAAAAGCCTGTTCCGAAACTCCAACTGGTCACGGAATCCACGCGCAGGTTGCCAGTGACACTTCCAACCATTTTTGTCGCGTTGTTACTGCGAACATTGTCAATTCGAGGAATGTTTGGATTGGAAAGGTCACCCAAGCCTGGACCGTTGTATTTAAAAGCGCCTTTGAAGCTGTAGCGCGACAGGGATCCATCAAGTGACCGCAAGGCTGGATCGGTCAGAGTCTTGTCATCTTCATACTTTTTATTGACCAGAAGAGAGTCTTTTTTAACGCTTGTGGTGTTTTCGGTTGTGCCTTCTGCGTTTGTGTTCGGAAGATTGGCAGGAAGGTTCAAGGACGTGCTCTGGGCCGCTGAAGTCAGACTGAATGCGACCGTCAAACAGGATACAAAAAGTTTTTTCATCAGTGCTCCACCTTGTTTTTTAAACTCGGGCGGAACTTAGACAATCGATCGAGAAAAAACCAGCAGTTTGTCAAAAACCAATGTCAGTATTTCGTCGAGGGAAATTCTTTCAAACTCCCCTTTCAGGAAAAAGTCCTATCGATCGCAAGAAAACGAGTAGACGGTATCCCCATCAGCACCTGCTTTTGCGTCGCCATTGGTCAAAGTCACATGCGAAGCGCAGTATTTTTGCGCTTGCTCTTTGGCGTCATCTTTGGAGTCCCATCGACCGACCTTGATTTGGACCGTATTGGCTTGTTTGTCGTAGCCCAAAACCTCCAGATGCGAACAGCCCGCAGCCGCGAGGAGTGTGAGAACCACTGAACTGAGTCTGGCGATTTTTTGATTTTTCAAAAAGGCTCCTTGGTTTGGGGACAGGGTCGTCGTGTCCACCCCTACTGTGCCGAAGGAGGTTTTCACAGGCAATTCAAAACCGAACACTCACTGCAGCGCACCTCATTGCAACAGAAATGACCAAAGGGGAACGGTCAAGAGAGACAAAGGGACGCCGGCACCCAGAAGAGCCAAAGCCAGCTCCGGAACGATTCCTGCCTCCACGGCTAGAAGTACCGAGGTGATCATGGGTGCCATGCCAACTTCAAGAACGGCAACTCGGCCTGCAAGGCCGGTCATATCAGGCCCTGTCAGACGAATCAGGCTCCAGATCAATGCCGGGAAAATGATCAATTTCCACAGCAGGGCCAAAGCAAAGGGCAGGCGCAGTTTTCCGAGCCTGAAATGCTGGAGACGCACTTGAAGGCCAACTGACAAAATCGACAGGGGCGCCAAAGTCGCCGACCAGCGTTCCAGGATCTCTTGCAGCCACTGAACAGTCCCGCCAAAGAGACCCCAACAGGCAGCCAGAACGAGCGCCACAAAAGGAGGAAAGGTGAGGATTTTTCGCAATTGCTCAGGCACAGAGATTTTTGTTTTTGCGTGCAACAGAAACATGCCATAGGTGGCGAGACCAAGGAAAGTTCCAAGTTGGTCCACCCAAATCGCATATTGAAGGGACTCTTTTCCCAAGAGACTTTCAAGCAGAGGAAAACCAAGAAATGAGGTGTTGCCAAAACCGACAGACAACGTCACGCAGGTTGCGACATTTTCGGGCCACTGAAGCCTGCGTCCCAGCCAAGTGAAGCCAAGGCCAGTTGAAAACATCAAAGCCCAGGTCGCCACGATACCAACCCAGGTCGACTCAAGCGCGTGAGACGACTGCATCAATGGCGGAATTTTCGCGAGTACAAAGGCTGGCAAAGACACCCAAATCACGATTCGCGTCAGAAAGGGGCCCGCCCCCCGAAATCCTGTCACCTTCTGCAGGCTCAGACCCAGGAACAGACTCAAAAGGATGAAAATAAAAGCAGTCATTTTTTGCGAATTGTTTGCAGGTGATTTGTAATTTCGAGAGGAGCTCCGGTGATGAGAAGATTTGGGTTTCTTCGTATAAAAGAATTATGATACATAGGATCGTAATACCACTCGAGCAACATTTCGATCCAAGAT
>Ga0075019_10002742_pt1 | contig 10050 bp, 10 predicted proteins | sample ColStrG_CSR_2013_FD_71473 | JGI IMG/M metagenome (GOLD analysis project Ga0075019, IMG submission 71473) | Freshwater sediment microbial communities in response to fracking from Pennsylvania, USA - Cold Stream Run_MetaG_CSR_2013 | ecosystem: Environmental > Aquatic > Freshwater > Creek >...
GGTCACCACCCGGCTGCTGGGACCGGCGGCCCCGACGGGCGCGTAGCCCGGCGTCGCCGCCCACGGGTGGTCAGGACGCGGTCATGAACCACACCATGGGCCCGCCGCCGGGCGCGGGCCGGGCGTCGTAGAGGCTGAACCCCAGCGCGGCGTAGTAGGCGACGTTGGCCTGCCGGCCGGTCTCCAGGTAGGCGGGCAGGCCGTCGGCTCGGGCCAGCGCCAGCCCGTGGCGGACCAGGGTCCGCCCCAGCCCGCGCCCCTGCGCCGCCGGGGCGACCGCGATCGCGTCGAGGAACCAGTGCGGCTGGCGCGGCGCGTGCTCACCCAGCCAGTCCCACAGGGCGTCGTAGCGAGCGCCGCCGTCGGGGGTCAGCGGGTAGATCTGTGCGCGCGTCACCCGCTCCATCTCCGCCAGGCGGGCGGTGACCGCGGGCGGCAGCCACGCCGCACCCGCGAGGTCGGCGGGCGACGCCGCGACGGCGTGGTCTGCCACGGTCCATAACGCGTCGGCGGCCACGTAGGGGGTCAGGATCGCGGTGAACAGCGCGACGTCGTCGGCAGCCGTGCCGTCGGGCATCGGCCAGCGGATCATCGGGTCGGCGGCGAACGCGGCACCGAACACGCGCGCGAGGGCGGCGAGCTCCTCGGGGCGTGCCGGGCGTGGCTCGTCGCGCTCGACCATCCGGCCACCGTAGTGACGTCGGTCGTGTGGCCGGGCGCAGTGGTCGCCACGCCGCGGGTGGACCCCTGACGGCACCTGCCCAGGGTCACTACGGTGGGCTGGACGCCGCGGACGCGCGGCCGGCGGGAGGGTCGGGCATGGCGGTGATCTCGCGGGGGTTCTCCGGACGCCGACGCGGCGGGGGGGAGGCGCTGCCCCCGGGGCAGTACCTGACCACCGACTTCCCGGTGCTGTCCGCGGGGCCGACGCCGCGGGTGGATCTGGACCGCTGGGAGCTGACGCTCACCTCGGAGAGCGGGCAGCGTCGGGACTGGAGCTGGGGGCAGCTGCAGGCACTGCCCGCCCAGGACGTCACGGTGGACCTGCACTGCGTGACCCGCTGGTCCAAGCTGGGCACGGCGTGGCGCGGGGTCTGCCTGGACACCCTCCTGGACGGGGTCGACACCGACGCCGCCTACGCGCTGGTGGACTGCTACGGCGGCTACACCACCAACCTGCCGCTGGCGGACCTGCGCGGGGGGAGGGCCTGGGTCGCCTACGGCTACGACGGCGCACCGCTGGCGCCCGAGCACGGCGGGCCGGCGCGGCTGCTGGTGCCGCACCTGTACCTGTGGAAGAGCGCCAAGTGGGTGCACGGCATCACGCTGCGCACCAGTGACAGCCCCGGCTTCTGGGAGAGCGTCGGCTACCACAACTACGGCGACCCCTGGCGCGAGCAGCGCTACTGGGACGCATGACCTGGCGTGTCGGCACCGTCGTCGGCCGCCGCCAGGAGTCGGCCACCGCGGTCACCCTGGTGCTTCAGGTCCCCGGCTGGCCCGGGCACCTGGCCGGCCAGCACGTCGACGTGCGGCTGACCGCCGAGGACGGCTACACCGCGACCCGGTCGTACTCCGTCGCGTCGGCGCCGGACGGCGAGCGGGTGGAGCTGGTCGTGGAGAGCGTGGTCGACGGGGAGGTCTCGCCCTACCTGACCGGCGCGGTGGTGGTCGGCGACCCGCTGGAGCTGCGCGGCCCGGTGGGCGGGTGGTTCGTGTGGCGACCCGAGCAGACCGAGCCGGTGACACTGGTCGCGGGCGGCTCCGGGGTGGTGCCGCTGGCCGCGATGCTGCGCGCCCGCGCACGGGCCGGCTCCGACGCCGACGTGCGGCTGGTGTACTCGGTGCGCTCGGCCGACCAGCTCTGCTTCGGCGACGAGCTGCGTGCCCTGGCCGGTGACGGGTTCACCCCGGTGTACACGCGCACCGCGCCGCCCGGCTGGCCGCGCCCGGCCGCCCGGCTCGACGCCGCGACCCTGGCGGGCGCCACCTGGCCGGCGGACCGCCACCCCAGCTGCTACGTCTGCGGCCCGACCGGGTTCGTGGAAGCGGTCGCGGACCTGCTGATCGAGGCGGGCCACGACCCGGCGAGGGTGCGGACCGAGCGGTTCGGACCGAGCGGAGGCAACGGATGAGCCACGACGAGGACCGCGTGCTGGACGGCAACGCGGCGGCGGGTGCGCTGGGGTCGGTGTTCGCCGTCGACCTGACCGCGGCCGTGGGAGCCTGCGCGGGCTGCGGGCGCACCGGGGTACTGGGGGGCACGGTGCTGTTCGCCGACGGCATGGGCATGGTGCTGCGCTGCCCCGGCTGCGACGCGGTGCTGGCCCGGGTCGTGGAGACCCTGACGCGCACGTGGCTGGACCTGCGCGGCCTGGCCTACCTGCAGGTCGCGACCGCGCCCACCGCTGTCTGACAACCGTCCCGGCTGCAGGTCGGCAGTGGCCCTGTCGGTGCACTGAACCCGCGGGCGGATCGAGGGACGACCCCGGCGCGCGAGGACGCCATCAGGCGCCTACGAGTCAGCGGTTCGGGAGCCGTGCGAGTCCCCGGGAGACGCGCCGAGGCGCGTCTGGGCGTCGGGAACCACTCCGGGACTGTGCTGGTGGCGTAGGAGACTGCCCGCTAGACAGCCCTGGGGCTGTTGCTGGCCTGCGGTGGGCGACCCGCAGGCGGCGAGGGCGAGCACCGGGCCACCTTTCGAGGCCGCAGGTCACCTCCTCACCGCTGGCGCCGCCGGGACCCTGGACGACGCGGCGCACCTGCGCCGCCAACGACACGACACCAGGTACCGCCAGGAGCGGGCCGACTCCGCGGCCGCCGACGAGGCAGCCCCGGTCACCGCACGCCGGACAGCCGACGTCCCGCCCGCCTTGCGTGCGGTCCTGCGCTGACCCGACACCCTGGCCGGGGAAGGCTCCCCTATCGCCGTGGGACCGCAGCGTCCGGTGCATCCACGCATCTCAGACCTGCGCGCGGGGGCCTGGGGCCGGGTCGAGTCGCCCTCCGCTACAGACCGGCTGCTGCCCGCACCGCGCGACCGGTGAGCACCTTCGCCAGGTGCTCCCGGTAGTCCGCCGCGGCGTGCAGGTCCGAGGTCGGCGAGGTGCCCTCGGCCGCGTGGCTCGCGGCGTCGGCGATCGCGGTGTCGGTGGCTGCCGCGCCGGCCAGCGCCTCCTCCACCCCCCGGGCCCGCACCGGGGTGGCGGCCATGTTCGTCAGCGCCACCCGAGCCTCGGCGATGTGCCCGTTGTCGCGGCGCACGGCGGCGGCCACCCCGACGATGGCCCAGGCCTGCGCGGTGCGGTGGAACTTTTGGTAGTCCACCGCCCAGCCGTCCCCCATCACCGGGACCCGCACCTCGACGAGGACCTCATCGGGCGCCAGGGCCGTGGTGAAGTAGTCGGTGAAGAAGTCCGCGGCGGCGATGCTGCGCCGCCCGCCCGGGCCCTGGGCGACCATCGTGGCATCCAGGGCGGCGGCCACGGTGGGCAGGTCTCCGGCAGGGTCGGCGTGGGCGATCGAGCCGCCGAGCGTGCCGCGGTGGCGGATCGCCGGGTCGGCCACGGTGGCCGCGGTGGTGGCCAGCAGCGGGGCGTGCGCGGCGACCAGGGGGTGGTGGCACACCTCGTGGGTGGTCACCGCGGCCCCGATGACCAGGGTGTCCCCCTCGACGGTGACCGCCCGCATCGCGGCCACCTCGGACACGTCGACGACGAGGCTCGGGGCGTTCAGCCGCAGCCGCAGCACCGGGAGCAGGGACTGCCCGCCGCCGAGCACCTTGGCGTCCTCCCCGCCGCCGGCCAGCGCGGAGACGGCGTCCTCGACGCTGGTGGCCTTGTGGTAGTCGAACGAGGACGGGATCACGCGGCACCTCCGGAGGTGGCGGCCTGGATGGTGCGCCAGACCGTCTGCGGGCTGGCGGGCATCGCCACGTCGGTGACGCCGAGGGGGCGCAGCGCGTCGACGATGCCGTTGATGATCGCCGGGGTGGACGCGATCGCCCCGGCCTCCCCGATGCCCTTGGTGCCCAGCGGGTGCGTGGTGGACGGGGTCACGGTGCGGTCGGTGACGAACGACGGCAGGTCCGCGGCGCTGGGCAGCAGGTAGTCCGCCATGGACGCCGTCAGCAGCTGGCCCTCGTCGTCGTAGACCGCGCCCTCGAACATCGCCTGGGCGATGCCCTGGGCGAGGCCGCCGTGCACCTGCCCTTCCACGATCATCGGGTTGATCTGCACGCCGCAGTCGTCGACCGCGACGTAGGAGCGCAGCCGCACGTGGCCGGTCGCGGTGTCCACCTCCATCGCGGCGAGGTGGGTGCCGTGCGGGAAGGAGAAGTCCAGCGGGTCCACGGTCGCCTCCCCGCTCAGGGTGGGCTCCATCCCGTCGGGCAGGTTGTGCGCGGTGAACGCCTCGAACGCCAGCGCCTGCAAGGTGGTGGACTTCTCCGGGTCCCCGGCCACGGAGTAGGTGCCGGCGTGGAACTCGATGTCGGCCGGGCTGCACTCCAGCTGGTGCGCGGCGATCAGCCGCGCCTTCTCCACCAGCCGCTCGCCGGCCAGCTTGATCGCCTGGCCGCCGACGGCGAGCGAGCGCGAGCCGTAGGTGTCCATCCCGTAGGGGGAGCGGCCGGTGTCGCCGTGCACGACCTCGATGTCCTCCACGGGCACGCCGATGATGTCGGAGGCGATCTGGCTCCAGGCCGTCTCGTGCCCCTGCCCGTGCGGGGAGGTGCCGGTGACGACCTCCACCTTGCCGGTCGGCAGCGCGCGGATCGTGCAGTGCTCCCAGCCGCCGGCGACGTACTTCAGCGCGCCGAGCGTCCGGCTCGGCGCCAGCCCGCACATCTCGGTGAACGTGGAGATCCCGATCCCGAGCTGGACGGGGTCGCCGGCCTCGCGACGGGCGGCCTGCTCCGCGCGCAGCTCGTCGTAGCCGAACAGCGCCATCGCGCGGTCGGTGGCGGCCTCGTAGTTGCCGGTGTCGTAGGTCAGCCCGGCGATGGAGGCGTAGGGGAACTCCTCGTGGCGGATCCAGTTCTGCCGACGCAGCTCCATCGGCTCCCGACCGAGCTCCGCGGCCAGCTCGTCGATGATGCGCTCAATGGCGAAGGTGGCCTCCGGGCGGCCAGCACCCCGGTAGGCGTCGGTCGGGGTCGTGGTGGTGTACACCCCGGTGCAGGTGAAGTCGTAGGCCTTCATCTTGTAGATGCCCGGGAACATGAACATCCCCAGCAGCGGGGTGCCCGGGGTGATGATCTGCAGGTAGGCGCCCATGTTGGCGAGCAGGTGGACCTGCAGGCCGAGGATGGTGCCGTCGGCCTGGGCGGCGATCTCGATGTCCTGGATCTGGTCGCGGCCGTGGTGGGTCGCCACCATCGCCTCACTGCGGGTCTCGGTCCACTTCACGGGCCGTCCCAGTTGGCGGGCGAGGACCACCGCGAGGACCTCCTCGCGGTAGATCTGCAGCTTCGCCCCGAAGCCGCCGCCGACGTCGGGGGCCACCACCCGCAGGTTGTTCTCCGGGACCCCGGTCAGCAGCGCCAGCAGCACGCGGAGCACGTGCGGGATCTGGGTCGAGGACCAGATGGTGATCTCCTCGCTCATGCCCATCGGGGCGGCGACGACCGCGCGCGGCTCCATCGCGGTAGGGATCAGCCGCTGGTTGACGAACCGGCGGCGCACCACGACGTCGGCCTCCGCCTTGGCCGCCGCGTAGTCCCCGCACGGCAGGGTGGCGGTGTAGCAGGCGTTGGTGCCCATCGCCTCGTGCACCAGCGGCGCGCCCTCGGCCAGGGCGGCCTCCATGTCCACCACCGCGGGCAGCGGCTCGTAGTCGACGTCGATCTTGTCCACCGCGTCCGCGGCGAGGTACTTCTCGGTGGCGAGCACCACCGCGACGACGTCGCCGACGTAGCGCACCTCGTCGGTGCAGATCGCCGGGTAGTGGCTCATCTTGATGTCGTCGGTGACCGGCCACACGCACGTGGACCCGGCCAGCTCGGGGAAGTCCGCGCCGGTGAACACCGCCACGACACCGTCGGCGGCCGCGGCGGCCGAGGTGTCGATGCGGGTGATCCGGGCGTGCGCCATCGGGGAGCGCCGCAGCGCCATGTGCAGCGTGCCCGGCAGCTGGATGTTGTCGGTCCAGTTGGTGCGACCGGTCAGCAGCCGGGCGTCCTCCTTGCGCCGGATGGGGCGCCCGATCGCGGTGGGGGTCTCCTGCGCGGTGTCGGTCACTGGCCGGCCTCCTGCATCTGCGTGGCGGCCAGGGCCACCGCCTTGACGATGTTGTGGTACCCGGTGCAGCGGCAGAGGTTGCCCTCCAGCCCTTCGCGGATCTCGGTCTCCGACGGGGCGGGGTTCTCCCCCAGCAGGTCGACCGCCGCCATCACCATCCCGGGGGTGCAGTAGCCGCACTGCAGCGCGTGGCACTCCTTGAACGCGGACTGCACCGGGTGCCACTCGGTGCCGGCCAGCCCCTGGATGGTGGTGACCTCCTTGCCGTCGGCCTGCACGGCGAGCACGCTGCAGGACTTCACGCTGCGCCCGTCGAGCAGCACCGTGCAGGCGCCGCAGTTGGAGGTGTCGCAGCCGATCGGGGTGCCGACCAGGCCGAGGGACTCGCGCAGCCAGTGCACGAGCAGGACGCGGGGTTCGACGTCGTCGTGGCGGGCGGTCCCGTCCACGGTCACGCGGATTGCGGTCATCGGGGCTCCGGAAGGGGTGGTCGGGCCAGCGGCGATGGCGGTCACCCTAGGACCGTGGGTGGCCCCGCGGCATCCGAATGAGGCAGGACTTTGCCCCGTGGCGGCGACCGTGTCCGGTGTCCGGGGCAGGGGGCGCGCGCAGCGCCCGCCCGGCCTCCGCAGCTGCGAAGGGGGGCTGGCGTTGAGTGCTCGTAGGTGCGGTCCGAGCCGGTGACCTGCGAGCGTGAAGGCCCACCGGTCGCTGACCGGGGGTCGCGTCACGTCGGTGACCGGGATGGTCGTGGTGGCCAGGGGCGGGGTCGAACCGCCGACCTTCCGATTTTCAGTCGGACGCTCGTACCAACTGAGCTACCTGGCCCCAGCCGAGGGAGCGGGCGGGCGAACCTTCCGCTCCTCGGATGGAGCGACCCCGACGGGACTCGAACCCGCGACCTCCGCCGTGACAGGGCGGCGCGCTAACCAGCTGCGCTACGGGGCCCAGATGGGCCGGTGGTACTGGTGGTGCCGTTCGTGCGGATGGTGCGGTGCCCCCAACGGGATTCGAACCCGTGCTACCGCCTTGAAAGGGCGACGTCCTGGGCCACTAGACGATGGGGGCGCACCCCGTCGGAGACCCCATGAGCATAGGGGACGCCCGCACCCGCTCCAAAGCGGGTTCGTGCACGGGGTCCGCCTGGACCGTGCGCCGTCGCGGCGAGCGCCTCGGATACTGGGCAGGTGGCCTGGGTGAGCGAGGAGCGCTTCGAGCAGCTCGTCGCGGACGCCCTCGACGCCCTGCCGGAGTCGCTGGGCCGCCAGATGCGCAACGTGGTGGTCCAGGTCGCGGACGACTCCCCGCCCGGGGGCCCGGTGCTGCTCGGGCTGTACCACGGGGTGCCGCTCACCGAGCGGGGCGCGAGCTACGCCGGCGTGCTGCCCGACATGATCACGATCTACCGCCTCCCGATCCTGTCGGTCTGCGCCGACGAGGCCGCGGTGGCCGACCAGGTGCGCGTCACCGTCATCCACGAGGTGGCGCACCACTTCGGTATCGGCGACGACGAGCTCGACGAGCTCGGCTGGTCCTAGGCCCCGGCCAGCGGGGCCGACGGCCCTGCGGTTCAGGGCAGCCAGGACACGTGGCCATGCAGCAGGTCGTAGCCGATGAAGGCGACCGAGTCGATGAGGGTGTGCGCGATGACCATCGGCAGGACCCGGCCCCAGCGCTGGTAGAGCCGGGCGAACAGCAGGCCCATCACCGCGTTGCCGACGAACCCGCCGAAGCCCTGGTAGAGGTGGTACGAGCCGCGCACCAGTGCGCTGACGATCGCCGCCGGCCACGGGCGCAGGCCCATCTGCGACAGGCGGTGGGTGACGAAGCCGAGGACCACCACCTCCTCCAGCAGCGCGTTCTCCAGCGCCGAGAGCACCAGGACGGGGAAGTGCCACCACACGCTGGGCAGCCCGTCCGCGACGACCTTCAACTCCAGGCCGGCCCGGTAGGCGCCCAGGTACAGGGCCAGGCCGACGCCGCCCACCCCGGCGGCCAGCGCCGCGCCGCGGGCCAGGTCGCGCAGCGGCTGGCTGGCGTCGACGCCCAGCACCGCCGACGCCCGCTCCCCGCCGGCGGTGAGGAGGTACCAGACCAGCCCGACGGGGACGAGGGTGAAGGCGATGGTCAGCAGCTGGTAGGCAAGGTCCAGCAGCGGCCGACCCGGTGCGGCCGAGCCGTGCAGGTTCGCGGCCTGGTGGGACAGCGAGACGTGCGCGGTCAGCGAGCCGACCAATGACCACACGGAGAAGATCGCGCTGCGCCCCAGCGACACCCCGAGCACCAGCAGGACCTCGATGAGCAGCCACCGGCGCACCCGCGGCGGGGCGGCGGCCGGCAGCGTCTCGGTCACGGACGACGACGCTACCCGTGGGTGGCACGGCGAGCCCGCTCAGCAGGCAGGGACGTCCGCTCAGAGCAGCGCGATGCCGCCGGCGGGCCCGGGCACTGGCGCAGTGTCCGGCGTGGCTGACGGGAAGGGCGGGCGACGGGACGGCCGAGGAGGCTGCCAGGGGCGCTGACCTGGAGGCGCTGTAGGCGGCGACCACCGGCTAACCCCGGCTCGGGGGTCAGCGGGCGGCGAGCACGGTCTGGTAGACCGCGACGGTGGCCGCGGCCAGGGCCGGCCAGCCGAACTCCTGCACCGCGCGCGCCCGTCCGGCCCGCCCCATCGCGCCAGCCCGTTCCGGGTCCGCGACCAGGGCGTTCACCGCGGCGGCCAGGCCCGCCACCGTAGCGGCCGGGTCGGCGGCGTCGTAGCCGACCAGCAGCCCGGTGACCCCGTCGTCGACCACCTCGGGGATGCCCCCGACCGCGGTCGCCACGACCGGGGTCTCGCACGCCATCGCCTCCAGGTTCACGATCCCCAGCGGCTCGTAGACCGACGGGCAGACGAACACCGCCGCGCCGCTGAGCAGCTCGACCAGGTCGGCGCGCGGCACCGGCTCGGAGACCCAGACCACCCCGTCGCGGTGGGCCTGCAGCGCGGTGACCGCGTCGGCGGTGTCCTGCCCGATCGCCGGGGTGTCCGGGGACCCCGCGCACACAAGCAGCTGGGCGGCCGGGTCGAAGTCGGCAGCCGCCGCGAGCAGCAGGTCCAGGCCCTTCTGCCGGGTGATCCGACCGACGAACAGCACGTAGGGCCGCTCGGGGTCCAGGCCGAGCCGGCGCGCGGCGCCGGCCTCGGCCACTGGGTGGAACAGGTCGGTGTCGATGCCGTTGCGCACCACGTGCAGCCGTGCGGGGTCCAGGAAGGGGTAGGCGTCGAGGATGTCGGCGGCCATCCCGTCACTGACCGCGATGACCGCGTCCGCCCCGGCGTAGGCGGTCGCCTCCGCCCAGCTGGACACCCGGTACCCCTCGCCCAGCTGCTCCAGCTTCCAGGGCCGGCGCGGCTCCAGGGAGTGCGCGGTGAGCACGTGTGGGATGTCGCCGAGCAGGCCGGCGAGGTGGCCGCCCAGGTTGGCGTACCAGGTGTGGGAGTGCACCACGTCGCAGTCGGCGGCGGCCTGCGCCATCACCAGGTCCACCCCGAGCGCCGACAGCGCGAAGTTCGCGTCCGCGAGCTCGGCCGGGACGGCCACAGCGGTGGCGTCCGCGCGAGGCGCCCCGAAGCAGAAGACGTCGACGTCGACCAGGCGGCGCAGCTCGGGCACCAGGAAGCCGACGTGCACCCCGGCCCCGCCGTAGACCTCCGGCGGGTACTCCCGCGTCAGCATCCCCACGCGCACGTCGTCACCCTAGGGTCTGCGCGCTCCGTGCGGGCGGGTGCGGGCAGGCTGCTTCCGAGCGGGCGGGGAAGGTGGGGAGC
>Ga0075019_10002743_pt1 | contig 10047 bp, 11 predicted proteins | sample ColStrG_CSR_2013_FD_71473 | JGI IMG/M metagenome (GOLD analysis project Ga0075019, IMG submission 71473) | Freshwater sediment microbial communities in response to fracking from Pennsylvania, USA - Cold Stream Run_MetaG_CSR_2013 | ecosystem: Environmental > Aquatic > Freshwater > Creek >...
GCACGTCAGCTTGCGCACCCGTTCGGTCGCCAGCAGATCGGCGATCGGCCCGTCGTCCCGACCCCCGGCGTTACAGACCAGATGCAGGTCCTTCGCCCCCTGTTCGATCAGCCCGGCGACGAGGCTTTCCGGCGTCCCCGCGCCAAATCCCGCCAGCAGCACGGTCGAGCCATCCGCGATGCCCGCCATGGCCGCGATTCGATCGGCAACCTGCTTATCGATCATGCCTGGTTTTCCCCCCAATCCTTGTCCGCTTCGTCATAACGCCGTTTCGCCCGGCTGGAAAAATGCCGCCGCCCGTCATAGGGTCGGCGCCCACCGAGAAAAAGGCTGGCTCATGGCACCCAACACCAAACGCGTGTTCTACGTGAACGCCGTGTCCCATCAGATCTATATCGATATTCTGGCCGGCCGGCCGGATGTGCAACTCGACAAGCTGGAAAACGACAGCCCCGAGGATGAGGCAGCCCCCGTGCTGTCCCAGGCCCATGCCTACCAGATCGGATCGTCGCGCCAGGAACTGGCGATGAAGTATCAGGGCTATACTCCGCTGCTCCAACGCTGCCCCAATCTGGTGGTGCTTTCCACCAACGGCGCGGGCTTCGACACGGTATCTTTGGCCGACGCGACGGCTGCGGGCGTCGCGGTCGTCAATCAAGCCGGCGGTAACAAGGAAGGCGTCGCGGAGCACGTGATGGCGATGATGCTGGCGCTGTCCAAGAAAATCATGCTCTCCGATCACCAGATGCGTTCGGGGCGGACCTACAACCGGCGCGACTACATGGGCGACGACGTCCAGGGGCGAGCGATCGGCATTGTCGGCCTCGGCAATGTCGGCGGGCGGGTTGCCGAGCTCTGCCGCGGATTGTTTCGCATGCGGGTGATGACCTACGACCCCTACGTCACCGCCGAACAGGCGGCCGCGCAGGGCGTGGAAAAGATCGACTCGCTCGATGCCATGCTGCGCCAAGCCGATTACGTTTCCATCAACTGCCCACACACGGCGGAAACCCGCGGCATGATGGGGGCGGCGCAATTCGCGGCGATGCAGCCGCATGCGTATTTCATCACCACGGCCCGCGGCGGCATCCATGATGAGGCCGCTCTGGCCGCCGCGCTATCGGCGAACCAGATCGCCGGCGCCGGTCTGGATGTGTGGGAAGACGAGCCGCCGCCGTCGGATCACCCGCTGATGGCCTTCGACAATGTGCTGGTCAGCCCGCACACCGCCGGGATCACCCGGCAGTCGCGGCAAAACATCGCCAAGATCGCGGCGGAGCAGATGCTGGACATTCTGGACGGCAAGAAACCGCCCCGCCTGCTGAACCCCGAGGTTTGGCCGGCTTACCGCGACCGGTTCGCTCGGATTCTGGGCTTTATGCCGGAGGCCTGAGGCAGACCCATCCGGTTATGGTGCCGGGATCCAACCCGGCACCATAAGCGACCCGAACATCAATTGGACGCGGTAGCCAACGTCGAGCCGAGCAACTGGCAGAAGTTACCGGCCTGCGCCACGACCCCAGGGGTTGTGGTACCGTCGTTCGTCGTGGTGGTCAGAGCGGAGGTTTGGTAGGCCACGCCGCCGTTCTTCACCCAACTGGAAATTTCAGACCAGTTGGTCGTCGCATGGCCGGAGACCGTTCCGTTGTCGCCGGAGAAGTAAATCACCGAAATCTTGAGCCCGAGTCCGCCGTTTGCGGTCGACAATCCAGCCGCGGCCGCTTGGGCTTCCGCCATCTGGATGAGGTTGGACGAGGTGCAAACCGGGCTGGTGCCGCAAAGCGCGGTTGTCGACGACCCGGTTCCGACTGGGACTCCGGTGGGGCCGTTGGTGCTCCCGACGGTGACGCCGGTGCCTTCCGCCATTGTGTAATACAACACCGGCGACTGGCCGGTCGCGACCGTTGGGTCATAGATCGGCAGTTCGTTCGTCAGAATGACGATATTGTTGCTCGCGCCCGTGGTCGTGATGGCTTTGAACTGCGCGATGGCAGAATAAATCGCCGACGCCACGTTCGATCCGTGGCACATTTTCGCCGATTTCGACTCGCGGCAATACTGGAACACCGAACTGCCGACGTTGTTGATCCTGTTGGTGATCGCGGTCGCGTTCGATCCGCTGTTCACAGTTGTCATGGCCTGAAGCGTGTAGCCCTGTTCCACGAAGCCGGTCACACCGAACGTCGTCGATGCATTCCCCGCGGCCTGGAGGCACTTCAGGATGGCGACATCCGCCGCCTGCTGCTGGGCCCACCAGTTTGCCTGCTGGGAACCGGCGATACCGAGGCTTTGCGTCGTGTTCGGACCGCCCATATCGTTCAACACGATCACATTGAAAGGCACGGCCGAGTTCAGCGTCGCCGTGGCGGTCTTGGTAATCGAAAGGGTCGGGGTGCCGAACGCGCTTCCGATATACGTTGCCATGGTCAGCGAACCCGTCACCAGCACAGCGTTGGGGGAGGTCGTCCCGCTGGTGGCGAGCGAGGTGAACGTCGAATTCGACGCGCTCCAGTTCCCAAGCTGCGTTTGCTGGATCGCCGCCGTGAGGTTCGCCGAACTCGCCGCGTTGGCGTCGCCGATCTGCGCGGCCTTCGTGGTGATCGCGGCGCCGCCGCGGGTCGCACCCTGACTGTAATAGTTGCCGATATTCATGCTGCCGGCGAGCGCCGCGGCCTGAGTAGCCGAGCTCAAAAGCGTCGCCTGCGAAAACGCCCTGACAGCGTCGATGGCTAGCAAACCCATCGCGATGAGCGCTGGGAACAGGAGCGCGATAAACACCGCGATACCCGCACGGCGATCGGTGCGAAAACGGCGACACGCGTTGGCGAAGGCGGTCATGGGCAGGATCCCTGTTTCATCAGAACCGAGGTCGTCGTGAGCGTTTGGCCCGTGAAGAAGCTGAACACGTCGGCGAGGGCAGCGGCGGAGGCATTGACGGAGACGGTCACCGAAACCTTCGGCACCGTGCAATCCTCGGCACTCGTGGCCTGGAACGTCGCCCAGTCCGGCAGCATCGAAGAAGTGCATACGTAGTATTCAGCGCTTGGGCTGGACGGCGGCGAAGCGCACGAAATCACGGACCCGTTGTTCGCTGTCGTGGCCCGGCCCGCGGCGAGAAGCGACGCCGCGTAAAACGCGGAGTTCTGCATGGCCGACAGCGTGTAAAACATGATGTTGATGGCGAAGAAACCGAAAACGATCAGCAGCAGCGGGGTCATCGCCAAAGCAAATTCGACAGCGGCAACGCCGCGGCGCGCGCGAAGCAGCGATTTGCTGGTTATCGACGTCAGAACACGTCCGATAAGCCATCCCGCCGCCAAGCGGTTCGTGCCGGTGCGTCCCCTAGGCGCGGCGCCGGCATGCGCCTTTGAAACCAGTGTTTTCAGTTTTCGGTCCCCAAAGTCGTCTCGTCGCGAATTTTCTTCCTTTCCAGGCCGGTACGCAACGCACACTTCCGTGACCGTCGCCCGATCAGATGCAATTCCCCAACGCACCTGATGTCATCAACCCGACGGGCCCGAGTGACACGCCTCGCGGCTTACTCGCCACCCAGCGGCTTCATGTCCCGCTCGACAGCCCTGCGCAGCAGCGCCGCGAACCGGTAGACACCGTGAACCATTTTCGAATACGGCAAGACTAGGAACAGTGCAAGTATGAATCCGAGGTGGATCGCCATCGCGATACCCAAAGCCCCGCTCGCGCGAACCGCCAACAGAAACAGCCCCGTCGCCGCGGCCAGTGCCAACAACACCAGCATCGCCACCTCCCCAGACAACATCCGACGGGCGACAGGCATCGGATCCTCCACCAGCTTCATGGCGAAAAGACCAACAGTTCCAATAACCAACAGAACTCCACCCACCGAACCCAGCAAAACGGGCGCGCTGAAAAAGGAATAAGGCGCCGGCCAGCCCAGGAAGCTGTGGTAGATGAAACCGACCGTCGTGGCCGCGAAGCAAAGCATGAAACCGCCTGCCATCGCATGGTGCAAATGCCGCCGACGCAATGAGAACCTCTCGGAATTGTCATTGCAGCCGTCGCCGCCGCCCCCAAGATTCTTCAAAGTAACCGCATCCCAGCACGCGATGGAAATCGCTTTGAGCGTGATAGGACTGGCCGAACCTGCATCCTTCCAGAAATTCGCGGCACCTTTCCAAAGCGCGAACAGCGAAAAACCGAATGTCCCCAGACCGACGACCTGCATCGCCCATAGCGGGATCACCGCATAAAGAGCGTCCGGGACCATCGGCCGGGCCGCGAAAAACTGCCCAGGCGCCGAGATCGCCATTGCAATCAGAAGTATGGCGGCAATCGAAAGCGCCGCGACCAGCGATACGACGACCCCGTTACGCTCGAACGCCCGCGCGAACGCCGGCGGCCAAGCATATTCGACATAGCTTTCGGCTCGGACCTCCGCCAACGTGCGCGGCACGTTGATGCCCCACTCATGCGGCGGGGCATACTGGCAGGCGTAGTAGCAACCGCGGCAGCCATGACAGAGATTGGCCAGATAGCTCAAATCGCCGGCCGAAAACTCCCGGCGCAGCTCGACAGCGGGAAAAACCGCGCAGAAACCCTCGCAATACCGACAGGCATTGCAAATCTCCATCTCCCGGCGGGCATTCAGAACGGCATCAGTTTCTTGCACGGCGCGCGGCCTCCTGTCCGGCGATCCGGCCAAAGACCGTGCCGATCGTCATACCGAAACCGGCGAGATACCCCTTCCCAAGGATATTGCCGGACATGATCTCTCCAGACGCGAAAAGGTTCCCGGCCGGCTGGCCGTTTTCCATCAGCACCTGGGCCTTGTCGTTCACCTTCACGCTCAGATAGGTGAAGGTGATGCCGGGCCGCAGCGGATAGCCGTAGAACGGCCCCTTATCCACTGTCCGCGCCCAGTTCGTCTTGTTCGGAGTCAAACCCTCCGTACGATTGCCATCCAACTTGAGGTTGTCGAATGTCTGGCCCGGAACAACTGCCGCATTGAAAGCATCCACGGTCGCGATGACTTTCGCCGGATCCAGCTTCATCTTCGCCGCCAGCTCGCCCACCGAATCCGCCTTGATCGCCGGATAAACCGACGGCATGAACAGCGGAAACGCCTTCGAGTCGCAGATCGAATAGGCAATCTGATCCGGCTGCTGAGCAATCAGCCGCCCCCAGATCGCATACCGCTTCGGCCAGACATCCTCGCCCTCGTCATAGAAACGGTCGCCGTTCTTGTTGACCACCACGCTGAACGGCACGCTGTCCAACCGGGTCGTGATGCCCCCGTCGAACTTCGGCGCCCGAGCATCCAGCGCCACGGCATGGCACTGGGTCGGATCGCCGATCGCCGCGACCCCCTGGTCGAGCAGATTCTTCAGCACCCGCCCCCGGTTGTACGGCGTCCCGCGGATCACGAAATTATCCACCGCGTCGCCCCAGAATTCCCGCATCCATTCCAGGTTCGCCTGGAATCCGCCGCACGAGGCAACCACGCAGCGCGCATGCACCGTCTCCGGAAACCCCCGATAGGTGATGTCGACGGATCGCACCGACCCATCGTCCATGTTCATCGAGATCACCTCGGTATCGTACAGAATGTCGACCCCCAGCCGCTCCGCGGTCAGGTAATACGCATTCAGCAACGCCTTTCCGCCACCTAGAAAGAATGCGTTGGTGCGCCCCAAATTCAGGGTCCCCGTCAACGACGGCTGAAACCGCACCCCGCAATCCCGCATCCAGCCGAACACGCCGGACGACGCGCGAATCGTCATCCGCGCCATTTCCTCGTTGGTGTTCCCGCCGGTCACCCGCAGCAGATCGTCCCAGTATTCGTCTTCCTTATACGCGTCGGTCAGGACCGAATTCGGCGCGTTGTGCATCGCCCGCAGGTTGCGGGTATGCCGGCTGTTCCCGCCACGAAACGCCTTCGGAGCGCTTTCCAGCAGCAGAACCGAAGCACCTGCCTGGCGGGCGGTGATCGCGGCGCATAAAGCGGCGTTGCCGCCCCCGGCGACGAGCACATCATAGGTCTGTTTACGGTCGGGCATACTTTTCCCCTCGGGCGTCCCACCCTGTCTACGAATGCTTGCCCGCCTTCGCAAGGCATGCGAATGGGCTGCGCTTCGAACCCATGGAGACCCCGATGGCCGACCGAGCCTGGTACGAGATCGTCCGCGATGTGCTGAAGCAGCACAACGTGAGCCTGGTGCCCTACGTTCCCGACAATGTGCTGCGCCCCTTGCTCGATCTGCTGCACGCCGACCCGTTCTTCAACGCCTTCGCGGTGCCGCGCGAAGAAGAAGCCCTGGGCATCGCCGCCGGTGCCTGGATGGGCGGCCAGCGCGCGATCGTGCTGATGCAGACCAGCGGTTTCGCCACCTTGCCCAATCAGCTCGCCTCCCTGTCGGTCCCGTTCCAGATCCCCACGATGATGATCGTCTCCGAACGCGGCACCCTCGGCGAATTCAACATCGGTCAGATGCTCGTCGCCCGCACCATGCGCCCGGTCCTGGACACGCTCGCCATCGAACACCACACGATCACCCGCCTCGATGAGGTCGAGTTCATCTTCGACCGCTCCATAAGGCAGGCCGTGGCGACTCTGGGTCCGGTATGTTTCATCCTGTCGCCGCTGCTCACCGGCGGCAAAGTCTTCGCAGCTTAAAGGGGGCGGATCATGGCACTCGTTTCAAATCAGCCCCTCACCCGGGACCAGGCCAAGGTGATGAACCGCTACGACATCACCAAACGCATGCTCACGCACCTCCATCAGGATGAGGCGGTGATCGGCGGCATCGGCTTTTCCAACTTCGACCTCTGGGCAGCGTCCGAGAACCCGAACGGCCGCCGCCAGCAGAACTTCTACATGCTCGGCAGCATGGGCCTCGCGGTTCCCATCGCCCTCGGCGTCGCGCTCGCGCAGCCCCAGCGCCGCACCATCGCCCTGGAAGGCGACGGCTCCATTCTCATGCAGCTCGGCTGCCTCGGCACCGTCGCCGCGCGCGCGCAGAAAAACCTCATTGTCGTCATCCTCGACAACGGCGCCTACCAGATCACCGGCGGCCAGAAGACCCTGACCGGCGAATGCGTCGACATCGTCGCCGTCGCCCGCGCATCCGGCCTGACCCAAAGCGCCTGGGCCGCCGACGAAAGCGCGTTCGAGGAAATGATTGCCCGCGGCCTGAAGGAAGACGGCCCCTGGCTGATCGGCTGCCGGATCGACAACAACAAGCCCGTCGACACGACAGAGCGCGATCCCAGCCGCATCCGCGACCAGTTCATGCGTGGGTTGGGGGTGAAGAAGTAGCACCCCACGCGAAAACATTTTCGTTCTGGCATACGACGGTATGTTACGGTAACGATTTTTTAAGAATTGCGCGTTATCCGTTGGTTCAAGGCCTTGATCGTCGTGACTCCAGGCCTTCGAACCTGCTATGAAGGATACATGCGAATGACCACGATGGTGGCGGAAATCTACGACGCGCTTCTGGCGGCCGGGTCCCCCGACGACAAGGCGCGCAAGGCGGCGGAAGCCATCGCTCAGGTCGATACGCGCATGATGGACGTCGGAGGACGCATGGACCGGCTGGATGGAAAGATCGACCGCATCACCTGGATGCTTGGGGCAAATCTCTCATTGTCTCTGCTGATCATGGGCAAGTTGCTGCTGCTGCACTGATCCCGGCACGGGCGATGACTATCCTGATCGCGGGCGGAGGCATCGCCGGCCTAACCCTCGCTCTCAGCCTCAATCAGGCCGGCATCTCATGCCGCGTCTTCGAAACCACCGACACGATTCAACCCCTCGGCGTCGGCATCAACACCCTGCCGCACGCCGTGCGCGAACTCACCGAACTCGGCCTCGGCGACCAACTCGCCGCCAACGCCATCGCCACCGCCGAACTGGCCTATTTCTCCAAACGCGGCCAACGGATCTGGACCGAACCAAGAGGCATTGCCGCCGGCTACAACTGGCCGCAATTCTCCATTCACCGCGGGACGCTGCAGAAAATCCTGCTGGAAGAAGTCCGCCGCCGCCTCGGCCCCGACAGCGTCGCCACCGGACACCATCTCGCCGCCTGGGAAGAAACCGCAACCGGCATCCGAGCGCACTTCGTCAACCGCCGCACCGGCGCGCCGGCCACCAGCGCCGAGGGCACGTTGCTGATCGCCGCCGATGGCATCCACTCGGCGGCGCGGGCCCGTCTCTACCCCGACGAAGGCCCCCCAATCTGGAACGGCGCCATCCTGTGGCGAGGCGTCACCCAAGCCACGCCATACCTCACCGGCCGCACCATGATCATGGCCGGCCACGAATTCCAGAAATTCGTTGCCTACCCCATCGGCCCAACCACCATCAACTGGATCGCCGAGCGCAAATTCCCCCCTGGCGAAGCCTGGCGGCGGGAGGATTGGAACCGCTCCGGCCGCCTCGAAGACTTCCTCCCGCAATTCGCCGACTGGCGCTTCGACTGGCTTGACGTACCCGCGACGATCCAGGCCGCCGAGCATTGCTTCGAATACCCGATGGTCGACCGCGATCCGCTCCCGCGCTGGACCTTCAAACGCGTCACCCTCCTCGGCGACGCCGCCCATCCGATGTACCCCATCGGCTCCAACGGTGCGTCCCAAGCCATCCTCGACGCGCGTGTCCTGACCCGCGAAATCCAAACCCACGGCCCAACCGAACAGGCGCTGCTGGCCTACGAGGCCGAACGCCGCCCAGCCACGGCGAAAATCGTGCTCGCGAACCGCGGCAACGGGCCGGAGCAGGTGATGCAACTGGTCGAACAACGCGCGCCCCAAGGCTTCGGCCGCATCGAAGACGTGCTGACCCAAGATAAACTGGAAGGCATCGCGGCCAACTACAAAAAGGTCGCCGGTTTCGACAAGGACGCCCTGAACGCCCGCCCGCCGATCGTCACACGTCGATAACGACGTACTGTTCCTCGATCGTCACCGGAACGGTCTCCGCGACGTAAGGCCCTTCCACGACCCGCTCCCCCTCCGCCACTTCCATCGGGTAGGTGCGGATCGCGATCTTCCCCGGCTCGCAGAAACTCTTCCCGGTCCGGACGTCGAATTCCCAGCCATGCCAAGGGCAGCGCAGAATTTCGCCCGCCCGCGAGTAGCGATACTGCCCCGGGTCGTTCGACTCGATCAGCCCCGTCAGAATCCCCTCGCACATCGGCCCGCCCTGATGCGGGCAGCGATTGAACAGGCCGAAAAACTCTCCACCCAGATTGAACACCGCGATCGACCGCCCACGCACGGTCACGAGTTTCCGAGACCCCGGCGGAATTTCGTTCACCGTCGCGACGACGTGTTTGCTCATGGTGCGGCGTTTCCCATCCTGCGGCTGGTGCAGCCTAACCAAGGGCACAGGGACCGGCAACGGCGGCTTCCGGTGGCCGGACCGATGACACCGGGGGCGATCAGAGCGTTCGTCGATGTTGGCCAGGGCCATAGACCCGCAGCACGACCACGTCGCCAGCGGTCCGGTTTTGCCCGGTGTCCGGGTCGACCTCGTAGATCGCGCGATAGCCGCCCGCGCGTACCGAGGTGCTGACCGACAGGCCAAAGGCAGGGAGCCTCGCGCAGACGCTCAATGCCGTCGTAAATCGACATGAGCCGTTTCCATGCACGCGGTCCCGATCCTGGTTGGGTCAACCAAACCGCGGCGGCAGCAAGGTCTGCCAGCGCTTCGGGCGCATAGATCAGCGCGCGGGACACCCTGAATACTCGCCCAGATCAGCGAGGCCGCTGCCGGTTCGGATAAGGCGGTGGCAACGGGTTATCCGTTCCGAGGCTTTCGATCCAGGCACGCACCTCGGCCGAGGTCGCATAATATCCAGCCGCGACCGACGCGCGCGCAGGCGCGATTCCTTCCGCTTCCCACGCGAAGCGGCGCATTTCTTCCGCCTCGGTTTCCGGGCTTGCCGGTTGGCCGGCATCAAGGTTCACCGTGTCCATGGACCTAAGATAATCCGTTCCCTGACCAGCAGCCAATGTTTTTGCCCGATTTGTCCTCCTATGCCCCCACCCCGCAGCTTACCGGAC
>Ga0075019_10002744_pt1 | contig 10043 bp, 8 predicted proteins | sample ColStrG_CSR_2013_FD_71473 | JGI IMG/M metagenome (GOLD analysis project Ga0075019, IMG submission 71473) | Freshwater sediment microbial communities in response to fracking from Pennsylvania, USA - Cold Stream Run_MetaG_CSR_2013 | ecosystem: Environmental > Aquatic > Freshwater > Creek >...
ACCACGTCGATCGAGTCGTTGCCGCTGCCGACGAAGGTCGCCAGCGCCGGGATGGTCGCCGTCAGGTGCCCGACGTCCTGCTTGAGGTCCACGGCACCCGACCCCGACACCATCGTCGTCGTGGTGGAGGCGGTCGACCCGGTGGCCGACACGGTGAAGGCCACCGAGGTGGCGGCGGCCGAGGTGGCGGCCGCGGCACCGAGCCCGCCCCGACCCGAGCCCGGGTTCGAGGAGTGCGAGCCGAAGGCCCCGCCGAACGCTGCCGCGCCGAAGGCCACGGCGGCGATCAACGACGCGATGACCGTGGCCACGGCGATCCGTCGGGCTCCCCCGGCGGAAGGTGCCGGCGTGGGAGCAGGGCCTACCGGTCCGGCGGGCGGCAGTTCGGCACCGGCCAGCATCCCGGGGACGGGCACCGCGGTGAGGTGCTCGTCGGGGCGCGGCATGAGGGCCGTGCCCACTCCCACCCCGGGGTCGGTCGGTTCCATCCCGGCGTGCTGGCCCGTGGCCACGAACACCCCGTCCCGGTACTCCACCGAATCACTCATCTGTGCCCCTGTCGTCGTATCCGATCGGCGACGATGCAGCCCGGATGCACGTGGAATCGCGTGCCCGGACCCGTCTGCCCGACCACAATCGTAGCGACGACCGGAGCGGAATTGTCATCGCGGAGACCGGGCGGGAGCCGGACGGGCCCCGCAGCCCGCCAGGACTGGTCGGACGGATTCGACCCACGCCGACGTGCTGATAACCTGATCCGTCTTCGGGGGTATAGCTCAGTTGGTAGAGCGCTTGACTGGCAGTCAAGAGGTCAGGGGTTCGAATCCCCTTACCTCCACTCGAAGAGCGCAGGTCACGGCCGGTTCCTGGACACGGGGGCCGGCCGTCGTGCTGCCCGCGGACATCGACCGGTCGCGAGAGCTGCCCTCAGTCGTGACTGGGCGTCGAGTGGTGACAGGGCGTCCTCCTGCCACTAGCTTACGGCCAGGGCGCCGTTCCTCCACGCGGGCACGGACCTCAGGAGGAGTGCGCCGTGCCGAAGCATGACCACGAGTCGAAGGTCCGGTCGACGAGGTCTGCGCCCGTGAAGCGGGGCACCCGGACCTCCGACGAGATCCAGCAGGCCACGGCGGCGCACGCCCGTGATCGGATGGGCTCCACCGACCTGCTCGCCCTGCAGCGCCTCGCGGGCAACGCCCAGGTGGTCCAGATGCTGACGGCGGAGCCCGAGCAGCCGCCGGGGCCGTCGCCTGTCCTCGACGTCATCGGCCGAGGCGGCTCGCCCCTCGAGCCGAACCTGCGGGCCGAGATGGAAGAGCGCCTCGGGAATGACTTCTCCGACGTCCGCGTCCACACGGACGCCAAGGCTGCGGCCTCGGCCCAGGCCATCGGTGCCGAGGCCTACACGAGCGGTCGGGACGTCGTCTTCGGCCGAGGTGCGTTCTCCCCCCAGTCGGACGCCGGCAAGCACACCCTTGCCCACGAACTGACCCACGTCGTCCAGCAGCGGAAGGGGGCGGTCGACGCCACCCCGGTCGGGGACGGCACCGCACTCTCCCACCCGTCCGACCGGTTCGAGCGCGAAGCCGAGCGCACGGCCACCGAGGCGATGGCTGGGGACCGGTCCGTGCAGCGCAGATCCGGGGGCTCCGGGTCGGCGCCACGCTCGACCGGCACCGGGACGCCGGCGGTCCAGCGCTACAGCAAGGCCTCCCTGGCGTCCGACCAGCCCATCAAGTGGGCCCAGGAGACCACGGAGGTGAAGCGACCGGACGAAGGGGTGTCGGGCGGCGTCTACTTCATGTTCAGCCGCGAGGGCGATCTGGTGGCGAAACCCGAGAGTGCGGGCGCGGCCGGCAAGCACCCGTGGGCGAAGCCCACCACCGACGACGAACAGAAGGACGAGAAGGCGGCCGCCAGGGAGAACACGGACAAGAAGGCGAGGTCCGGCTTCGCCCAGCTGTTCCTGAAGAAGGCGATGAAGATCAAGACGCCGGACATGCGCGTCGTCGACCGCGACGGGCCCGGCCAGGAGATGGAGGAGTTCGACAGCCTGAAGATCGCCATCCGGAGCAAGCTCAAGCTGAAGGAGGGCCAGGCGAAGCCCGACACCGCGTTCTCGAACGTCCGCCACTTCGTGATCATGTCCCGGGCCGGGGGCAGGTCGGTGAGCGGCACGGCCAAGGACGCCGGCGAGGCGACCATGAAGGCCCGGGACGGATTCGAACTCGATCCGTTCATCGAGCAGATCTCGAATCCCGTGTTCATGCAGAACATCGGCCGACTGGTGACCGCCGATGCCTTCATCGGCAACTTCGACCGCCTGAGCAGGATGAAGGCCAACCTCGGCAACATCATGACGAAGGTCAACGGCAAGGTCGCGGCCATCGACCAGGAAGCCAACATGAAGATGCGGGTCGGCAAGGCTCCGAAGAACACCAGGGCCTTGCTCGAGATGGACCTGTCCGACATCACCGACCTGTTCTCCGATGACGGGCGCGCCGCGGTGTTCGGGTCGTTCATCGAAGGGGTGACCTCCTACGCGACGAGCACCGGCCTGTGGAAGGACACCCTCGATCTGTGGCTCAACGACAGCGTCAGGGCACGGATGCGCACGGAGTTCGATGCGGGCATCAGGACCGGCGTCGCGGACCTGACGGAGGCCTTCCAGAACTCCGGCCTCCGCAAGGAACTCCAGGCCCAGGCCCAGAAGCACAAGTCGAACTACGTCCAGTGGGACGCCTACCAGGTCAAGGAACGGTACTTCACCCTCCTCGCCCGGGGCGTCCCCGCCGAGCAGGCCCTCACCGAGTCGGCCGCCCTGGCCACCCGCCTGAACAAGCGGTTCGGCAGCTAGCTGGGACCCGTCCAGGGGCCGAACAGGACGGCGTCCCCGCCGTCATCCCCTTCGACGATGTCCTACCGCAGCGGAGGACATCCTCCACCGACGACGGGGGGCCACTGACCGCTGCGAATCGAGCAGACCCGCCCCCGCTGTCGGACTCAGTCGGCGGAACCCACCCCGAGGTGACCGCCGAGGACGCACCGGGTGATCTGGTGCGCCCAGTCGGGCGGGAAGGGGATCCCGGCGATCGCCCGGGCGTAGTAGGCGCCCGAGACCAGGTCGCCGAAGAGGGTCACCGTGGCGGCGTCCCACTCCGGATGGGCCCGCTCGAACGCCGCGGCGATCGCCGTGCGCCGTGGGGCGATGACGTAGCGGTGGAACGCGTCCAGCAGCCCCGGGGTGGCATGTGCCTCGGTCAAGAAGGAGGCCACGATGACCAGGCCGTTGGCCGCCGTCATCGTCCAGTGCATGCGCTCGAGCAGTGCGACGAGATCGCCCTCGAGGTCACCCGTGGGGACGACGTCGCCCACCCCTTCCTGGGCCCAGGCGATCGAGGCGACCGCCAGATCCTCCTTGGTCGCCCAGCGCCGGTGGATGGTGGGACGGGTGACGCCGGCCCGCTGGGCGACCGCCTGGACCGACAGGTGCCCGTAGCCGCCTTCCCTCAGCATCAGGATCGTCTCTGCCAGGATCCGGTTGGTGGCCTCGTCGTCGAGTGGACGGCCCCGGTGACGCCGCCCGTCGTCGGGATCGTTCATCCGAGGTAGCGCTGCCGGACCACGACGATGACCGCCACCACCGCCAGGGCCAGGAGGGACTTGACGGTCAGGCCCCGCTCGTAGGCCACCTCGTCGGACACGTCGGTCTGGTCGACCACGTCGAACTCCTTCATGCCGGCATCGCCACCTTCCCGGACTTCTCCGTCTTGTCCCAGGTCATCGCCGCGCCCCGCAGCTCCTTCACGTACGAGTTGAAGGTCACCCCGCACAGCAGGGGTCCGTAGCCCACGATGTAGACGATGGCCGGACTGAGGTAGCGGCCGGCCCGCTTGGGCTCGAGGAGTCGCGCCGTCCACGCCACCGGCATCGACGCGGCCAGCCAGACGTAGGCGAACAGAATGGCCAGGTGGATCTGGCCGTGGGTGAGGTGGAACCCCATCAGTTCGGTGGCGTTGTGGATGCACCACCGTGCCGGTCGGGGGAAGCAGGCGTAGGTGATGATCGTGATGGAGATCAGTCCGGGGAAGAGCACCCCTTCCTTCCAGGTGTGCCGGCTGGTGTCGGTGTCGATCAGCAGGGCGAAGAGCGTGGTGAAGACGTAACACAGCCCGGCCATGATCCACAGCAGGTGGAAGGTCTCCCACGACAGGGGGAAGTCGATGAAGTAGAGCGCGACCAGGCTGGCGGAGATCAGGATCATGATCACCGGGAGCAGGAACAGGCAGAACCAGAACACGCCGAAGGTGAAGCTGCCCAACCGGTGGCCGGGCTGGGGTCGGAACCAGAGGTGCTTGAACTGCTTCGTCACCTGCACGTTGCCCCGGGCCCACCGGAGGCGCTGCTTCCACAGCGAGTCGATGCTGCCCGGTTCCTCGGCCCACACCACGGCGTGCGGCTCGAAGACGACCCGGCGTCCGGCCAGCTGTGTCTTGAACGTGGTGAAGGTGTCCTCGGCCAGCGACGAGGTGTCGATCCGGCCGCCGATGGCCTCGATGTTGACCCGGCTGTGGAGCTGGGCCCCGCCGGCCAGACAGGCCAGCACACCGAGCACGTTCTGGCTCCGACGCGCCGCGGCCTGGGCGGTGATGTACTCGTAGCCGATGAACCGGGTCATGTAGTTGCCCGGGCGGCTCCCCTCCTTGATGTAGGCGGTCACCGCACCGACCTCGGGATCAGCCAGGTGCCGTGTCATCTTCTTGAGTGACGGGGGCTCGTAGATGACGTCGGCGTCCATCACCAGGAGCGCCTCCATCCAGTCGTCCTCCAGCAGGATGGCCAGGCCGTGGTTGAGGGTGTGGGCCTTGCCCTGACCGCCGTTCTCCCGGCGCATGTGGACCACGTTGCCGGGGTACTCGAGCATCTTCGCCTGCACCACCTTCGGGGTGTCGTCGGTGCTGGCGTCGTCGACGACGCAGATCCGCAGCCGCTCGCGCGGGTAGTCCAACAGCATCAGGCGGTCGATCGAGGCACCGATCACGGCCTCCTCGTTCCACGCGGGGATCAAGATGGCGGTGCGGGGCAGGTGGTCACCCACCTTGCCGTAGTGGTTGCGACCCGAATGGAGGGCGACCAGGAGGAACTGGTAGGAGGCCGCCAGGAGCGGGATGATCCCCACCATGACGCACAGCACGAGCAGCCACTTCCCGCCCAGGGAGAACTCGTGGAGGAGGGTCATGGTGTCCGGGCCGGCTCCCGGTTTCGGGGCACCCCGTCCGCTGCGTCGAGGGTCGTCGTCACCCGGGGGTAGCTCCCGACCGAGTCGCAGTGGTGGCTGTCGCTGCCGGCAACCAGATGGACGCCGGACCGCGCCAGTGCGGCGACCAGGCGTGGCCCCGGGCAGTCCCATTTCTCGTTGACCTCCACCAGGGCACCGGTCGCCCGGGCCCCCATGGCCAGGTGGTAGAGCAGCGTGTCGCTGACATGGGACTCGTCGAGGCCGAGCTTGGGCAGCAGGCTGAACGGATGGGCGATGACCGGCCGCTCGACGCGCTGCATGGCCGCCACGGTCGCCTCCACCAGGCGGACCACGACGTCACCCGGGCGGAGTTCGCGGTTGTGGAGCATCGTCGCCACGGTCGACGGGGACAGGGGGCCCGACTCGGACGGGAACTGGTGGTCGGCGATGAGCACCAGGTCGGCCGCATGGGCGTCGGCCGGCAGGTCCAGATGGCCGTCGGCGTCGAGGATCTTGGCCTCGACCCCGGACAGCACGGTCAGCGGTGCCCGCCGGGCGAGCTCACGTACGGTGGCAACCTGGCGGGGCACCCAGGCGGTGTCGGCGCGGACATGGTCCACCAGGCACACGGTGGCGAGCCCGGCCCGCACCGCAGCGGCGACGTTCTCCTCCGGGGAGCTGACGGCGTCGTCGGAGAACGTCGAGTGGACGTGGTAGTCCTCGTCGAACCGGAACCCACGCATCAGGCACCCACCTCGACCGGGGCAGCCGGCGCGTGTTCGGTCGCGGTGTCGAGCTCGGGCACGAGGTCGTCGAGCTCGACGACATGGTCGGCCAGGTAGCGGACCATGGCGATCCGACGGTGGGCGATCGACGGAGGCAGCTCCCGGCCCCGGAGGGCGTCGACGGCGAGGCGCACCATGTCCACCCCGGCGGCCACCGTCAGGGCGAGCGAGCCGGGCACCCGGGGGTTGATCTCCAGCAGCGCCGGCCGCCCGGCCCGGTCCCGGCGGATCTGCACGTTCGAGACGAACGGCAGCCCGAGGGCCTCCACCACCGTGACCGCGAAGTGCTCGAGCTCGGGGTCGACCAGGGTGTAGCCGGCCACCGACACGCCTGAGTCGACGCGCTGGCGGACGCGCGGGACGGCGGCCGACACCGTGCCGACAGCGTCGGCCAGGACGTCGACCGAGTACTCCTCTCCGGGGAGGAGCTCCTGGACGAGCATGTCGTCACCGAGGCCCCGGGCCACGAGCTCCGCGGCCGTCGCCACCAGGGCGACCCCGCGTGAGCCGGAGCCGCGCCGGGGCTTGACGATCACCGGGAACTCCCAGCTGTCCGGGTCGGTGACCGCGGCGGACTCGGTGCGGGGCACCCGGACCACGTCGGCGCACGCCGTGGCCAGGGCCAGCTTGTCCAGGGTCACCTCGAGCACCGGCGCCGGCGGAAGGAGCAGACGCACCCCTGCCGCCGCGAACCGGTCGGCTTCGCGGGCGATGGGTTCGAGCTCGCAGTCGACGGTCGGCACCAGCAGGTCGATGCGGTGGAACAGGCAGAGGTCGAGCAGGGTGTCGACGAACTCCGGAGCGGTGCCCGCCGGGACGACGACCCGCCTGGAGGCCGGCACCAGGTACAGCCCTGCGGCCCATGGGTCCATGTCGGCCGCCACGAGGGCGACCCCGGGATCACGTTCGAGGGACCGGGACACGGCGATGGCAGCGGGGCCGCCGGCCCCGGTGACCAGCACGCGGACAGGCATGAGGGAATCAGCTGGCGACATCGATGTCCTCCCGGATCAGGGCGGTGTCCGCCCGGTTGTGCGCAGGGTGCAGCACATAGCCCCCCTCGGACAGCGCCGTGCTGTCCCGCACCACCTCCAGCGCCTCCGCATGGGTGGCGTGCGCGAAGCGGCCCCAGTACCGGGCCGTGGAGCTGACCACCTCCGGATGGAGGTAGGCGCGCCCGGCCTGGGACGCGAACGCGTCGATGGCCAGCTGCTTGCGGTCGAGGTACTCGGCGATGGGCACGAACCGGTTGGGCCGGAAGTCGACCGTGGCGGAGGGTGCCTGGTAGCAGGAGATACGCGGGACGCTGCGGGCGGCCACCATGGTCGCCTCGTGCACGGCGCGGTGGTCCTGGTGGGTGTCATGCAGCGAGTGGGTGTAGATGAGGGTGGGGCGCACCAGGTCGATGACCCGCTCGATCAGCCCGACGGTCGGGTGACCGGACTGGATGCGGGTGTCCTCGAGGTCCTCCATGAACAGCCGAGCACCGAGCAGCGTCGCCGCCGCCTGCGACTCGGCGACCCGCTGGTCGCTACGGCCACCCCGGGCACCGCGGCTGAGGGTCAGGATGTTGACGGCGTGGCCCGAGTCGCCGTGGGCCAGCAGTGCCCCGGCGACACCGATCTCCACGTCGTCGGGGTGCGCACCGATGGCGAGCACCGTCTCCGCCGGCACCTCGCGCCGGCGTGCGGCACCGTCGATCAGACGGTGCACCCGGACCAGCAGGCCGACGTCGTCGGCCGACCGCCGCAGGGTGGGCACCGTCTGCCCGCAGTCGATGCGGGCCGTCGGTCCGTCGTCGTCGGCCAGGGCGGCCACCGCCGTGCCCGGAGCCACGTTGCGGGCCTGACGGAGCAGGTCGCACGCCCGACCCCCCGACGCCGACGGGTCGACCAGGACGAGGTCGCACCGGTGGGTGAGGAGCCAGGACAGGGCCTCTCCCGGGTCCGACTGACGCACCACGTCGAAGCCGCCGGGCCCGGACAGCAGCGCGGCCAGCCGGCCGGCGTCGCCATGGGAGTCGAACAGCAGGATGCTGCCCTCGGGCCCGGGACCGGCGGCGGCACGGCCCTGGTCCTGGAACGGAGTGTCTGCAGATCGGCGGTCCATCACTCGACCGTCACCGTCTTGGCCAGGTTCCGCGGCTGGTCGACGTTGAGTCCGAGCGACGTCGCCGCGTGCAGCGCCAGCTGTTGGAGGGGGATGACGGACAGCATCGGCTCCAGCATCGGGTCGGTCGCCGGGATCCAGATGACCTCGTCGGCCGCCTCCTCGATCCGTCGGTTGCCCTCGGTTGCGATGGCGATCACCCGGGCGCCCCGGGCGCGGACCTCGTGCAGGTTGGAGATGGTCCGTTCGGGCTCCATGGAGTCGGTCACCACGGCGACCACCGGCGTGCCCGACTCCATCAGGGCGATGGATCCGTGCTTCAGCTCACCGGCCGGATGCACCTCGGCGGGCAGGTAGGCGATCTCCCGGAGTTTGAGTGCGCCCTCGAGGGCCACGGGCACACCGGCCTGGCGTCCGAGGAACACCACGAACGGGGCGCCGGCGACCGACTCGGCCATCTCGGCCACGGCGCTCGGGCGTCGGAGCAGTTCGGCCATCTTCTCGGGGATGAGCTCGAGCTCGACCAGGGCCTGCTCGGCCTCGGCTCCGCCCAGCGTGTCACGCAGCCTCCCGAGTTCGAAGGCCAGGAGGGCCAGGAGGGCGACCTGGGTGGTGAAGGTCTTGGTGGCGGCCACGCTCATCTCGAGCCCGGCCCGGGTGAGCAGTGACCGGTCGACCTCCCGGGTGAGCTGCGAGTCCGCCATGTTGGTGATGCCGATGGTGGCGGCTCCCAGGGAGCGGGCCAGACGGATGGCCGCCAAGGTGTCGGCGGTCTCGCCCGACTGGGAGATGGCGACCACCAGGGTGGATGCGTCCACGATGGGGCTCGCGTAGCGCCACTCGCTGGCCACGGCCACCTCGGTGCGCAGGGAGGTCCAGCGCTCGAACATCGGGCGGGCCACCTGCCCGGCGTGGAGCGCGGTGCCGCACCCCACGATGACCAGGTGCTCGATTCCGGGAAGCCGACCGGTGAAGGACCGGTCGGCGGTCTCGCCGGGCCGGTCGTCGAGCTCGGCCAGATGCACGTCGGTCCCGCTGATCCGGCCCAGCAACGTGTCCGACACCGAGCCCGGCTGCTCGGCGATCTCCTTGGCCAGGAACGACCCGTGGCCCTCGTGGTCGGCGCGGGTGGTGGCCCGTCCGACGGTGATCTCCTCGCGGTCCACGGCGCGTCCGTCGGCGTCGAACGCCGACCACGCCGTGCCGTCGAGCACGATCACGTCGCCGTCCTCCAGCAGCACGAAGCGGCGGGTCTGCCCGAGCACGGCGTCGACCGTGGACGCCAGGAACTGCTCGCCCTCGCCGATTCCGGCCACCAGCGGCACCTGGTGGCGGGTGCCGAAGACGACGCCGGGCCGACGGCTGTCGAGGGCGACGACGGCGTAGTGGCCGTCGAGGCGGGCGGTCACCCGCGACAGTGCGTCGTGGGCCTCGAGGGCGGCGTGCTCCTCCAGCAGGTGGACGACCACCTCGGCGTCGGTCGCGGACTCGAACTGGTGCCCCCGGTCGGTCAGCTCGGCCCGGAGCTCGGTGAAGTTCTCGATGATGCCGTTGAGGGCGACGGCGTAGGTACCGGTGTCGCAGCCCAGGAACGGATGGGTGTTGGGGACCGAGACCTCGCCGTGGGTGGCCCAGCGGGTGTGCCCGATGCCGGACAGGCCCGGCACGTCGTCCCGCTCGTCGATCAGCGTGCGCAGGGCGGCCAGGTTGTCATCGGCGCGTACCCGGTCGAACCCGTCCGGCCCGGCGAGGCAGATGCCCGTCGAGTCGTAGCCGCGGTACTCCAGCTGGGCCAGGCCCTCGAGGAGGACGCCGACGGCCTGGCGCTCTCCGGTGTATCCGACAATCCCGCACATCGTTCTGGCCTTTCGTCTCACTTGTGTTCTGCACTTCGTGAACCGAGTATGCGG
>Ga0075019_10002745_pt1 | contig 10043 bp, 7 predicted proteins | sample ColStrG_CSR_2013_FD_71473 | JGI IMG/M metagenome (GOLD analysis project Ga0075019, IMG submission 71473) | Freshwater sediment microbial communities in response to fracking from Pennsylvania, USA - Cold Stream Run_MetaG_CSR_2013 | ecosystem: Environmental > Aquatic > Freshwater > Creek >...
TCGCCGGGCTTTTCGGCGTCCTCGGCGCCTCGCTGCCCGGTCGAGGCGTTAAGCAGCAGGCGTTCCAGCTCATTATGGGCGGCGGAGGACACGTCCCGGACCGGCTCCTGGCGCAAGGCGGCGACATTGATCGGCTGGTCGGTCAACAGCATCAGCAGAACCCCCTGGCCCGCGCGCTGGTACCGACCGCAGAAAAAGTTCAGCGGCGCATCGACCTCCAAAGGCGGTTCCTTGTCCGCGAAGGGCGGCGGATCGAGCACGGAGACCTCGTAGGTGTCGCTGTCGAGAAACAGCGCATAGCGATAGACCGGCATCGGCGCGCCGTTTGCCGAGCGGCGGATGTTTCTCACCCAAAAATTCACGTCGCCGGCGCTTACGACCTTTGACCGCAACGTCACGGGGGTGGCGTCGCCACATGGATCCACCCCGCCTTGCAGGATCGAAACGCAGCCCCAGGCATGACCTGGATTGCTGCCGCGCAGGCTCAGCAGAGCGTTGAAATTAGCGACCGACTTGACCGCCGCCTCCAGATCCTCAGAGAAGGCGTCGTCCGCCATGACTGAGCTCCAGATGGCCTGGGATGCTTCAGGAACCGACTCGGTCGCGCCGGCGGTCCGCGCACAAGACTCCGTCGGTGGATGGGTGTTGCGCTGCGCCGCGGTCTGAAACGTCGCGGTTCCGCAACGGACGGTAATGACATAGGACGGGGCGGAGATGGCGGGGACGATCGTCACCGCGCCATTGGCGCCTATGAGCTCGCCGAGAGACGTCGTGATCTTCGCCGTATCGTCGGCCGTTGTCGCATCGATCATGATCCTCTGTTGATCGAGAAACACGTGCCGGCGCTCCACGACCCACAAGGGCTTCGGCACGGTCCCCCCGCCGGCGCCGCCGGCCTTGCACACTGGCGACTGCAGAGGCGCGTTGAGCGTTAGCACCGCCGCATAAAGCGTCGATGACTCGACCTTGCCATTGGCGAGAACGTCGTCGGGCGCGGCGGTGGCGTCGCTGGAACAGCCGTAGACACGGAACGTCGATCCCGGAGTCACGCCCATCAGCGAGCCGGCGCGAATCCTGACGCTTGTGGCGCCCGCGCTGGCGGGGTCCGCGGCGTAGGCGCGCTGGGGGTTTGAGCTAGCGCCCAGGAAGGCGGCCGTGAGATCGCCCTCCTGCTGGCTGTTTTGCGCCGAGGCGCCGGCGTTGCTGCAGGTCTCCGTCGCCGGGCAAACTTCACTTGCTACGTTAGGGTGCGCCTGCTTGCCCAGCTGCTCGAGGCGCCAGCTGGTCTCCTGAGCGATATCCAGGTAGGTGGCGCCCTTGAGAAGACCCAGTGTCTGGGCGAGGGCGTAGGTGAAATCTCCGTGCTCGACCAAGGCCGGGGCGCCGCTATCCTTGTCACGCCCCGTCGCGATCTGGTCAGGCTCGGGATTTTCGTGCGCCACTTCCTCATCGCCGGCGGCGGCCATGTGCACCGTGTAGGCCTGTGGGTCGGGCGCGGCCGGTAGTGAAAACGTCGCTGGAACGGGGCGTTGGCCCTTGTCCTGCGGGCTCTCCCGCGCCTGACCGCCAGGATCGTGAATGTCGCGGGTCGCCGTGCCCGAATGGCAGGAATCGAAGATCGTCACGACGCTGACGCCCGCCGCCACAGCCTGATCTATGACCGATTTGAGTTCAATATCGACGATGTCGTTCGACGTCGGCTGCGGCAAACCTTCGCGTTGCCGCCACGCGTCGCTGGGGACGATGGTGCTGTTGACGTGGCTCGCCTTGGTCGAAGTCTGGTTCGGATCTTCGCTCTGGGACCCGTGGCCGGCGTAGTAGAAGAGGACAATCGCGCCCCGCTCCTGGGCCGCGGCCTGAATGAGACTTTTCAGCGCGGCGAGAATGTCCTGGCGCTTGGCGCAGTTCCGCGCGGCTGAGACGCTGACGAGCGTGATGGAATCCGTGCGGGTCGTGTCGCAGTCCGTCGCCGCGATCGGCACATTGTAGCCGTTGGCGGAGAGCGTGCGCTGGATCAATCGAACATCGTTCACCGAACCATGCAGATCATGGAATGTGGGGTCCGCGTCGCCGGGATTGTTCTCGGCGCTATTGGCGTAATAGTCGACGCCGACAAACAACGCATGCACCTTCGGGGAGGGCGCGGGGGCCGGCTGGGTCACCGCGGGCCCGGCCACGAGCATGCCCGTCACGATGAGAACCAGGGCGATCAAGGGTCGAACCGCGCGCGTCATTTGCCTTAGCCGCATCGCGGTTTCCCCCCTCAGAACTGACCGCACAGCGCGAAGCCGTTTGCGTCGAGCCCATCATTCAATCCCGTCTCGGAACTGGTCAAGGAAAGGCGCCGGTGGTCGCCGCCAGCGTTGTCGGCGATCAGCGTCGGCTGTATCGCAGGTGAGGCCAAACGGAGAGACAACATTGACCTCTGAAGACTTGCTTCGCCGCCGCGACGCCGCCTTCGGCGCGGGCGCGCAGCTGTTCTACGATACGCCGCTACACCTCGTGCGCGGCGACGGCGTGCAACTGTTCGACCCCGGCGGCCGCCGCTATGTCGACATGTACAACAACGTGCCGTGTGTCGGACACGCTCACCCCAGGGTGGTGGAGGCGATGGCGCGCCAGCAGGCGACGCTCAACACCCACAATCGCTATCTGCACGAAGGCGCCATCGAGCTGGCCGAGCGGCTGATCGCCCTGCAAGGGGTGACGCAATGCGTGGTGTTCAGCTGCAGCGGCACCGAGGCGGTGGAAAACGCCTTACGCATGGCCCGCTTCGCCACCGGCGCGCGGGGGATCATCTGCACCAACGCGACCTATCATGGCAGCAACGCCTGGGTCGGCGGCCTGACGCGGGTGGGCGAAGGCGGCCCCGCCGATCCCGACGCGCGGGCGATACCCTTCCCCGAGACCTTGAGGCCAATCGCGCCCGGTGTGACCGGCGCGGCGCTGACGGACGCCTATCTTGCCCGCCTGGACGCCGCCATCGCCGATCTGAAGGCGTCCGACGCGGGGTTCGCCGGCCTGATCATGTGTTCGATCCTGGCCAATGAGGGGTTGCCCGACCTGCCGCCGGCCTTCATGGCCAAGGCGGCCGATCGCGTGAGGGCGGCGGGCGGACTGATGATCGCCGACGAGGTGCAGGCCGGCTATGGCCGCACCGGCCAATGGTGGGGTTATCGCGCAAGTGGCTTCACCCCCGACATCGTCGTGACCGGCAAGCCGATGGGGGCGGGACTGCCATTGGCCGCGACGGCGGCCAGCCGCCACGTCGTCGAAAAGTTCCGCGCCGAAACGCGCTATTTCAACACCTTCGCCTCCAGCCCGCTGCAGGCGGCGGTGGGCATGGCGGTGCTGGATGTGATCGAAGACGAGAAGCTGATCGAAAATGTCGCGCGGGTCGGCGCGGCGCTGAAGGCGGCGCTGACCGAACGCAGGGATCGGTGGGACGCAATTGTCGATGTGCGCGGAACCGGGCTGTTTCTGGGCGTCGAACTGGTCGACCGTCAGGGCAAGCCGAGCCGGGAGCTGGCCTTCCAGACCATCTGCCGGCTGAAGGACAAGGGGTTTTTGACCAGCAACGCCGGCGCGTTCGGCAATGTGGTCAAGGTCCGACCACCCCTGGTGTTCTCGATGAAGGACGCCGACGCCTTCCTGGGCGCGTGGGACGCCGTGGTCGAGGAGAGCCGTGGACAATCCTGAACGCGCCGCGCCGTTTCTGCCGGCCGCGCGCGCGGCGCTGGCGGCTTTTCCAATCGACGGCGAGGACATCACGCCGATCGCCTTGGGCGAGAACGTCGTATTCCAGGTCCGAGACGCCAAGAGCGGCCTGGCCTACGCCCTGAGGCTGCACCGCCCCGGCTATCACACCCTGGCCGAGCTTGAGGCCGAACGCGACTGGACCGCCGCCCTTAACGAGGCCGGGATTGGGGCGCCCGACGGCGTGCGCGCGCGAAACGGCGACTGGTACGCGCGCGTAGTCACCCCCGAACCGGCCGGGGCGCGGTTTGCGGGGGTGACGGTCTGGACCGACGGCGAGGTGATGCAGGACGCCATGGCCGGCGCCGACGCGCCGACGACCATCGCGCATTACCGCGCGCTCGGCGGCGTCATCGCCCGCCTGCACAATCAGGCGGAAGGCTGGACGCCGCCAGCCAACTTCACCCGCCACCGCCTGGACACCGATGGACTGGTGGGCGAAGCGCCATTCTGGGGACGCTTCTGGGACAGCGATCTGCTGACCCAGAGCGAGCGGGCCCTGACGGCCAGGACCCGCCACCGGCTCGCGGCGGCGCTTGATCACCTGGACCGCTCACCGAGCTCGTTCGGCCTGATCCACGCCGATCTGCATCCCGGCAACGTTCTATTGAGTCGGGAGGGCCTGAGCGTCATCGATTTTGACGACTCCGGCTTTGGCTGGCACGCCTACGACGCGGCGGTGGCCTTGTTCTATGCATCGAGCCGGGCGGATTTCCCGGCGATCCGCGAGGCGTTCCTGGGCGGCTACCAGACAGCCCGACCCAGAGCACGGGACCTCGAGTCGCTTTTGTCGATGTTCCTGCTGATCCGTGGCCTGGCCCTGATCGGCTGGCGTGACGGCCGCCCGGAGATCGACCCGACTCCGTTCATGGCCGTATGGAAGGATCGTCTATTGGCGGGGTGCGAAGCGTTCGAGGGACCGCGATAAGTCGCTCGGCTCACGCCGGCGCCAAGCGCCGACCCAGCAGGAACACGCTGGACCGGCCGATGCCTTTCAGATCCGCGTCCCCGCGCGGCTCGACGGCGTAGCGATCCTTCAACCGCGCGGCCGCGGGCTCGGAGAGCAGGATGGCGCCGGGGCCGGAGGCGTGCTCCAGGCGGCTGGCCATGTTGACGGCGTCGCCCCAGCAGTCGAAGGCCGGTTTCTTCATGCCGATCACCCCGGCGACCACGGGGCCGACGTGCACGCCGATGCGAACGTTGATGGGCAGATCGAGCTCACGCGAGAGGTCGGCGGTGATGTCGCGCATGGCGAAGGCGAACTGAGCCATCTGATCGGCATGGTCGCGCGCGTCGCCCTGCGACGAAAGCCCGCCGACCGCCATATAGGCGTCGCCGATCGTCTTGATCTTCTCGATGCCCAGGCGACTGGCCGCCGCGTCAAACCGCGAAAACACCTTGTTCAGAAGGTCGACCAGCTGACTGGGCGACAATCGACGCGACAGTTCGGTGAAGCCGACAAGGTCGGCGAAAGCGATGCTGACCTCGCCGTGGATGTCGGCGATGGTGGTTTCGCCGGCCTGGATGCGCGTGACGATCTCCCGCGGCAGCATCGAGTGAAGCAGATCGTCCACCCGGGCGCGCGCCTGCTCCAAGGCCTCATCGGTCTGAAACTCCCGCCGTGCGGCCAGCTCGCGGCCGGCGGTGGCCAAGGCTCCGATAATGATGCCCGTGCCGACCAGGGAGCCGTTGACGATCAGGATGTCGGATTGCGGATGATGCAACCAGGCCTCCAGCCCCAGATAGCTGGCCAACGCCACGACGCTGGGCGGGATGAGGTAGCCGAGCCGCAGAGGAAACATGGCCGCGCCGCCAAAATAGATCAGCAGCATGCCCCCCGCGCCATAGCGAAAGCCGTGATCGAGGTTGGCGCAGATCACCGCGAAACCGGCCAGGCATACGGTCAAGGCGATGACGACGATCGTTTCCAGGTAGGGCTGAAGCGGCCGGAAGAGCAGCGCCGCGGCGGCCGCGAAAATGACCGGTGTCAGTACGAGTTCGCGCAGAACGAGCACGTTCCGCCAGTGCAGCGGGTCGACCGCCCGGTCATAGATAAAGAACCCGCCGAAGAGGATGCCGGTCAGAACCAGGAACACCTGAGCGGTGCGCAGGTGAATCAGCACAAAACGCTCGACGAACTGGCGCTCTCTGGCCTCGTCGGCGAAACCGAAGCCAAGACGGACCAGTGCTTGACGCAACATGCGGACGACTCCTTGGAAATCCAGGACGACGGCAACGGTCGCCGGGCGGATAGGTTCCGCCGAAACACCGCGGGCGTGCAAGCCCGGGGTCGCCCTCATGAAAGGCCAGCGCGAAACGCCGGCCCTGGCGGCCAGGATGCGGCTTAGCCTCCCGCGCCGAGCGCGGCGGCGAACGCTTCGTCGCTGACCGTGTTGCGGCCGATGAGCACGCTGCAGCCCACGTGGTCGACAACGAAGGCGCCCGATCCGGATGACCACCAGCGTTCCAGGAACGAGCGCTTGTGGTGGCCCAGCACCACGAGGTCGGCGTTGATCTCCTTGGCGAAGGCGCCGATCCGCGGCGCGGGGTCGCCGACCACGAGCTTGGCGACCGGGTCGAAACCGAGCTGTTTCAGCTTCTCGACGCCGCCGGCCAGGATGAGCTTGTAGTCATCGACCTGCTGGGCGACGGCCCCGGCGTAGGCCTGATCGGCGATGCCCATGCCGCCGCCGTCAGGGAGCACCGACGGCGCGGGCAGGACGGACAACAGGAAGACGTGGGCGCCGCATCTTTTGGCGAGGAGCGCGCCCTCACGCAGCGCCACTCGACCCTCCAGGGTGCCATCGTAGGCCAGCAGAATGCGTTCATACATGAGCAGCGCCTCCGGCCGGGACAGCAACCAAGCGGGCCGCCACGGCAACGTGTCGCGGTCCGGCGCGACGCTGTCGACCCTAGCCCAAACCGCCGCGCGGCGAAATCGCCTGGCGACGGTGGCCCGAGGCCGCTGCGGGCCACGGACGAGAGGCGAATCGCGGGTCTTCGGCCTCCGAGGCGACGGCCGCGCGGGTGTTCGCTGAAGCGCGCCTATCGCTCAAGCGGCGATCGCGGCGGCTTCCAAGGGTTCGCCGAGGACGAAGACCCGGGTATGGCCGATGCCCCTCAAGACCAGCTCGCCGCGGGATTCGACCATGTAGCGATCGCGCAAGCGGTTGCCGGCGGCGCCCGACAGCAGAATGGTTCCAGGGACACAGGCCGTCTCGAGGCGGCTAGCCATGTTGACCGCCTCGCCCCAGCAATCGAAGGCCGGTTTCTTGATGCCGATGACGCCGGCGACAACCGAACCCACGTGCAGACCCACGCGAAGCTTGATCGGCAGGTCGAGCTCCTCGGCGACTTCAGCGGTTATGTCGCGCATCGCCATGGCGAACCTCGCCATGCGGTCCACGTGATCGTCGGCGGTCGCGCCCTCGGCCAGGCCGCCAACGGCCATGTAGGCGTCGCCGATCGTCTTGATTTTTTCGATGCCCAGGGCGCTGGCCGCGGCGTCGAAGCGGGAAAACACCGAATTGAGCATCACAACCAACTGGCTGGCGGTCAGCTGGCGCGACAGAGCGGTAAACCCCACAAGGTCGGCGAAGATGATGCTCACCTCGCCGTGGATATCGGCAATGGTGGTTTCGCCAGCCTGGATTCGCGCGACGATCTCGCGCGGCAACATGGAATGCAGCAGGTCGTCGACGCGGCCACGCGCCTCTTCCAGCGCCTGCCCGGTCAGGAATTCGCGCCGGGCCGCGAGTTCGCGTCCGACGGTGGTCAATATGCTGAGCACGACCCCAGTGCCGATCATCATGTTGTTCACCAGCAGGATTTCGGGCCGACCGTCGGTCCAGGCCTCGATCGCGAGGTAACCGGCAAACCCGATCAGGCTGGGGGCGATGACGTAGCCCAGTCGAAGCGGGAACATCGCCACCCCGCCATATAGCAGCAGGACCATGCCTGCGGCGCCGTACTGAAACCCGTTGTGCAACTGGGCGCAAATGAGTGGCTGCGCGATCAAGGTGAACGTCAAGTTCGCCACGACGATGGCCTCAAGGCGTCGCTGGAGACCCGGTATGAACAGCGCCAAGGCGCCGAGCAACATGCCGGGCACCACGACCAGCTCGCGAAACACCAGAACCTTGGTCCAGTTGGCCGGATCGATCGCCCGATCCCAAAGGAAGAATATGCCGAACATCGGCGCGGCCATGATCATGAAGATCTTGGCGATGCTCAGGTGGACCAGGATGAAGCGCTCGACGAAAAGGGCTTCAAGCGCGTTGTCCGCGAACCGAAAGCCCAGTCGGACCAGCAGTGACCGAAACATCTGGCGATCTCCCCTATCGGCTCACCGGCCAGACGGTCGGCGAGCGCGTCGAGAGAATCCGCCCAAAGCCGCCTCCCGCGCAAGACCGTCGAGGCTAGATTCATCCCGCTGTGCGTCCGCGGGCAGGACTTGCGCCCGGCATTGACGCGACTTGGTCTACTCGGGCGCCACGCCCACCATGACGGCGTTCGGCGTGCCGCACTCGGCCTTGGCCCCGGTCTGGCTGTTGCGGCAGACCATCTTGGCCATCTTCGCCGGCGGAGACGGCGGCGCGGCGGGAGCGGGAGCCGGAGCCGGGGCTCTTGGCGGGGCAGGCTGATCACACCCGCCTAACGACGCCAGCGCCAGCGCCACAACACTCGCCCGCCATGTCTTCACGTCGCGACCTCCGGAAAGCCGGCCTTGTTCGATTGGCCAATCGCCATGTCCTCGCCGGCTCGGCGCGGTACGCAGCCCACGTCCGAACGAACGACGACAGCCATGTGGCGTTTATCTGGCGTTCCAGCGGCGGACTCCCGATGGGATCGCCACATTCTGCGATTTCCGGGCAAAAAGGGGACTCGACGCTTACGCTTACATTGTATAGGTATTAACCCTTAGTTAACCGTTGCGACGCGCGAACCTCGAACGCGGGTCAAGGATGAAGGGTAACGGCGATGAACAAAATTGCGACAGCCGCCGCGGTGGCGCTGGCTCTTACTGGCCTCTCATCGGTCGCGCGAGCGGCGACGTTGTCCGCCGATTTTTTCGATGTGCCCGCTGGTGGACCCAACACCGATACATACAGTGCGCCCAGCCCGTCGAATCCGACCGGGGATTTCGGTGTATGCTGTAGTTCGCCCAACGCGACATTGCCCGTCATCGCGCCCGGCTCTCCGCTCGGCCCCGATGGCCTGCCCGTAACGACGCTGGCGGCCAGTTCCGGAGGCGTGATCGCCCAGAACGGCGCGGGAGAGATTCTTTGGTGGAGCGCGGCGTTCGCCAACCCCACGGGGCACGGGGCTTTCACTCTGGGCCAGCTGAACAATATGTTCGCGCCGAACAGCACTGGTTCCAATGACAATTATCTTTACGAGACCGCGATCCTTTCCGGAACTCTGACCGGACATGGCAATCCTGCGTCGATCACCGTCGCTTCGGATGATGACGCGCTGGTCTATGTGGGCGGCGTCTATGTGGGCGGCCTGCCTGGCGTCCATCCCACGGAATACACGACCATCAACCTTGGCTCGTTCACGGGTCCCAAAACGCTCGACATTTTCTTCGCCGACCGCGCGCAAGTCGGCGCCAATCTGGAGGTGAGCGTGTCTGGCGCCTCGGTTCCAGAGCCCGCGGCGTGGGCGACGATGCTGCTCGGCCTGGGGGCGCTGGGCGGCGCCATGCGTCAACTGCGTCGCCGGCCCTCGCCCGCAAAGGCCTGAGGCGAAAAGCCCTTTCGCAAGCTGATTTTGCGAAATCAGCCTTGGGCCCCTCTCCCGGGTCGTGACGAAACGCAGTTTCGGTGAACCTTGCCGTCCCGACCTTGCTGTCGGAGTCGCTTGCAGTCAGTCTGCCCCGCGGCCGATCACGCCAGGTGTCGACGGCCACGCTTAGATCGACGTCGATAAAAAATTTCGATCACAATGCATCCGGCCGCCGCGGCGGCGGCGAATAGACTCCAGTAGGTCGGGCGCCGCCCGATAGACATGGAGCAGGAAAATGCACGACTGGTTCTGGTCGTTCTGGTGGCTGATCTTCCCCCTGGGCGGTTTCGCGATGGGGGCTTTCGGCATGTGGATGAGCTACAAGCGTCATCGCGACGCCATGGAGGTGATGAAGACCTATGCCGCCCAGGGCAAGGACCCCGCCGAGGTGGCGCGGCTGATGGGTCTGAACCCGGGCGGACCGGCGCCCAACCCTGGCGCGCCCAATCCGGGCGTACACGACCCCTTCGGCCCGGGGGCCTATTGGCCCGGCCCTGGGG
>Ga0075019_10002748_pt1 | contig 10039 bp, 9 predicted proteins | sample ColStrG_CSR_2013_FD_71473 | JGI IMG/M metagenome (GOLD analysis project Ga0075019, IMG submission 71473) | Freshwater sediment microbial communities in response to fracking from Pennsylvania, USA - Cold Stream Run_MetaG_CSR_2013 | ecosystem: Environmental > Aquatic > Freshwater > Creek >...
ATGGAAGCCGGATTCCCCGTAGTCGCCCGCGGTCCCCAGGGCGAGATTCGCGCCATCGAATCCCCCGCTCACCGGTTCTTCGTAGCCACGTTATTCCAGCCCCAACTCTCCTCGACCGAGAAAAAGCCGCACCCCCTTGTCCTGGCCTTCGTCCAAGCCGCCGCCAACTGGGGCAAGAAAAAGTTAGACGACAGCGTCTTGGAATAGCCAATGCGGGTCGGACACTCATGTCCGACAACTCTATCCCTCAGACAAACGGCGCGTGCCCCATCCTAACGTCGCGTCTTTTGCGACGTTAGAGCCTGCCCTGAGCGTAGTCGAAGGGGTGGGGATTTTCCAGAAGTTACCAAAGTCCCAGCACTCCGCACATTACGCATCCCCCACCATGCGCATCTGGAGCCCTCGCCCGCCCCTCGCTAGACTCATCCCGATCGGTCGCCCTCCCCAAACCGCGCCCGCAGGAGCCGCTTTCGTCTATGCACATGCAGTTGGCCACCCAGCTCCGCATCCCGTTCACGACTCTGATGAGCTACGTCCCGGTCATCGCCACCGTCGTGACCACGTTCTTCAGCGTGATCCTGGCCCGCGCCACTCTGCGCTACGTGGAAGCCACCGACAAAGGCCTGGCGCTCGCCCGCGAAGAATTCGAGCGTGAATGGTCTCCCGATCTGCACATCAAGATGGAGCGCGTCTCCGCGACTGAGGCGAGAGTGATCGTGACCAACCTGGCCAAGACCTCGGTCCTGTTGCAGCTTCTGCAATTGCGCAAGCTCTCGCACGCCATGCCCTTCGAGCGCTGCCGCCTCAACGATCCCCTCGTCGGCGGCATGACCTGGACGCAGGACCTGGGCCGCCGCATCCTCGCCTGTACCGGACAGGAATTCGAAGGCCCCATCGCCGTCTCGGCCACGTTCTACGCCGCCGGCCGCATGTACCGCACCGACTGGTTCCGCTCGCAGATTCAGGTCCGCGACGGCCGCATCGTCGTCCTCGAACCCAGCACCATGCCCACTCGCCGCGTCCGCGCGGTGGAGCGCAAAGGCCCCGAGCGCCGCCGCGAATTTGTCCAGGACGTAACCGCCGACGTCGCCCCCGCCAAAGTCGACTCCAAGCCCGACGAAAAGTTCTTCGTCACCGGAGCCTAGCTCCCGCGCGGGCGTGTGGAGCGGACACTCCTGTCCGCTGCTTTTGATTTTGCTGTTGACGTTGCCGGGTGCCCCATTTCTCTCGCGTTTTTTACGCGAGAAAGCCTGCCCTGAGCTTGCCGAAGGGTGGGGGTTTCGCATATAGAATTCGTGGGGCCCGCCTTGCTGGAACACAATATTAAATTCGCCAAGATCATCTTCTGGATCGCCGCCATCTGGGGCATTCTCATCCTGACGCCCCTCTATTTCATCTTCGACACGATCGGGGGGCTGGCCCAGCCCGTTGTAAGTTCCCGAGGGTGCCCCGCCCTTGTCTCTCCGTTTTTTGGAGAGACAGGGCGGGGATTTTGACTTCTCTTCACGAAGGGAGGGGGGCCCAATGGACGCGCGCAAGTGGAGGGCAAGGGAACCGAGCCCAGGATTGTCTGCAAAAGTCAAAACCCCCACCCTGTCGCACAAAACGCGACAAGGGTCGGGCACCCCGCCACTTTAACCTTTCCCATTCCAGGAAAGTTGAACTCACGAATGTTCACAGATCACAAAGTAATTCCGTGACCTCGACTACGATGGCGGCATGCCCTGGGGACTCGAGCGGTTCCAACAAGCACGCTGTCTCCACTTCGTAGCCTTTAGCTGCCATCACAGGGACCCCCTGCTCGCCATCCCGCAAGCCCGAGATGTTTTCGAACAGACCCTCGAACGGGTCCGCCGCTGGTACGGATTCTTCGTCTCCGGCTACGTAGTCATGCCCCAACACGTTCATTTGTTGATCAGCGAACCAGAACGCAGCACTCTCTCTGTAGCGCTGCAAATGCTAAAGCAGAATACGGCGCGCCAACTCCGTCCACCCGAAGGCAGCCCGTTCTGGCAACCCCGCTACTACGATTTCAACGTGGAGTGACGACAAGCGAGTCGAGAAGTTGCGCTACATCCACCGCAATCCAGTGAAACGAGGCCTGGTCGAGCGCCCCGAGGATTGGCCGTGGAGCAGCTTCCGCCACTATGCAACCGGTGTCGAAGGAGTGGTCGAAATCGAATCGCAATGGACCGCGCGCAAGCGCGAGCGCATGGGAACCGAGCCTAGGATTGTCTGCAAAAGTCAAAATCCCCACCCTGTCGCACAAACCGCGACAAGGGTGGGGCACCCTCAAAACTCAGAATGACTCAAAAGCGCAGCCGGGAACCACGAGGGTTCTATAAAACCGGATGTCAAGAAAAAACACTTATCCTTCCTTCGTCGAGGAGGATTTTTTTTGACCTCCAGCCCCTCTCTGCGGCGGCAAGAGTTGGTGCCGAAGCGTGGATCGGATTGCGGCAGCATCTGGGTGGCATGGTTCCGTGCGGCATCTTCGCGCCGACGAGCAGCGTGTTGGCAGTGGCCAACCATGGTTCTATCTGAGACTCGCGACCCTGAGCTTGCCGAAGGGTGGGGGTTTCGCATATAGAATTCGTGGGGCCCGCCTTGCTGGAACACAATATTAAATTCGCCAAGATCATCTTCTGGATCGCCGCCATCTGGGGTATTGTCATCCTGACGCCCCTCTATTTCATCTTCGACACGATCGGCCGCCAGGATCCTCCTCCCATCACTCATCCCGCCTTCTACTACGGCTTCATCGCCGTCGCGCTGGCCTGGCAGATCGGCTTCATAGTCATCGCCCGCGACGCGGTCCGCTTCCGCCTCATGATGATCCCGGCCGTTCTCGAGAAGTTCGGCTACGGCATCTCGCTGATAGTCCTCACCTTACAGCGCCGCCTGCACGGCGTCGACGTGGTCTTTGGGGGTATCGATCTGCTGTTTGGCGTCCTCTTCCTGGTGGCGTTCGTTGGGACTGAGCCTGACCGTATAGTCACCAAAACTTAATCTGCAACCTCGACCCAGCGGGGCGCCTCTAACGGACATGCTCCCGGGTGTCCAGCCCCTGCCCAAAGTACCCTTGTCGCCCGGGGCAAAAGCCAGTACCATCGTTTCCTGATCATCAGTATGTTTGACCCGCATCCCAATCTGGCGGATGAAGTCAACCGCGGCATCATCCAATCGGAGATCGAGGGCGGCGTGTTCCTGAGCGATCTTCCCCCGTCCACTGTGCTGGAAATCCAGACCATGCACCACCGCTACACCGCCGTGCTTCTCGGCGGCAGCGAAGCCATGCTTTCCGGCCATCCGGAATTCTGCCCCGAGCCCGTGCACGTGGCCATCGCCGGTTCGACCTGGGGAGGCTCCATGCTTAAGCTCCAGTACGTCGGGCGCGGCATGCATCTGGAATTCCGCCATCCCGAGTACCCCACCCCGATCGTGACCTCTCCAATTCAGGAAATCCGCGATCGCGTCCAACTCCCCGCTTTCGAGCTAGACTCCCGCCCTCACGGCGCCCACTCGTAGACTCGATTGTTTGTGTGGGTCCGGGTCTCAGCCTGTCCTGAGCGAAGTCGAAGGAACCCGGACAGGCCGAGCAAAGCTCGGCTGGCTCTTCCTGTCCCGTCGCGTGCTTTGTCGGTTCTTGGCCGCTTTCCATTGACTTGTCTCCCCTGCAACCACTACCATTCCGGCCAGCGGCCTCCAGCAGCGGAGCCCTACTCATGCCCCTGAAGATCGACACCCGCGAAGTCGCTCACGTCACCATCCTCGACATCGACGGCCGCATCGTGCTGGGCGACGAAATTCACGACTTGCGCGAGGCCGTGCGCGACCTCCTCAAGCAGGACAAGAAGAAGATCATTCTCAATCTCGCCAACGTCGACTACATTGACAGCTCCGGCGTCGGCGAACTAGTAGGCTGCTTCACCACCCTCCGCAATGCGGGTGGGGAACTGAAGCTCCTCAACCTCACCCAGAAAGTCCAAGACGTGCTCCACGTCACCAAGCTCTACACCGTCTTCGACATCCGCGAAGACGAATTCACCGCTGTAAAATCCTTCGACTACTTCTTCGCGAAATAAGTGTAGAGCGGACGCCCCCGTCCGCTGCCTTTGACTTTAGTTCTTGCCCTTGCCCTTGCCCTAACCCTGAATCCATCGTGCCCCTCGCCCATTGCCCGAACCGCCCGAGATACGCCCCACACTCGCCAGTTTCCCGCTACAATTGGCACCGGTGCTCATGGGCCACGCAGGTTGTGTGCTGGGGCGACTCCGCTCATGGACGACCACAACACGAAGCATCAAGGCTTAGAGAGAACGACCGCCAGAGAACTGCTCTGGACCGTCGAACTCGCCTTTCAGGGATGGACTTGCTCGCAGTGCGAATGGAACTATCCGCTTCCCACGCTGCTGAGTGATCCCGAAGCGAAGACCGCCTACGACCGCCTGGCAGCGGCGAAGTTCCGCGATCACAACTGTGCCGACCACCGTGTGCGCCTCAACTCACCCGGCGCCGAGAGCTTCACCGCCCGTATCCGCAACATGGTCGCGCACGGTTTCAAACCGAAAGATGCGGTCGAGCTCTTTCTGCAGGAAATCGTGATCGAATATCCCAACCAGCCCAAAATTCTGGCGCAAGCGAAAGCCGAGGGCGAAGACTTCCTCCGTCGCCTGCGCGCCGGGTTGATCTAGTCTAGTGCGTCAAACAGATCGACAGTTATGAGTCGCCGGTTTCCTCTGTGATCCTCTGTGCCCTCTGTGGTTAAAACTTTTGAACTCCTCGCCGAGCACCAGGCATCACGCGGATCGAGGCACAATATTTAGCGCTAACTATTTCCGACGCATTACACTAGGAATCAGAATTTCTCAATTTGTCATCCTGGCAGGGGCGTCGCGGCGGAGCAGCACCGCCAACCCTTGGCGTAACCAAAGAAGTAAATATCCCGTCACTCTGACAGTGGCTTAATCCCACTTCCATCACGGAAGTGGCACGCTTGCGCTAAATCGCGGGTTCGGTGGATGCCATGAAATCGAGTGTCCACTCCACCCGTTAACCATCCTGATCCCTCAAGGAGCTAACGCATGCGCACCAGCCGCATCGCAACCCCATTCTGAAACTCGGGACTCCTGATGGTTTTGTCCCCTCCGGTGTGCCGGAAGGTTTCACCATTCATGGCTTCACCGCTAACCACATCGGTCCACGTGAGCCTGTATTCGCCGGCAGGCAGGCTCATGGTCATGTCCACCGGCCCATGCCCATCGATGTACATGGCGTACTCCCCCTTGGGGCTTGAGAGGAGATGGGTATAAACGCCGGCGGCGCGCTTCTCCGTGGCGGTGTCCGGCGCCAACTCCACCAGAGGCAGTCCCTGCAAGAACTCGCTTAGAATCTTCAGGCGCCTCCGCAGCTCCGGACTGCCACCCCCCGGCCCGTTCGGCTCTGTGTCCGTTCCATCTTCGTGTCCCGGTGTGAAGGAGTAGTCCAGATTGTCGAAGACGCTTCCGCCCGACAACATGAAGTTCCACGCTTGCCGCGCGTAGGCCTCGTCTCCGCGTCCGAGAAATCCAGTCTCATCATAAGAGAGCGCTTTGCCCAGCCCGTAGTTCAACAGAGCCGCCTCCGGATACGCGTAGTGAAAGTTCACCACGCTCACTCCGGGCAGCAACTGCCGCACTGGATAACGGAAGTTGCAGCAGTCCTGCGCAATCAGGTGCTTGTTCGGCAGCGAGGCCTCTTCACTAGTGATCCACTCCGCCACTCGCGCCTGCCACGCCATGGTCCGATCATCCGGCAAGTCGATGGAGTTCGGATATTGATCGCGCCCGGTAAACAGATACGGATTCACTACATCGGCCAGTACCGGACGATCCGACCAGGGCTCGTTCGCAATTTCGAAAATCACGTTGGCATAAGCATTGGCCTCTCGAACCAGCTTCCTGGCGTACCGTTCCTGGTACGAGAGAATGTTCCCGTTGTCCAGAGTATTCAGCTTCTTCCAGTCGATGGCGTCGGTTTGATTGAGATTGTTCACCCGGTTGAAAGGACACACATTCCACTGCATCTCGCCATACTGCGAAGAAAACAGCGTGATCTCGACCACGATTCCCCGCTTCGCCGCCTCAGCCAGGAAATCATGAAGTCGCGTGAAGTATTCCGGATTCCACTGATCGAGGTCGAACTTGTTTCCGCCGCCGGCGTATCCAGGTGTTTCGCTGCGAGCCCAGGGCGCCACAAAACGTCCGCCGACCGGAGCCAGATCGTTGCGCTGAATGCCAAAAGATTTCCCCGGCACCTCCACATACGCGCCGCCGAACAAGCGCGTGTAGTTCATCCCTCCCGCTGCCAGAGTCTCCAGATAGCGGTGGTAGTTGAAATCCGCATTGAACACCGCTCCATAGTGTTCGCCGCTCGTAATCAGGGCAACCGCTCTGCCTTGAAACAGGAAGTAATGCGGATTCTGCGGGTGCAGCTGAACGGGCTGCTCTCGCCGCTGTTGGGCCAAAGCAGGAAGGATCGTCGTGAGAATCGAAAGCAGCGCGACCATCATGCAGTTCCGCATCGGATCGCGAGTGCTCCATTTCTTGCGCGCTCTTGGCGGGCGAAGTGGGGATTTACTGCGCAATCCCCATCTGACCCAGAATCCACGCATAGTCAAAGCCCGATTCTTTCAGCCGGTCATACCGCCCCGATGCTCCCCCATGTCCCGCCGGACTCAAATTCGTTTTCAAGATCAGAGTATTGCGATCAGTCCGCAGAGCCCGCATCTTGGCCACATACTTCGCCGGCTCCCAATACATCACCTGGCTGTCGTTGAACGACGTCTTCACCAGCATATTCGGATACGCTTTGGCTTCAACATTGTCATACGGCGAGTACGTAATCATGTAATCGAACGCTGCCTTCTCCTTCGGATTCCCCCACTCCTCAAACTCCCCGACAGTCAGTGGCAGAGTCTCATCCAGCATGGTATTCATCACATCAACAAACGGCACTCCCACCAGCGCCGCATGAAACAGATCTGGCCGCAGATTCAGCACCGCGCCCATCAGCAATCCGCCTGCGCTCCGCCCCTCGATCACCAGCCGGTCTTTCGATCCATACCCGTGAGTCGTCAGATAGTCCGCCGACGAAATGAAATCCGTAAACGTCGTCCGCTTGTTCATCATGCGCCCCGCGTCGTGCCACGCCTTCCCCATCTCGCCCCCGCCGCGAATATGCGCCACCGCCGTCACCACGCCGCGATCGACCATGCTGAAAATATTCGAATTGAAAAACATGTCGATCGAAGCCCCGTACGATCCATATCCATACAGATACAACGCCTCTTTCCCGTCGAGTTTCGTCCCCTTCAAATACGTCACGGAAACCGGAATCTTCACCCCGTCTACCGCCGGAGCATAGATCTGCTCCACCTGGTACTTGCTCCGGTCATATCCCCCCGGCACTTCTTTCTGCTTCAACAGCGTCGACGTCCCCTTCTCCATGTCATAGGCAAACACTGATGCCGGAGTAATCGCCGACTGGTACCCATAGCGAAACTCCGTCGTGTCATACACGCGATTGACATAGGAATACGCTGCATAGGCCGGCTCGGGAAACTCGATCCGCCGCGACTGTCCGCCGCGCAAGCCCGTCACACGGATCTGCGGCAACCCGTTCTCGCGCTCATACAACACGTAATAGTTTTTGAAGAAATCAGTGTCGTCGATCATTACGCTCGGATCGTGCGCCACCAGTTCCTGCCAGTTCTTGCTCCCGGGATCGCTTGCTGGAGCCTTCACCAGCCGAAAGTTCCTCCCTGTGTCGTTAACCCGAATGTAAAAGGAATCGCCGTTGTGATCCGGGTAGTACTCCACGCCCTGTTTGCGCGGCTCCATCACTTTGAACTCCGCCGTTGGCTGATCCGCCGGGATATACCGCGCCTCGCTCGTGGTGTGGCTCGCCAGGATCAGAAATATGTAAGCGTCACTCCGCGTCTTCTCTGCGTAAGTCGAGAACCGTTCATCCTTCTCTTCGTAGACCAGGGTGTCGGACCCGGCCGTGCCCACCGTGTGACGGTACAGCCGGTATTGCCGCTTCGACACGTCGTCTTCCTGGGTATAGAAAATCGTCTTGTTGTCGCTTGCCCAGACCACCGACCCAACCCGTTCCGCACGATCCACCAAGGTCTTGCCGGTCCGTAGATCCTTCACCGCCAGCATGTATTGCCGGAATCCCGTGTTGTCATACGAATATGCCAGCAGATTCCCATCCGGACTCACCGCGTACGCCGCCACGCTCATGAAGGCCTGTCCCTTGGCGAGTTCATTGATGTCGAGTATTACTTCTTCCGCCGCATCCATGCTGCCCTTTTTGCGGCAACGGATCTGGTACTGCTTCCCCGCCTCGGTCCGCACGTAATAAAAGTAGTCGCCCTCTTTGTACGGAACCTCGACGTCGGTTTCCTTGACCCGGCTGAGCATCTCGTCATAAAGCTTCTTCTGAAACGGCTCGGTCGGCTTCATCACCGCGTCGGTGTAAGCGTTCTCCGCCTCCAGATACGTCCGCACCTCAGGATTCGGCTTGTCCCGCAGCCAGAAGTAGTTGTCCACCATCTTGTGCCCATTGACCTCGGTCGCATGTGGAACTTTCTTGGCCACCGGAGTAGCGGGCAGCGGCCCGCTATCCGCCGCAGTGAGGACGAACAGCGAGATCAGCCAAAGCAGGCTAAGCGCGAAGCGACGCAACAAAACTCGGCTCATGAATTCTCTCCGAAACAGAGTTAAGAACGAATGGATCCGTAGGGCCGGCGAAGCGTGGGGTAATGGGTCGGTCCGGTTTGCACGCGCGACCGTAACCATACTCCCGCCGCCTCGAGAACCGCAACTTCGCGTCGAAGCCGGGTGTCGTTAGCACATGAGATGTCCGCTTTTCTGGCGGCGAGGGTAGGAGAGCGGGTGCCCCATCCTAACCGCGTTCTTTGCGGTTAGGGTGGGGACTTTGACTCTTCATCCAAAGCGAAGAACCACAAGAGTAAACCGCGTTCCCTCGACCAGTTCTTCCCACCATGAACCCAGTTTGCGGATCAGAGCCTCATGTCGATTCGAGTCGAGCGAGGGGATGGCGGCACACTTCATCCCACCACCTAACTACCTTGATTCCCGGGCCAATCGCAGCGCAAAAAAAGGCGGCCGCCAGGCCGCCTACACGCCAAAAGCTAAGAGCCAAGAGCCAAGAGCCACAAGCCAAAAGCGATCTACTTCTTCCCCCGCAGCGCCTCCACCACCCGGTCATAATCATCCACGGTGGAATACTCAATCACGATCCTGCCCTTGCCCTTGCGGTCGCGAATCCTCACCCGCATTCCCAGCAGCCGCTCCAACTCCGTCTGCGCTGCCCTCACATTCGGATCCACCCATCGCGCATTCCCGGTCTTCTTCACCACCTGCCCCGGCATCCCCGGAAACGGATCGAGCAGCCCGTTCATTGACAGCACCATCCTCTCGATCTGCTCCAGGTTCATCCCTTTTTTCACCGCATACAGCGCCGCCTTCTCAATCTGATCGTCGCCCTCCAGCTTCAGTAGCTCCTTGGCCTCGGAGAATTTGATTTTCTTTTCCGCCAGCAACTCCATCACCTGCCGCGGCAGTTTCAACAGCCGCATGTAGTTCGCCACCGACTCCCGCGACAATCCCACCCGCTCTCCAATCTGCGCCTGCGTCAGCTTGAATTCCTGGCTCAGCACGCGAAACGCCTCCGCCTGCTCCAGCGGGCTCAGATCCTCGCGCTGCAGGTTCTCGACAATCGTCATCTCTGCGGCCTGCTGCTCCGACACCCGCCGCACGATCGCCGGAATCGTCTCTTTCCCGGCCAGCTTCGAAGCATGCAGCCGCCGCTCCCCCAGAATCAGGATGTAGCGTCCATCTTCCTGCGCCGGTCGCACCACGATCGGCTGCACCACCCCATTCGCCGATATCGAATCCGCCAGCTCCTGCAACGAGTCATCATGACGCACATACCGCGTCTGAAACGGATTCTTGTCAATATCCGACAGCGG
>Ga0075019_10002752_pt1 | contig 10035 bp, 7 predicted proteins | sample ColStrG_CSR_2013_FD_71473 | JGI IMG/M metagenome (GOLD analysis project Ga0075019, IMG submission 71473) | Freshwater sediment microbial communities in response to fracking from Pennsylvania, USA - Cold Stream Run_MetaG_CSR_2013 | ecosystem: Environmental > Aquatic > Freshwater > Creek >...
TGGATGCCGCGCTTGAAGAACGCGAGCTTGTGAATTTCTTCCGAGACCTGCACGGCGAGTTCGCGCGTGGGGCAAAGGATGAGGATCTGCACGGCCTTGATGGTGATGTCCACCTTTTCCACGGCGGGAATGCCGAAGGCGGCCGTTTTGCCGGAACCGGTCTGCGATTGACCTACGACGTCGCGACCGGTCATCAAGACCGGAATGGCTTCGGCCTGGATCGGCGCGGCCTGCTCGAAGCCCAGTTTATCAATGGCTTTGAGCATCTCGGCGGAGAGGCCCAGTTCGGAAAATAATTTCGGTGTCATGCAATTTGTATTTCGACCGGAACACTTTAACCGAAGGCCGGCCGCAACGAGAGCTAAATCTTGGTGGTGCGTCAGCTCCCGCCCGCACCACAGCCCATGCCGCGAGCGAATGCCCGGCGCAGGGCGGTGCAGGTGCCGCGCGGCGGTGCAGAAAAGAGTCTGGCAGGGAACTTGCAAGCGTCGTTCCGCATGGTAACGTCTGTTTCATGTCAACCCGTCCACAAGCTTGTAACTTGAGAGTAGATTTACGTACCTCAGCCGTCCGCTGCCTTTGCCTGGCCGGTCTGGTGGCTGGAGGATTAGCCGCGTCTGGCCAGGTCAATGTGCTCACGTACCACAATGACTTCGCCCGCACCGGTCAAAACACGAATGAGACGGTGCTTACTCCGGTCACTGTGAACAGCAACAGTTTCGGCAAACTGTTTTCCCAGGCCGTGGACGGTCAGGTTTACGCCCAGCCGCTTTACGTTTCCGGTGTGGCGATTCCCGGTCAAGGCACGCACAACGTCGTCTTTGTGGCGACGATGCACGACAGCGTGTATGCCTTTGATGCGGACAGCAACCTAGGTGCGAACGGCGGTCTGCTCTGGCAGGTGAGTCTCGGTACGCCCGCGGCCACGCCCAATAACGATTTTGGAAACCGCTACGGCGCCTATCACGACATCCGTCCGGAAGTGGGCATCATCGGCACGCCGGTGATCGATCTCGCCACTGGCACGCTCTATGTCTCCGCGTTCACGCATGAAGGCAGTTCCTATTTTCAACGCATCCACGCGCTCAACATTACCAACGGCGTCGAACAGCCGTTCAGCCCGGTGATTGTCAATGCGTCGGTTCCCGGCATCGGCGTTGGCAGTTCCGGCGGCGTGCTGTCTTATGACCCGATGGCGAACGGTCTCCAACGTCCGGCGCTGACGCTCGCGGGCAACGTGCTTTACGTTTCGTATTCCGGTTTTGCCGACACCGACCCGTATCACGGCTGGGTGATCGGCTTCGACAAGAACACGCTGCAACAACTGACGAACCGGGTGTTCGTGACCACGCCCAATGCGACGACCGGAACGTTCGGTGCGAATGCAGGCGAAGGCGGCCTATGGATGGGCGGCAACGGTCCCGCCGTGGATGCCGCGACGAATCTTTTCCTCATGGTGGCTAACGGAAGTTTCAACGCGAACAACACCGGCGGCACGGAATACGGCGACAGCTTCGTCAAGCTCGCCACCACCAACGGCCTCGCGGTCGCGGACTATTTCACGCCCTATGATCAGGCAACGCTGCAACAGAACGACACGGACCTGGGTTCGGGCGGACCGGTGCTGCTGCCGGACGCAGTCGGCAGCACGGCGCATCCGCATCTCATCGTCGGATCGGGCAAGTCGGGAAAAATTTATCTCGTGGACCGCGACGCCATGGGAAAATACAACGGCGCCAACGACAACCAGATCGTGCAGGTGGTCAGCGGGGCGATTGGCGGAATCTTCAGCACGCCCGCCTACTTCAACAAACAGCTCTATTACCAAGCCGTGGGCGACCGACTGAAAGCCATTGCGATCACCAACGGCGTGCTCTCCAGCTCGGCGACATCGCAGAGCGCGGGCACCATCGGATTTCCCGGCGCCACGGTTTCAGTTACCGCCAACGGCACCAACAACGCCATCGTCTGGGTGTTGGAGAACAGCGCAGTGAGCAGCGGCTCACCCACCGGTCCGGCGGTGCTGCACGCCTACAACGCCTACAATCTGGCGCAGGAACTTTACAACAGCAGCCAGGCGGGCCTCCGCGACGCGGCGTCCTGGGCCGTGAAGACCACCGTCCCGACGATTGCGGATGGCAAGGTGTTCGTGGGCGGCGCTTCGGCCCTGACGGTTTATGGCAAGGGGACTTTCATCGCCGTGCCCACGATCAGCCCGGCGGGCGGCTACTTCACCAACTCCGTGACGGTCACGCTGGCAGATGTCACCGTCGGCACAACCTTGTATTACACGGTGGACAATTCCACGCCGACGACCAACTCAACCATCTTCACCGTGCCGTTCACCCTGACCAACTCCGCTGCGGTGAAAATGTTCGCTTACAAACTGGGCTACGTGCCCAGTCCGCTCATTACCGCCGCCTACATCAACGGCGCCTCGCAGGTGCTCTCGCCGGGCTTTCTGAAACAGGAGTTTTATTCCGGCGCCACGCGCGCCAATCTGGAGAGCGGCACTTACACCACCGCGCCGACCTACGTCAACTATCTCACCTCGTTTGAAACGCCTTCCGGCCTGGGCAACAATTACGCGCAGCGCGTCAGCGGCTTTTTCAACCCGACCCAGACGGCGAACTACGTTTTCTTCATTTGCTCCGATGACGACTCGGATTTGTTTCTGAGCACGGACGCCACGCCCGCCAACAAGCATTTGATCGCGCAGGAAAATTCCTGGTCCAACAGCCGGCAATGGGTCAGCTCCGCCGGCGGCAGCACGCTCGCCTCCAAACGTTCGGACCAGTTCGCCGGCACCACGTGGCCCGGCGGGCACACCATCAGCCTGACCGCCGGCACGCAATATTATCTTGAGGCCGACCATCATCAAGGCACCGGGGGTGACAACCTCGCCGTCACTTATAAACTCTCCACCGAGTCTGATCCGCAGGATTCCACCGCCCCCCGCCTGGCCGGCAGCATGCTTGCGGTCAATGCTTACAACAACACCTACATCACGATTTCCGCGCCACCGCAGAACCAGGCCGTGACGCTTGGAACCGGCACCACTTTCAATGTCGCCGCGACTTCCGGTTATCTTGGCGATCCCGTCGGCACCACGCCCCCGCCGATCGCCTACCAATGGCAGTCCGCTTTGTTCGGCGCGGGAACCTTTTCGAATATCCCGAGCGCCACCACCAGTACCTACACGACCCCATTGCTGACCTCGACCGACGATGGTTCCCGTTTCCGCGTCGTGGTTTCCACCGTTGGTTCCAGTGCCACCAGCGCCAGCGCGATCCTGACCGTTGGCACGCTCAAGTTCACCAAAGTCTCGTTGAATTCCGGGCCGTTGATGCTGCAATGGTCCGGCAACGCCTTCCTTGAGGAAGCGCCGAACTTGGCCGGACCGTGGACGACTTCCGTTAATCAAAGCAATCCGCAAAGCGTCCCGCTCGCCGGCGCGCGTTTCTACCGGCTGCGACAGTGAGCGGAAGTGGCGGTTGACGCCGGGCTGCATTGAACTTTGCCCAAACGCCTTCCAGGCCGGTGATGTCGTCGGGCGTCGGCCCGCCCGTCATAGGTGGTTTGCCGCCTAGAAAGTGAGTTGATTTTTGAATCCCCGCTCCACAAACTAGCCGCTCATTTATTAAATGAGCAAACCACTCGCAGGAAAAATTGCCTTTGTCGCCGGAGCCTCCCGGGGGATTGGCCGTGCCATCGCCCTGAAGTTGGCGCAGGCTGGGTGCGACGTCGCGATCCTGTACCACAACAGCCACGAGGAAGCCGAGGCGGTTTGCAAAACCATCCGTGATCTTGGCCAGAAGGCTCTCGCGATCCAGGCGGATGTCGCCGACCCGACTAGCATTGCCGAGGCGTTCACCACGTTTCGCCAGCAGTTCGACCGAGTGGACATCGTGATCAGCAATGCCGCCATCGGGGTGTTGAAACCCGCGATGGAACTGACGCTGAAACATTTTCGCCGGTGCATGGAAACGAACGCCCTCGCGCTCAACACGCTGGCGCAAAATGCCGTCCCGATCATGCCCGCAGGCGGTTGCATCATCGGCATGTCGAGCCTCGGTTCGGTGCGCGCCATTCCGCATTACTCGTTCATCGGCGCATCGAAGGCGGCGCTCGAATCATTGGCGCGAGGACTGGCGTTGGAGTTGGGGCACACCAAGAAAATCCGCGTCAACATCGTCAGCGCCGGCGTCGTGGACACGGACGCCTTGAAACATTTTCCCAACCGCGAGCAACTCCTGGCCGAGTCCGCCCGCCGCACGCCCATCGGTCCGACTCTATCGCCCGAGCAGGTCGCCGACGCCGTTTACTTGCTCTGCCTGCCCGAAGCCGCGATGATCACCGGGCACACGCTCGTGGTGGACGGCGGTTACTGCATTTCCGGATGAACAGCCCAACTTTAACCGACGCCGGTTTGTCCGGCGGGATTGCAATAGTCACCGGCGGCAGCCGTGGCATTGGCCGCGCCATCGTTGAAATCCTCGCCGCGTCCGGCATGGAAGTCATCTTCACTTATCGCGACAACGCAGCGGCGGCCAACGAAGTCATCTCAGCGAATCCCGGCAAAACCATTTCCGGCGAAAAAGTGGACGCCTGCGACTCCGCCGCCTGTTCCACCTTCGTAGAAAAGATCGTGGATCGCACCGGCAAGATTGATCTGTTGGTCAATAACGCCGGCGTCGTCCGCGATAACTTGCTGGCCATGCTCGAAGACGCCGACATCAAAACCGTCCTCGACACGAACGTCATCGGCACGTTCAACATGACGCGCGCCGTGGTGCCGCACATGGTCTCCAAACGACGCGGCAAGATCGTCAATCTGAGTTCCGTTTCCGGCGAGAAGGGCGGACGCGGCCAGACGAATTACGCTGCCAGCAAAGGGGCGATCAACGCTTTTACTAAATCACTCGCCGTGGAACTCGCGCCGCGTAACATTCGCGTCAACGCCGTCGCGCCGGGCGTGATCGAAACCGAAATGTCCAAGACCGTGCGCGAACTTGCAGGCGATCAGATCAATTCACGAGTTCTTTTGAAGCGCATCGGCCAGCCGTCTGACATCGCCAACGCGGTCTGGTTTTTAAGTTCGAAATACGCGGATTACATCACCGGCGAAATCCTGCATGTTGATGGTGGATTTAAGATGGAATAAAAAATCATGAGCAACGAAAATATAACCCAAGCAGAAATCACGGCCATTTTTCCGAAAGTGGCGGAAACCATGGCGGACGCGCTCGGCTGCGACGTCGCGGATGTGAAACCCAACGCCTCGTTGATCAACGACCTCGGCGCGGAATCCATTGACTTCCTCGACATCATTTTCCGCCTGGAGCGCGGTTTCAAGGTTAAGATTCCGCGCGGCAAAATCATCGAGGACGCGCGTGGCGCGCTTACCGAAGCGCAGTTCGAGTCCGGCGGCGTGGTCAGCGAAGCGGGCGTGGCGCGCTTGAAAAGTTTTCTCAGCGAAGTGCCGGCGGATCGTTTCCCCTCACCGCTCAAGGTTGCGGAAATTCCGAAACTGTTCACCTCCGAAACCTTCTGCAAGATGGTGATCCGCCAGCAGAAAAACACTCCGCCAGCGGCTTGAAGATGGCGATGACCTTGAAGCGGGTAGGGCGCGTCACTTCGTGCGCGACGAACAAGCTGGAAGGGACGCGTTCCACCGCGTCCCATACTTCTGCGGATGATCAAAGGACGCGGTGGAACGCGTCCCTACCAGCCGCATGAGCGGACATTTTCGCGCATTCTCCTTCGTGGACCGCATCACTTCGGTTCAACTGGGGAGCCACGTTCGCGGTGCCTATCAGATTCCTTCGGGGGTGGGCGTGTTTTACCGTCCGCTGATCGCCGAAGCGGTTGGCCAGCTCGCCGCGTGGGCGTCCATGGCCACGATGGATTTCAAAGTTCGCCCCGTGGCTGGCATCGCCGCGAGTATTGAACTGCTTGCGGAAGTTCACCCCGGTCAGACCTTGGAACTCGCCGCTGACATTGAAAGCGTGGACCAAGAAGCTGTGTCCTACTGCGGCTTGGCGACGGTGGCGGGGAAGCCGGTCATCAAACTCAATCATTGCGTGGGGCCCATGCTGGCGCAGGAGGATTTCGACGACACTCAGGCCGTGAAAAATCGTTACGCCATGTTGTGTAATGGCGGCGCCGCTCCGGGCGCTTACGGCGGAGTGCCGGCGGTGAATTTTGAAAATATCACCAGCGAACCCGGTCAGTGGATTCGCGCGACTTTGCCCATTCCCCGAGCCGCACCTTTTTTTGAGGACCATTTTGCGCGGCGTCCCGTTTTTCCAGGAACCCTCTTTATGCAGAAGGTCCTAGAATTGGCCACCGACCTGGTGGACGAGATTCCCGTCCCCAGTGGTGGCGCCTGGGTGCCTCGAATCATCGCGGACGGAAAACTGCGCACGTTCATACCGCCGGGTGATAGTCTCGATTTTGAAGCCCGCATCGCGAAGCTCGAAGGTACTTCACTCACCATTGCCGTCGAAGCGCGCAAGGCGAAGCGCGTCACCGGCAACTCAAAAATTATTTTCAGCGCGGAACCAAGATCATGAAACCGCCCCGCAGAATCGCCATCACCGGTGTCGGTATGGTCACTTCGATTGGCAACCATGCCCCGGCCACCTGGGCCAGCCTCCAAGCCGGACGCACCGGCTTCGGCCCGATTCAAAATTTTGACGCCAGCGGTTTCTCGACGCGCATCGGCGCGGAGGTTAAAAACTTTGATTTTGATGCCGCCGTTCCCGATCGCAAGCTGCGCAAGTTCGCGTCACGTTCGCATCGCTTTGCCTTTGCCGCCGCCGAAGAAGCGCTGACCGATGCAGGCATTCGTCCTGAAAACGCCAACAGCCATCGCTGGGGATTCAGCGTCGGTGCGGGCATGATGGGATTTACTTTTGATGAGCTGAAAAACGTCCATGCCTCCTGCGCGCCCGAAGGCGAATTCGATCCCGCCGGCCTCATCAGCAAAGGGTTTTCCCCCGATCCCATTGCGTTTTGTCGCGGTCAGACCAACGCTCCGCTCGGCCTGCTGACGCATCACTTTGGCATCCGCGGTTACGCCACGTCGGTTCACACCGCGTGCGCTTCCGGCGGCCAAGCCATCGGCACTGCGCTCAAGGCGATGCGCCGCGGCGTGTGTGATTACATGCTCGTCGGCGGTTACGACTCCATGCTCAATCCGATCGGGCTCTCCGGCTTCTGCCTGCTCGGCGCGGTTTCGCCAGACAACGACACGCCGGAACGCGCGAGCCGTCCGTTCGATTTGACGCGTAACGGATTTGTCCTCGGCGAAGGCGCGGGATTTCTGGTGCTCGAACATTGGGACGCGGCGGTGAAACGCGGTGCAAAAATTTACGCGGAACTGGCCGGCGACGGAAATTCGTTGAGCTGTTATCGCATCACGGATTCGCCGCCGGACGGCAACGGTCCGATTCAGGCGATGCAGCAGGCGCTCGCCAGCGCGGGCATCACGTCGGACGAATTGGATTACGTGAACGCCCACGGAACTTCCACCCAGATGAACGACAAGAGCGAATGCGCCGGGCTGCGCGTGGTCTTGGGATCGAACATTGACCGCGTGCGGGTCAGCTCCACAAAAAGCTGCATGGGCCATCTCATCGCGGCGGCGGGCGCGGTCGAGGCGGTGGTTTGCGCGCTTGCGATCCGCGACGGCATCGCGCCGGTGAACGCGAATCTCACCACGCCCGATCCCGAGTGCAACGTCAATCTGGTGCGCGGAAAATCGCAGCCGATGCGTATCCGTGCCGCGCTTTCCAACTCGCTCGGCTTCGGCGGCTCGAACAGTTGCCTGGTATTCCGCAACCCGGAGGAAGTGCGATGAACCTAACCGTGGAAGGCGTCCCGACCAACCTCTGATGACCGCTCCTTCAAAAGTTGTTTTCACCGGCCTCGGCGCGGTTTGCGGCGCGGGCAAGACCGTGGACGAAATCTGGGACGCGCTCGTCAACGGCCGTTCGGCGGTCGCCCCGATCAAACAATGGGATGCGAGCCAATGGCCGGTGAACGTCGCCGCCGAAGTCACGGCGGACAACCGCACGCTGGTTCCGGATCGCAAGCTGCACAAAATTATTTCGCGCACGGACATGTTCGGGCTCTATGCCGCCGACCTCGCCGTCCAGCAATCCGGCCTGCTCGCGCATCGCGAAAAGATGGACGCCGTAGCGGTGGTTCAGTTCGACGATCGCACCGGGATCATCAGCGGTTCCGGCGGCGGAACGTTTCGCAGCAGCTACGATTATCTGCCGCTGCTCACGGCGGCAAAGGGTGATCTCAAAACTTTCGGCAAGGAACTCAGCAACGTCGTCAACCCGATGTGGCTGTTGAAAAATCTGCCGAACAACGTCCTGTGCCACGTCGGCATCCGCTACAACTTCAAAGGCTCCAACGGCTGCATCACCAACCAGTGCGCCGGCGGCATCATGGCCGTGACTGAATGCGCCGCGTCCGTGCGGATCGGCGAAGCGGATCGGATGACGGCGGTGGGCCACGACGCGCCGTTTGAGCCCGAGACGGCGTTGAATTATCACCGGCTGGGTTTGTTGTCGGAAGATGTGTTGCGTCCGTTCGACGCAAAGCGCAGCGGCACCATTTTTGGCGAAGGCGCGGGCGCGGCGGTTTTGGAAACGGCCGATGATGCGAAAGCTCGCGGTGCAGCTATCCTTGGCGAATTTCTCGGCTCCGGTTGTTGCAGTGAAGCTACGGGAATTCTCGATCTGCGTCCCGACGGTGACGGCGTGAATCGGGCGATTGAAACTGCACTCGCCGAAGCCGGCCTAAAGCCTGAGCAAGTCGGCATGATCGTCGCGCACGGCAACGGCACGCGCGCATCCGATGCTTCTGAAGCACTCGGCATCCGCCGCGTGTTTGGAAATAATCCGCCGCCGGTCACCGGCTTCAAATGGGCTTACGGACATCTGATCGCCGCGTCGGGCATTGTTGACCTCGTGCTCGCGCTGAAAGCGTTGAGCCAGCAGGTCGTTCCCGGAATTGCCACGCTGCATTCCGTCGATCCGGAAATCACGCTGTTCCCCGTTTCCGCCGCGCCGCAAAAACCGCGCAGCGACATTGCACTGGTAATCTGCCGGGGCTTTGGCGGCATGAATGTGGCGGTGCTCGTGCGCGCCACCAACCCGTAATGTCCGCGGCCCCGCCAACTTCGCGCTGCGGGATTGATTCGGTTGAAATTTCCCGGATCGAAAAACTGCTGGCGGATTTGAAACCGGAAGAGCTTCGTGATTTTTTCAGCGAGCAAGAATTGAAGGATTCCGGCAACGGTCCTGGTCGTGCGGCAAGTCTCGCCGCGCGATTTGCCGCGAAGGAGGCGTGTTGCAAACTGTTCCCGCGCGAAACTTCACTCGGAAAAATTGAACCCGCCGACTTCAGCGTCCGGCGCGATGCCTACGGTGCGCCGCAAATTGAACTCAGTCCCAAAGCGGAAGCGGTGATGAACCGTCATCGCCTCGCGGCGATCCGCGTTTCCCTCACCCACACCCAGACCAGCGCGTCGGCCGTGGCCATGGCGGAAGTGCGCCAGACCGAAGTGCCGTGGATTGGAAAAATGCTTTATCATCTGCTGCCGTATCGGCGCGCGCTGGTTTTGGAAAGCATGCGGCGCGTGTTCGGCGACGTGGTGTCCGAGGAAGAAATTGTGAAGCTCGCGCAGGCTTACTACGGACATTACGCGCGGTTCGCCAAGGAATTTATTACGCTGCCGTTCATGTCGAAGGCGCGGCGGGAAAATTACGTCCGCGTTGAGAACAAGGAATCGCCGCTCGGCGCGCACGCGAAGGGCAGGGGGTTGTTGTTGCTGACCGGGCATTTCGGCAACTGGGAGGCTTCGACCAGTGCGGCGATCAAACAATTTCCCGAATACAAAAATCTTTTTTACTTCGTGCGCCGGCCCATCAAACCGCAATGGTTGAACGATCTCATTGCTTGGCGCGACCGTCGTAATGGTTTCGGCACGCTGGCAAAATCCGGTTCGCTTGACAC
>Ga0075019_10002753_pt1 | contig 10035 bp, 8 predicted proteins | sample ColStrG_CSR_2013_FD_71473 | JGI IMG/M metagenome (GOLD analysis project Ga0075019, IMG submission 71473) | Freshwater sediment microbial communities in response to fracking from Pennsylvania, USA - Cold Stream Run_MetaG_CSR_2013 | ecosystem: Environmental > Aquatic > Freshwater > Creek >...
ACTTCAATAAGTGTGCATGGGATATTATTCCCCTCGGCACTGAAGATACTGGTCATTCCTACTTTTTTACCTATTAAACCGGACATTATCCTTTACCTAATTAAAATGCTTAAATAAATTATTGTACTTCGAAAAATGTATGCCTGACAGAGAGCCGGCTACCGAGATAACCAAGTTCCGCAAGGGAGGGCAAAAATAGACAAAAGGATTCAAAAATAAAATGGGTAGCGTAAATATTTTTCCATACTTCAAAACATTCCTGTTCTGGGCATTTTATCCTGGGCTTACCCAGACCTCTAATGCTTCAAAAAGCCTTCCGAAAATGCAGGGAAAATGTCCGGAATTTCCTCAAAATCTTTATTGTTTCCTGATCAAAATCAGGACTTTAACCCGAATTTTCATCTTAAATGAACCATATATTCCCGAAAGGTTTTTAAATATTACTACGGGAAAATATCCATGCCCTTCGCTTTTATATAAATCGGAAGGCCGTTTTTATAGAATATCAAAATACCTTTTCCCCTGTATTCATCCCTTTCGTGGAAAAGATTTACAAAAGTCCTAAGGCGGAAGACTTAGACAAAACCCAAAACAGGTTTATTTATTTCGGTTTACTAATCAAATCCACTCGCCTCCTATAAATTAAAAAGAGGTTCAACCTAGGGAAATAACCTAAATTTTAGGGAACTTTATATCAGAGATTAGCATTAAAATCCTTGTGACATGAAAAAGATTTATTATCTAAGCTTTCTTATTTTTATTCTTGGGTGTAAAAAAGATTTTGCCCCTCCAGCCAATCCTCTGCTTGACAGGGTAACCATAGCTTCTGTGCAATTGGGACAAACCTTTCTGGACTATGCTTTATTAAGGAATAATACAAATTCCCTGAGTTCAGGAAAAAATTCTTTTGCCTCGTCTTTAAACATATCCTCTGGTTCGAACCCAGGCAATACCATCAGTACCTGGACACAGGTACTTGGAGGAATTGGGTATTTTCAATTTATTCCTATTGGGACCCCAGGGATTACCATTACCGATTCCGTAAACCTTCAGAACATTAACCAATATTCTAAAAGCCTGGGGAACAATACCTATAATGTATTTCTAAAATCCAAGCCTGAAACCCAGGCAGCCGATACTTTTATACGATTCCAGGCTTCAGACTCTTCTGTAGTGATTTCAGGAAATACGGCACTTGTTCTAAATGCCATTACCCAGGATGGTTTAATTACTATTCTGGCCTCCCAGATAAAACCGGGCACGGTACCCACCCTAAATTTTGGACCTGCAGGGCCTAGTTTTAAATTTGGACTTCAAAACGGTTATTACTATCTATATGTGAAAGGATATTCGGATTGTTTTGTCAATGTAATCGGCCTGAACGGTCAGCCAGGTACTAAGGAAATTGGGGTTTCCTCCAATATTCAATACAATCTAAGCCTGGTCAGCTCCCCCCAAACCAATACGACCCATATCAACTTTTCCCCCTTTTCCCAGGAAAATGCCCAAGTTCTGGTGATCAACTTTTCGGTTTCCCGTTTTGCCGGTGCCGTTACCCCCTTTAATCCTACTCAGGGAATAGCGGGAAATCTGGATGGCCCCAGATTGAATGCGGAATTTAATTGCTACTACAGTGGCTTGGCCACAGATCAAAATGGAAATGTTTATCTGGCCGATAAGGCTAATAATTCGGTCAGAAAAATAGACGCTTCAACAGGAATCGTGAGTACATTATCTGGAGTCCATCATTTCGGGCCGCAATCTACCACGGGATTCTATTACCCTCAGGGAATTGCTATAGACAAGAAAGGTAATGTTTTTGTTTCTAGTTGGTATGATGCCATAAATAAAATTGACCCCCAGGGTAATGTTAGCCCCATAGCCGGTACAGGGGGGCCAGGGTACTCCGATGGATTTGGATACTATGCCAGTTTCAATAATCCGGCCGATATAACATTTGATAAAAACGGGAATCTATATGTTTTGGACCAAACCAATGGAAAAATACGGAAAATAGATACCAATAGAAATGTAAGTACCGTAAATACGATACCGGGTACCATCACCCTGGCGAACGGATTTTCCTTTCCAGCTACCAATATCCCAGATTTGGCAGGAGGACTTACTGTCGATAATGCGGGCAATGTCTATACCTTCGCCTCGGGGGTTATGTTAAAAATGGATCCAACCGGGAAAGTTACGGTCTTTTCAAACTATGCAGGGGTGGGTTTGGTAACGGATAAGAATGGGTATTTCTGGTCTATGACCCAAAATACCTTGAACCGGATCGATCCTTTAGGAAATGTCATGAGTCTTAGCCTCACCAATAATACACAATTATATGATTATGAACCTCTAAGCTTGGCTATCGATCCTCAAGGGAATCTTTATTTCGCCAATAATGAATACGAGCCTACCATACAAAAAATCACTTTCCAATGAAAAATAGGACGTTTGAGCACCCATGTGGCTAAACAGAAAAAGGGGGAATCTATACCAGATTCCCCCTTTTTTATACAATTTAATCCCTATCAGACTTTAATTTCCACTTCCACTCCGGAAGGTAATTCCAATTTCATTAGGGCATCTACTGTTTTGGAGGTAGAGGAATAAATATCCAATAATCGTTTATAGGAACATAATTGGAATTGTTCCCTAGCCTTCTTATTAACGTGAGGGGAACGAAGCACCGTAAAGATTTTCTTCTCAGTAGGAAGTGGAATAGGTCCGCTTACCACAGCCCCTGTAGGCTTTACCGTCTTCACAATTTTTTCGGCCGATTTATCGACTAAATTATAGTCGTAGGATTTCAGCTTAATTCTAATTCTCTGGCTCATGTATTATGCATTAACTTTTCTATTTCCTTTCGCTTTGGCCACCACTTCCTCGGATACATTTCGAGGGGCTTCCGCATAATGACTAAACTCCATGGTGGTAGATGCTCTACCGGAGGTAAGGGTACGTAATTGAGTGATATAACCAAACATCTCAGACAAAGGAACTTTCGCTTTAATTACCTGGGAACCGGCACGGGTATCCATTCCTTCTAATTGTCCCCTGCGCTTATTTAAATCGCCCATAACATTTCCCATATATTCTTCCGGTGTTAAAACCTCCACTTTCATGATCGGTTCCAAAAGAATTGGATGGGCTTTTGGTAAGGCTTCTCTATAGGCGGTTCTTGCTGCAATTTCAAAGGAAAGGGCATCGGAATCGACTGCGTGGAAAGAACCGTCAATTAAACGGATTTTCATATCCTGAACCGGATAACCAGCCAAAACCCCATTTGCCATAGCGGCCGCAAATCCTTTTTCCACGGAAGGAATAAATTCTCTTGGAATCGATCCCCCTACAATTTCATTCACAAATTGTAATCCGGTTTTTCCTTCATCCGGAGGCGAAACAATGAACTGAATATCGGCAAATTTACCCCGACCTCCTGTTTGCTTCTTATACACCTCGCGATGTTGAACCGTTCCTGTAAAGGATTCTTTATAGGCTACCTGAGGATCTCCCTGGTTGGCTTCTACATTAAATTCTCTACGTAATCGATCTACAATAATTTCAAGGTGTAATTCACCCATTCCACTAATCACCGTTTGACCAGTTTCTTCGTCGGTATGCACTTTGAACGTAGGATCTTCTTCGGCTAATTTACCTAAAGCCATTCCAAGCTTATCCACATCTGCCTGGGTTTTAGGTTCAATAGCGAGACCAATTACGGGCTCAGGGAAGCTCATGGCTTCTAATACAATAGGATGTTTTTCATCACATAGTGTATCACCGGTACGAATTTCTTTAAAACCAACGGCAGCTCCAATATCCCCGGCCTCAATAAATGGAATTGGATTTTGTTTATTAGCATGCATTTGCATGATACGGGAAATCCGTTCCTTTTTTCCGGTACGGGAATTCAATACATAGGAACCTGCTTCTAATCTTCCGGAATATACCCGGAAAAATGCCAATCTTCCTACAAATGGGTCAGTGGCAATTTTAAAGGCAAGGGCAGCAAAAGGCTCTTCGGTTTTTGGATGCCGATCTTCTTCTTTTTCGGTATCCGGATTCATTCCCGTAATGGATTCAATATCCATTGGAGAAGGAAGATATTCAATTACCGCATCCAACATGGTTTGTACGCCTTTATTCTTAAAAGCAGATCCACACATCATGGGAGTAATTTTCATGGCGATGGTCGCTTTACGAACCGCTGCTTTTAATTCTGCAACAGTAATGCTATCTGGATCGTCAAAGAACTTCTCCATTAAATGATCATCAAATTCAGCAACAGATTCCACCAATTTCTCGCGGTATTCTTTTACTGTATCGATTAAATCGGCAGGAATGTCTACTACTTTATAGGTCATCCCCTTAGTAGCATCTTCCCAAATAATTGCCTGGTTGGTAATAAGGTCAACCACACCCACAAATTTCTCTTCTGCACCAATTGGAACCTGTAATGGAACCGGATTTCCCTGCAAACGATCGTTTACTTCCTTTACTACAAAGAAGAAATCCGCACCTGCGCGATCCATTTTATTCACGAAACCAATTCTGGGTACGGAATATTTATTCATTTGTCTCCAAACGGTTTCGGATTGAGGCTCGACCCCATCCACCGCAGAATACAATGCAATGGCACCATCCAGAACCCGTAGGGAACGTTCTACCTCCACAGTAAAATCTACGTGGCCCGGGGTATCGATGATATTAATTTTATACGTTTTGGTGTCAGGAATTTTTTCTCCCTGAACTGTTGGGTAATTCCAATAGGTAGTAGTGGCAGCGGAAGTAATGGTAATTCCTCTTTCCTGCTCCTGAACCATCCAGTCCATTACAGCAGCCCCATCATGCACTTCACCAATCTTATGGGTAATACCGGTATAATATAATACCCGTTCTGTCGTAGTGGTTTTACCGGCATCAATATGTGCCGAAATACCAATATTACGAGTGAGGGTTAAATCGTTTGTTGCCATGAGAATAGTTTATGATAAGAATAAACAGGACTAGAACCTGAAATGTGAATAAGCTTTATTGGCTTCAGCCATTTTATGAGTATCTTCTTTTTTCTTCACAGCAGCACCTTCGCCCTTGGAGGCTGCAATCATTTCAGCTGCCAGACGTTCGGTCATAGTCTTCTCTCCTCTTTTTCTGGAATAGCTAATCATCCATTTCATGCCTAAGGTCATTTTTCTTTCGGGACGTACTTCGGTTGGAACCTGAAAATTAGCTCCCCCTACCCGGCGACTTTTTACTTCTACAGAAGGAATGATGTTATTTAATGCTTTTTTCCAAATTTCAAGCCCGTTTTCATTAACCTTTTTCTCGACCAGGTCTACAGCATCATAAAAAATACTATAGGCCACACTTTTTTTACCATCCCACATTAAGTTATTTACAAATCGGGTAACTAAAATGTCCTTGTACTTGGGGTCAGGAAGGATAATCCTCTTTTTTGGTTTCGCTTTTCTCATAAACTCTTTATATCAGTCTCTCGACCTGGTCTTATTTTTTCTTACCGGCTGGTTTGGCACCTCCTTTAGCTGCAGGAGCTTGTCCTGGTTTAGGCTTCTTGGTGCCGTATTTAGATCTTCTCTGATTCCGATCAGCCACTCCGGAGGTATCCAGGGCACCACGAATAATATGGTAACGTACTCCTGGCAAATCTTTTACCCTGCCACCACGAATTAATACAATGGAGTGTTCCTGTAAATTATGTCCCTCTCCGGGTATATAGGCATTCACCTCTTTACCGTTGGTAAGCCGAACCCTTGCCACTTTCCGCATAGCCGAATTAGGCTTTTTAGGGGTTGTGGTATAAACACGGGTACAAACTCCGCGGCGCTGAGGACAGGAATCCAAAGCGGGTGATTTGCTTTTATCAATCAAGGAAACCCTTCCCTTTCTTACTAACTGCTGAATGGTTGGCATGTATACTTTCTTCTACGTAATCTTTCCAATTTTTACACCCTAAAATAGGGATTGCAAAGGTAGTACTTAAAAAGTATTTAACAAATGGGGATTAAGAATTATTTTGCAGGGCGGAAAACATTATTATCCGGATGAATATCGGGTAATACATGATCCGGATCCAGGGTCACCGACTGAATGGAGGAACTTGAACCAAATTTCACTTTCCAGGTCCCCCCTCTTTGCCAAACCTCTACAGGCAATTCCAACCTACTGGTTTTTCCATTGGTCTCTACAATATCCAGGGTTACCGGCATAGCTATTTTCTCCAGGTTTTGTATGGTGATTAAAGAACCCTTAGCCGGATCATTATTAATATAATCCACCCCGGTAACCGCCTGATCCAGTTTCCAATTGTTCAGGATCCAACCTCTCCAGAACCAACCCAGATCCTCTCCGGAATTATTTTCCATGCATCTGAAAAAATCATTTGGGGTAGGATGCTTGAAGGCCCATGCCTGAATATAGGCCCGGAAAGATTCATCAAAACGATCTTTACCCAAAACATGCTCTCTTAATAGTTTCAGGGATAGTCCGGGTTTGAAATAAGCCTCAATACCCAAGGTATTAAATTGAATAACATCAGGAATATTTAAAGCTGCCTCCGTATTGGCTCCAAATAAATAGGGAGCGAAGCCATATAAATTCATTTTACGATTATATTCCCCATGATTGAAATTTTCGTCGGCTAGACCATTAATAAACGTATTAAAGCCTTCATCCATCCAGGCATATTTTCTTTCGTTGGAACCGACAATCATGGGGAACCAGGTATGACCAAATTCGTGGCTGGTGACTCCCCATAGGCTACCGGACTTATCCTTGCTTCCACAGAATACAATTCCAGGGTATTCCATACCGGCAACGATTCCTGCAACATTGGTGGCCGAAGGATAGGGAAATTCAAATAATTGTTTGGAATAAAATTCGATTGCTCCTTTGGTATACTCGGTCGAACGGCCATAGCCCGAATTCCCTGAACTTTCTACCGGATAAACCGATTGCGCTAAGCAGGGTTTCCCGCTGGGTAAATTAATCCGGGCCGCATCCCAGATAAAGGCTTTTGACGCAGTCCAGGCCACATCCCTCGCATTGGTTATCTTAAATCTCCAGGTTTTATTTGCCTTAGACCCTGGTTTCCTTGAACCAGGGATTTCAGATTCACCCCGGATGGTAATAGTGGCATCACTATTCCTGGCTTTTTCCAAACGGGCTAATTGCTCCGGACTTAATACCTCCTGGGCATTTTGTAAACTGCCCGATCCCGCTACAATCATATCGGAAGGAAGGGTGATCGCATATTCCAAATCTCCGTATTCCAAATAGAACTCACCGGCTCCTAAATAGGGGAGGGTATTCCATCCTAGAATATCATCAAAAACTTCCATTCTAGGATACCATTGTGCCATTTCATATATCCATCCGTTCCTGGTTTTCAATCTACCCATACGGTCTGTACCATATTCAGGAATCATAAAAGAATAATCAATTTTTATCAGGATAGCCTGACCGGGAAGCAATGGCTCTTCCAAATCTACCCGCATGCGGGTATCGGTAATGGTGAAATTTGCGGAATAGGTCTTTTTTCCAGATTCAACTATCACTTTTCCAAAAGTGTAGCCTCCGTCAAAATCTTTATTGGCCCATCTGGTACCGTCATTGGTTTGTGTCGTGGCCACCGATCGGGAACTTAATTTATAAATATTTTGATCTAACTGAAGCCATAAAAATCCGAGCTTTTCCGGAGAATTATTTTGATAATGAATACCTACCGATCCATTTAAAATATGCTTTTCTGTATCTAATGAGGCAGAAATTTTATAATCAGCCCGGTTCTGCCAGTATTTTGGTCCCGGAGTTCCGGAAGCAGAACGGTATTCGTTCCCGTTATTCGTATAAAAATAGGGGTTAAAAGCCTCATGCTGATCAAAGACAGAGGTGGGGGAAGGACTGGGTGAACCCTGAGCAAATCCATTAAGCCCTTCAAAGACTAGTAAAAAGAAAACAAGGGCCTTTTTTAAAAAATTCGTGTACATATTGGGGATTATTTTTGGGGATAAATATTATTGGATGGATCGGAATCTGGAAATACATGATTAGGATCTACCCGAATCGAATCGATGCTATGGGTCGAGCCATAGGAATAGGTATAGGGACTTCCCCTTTGCCAAACTTCAACGGGTAATTGTACCAATTTGGGGGTGGTATTTTGTTCATAAATTAATAGAATGGGGGGCATGGCCATTTTTCCATTATTAACTAAAACAATCTGGGATCCTTTGGAAGGATCCCCGTCCTTGTAACCTACCGACTGTACCCCTTCATCAAAAGTCCAGTTATTCATAAACATTCCTCTCCAGAACCAGCCTAAATCTTCCCCGCTGACATTCTCTATGGTACGGAAAAAATCGTTGGGACTTGGATGCTTATAAGCCCATCGGTCTATATAAAGCTTAAAGGCCTTATCAAATAGATCAGGACCTAGAATATGGTCCCTTAATAAGCTAAGGGCATAGCCTGGTTTATAATAACACGCTATGCCAATAAATTTTTCCTGAATTACATCGGGCCTGTTCAAAACTGATTCTGAGGAAGGAGAATTCAGAATAGATCCTATCCGAAATCCATCTATACCGTTTTGATCGTATTCCCCATTATTAAAATCATGGGTACTTAGACCATTAATAAAGGTATTAAACCCTTCGTCCATCCACATATACTTTCTTTCATTCGAACCCACTATCATAGGAAACCAGGTATGACCAAATTCATGATCAATTACCCCCCATAATCCCCCTTTTTTTGAGGTATTTCGGCAGAAAACGATACCAGGATATTCCATTCCACCAATATTGGAAGCAATATTGGAAGCTGCCGGGTAAGGAAATTCCAACCATTTCCTGGAATTAAACTCTATACTTTTTTTAATATATTCGGTCGAACGTCCCCAGCTACTATCTCCTGCTGATTCTACCGGATAGAAAGATTGTGCCAGACAAGGTTTTCCACTGGGGAGAACGATTCGGGCTGCATCCCAAACAAAGGCCGATGAACAAGCCCAGGAGGCATCTCTAGCCTGGTTTATTTGAAAATGCCATATTTTTTTACCCCCTTCCTGAATTTTACTTTCGTTTTCCTCTGGAGAATGGATTAATAAGGTTTGATCGGAACCGGCTGCGGCATGTAATCGCTGGATTTCTAATAAGCTCAATACCGATTCAGGATTTAATAATTTACCGGAAGACGCCACTATATAATTATTGGGTACCTCCAGAAATAAATCAAAATTTCCATATTCCAGGTAAAACTCGCCCGAACCCATATAAGGCAGGGTATTCCATCCTAAAATATCATCATAAACGGCCATCCTGGGATACCATTGGGCTACGGCAAAAATATTCCCATGGGGTGTTTTCAAAATACCGGTTCGGATATTATTATTGCTGTTTACCTTAAAACGGTATACAATATGGATATCAAGTTTCCCACCACCTCCATTTAAGGCTTTTTTTAAGTTAACCCGCATACGGGTTTCATAAATCTGAGGCTGAATACTATAATGCATAGTCCCTTCCTGAATTTCTACCTTAAGAATTTCATAGCCTTCCGTAAATTTCCATTTAGAGAAACGACTACCCGAATAAGGGGCAATTTTGTTTATCCTGGAATCGGCACGGAACATATTCTGGTCCAGTTGAATCCAAAGAAAATCCAGGTTATCCGGACTAAAATTGGTATAATGAATGGTCTCATCACCGCTGACGGTACTATCGGAAGGATTCAGGGATGCATGGATGGTATAATCCGCCTTATTTTGCCAGTATGCAGGACCCGGGGCTCCCGTGGCAGAACGATACGAATTCCCATTCTCCGTATAAAAATAAGGTGCAAAGGTTTCATGCGAATCAAATTGGGATTGTTTTCCAGCATGTATACTCTGGGAAAATACTGGTAAATAAAAACCAATCAAACTTAAAACCAAGAAAATCAGAACGTTTTTCAATCTGAATACCATAATAAGAAAAATAGAAATTTCGATAATATAGAAATTTTAATTTAAAT
>Ga0075019_10002754_pt1 | contig 10033 bp, 11 predicted proteins | sample ColStrG_CSR_2013_FD_71473 | JGI IMG/M metagenome (GOLD analysis project Ga0075019, IMG submission 71473) | Freshwater sediment microbial communities in response to fracking from Pennsylvania, USA - Cold Stream Run_MetaG_CSR_2013 | ecosystem: Environmental > Aquatic > Freshwater > Creek >...
CCAACGCTCTTTCCAATCAGGGCCTGCCGAATTTCGCCGAGCGCGAAGCCGAGCGGATCGGACGGAGGAAGGTCGCCGAAGGACCCGACGTCACCGGAGGCCAGCCGCTTTGCGACGGCCAGCACCCGGGCTCGCGCCTGGCGATCCCCGGTCGCGATCATCAGCGCCAGCATGGCGGCGCCGATGAGTCCCGCGCCGGCGATTCCCCAGGTCGCGCCGGAACCCAAGGAGTGGGTACTGCCGGTTGCGAGAACGACCACCGGCACTCCGAGCAGACCGTAGACCATTGCCAATTTACCGGGCAGAGACAGTCGATGAAGTGCGTTCATGGAATCCTCGCAAAACCTGAAAAGGCCGGATTGGGCAAATCCCTTACGCGACGCGTCGGGGAAGGCCTCCGTTCACCACTCTCAGTCGCGCCTTGCGGCCGTTCCTTGAGCGCCTTGCACCGGACCCATTACAAATGCAGGGTTATTCGCATGAGGCCCTGCGTCTTATGCGCACCTCGGGGCTCTCCGCTGGCCATATGCAACATCGGCGAGGGAGACCGCCCTTCAGCTGTGGCTGTGCGCAATCACGAAATGGTCGCCGCCTGGAACAAGGGGTCTCAATGCGTGGATTCTGAAACACCGGGAAAATAAGTGTGTTCGGCCGATCAACCCACCAAGGCCGGCACCGACGTCGGACGCGAAGTGGATTCAAACCGGATCCACGGTGACCTGCGTCAAGGCTGGCCGATGAGCTTGTGCGTTATGCCCGTTTGGACGAGAGCACATGGTGGACGCGCGATCGTTGAGCGACACCGACGCAAATGGAATCGCACTGTTCCACTGATCCATCGGGCGCATTGAACATAACGCGCGCCCACGCCGCCCGAGGAATTCCTTAGCGGTCGAAGCAGATCGCGCGGAATGGAAATCCGGAGTCTCCACATCCGGGATTCCCTGCTCTCGGCGTCGCTGTGATGCATGCCCCGTTGCCACCGTCGCAACCCGGTAAAACACAGCTGTGAGTCACCTTCATGAAGGTATTGAACATTGTGTGGCAAACGCGTCTGACGTCGGACCGTGAGTCACGCGTGCCCACACACTGCGGTCCAATGGTTCTCGAAAACCCTATAAATATAGCTCCGGGCAAGCGCCCGAGATGTGCGCCGCCTCGCGGCGAGCCATCCCTGGCCGACTGCATGGCGTCGCTGAACAGCGATATTCGGGTATTACCAGCGGCGCATTCACCACCCGCATTCGCGCATCGGCCGCAGCGCGCATTCAGGGGATTCCGCATCACTCGGAACCTCCGCGCTTGTTCTACTGTTTGCGACGCGAACGGATACCGCAAAGACGGGGAACAACATGACAGCGATCATCGTCGACCGCGCCGCGTGCCAGGAACGCGCGCCGTGAGCACCGCGCCGCGGAAGACCGGCCGCGTGGTCATGCTCTCCGAGCGCCGGCCGGCGCGCAGTGAATTTTGCGAGCCGACCATCGATGGGCTTCTCCGGGGCCGTACCCTCGGTGTCCATTTCCAACCGATCATCGAGCGCCGCCGTGGAGCGGATGGCGCGGTCCACTGGCGCATTGCCGGCGCCGAGGCGCTGGTACGGGCCCTGGGCGACCGGAGCGCGCCGATGCGCCCCGATCAGTTCCTGCCGCTGATCGAGCGGGCCGGGCGGATGCGGTCGCTGTTCATGTACGTGCTCGCCGAGTCTCTCGCCGCGATGATCAACTGGGAGCGCACCCACGGCCTGCGCATGAACGTCGCCGTGAACCTTCACGCGGCGGCCTTGCTCGATGATTCACTACCGGGCTTCCTCACCGATGTGCTGAGGGCTGCCGGCGTCGCTCCTGAGCGTCTGACCCTCGAACTGACCGAGAGCGCCCCGATCAACGATTTGCCACACGCAGCGCGCACGCTGCGGCAGCTGCGTCGCAACGGCGTTCGCGTCGCCCTGGACGACTTCGGTGCCGGATTCTCGACGACCACGAGAATGGACTGGCTCGAGTGCGATGAGTTGAAGATTGACCGTGCACTCGTCCACGGGCTCGAACACAGCGATGAGCAGCGTTGCGTCGTCGAGAGCCTGATCATCCTCGCTCACACGCATGGCATGCAGGCCTGCGCCGAGGGCGTGGAGTCCGAGTCCACGCTCAGATTGCTGACGGCATTCGGCTGCGACCGTGTGCAGGGCTATCTTGTGGCTCGCCCTCAACCGGCCGAGGCGATGGCGGGCGTTGCGCGCAAGTGGCAGGCCCGGCAGTCTCCGATTGCAGTGGACGACGACTGTCAGCTGCTCTTGCCAGGCATTGCCTCGACCGCCGACTTCGACCTTGTTGGGGAGTTCAGTGCGGCAGGCTGATGCTCCAAGGCTGAGATCGGTTCTCGCCGCGTCGAATGACGCCCCCGGCGAGCGCGGCGCCGTGCTCGTGTCCCATCCGACGGGTCGCAGTGCCGCCGCGCGTCGCGTCAGAGAGCAAATCGGCCAGGTTGCACCCTTCGACACGACCGTGCTTATCACGGGCGAGTCCGGAACCGGCAAGGAAGGCGTGGCGCGTGAGCTGCATGCCCACTCCTCGCGGTCAGCCGGCCCATTCGTGCCCGTCAACTGTGGCGCCATTCCTGCGGATCTCCTCGAAAGCGAACTCTTCGGACACGAGAAGGGCGCATTCACGGGCGCGATCAGCACCCGACGCGGTCGCTTCGAACTGGCTGACGGTGGCACGCTGCTGCTTGATGAGATCGGTGATATGACACCGCTCATGCAGGTGAAGCTGCTGCGGGTAATTCAGGAGCGGACCTTCGAACGGGTCGGTTCCGGTGAGATCCGCTCCTGCGATGTGCGGATCGTCGCCGCGACAAATCGCGATCTCGAGGCCGATGTTGCCAGTGGCCGGTTTCGTGGTGACCTTTACTACCGGCTCAACGTCTATCCGATCACCTTGCCGGCGCTTCGGGAGCGCACTGAAGATCTTCCGCTGCTGATTGAGGACCTCAATCTGAGACTCACGGCCCGCGGGTTCCGGCCGGTCGTCTTCACGCAGGGAGCCGCCGCGGGTCTTGCCCAGCATGAGTGGCGCGGAAATGTCCGCGAGCTTGAGAATCTCATGGAGAGGCTCGCCGTGGCCTCCAGCGGCGCGCCAATCGGTCCCGAGCAGCTTCCTTTTGGTCAGTCGCGAAGCGCAGACCTTCCGGTTCATATCGCGGAAGCCGGGCTCCTTGCACCCCTGGCGCGCGACCCGCAGGCGACCGACGGCGTCCTTCGATTGCTGCTCCCCGAAGAGGGACTGAGTCTCAAGGACACGCTGAGCGCGGTCGAATCAGATCTGATTTCCCAGGCGCTCGTTCGCGCGGACGGCGTGGTTGCACACGCCGCGCGTCTGCTCGGAGTTGGTCGCACGACGTTGCTCGAAAAGCTGCGCAAGCGGCCGGAGCTCTGTGGCGCGGCAGAACGCCGGGCGCTCTGGAACCCGTCCGAGGCTGACGCCCTCATCGAATAGGCCGGTCCTCGCGCGTCCCGCGACGAGAGCGAACCTTCCGTCCCCTGAACGAGCCCGGGACATAACGAACCCGGCCTGCGATCCTACCTACCAGTTTGCAGCACCCTCCGTCTCGGGAATATTGCCTGTTGGGGGTCGAATGGGGGGAAGTATTCGTGGGCAGCTGGCAGTGCTTGTGACGGTGATCCTGCCGGCGGTGTCCCTGGCGGGCGATCCCAGGCTGACGCTGCTGGCGGAGCTTAAGAAGCGCGTTGCCCGCGGACTGCCGAGCGTGTCGATCGCGGTGGCGCCACAGAGCGTGAACTGGATGGACGCGGTGGGTCTCGCCGATATGCCATCCCACAGCTGCGCCCATCCCGGGAACCTCCATGGCATGGGCAGCGTCACCATTGTCTTCGTCGCCTGCGTCGTGCAACAGTTGATGGACGAGGGTCGTCTGAGCGCCGACAGCCGTGCGCGTGACATTCTGGGGCGGGGACTGCTCGATGGCATTCCAAACGGCGACCGAGCGGCGGTCCGGCAACTCCTCGAACACACGAATGGAATCCCGACGTCGGAATTCGACGCCCGCTGAATTCCTGACGGTCGCGGCGGACACCTTGAACCCACCCGCCTCCGGGTGCAAGGCCGACACGCTCGATTACCTGCGCCGGAGGCTGGATCCGGCCACCAAGGAGCAGGGTCTCGGCTACGCCTATTCGAATATCAACTAGACGATCTCTGGCCTGATCATCGAGAAGGTCACTGGATCCGGTACGGCTGTCGAGGTCCATCGCCGGGTAATCGCACCGCTTTCGCTCGATGACATACGTCTTGAGGGCTTCGAGCCTGTCGATGCAGGTCCGATCCCCTCGCGATATCAGTTCGGAAGCCCTGAACTTGTGAGGGATGCCGGAATGCATCCAGCCTTTAGGCGTCTGTCACCGCGACTCGTGGATGCCAGTCACGCTAACTTGGCCGCCGAATGGACGGCAGGCGGCATGATTGCGACCGCCCATGATCTCGCGCATTTGGCAGTGGCGCTGCGGGACGAAAAAATTCTCAGTCCCGAGACCCTGGAATGCATGTCCACATTCCATCCAACCGACGATCCCAACGAAAACACGGGCGAGGGGCTTTCGATCGATCGATACGGCCGCGAATCGCTGATCGGATACACCGGTAACGTACTTGGCTTCGGTGCCGCGGTCGGCTGGGTGCCGGGCGGGGATCTCGTGATCGCCGTCATGACGAATATCGGCACGACGCACGAGGGGGCCGGCGCCTACGACACCGAGAAACTGCCGCGGGACACGCAGATCACTGCCCGGGCGCACGAACGTGCGCCCAGGCAGAGCCCGCCGTTAGGAGAGTGGCCTAGTCCGCCGCATGCGCGCAGTTGCTCGGAGGTGGCGTGCGGACCAGCGCGGGATCCGGGTTCTGATCAAAACAGAACTTGACGTCGGCCGGCGTGTAATCCACCAGGCGTGCGCGCTCGAGGTCAGGCTCGGACAGTTCTCTGAAGGCGAAGTGAATTTCCCCATTCTGATAGACCGTTCCCTGCAGATACCCATACACGTGCGTACGGGCCTCGGGCCCTGGCGTGACCTCGGTTGGCAACGGGTAGCGCACGGCGCCCGCGGTGCCAACGATCCAGCCCGGCAGGACCGAACCATGATGCTTTGCGTCGCGCCAGTAGGGCGTGTCGAAGACATTCGACAGATAGAAGTGTGAGTGGCTCGCGAGCACGTAGACGTGCCGGCGACTCGACTGAACTTCGACGAGCTTGCGATACACCCGTTCGCCGCTGGTCACCCCGTTCGCCGAATCGCACATGCTGTGGTTGTCGCCGAGCCCGTGTGGCAGCTGTTCGTGCATGCCGACCACGAGCGTGCGGATCGACGGGTTCGCCACGTCTGCCGCAACCACCCGTTCGAACCAGGAGACCTGCTCCTCATCGAAGCTGTTGTCGGTTGCGTTATCCAGATAGATGAAATCCACGCCACCCCGCGTCCAGTGATAGTAGGCAGGTGGCGGACCGGCCGGCACCGGCCAGCCGTCGCGCGCACGCTGCGCGCGCAGTTCCGGGCGGTCGAGCAGGTCCGCAAACTCGGTCCGGAATGCGTCCCGCGTCTTCGGCGCAATGATTTCGTGATTGCCGATTCCCACGAAGAATGGAATCTGCTGGAAGGGCGCGACCTGATGCGAGCGGAAGTCGCTCCAGAGGTCACCCAGATAGTCGCCACGCGCCGGCGTCACGCCCTTAAAACGCGCCTCGCGCGCGTAATCCTCGTCAATGTTGCTGGTCCTTCGCAGATCACCGAGGTGCCAGTAGAAACTGGCGCCGCTTGCCTTGACGTCCTGCGCGATCGCGGGCATGACGATGTTGCCGCAGTTGCGTGAATCGCCGGAGACGGCGAACGTCCACGCGCCGCCGGCGGGCGCCGGCTGCAGTTGGTGGCTCGTGCAGGAAATCGTGAGCGCCGCGGTCAGCGCGATGGAGAGCGGGCGCAGTACGGTGATGCCGGGAATTGTCACGACGGTATCTCCAGGGCCGGAACGGGGTGGAAGCGCTAGTGTCGCCGATACGGAGTCGGGTGGCGAGCCGGCGAAAGCGGCTTTCGTGAACTACCGATGCCCTCAGCGTCGAGCTGCGCGAAGCTCATTCGACGGGATCCGCCGGCGCGGTCGGTCGATCCCGGACGCAGAGGCGGGAGTTCAACGTGTCCGACAGCTACTATTTGTCCTGCAGCATTCAGCGCGACTTTCCGACGGTCGTCGCGGATACGACCGCGGCGCTCAAGCGGGAGGGCTTCGGGATCCTGACCGACATCGACGTCCAGGCGACGCTGAAGCAGAAGCTCGACGCCGATGTCCGACCGTATCGGATTCTCGGCGCCTGCAACCCGGGTTTCGCGCATGATGCGCTGCAGCTTGAGAGCAAACTGGGTGTGCTGCTGCCCTGCAACGTCATCGTGCGCGATGCTGGTGGCGGCACCACCGAGGTGGCCGCGGTCGATCCGGTGGTGAGCCTCGGCCGCATCGGCAATCCGAAGCTCGCGGCCGTCGCCGAAGAGGTCAAGCGCCGGCTAGAACGGGCGCTTGCAGCGGTCGCTGCAGCCCAGGCATCGGCCGCCTAGTGTGGCCCTAGGCCCCGTGCTTCATCACCGCCCGCTGATACGCTGGGCGGGCCTCGATGCGATCGACGAAGGCGGTGAGTCCCGGAAAGGCCTCGCGCCCTAGAAAGCGCAGACCCGTCTGGGCGACGAAACTCAGCTGGATGTCTGCACCGGTGAGGTGGTTGCCTACGAAGTACTCCCGCTCCGCAATCTCGCGGTTCAGCCAACCGAGATGATTGTCGATCTCGCTCTGGATTCGCGGGTGCAGCGGTGCTCCCGCATCGCTGAGCCGGCCGACATACAGCTTCAAGATCAGCGGCAGCATCGCGGAGCCCTCCGCATAGTGCAGGAGCTGGATGTACCGGACCCAGTCCGCGGTATCGGTCGCCGGTGAAAACCGGCCGCTGCCGTAGCGGCCGATCAGGTACTCGGTGATCGCCCCCGACTCGATGATGACCTGATCACCATCGCGAATGACCGGTGCCTTGCCGAGCGGGTGGATCGCCTTGAGCTCCGGCGGCGCGAGCATGGTCGCTGCGTCCCGCTGATAGCCGATCGCCCGATACTCGACGCCGAGTTCCTCAAGCAGCCAGGTGATGCGGCGCGAACGTGAGGCGTTCAGATGATGCACTTCGATCATGGCGGGCTCCCCGGCGACGGCGTCGCCTGCGATCTGTGGCGCCAGACTGTGCCTGAATCGCGTCATGCGATCCATGGCTTGCCGGGCGCCTTGGCGTCCTTGTACCCGAAAGCCCTTGATTCGTCTGGGATACCTTGAAGAACCTTCCGGGCGCCTATACTTCCCCAACAGAACGCCTTCTGGCGCAGGAGCCAAGCGATGAACTGGTGGGGTTGGATCCTGGGTGGTGCGATTCTGCTCGGCGCTGAGCTCGTGCTGGTCGACGCGCAGTTCTATCTCGTCTTCGTTGGCGGCTCCGCTATCCTCGTCGGCCTGATCGCCGTCGCAGTACCCCTGTTTCCGGTCTGGACGCAGTGGGCGGCCTTTGCGATCCTGACCGGCGTTTCGCTGTCCATCTTTCGCAGCCGGCTCTACCGTCAGCTGCGCGGCCGGGCGCCATCGGTGCCGATCGGCCCGATCGGTGCCACGCTGGAGCTGCCGGTCGAACTCGCCCCCGGAGCCAGCTGCAGGGTCGAACACGGCGCAAGCCACTGGACAGCCGTCAACGACGGCAAGAAGACGATCCCTGCGGGGGCGAGCGCAAGAATCGTGCACGTCTCCGGACTTTCGCTGATGGTCCGTCAGGACGACTAGACCCCTTTCTAACCGGGATACCCGTATGTCTTTTTCCTATGTCTTCATGGTGCTTGCGATCATCGTCGTCATCGTCGTTGCCAAGACGGCAGTTGTCGTGCCGCAGCAGAGCGCGTTCGTGGTCGAGAACCTCGGCAAGTACAGCCGTACCCTGCAGGCAGGCTTCCACGTGCTCGTCCCCTTCGTCGAGCGCGTGGCGTACCGCCACAGCCTCAAGGAGCAGGCGCTCGACGTCGCCGAGCAGATCTGCATCACGCGCGACAACGTGCAGGTGGGCGTGGACGCCGTGCTCTACATGCAGGTGCTCGATCCGCACCTCGCTTCCTACGGCATCACGAACTACAACTTTGCTATCGCGCAGCTTGCGCAGACGACGCTGCGAAGCGAAATCGGCAAGATCGAGCTCGACCGAACGTTCGAGGCCCGCGGCATCATCAACGCCAACGTCGTCGCCGAGCTCGACAAGGCTTCGGTCGTCTGGGGCGTCAAGGTGATGCGCTACGAGATCAAGAACATCACGCCGCCGAAGGACGTGTTGTCGGCTATGGAGAAGCAGATGCGCGCGGAGCGCGAGAAGCGCGCCGTCGTGCTGACGTCCGAGGGCGAGCGTGATGCGAAGATCAACCAGGCCGAGGGCGACAAGCAGCGCGTGATCAAGGCATCCGAGGCCAACAAGCAGCAGCAGATCAACGAAGCGGAGGGCCAGGCGGCGGCGATCCTCGCGGTCGCGACCGCCACGGCCGAAGGCCTGCGACAGGTGGGATCGGCGCTGAGCGACCGCGGCGGCATCGAGGCGATGCAGCTGCGGATCGGCGAGGAATACGTCCGGCAGTTCGGCAAGCTCGCGAAGGAGAGCACGACGCTCGTAATGCCCGCGTCGCTCACGGATCTCGCTGGCATGGTCAGCGTCGCGACCAATATCATCCGCAAGACCCCGGCTGCCGGCGCCTGAAACCTGGCTCAGGCACCGTGTGTCCTAACGCGCGCCGGGTCCCATGACAACCGGCCCGGTCTTTTCGGCGCCCTATGGCGTCGTTGTGATCGGTGCGAGCGGTGGCATCGGCACGGCGCTCGTCGGTGCGCTCGAGCGTGATCCCGCCGTGGCGGGGATTCTGGCGCTTTCCCGGTCGGGCGCCGCGGGTGACGCCGGCAAGGTGCGCGCGGGCCACATCGACCTGCTCGATGAGACATCGATCGCCTCTGCCGCGGTCGAAGCGAGTGCCTTGCCGACGCTGCGTCTCGTGATGGTCGCGACGGGCTTCCTGCATGGCGCCGGGGCGATGCCCGAACGTTCGTTCCGGGAGCTGGACGCCGCGACGCTCAGCCGCGCGTTCGCGATCAACACGCTTGGCCCGGCGATGGTGATGAAGCATTTCCTGCCACTGCTGCCCAAGCAGGGCAGAAGCGTCTTTGCGGCCCTGTCGGCGCGCGTCGGATCGATCTCCGACAATCGGCTCGGTGGGTGGTACGGCTATCGCGCCTCGAAGGCCGGGCTCAACCAGCTGTTGCGCACCGCGTCGATCGAATTACGGCGCAGCCACCCGCAGGCCGTCATTCTGGGTCTGCACCCGGGAACGGTGGCGACCCGCCTGTCGGAGCCGTTCACCGCGCGGTACACGGCAAATCCGGTCTTCACGCCAGAGTTCGCGGCGGGCCAGCTGCTCGATGTCATCGCTCGGGCCGAGCCTGACTGGACGGGGACGGTGCGCGACTGGCAGGGCGTGCCGGTGCCGTCGTAGCGTTCAGCGCTGACCGACTTCCAGATGATCGAGCTCAAGGCCATTGAAGTGGCGGCGCGGGAAGCCCGGCCACACCGTGACGCCGTCTTTGCCATCGCTGATCGCATCCCACGGGGCTACTCGGGAGTCCGGCCAGACGCCGTCCTCGGCGTGGGGGACGAGGCCATCAATGTAGATCGATTTCGACGCGTCATCCTTCACGTGGCGGTCGAGGAATGCCGTGATCATGTGCAGATTGATGCTGATCAGACGGTCCTTGCGCCAGACCGGGTCGTCGAACCAGTCGGCGTTATAGAGCGCCTTGGTCATTGATTCCGGGGCTGAGCCGATGCCGATGTTGTGGCCGGCGCGGCGGTATGTGAGCAGGTAACGGTTGGTGCCTACCGCGCTCTCGAAAATTGCCCTGGCGCCCGTTTCGTAGTTCACAGT
>Ga0075019_10002756_pt1 | contig 10031 bp, 7 predicted proteins | sample ColStrG_CSR_2013_FD_71473 | JGI IMG/M metagenome (GOLD analysis project Ga0075019, IMG submission 71473) | Freshwater sediment microbial communities in response to fracking from Pennsylvania, USA - Cold Stream Run_MetaG_CSR_2013 | ecosystem: Environmental > Aquatic > Freshwater > Creek >...
GTGCACCCAACTCAGATCGAGCAAACCGTCGATCTGCCGCACCAGATGATCGGGAGGAACCACCTTGTCGAGATCAAACGAATAGAAAAACTGTCCTTGTCCTTCTTCCCGCCGCCCCATCATGCGTCGCTCCCGCCGATGCCGTCTCCACCAACGGAATCATGGTTTGCGATTCGCATCAAAGGGAGTTTTGCAACACAATCGAACGCATAACGGAAGCAAGTCAGATAACGCGCGATGTCCGAAAGGCACCATAAGCGTCATTCCGCCTTTAGGCGGTGACGGTGCCCGTCTCGCGCGGCAAGGTAATGATGAACTCAGTAAATACACCGGGCTCGGTCTCGACGTCGATCCTGCCGCCGTGTTGCTTGACAATGATGTCATGCGTCATTGAGAGGCCGAGTCCTGTTCCCTCTCCAGTCGGCTTGGTGGTGAAGAAGGGATTGAAGATCTTTTCTCTCACCTCGGGCGGGATGCCGGTGCCGTTGTCGCGAATACGGATTTCGACTGTCTTGCCAAGGTTTCTGGTGGCAGCGCTGAGGACGGGCTCAAAGGTCTCGTCGTCCGCTTCGGCCTTGCGTCTGGTTGCGGCGTAGAAGCCGTTGGAAATCAGGTTTAACAGCGCCCGAGTCATCTCCTGCGGATACAATTCGAGCGCGCCCGCCTCTGGGTCGAGGTCATGCTTGAGTGTTATGCTGAATCCAGCCTTCTCAGCTCGAGCACCGTGATAGGCGAGATTGAGGCTCTCCGCGACCAGCGCGTTGATGTCGATGGACCGGCGTTCGCCCGTGCCTTCGCGCGAGTGCAGCAACATATTTTTGACGATGGAATCGGCGCGCTTGCCATGCTGGACTACTTTGCCAAGGTTGTCCTTGAGAAGGCCCGTCAACTCATCGACGTCGCCGCGAAGTTTGTCTGAGAGTGTCGCCGACCTCAGAAGCTCGTTGAGTTCCTCGATCAATTCTGCCGATAGAGCGGAGAAATTATTGACGAAATTGAGCGGGTTCTTGATCTCGTGCGCAATGCCTGCGGTGAGCTGTCCGAGCGAAGCCAGTTTTTCGGTCTGCACCAGACGATCCTGAGCCGTACTCAGCTCCTGGAGAGACGCGGCAAGCTCCTTCGTTCGCATTTGCACCTCGTCGAACAGCCGCACGTTTTCGATCGCAATTGCCGCCTGGTCAGCGAATGTTGATACGAGCTCGATCTGCTTATCGGTGAACGGTTGTACGTACTTTCGCATGAGCGTCATGACGCCCACCGGGGCACCCTCTCGCATCATCGGAACTCCGAGTAGTGTGCGGAAGGCGCCGGTTCCCCGCGAGACGTGGGTATATTCCGCGTCAGCCTCAATGTCGTTGATCTGAATAACCCTTCCCTCCAACAGGGCTCGGCCCGATCCACTATCGCGGCTCAGTTCCACCGGTTGATCTTCAATAAGGCTACGGAGATCGACCGGCAGGCCATAGGCGACAGTTCGATAAAATCGTTCTTCTTGGCGCCGCGCAATGACCCCCATATCAGCTTCGCACAATCTGCCAGCTGACCGCAGCAATGTATCCAGGACCGTCTTAAGATCGAAAGCCGAGCGGCTGATGACCTTGAGGACGTCGGCGGTCGCCGTCTGCTGTTGCAGTGATTGGCGCAATTCCTCGAACAGCCGGGCGTTATCGATGGCTATCACAGCCTGATCGGCAAAGGTACGGACAAGCGCAATCTCCTTCTCTGTGTATGGCTCAACTTTTCGCCTCGCCAAGCCAATGACCCCGATCGGCAATCCTTCACGCAACAGCGGCACACCCAGCATCGTGTGGACGCCGCCCACCCGAGCGTCCTCTTTCACCTCGTAAAGCGGGTCCGTCCAGGCATCGAGGATTTGGACGGTGTCGCGGTTTAATGCGACACGGCCGACGAGGGTCCCGATGCTGGGCCGGATTCTGACATTGCGTTCGATGCGCGCGTAGTCGGGTGCAAGGGAATGATCTGCGGCCCATCGGTACTCGCCATTCTCTTCCCGGTAGATGGTAGCCTGATCGGCGCGACAGAGCCGGACTGCAGCACTGACCACGGTCTGCAAAACCGGGCTTAGCTCGAATGCCGACCCGCTGATCATCTTCAGCACGTCGGCGGTCGCGGTCTGCTGCTCCCGCGCCTCTTCGAGTTTGCGCGTTAGATTGCCTACCTGCCTTTGCAGGTCGGTAATGGATGAGGCTGCGGTTGAAACTTTGCGAGCCTTGGGCCTCTTCGCGCGCCGACCCTTGACCGGTTGCTCGCTTCGACCACGTTGTCGCATTTCGCCTCCCTCGGGTGAGTCACGACAAGGCTCAATCTTATGCAAATCCTGGATTTCGCGCCAGAAGTCCGCTTCGGGTCAATCGCTACGGTTTCGAGATGTCCGCGCCACACCCGATAGCGACCTATTGGCGACTTCAAAAATCGAGGTGCTTTACGCTCGCCGCTGCTCGGCTGATCGCTGCGGTGTCTCGCGTTGCGTTGATTTGCTCCAAGTATAGCGCGAAACACTTCGACTTCGACCGCTTTAGCCACATACCGGCGGCTTGAATAACTTGATCTAACGCAATGATTAGATTGATCGGGCCTGCCATGCTTTTTCCGAAACTTCATGGCGAAGGCGACAATGATGCGCATGGCAACAAGATTTGCGCTCCTAGCATGCAGTTTCATAGGTTCGTGCGCATTGGCATACGGACAGGGTACGAAACCCAACATTGTTGTCATCCTAGCCGATGATCTCGGAAATGCCGATCTCGGCTATCGCGGTAGCGACATCAAGACGCCGAACATCGACCAGCTAGCCAAGGAAGGCGTGCGAGCAGAGGCATTTTATGGAACGCCGGTCTGCACACCAGCGCGGGCGGAACTCATGACCGGTCGCTATGCCATGCGCTATGGCTTGCAGACGCTCGTCATATTTCCCAGCCATGCCTACGGGCTGCCGACAGACGAGCGGACGCTTCCACAGGCACTCAAGGAAGCTGGTTACCAAACGGCCATGGTCGGCAAGTGGCACCTTGGTCATGCCGACAAGAAGTTCTGGCCACAGAACCGCGGCTTCGATCATTTCTATGGCAATCTAGTCGGCGAGGTAGACTATTTCACCAAAGAGCGAGGCGGACTTGTCGATTGGCAGCGGGACGGCAAGTTCTTCAAGGAAGACGGCTACTTTACAACCCTGATCGGGAATGAGGCCGTTAACATCATCAAGACCCACGACACGTCCAAGCCGCTGTTCCTCTATGTGGCGTCCCTCGCTCCCCACGCGCCTTATCAAGCCCCAAAGCAGGACATCGACGCCTATAAGGGCGCGGCCGGAGACGTTCATCGGCACACCTATGCCGCCATGATCACCGATTTGGATACTCAAGTCGGGCGGATAGTTACTGCGTTGAAGCAGAAGGGCATGCTCGACAACACGCTCATCCTATTCAGCAGTGACAACGGCGGCGCCACAAGCGCTCTGTTTGCAACTGGCGCGCGGTCACCAGAAGAGCGTGCGGAAAGCGGAGGCGTAGAACTTGGTGCGAAGACCCCAGCCTCGAACGGTGATTTCCGTGGTGGCAAAGGGTCTCTTCACGAAGGCGGCGTACGGGTGCCCGCCATCTTCTATTGGTCCACTAAGCTCAAACCAAGCATCGTCAATGAACCGCTGGATATGGTGGATGTGATGCCAACGGTGTTGGCACTCGCCGGAGCGAAGGGCAGCGCGGATCACCCCTTTGATGGCAAGGACATCTGGCGGACTTTGGCGGAGAACCAGCCCTCGCCTCATGAAGACGTGCTGATCAACGTCGAAGCCTTCCGCGGCGCGATCCGCAAGGGCAACTGGAAGCTGGTGAAGATTGCGCTGCTTCCGGGCAAAACCGAGCTCTTCGATCTCGCAAAGGACCCGGGGGAAAAGAATAACGTCGCTAGTCAGTTTCCGGAAATCGTCAACGATCTGGAAGCGCGTCTGTTGAAATACGCTAAGGAAATGAAGCCGAGCTTGTGGATCAAGGCCCAGCCAACCTTCCTTGGTGCGCAAGGCAAGACGCTCTTCGACCCCGACTTCGACATTGATGATAGCGGGCTACCTCACGAGAAGGCCGTGCTTCCAAGATGACGGCGATAGTGGTCTGTGCAAAGCCGATCTCTGCAGGGCAAGGTCTGTTGAGGGTCAATCGCTACAGCTTCGAGATGTCCGCGCAACGTCGGCTTTTTCACATGATAGCGACGGCATCGCAGACCCGCCCGAACGTCGTACACTCCGGCCATTCCCGAGAACACTTGTGAACCCTAAGAGATACCAATGCGCCGACAGCGGCCACGGGGCACTTCCACCGAGGCACATATGAGCCCTGTGGACCCCCATGGGATCGCGTTGGTTGTCGTCCGCTCTTGAGCGGAAGACCGGAAGTCCTTGTGGCCAGATCAAAACGACGCGAATGACCCAATTCGGACATGAAGAAATGTGATGGCAGGCAACAATCAAGGGGGAAACATGATTATGCAGCGACGTCTTGGCGCTGAGTTCTTTGGTACCTTCTGGCTGACATTCGCTGGTTGCGGCAGTGCAGTGCTCGCTGCAAACTTCCCGTCTCTGGGCATCGGATTTCTGGGGGTCAGTCTGGCCTTCGGATTAACCGTACTGACCATGGCTTATGCCGTCGGCCACGTCTCCGGGGGGCATTTCAATTCTGCCGTTACCATTGGGCTCTGGGCGGGGGGCCGCTTCAAGGCCACCGACGTTCTTCCCTACGTCCTCACACAGGTGGTCGGCGCCATCGCAGCGGCTGCGGTACTCTATGTGATCGCCTCGGGTAAACCCGAATGGGTTCCGGGAGGGTTTGCGTCCAACGGCTACGGCAATCTCAGTCCCGGAAAATACGGTCTGGTGTCGTGCTTCCTAAGTGAATTCATCGCGACCTTTTTCTTCTTGTACGTCATCATCGGGACCACATCGAAAGGCGCTGCGGTCGGATTCGCTGGGATACCCATCGGGCTTTGCCTGACGCTCATTCATCTCTTCCTGATTCCGGTGACTAACGCCTCGGTCAATCCGGCGCGAAGCACCGGCCCGGCGCTGTTTGCAGGAGGAGCGTATATCGCGCAGCTCTGGTTGTTCTGGCTGGCGCCCATCCTCGGCGCGGCGGCTGCCGGCGTGATCAGCCGCTGGCAGCATAATGAGCCGGACGCGTTGTGAGCGCTGATTTTTCTCGCTTTCACCGGGACGCTACCCTCATTGCCGTCGGCATTGACCGAAAACAAGGGCGGCATTCATGCCCCACCTAAATGTTTCCAATCCGACCCAAGGGAGAACATCCTAATGAGGGCAACAAGGAATATGTTGTTCGGCGCGCTGGCAGTGCTTGCTGCCGCGACCGCGATGTGCGTTCCGACAAATGCGCAACAGGCACGAAAGCCCAACATCGTCATCATCTGGGGCGATGACGTCGGCCAATCCAATGTAAGCGCCTACTCGCGCGGCATGATGGGTTACAAGACACCCAACATCGACCGGATTGCCAACGAAGGCACCATGTTTACCGACTACTATGCGGAGCAGAGTTGCACCGCCGGCCGTTCCTCCTTCATCACCGGGCAGTCGGGCTTGCGCACCGGCATGACCAAGGTCGGTCTTCCCGGCGCCACGCTCGGGCTGCAGAAAGAAGACCCGACAATCGCCGAGCTGCTTAAGCCGCTTGGCTATGCGACCGGACAGTTCGGCAAGAACCATCTCGGTGACCGCAACGAATTTCTGCCCACCGTGCATGGCTTCGACGAGTTCTACGGCAATCTCTACCATTTAAACGCCGAGGAGGAGCCGGAGCTGCCGGACTATCCGAAGGATCCCGCGTTCCGTGCCAAGTTCGGACCGCGCGGCGTGATGGACTGCAAGGCGTCGGACAAGGACGATCCGACCGTCGATCCGCGCTTCGGCCGGGTCGGCAAGCAGGTGTGCACCGACACCGGCCCGCTGACCAGGGCACGCATGGTCGGAATTGACGACGACATCGCCAACCGTGCTGCGGACTATATCAAGCGGATGAACAAGGCCGGCAAGCCAGCGTTCGTCTGGGTAAACTTCACCCACATGCACTTCCGTACCCATACCAAGCCGGAGAGCATCGGCCAGTCCGGCCGCTGGCAGAGCCCTTACCACGACACCATGATCGACCACGACAAGAACGTCGGCACGGTCCTTAAGGCTATCGATGACGAGGGCATCGCAGACAACACCTTCGTGATGTACTCGACCGACAACGGCCCGCACATGAACTCCTGGCCGGATGCCGCAATGACGCCATTCCGCAACGAGAAGAACTCGAACTGGGAAGGCGCTTACCGCGTGCCGGCGATGTTCCGCTGGCCGGGCAAGATCAAGCCGGGACAGGTGTCCAACGACATAGTCGCCCACCTTGACATGCTACCAACGCTTCTGGCCGTTGCCGGCGACACGCAGGTGAAGGACAAATTGCTCACCGGATACAAAGTTGGCGACATGACCTACAAGGTTCATCTCGATGGCGACAACCTCGTACCTTACCTCACCGGACAGGCTCCGAAGAGCCCGCGTGAGTCCTTCTTTTACATCAACGACGACCAGCAACTGACCGGTCTGCGCTACGACAACTGGAAGCTTGTGTTCATGGAGCAGCGCGCTCCGGGAACGCTTCGCGTCTGGTCGGAGCCGTTCACCAGCTTGCGTGTTCCGAAGATCTTTAATCTCCGAACCGACCCCTACGAGCGCGCGGACATCACGTCGAACACTTACTACGACTGGCTGCTCGATCACGCCTTTCAACTAATTCCGGCACAGGCCTATGTCGGTCAGTTCCTGATGACGTTTAAGGATTATCCGCAGCGGCAGAAGGCGGCTAGCTTCAACATGGATGAAGTGATGCAGAAGCTGCAGGAGTCCTCGGCGAAGGACTAAGTGCGGTCTCACACAAGCGATCTGCGGCCGGCCATCTCCTGTAGTCGGCCGCAGCGACGACCGGACAGCTCCACAGCAGCCTATGTCTGAGTTCGGCACAAATGCGAAGTGCCACGATGTCCGCTGTACTTCCGCTCCTGGTGGATAAGCGGAAGTGACGTGGATGGTCGATTTTGGTCGCAAACGACCCAAAGCGGTCATTCGGCGCTTTCGCAGTCTAACGGTAGGCATTTGCTGAACCAGTCTACGTCCGCAAAGGTTGACCTGTTTGTCAATTTCCGGACAATCTTGCGCTCTAAGCAAGCATCGAAAGACAGCGGAGGGTTCGGCAATGATCACTCGTCGCTACTTGCTTCTCGGATCTGCCGCCTTCCCCGTCATGTTATCCAAGACAAAAGCGTTTGCGGTTTCGCTTACGCCCGACGAGGCGCGCGCCATTGCTAAGGAAGCGACGATTTACGGCGTACCGATGCTTGAGAATTACCGCATTATGTACTCCTATTTTGTGAATCGTAACGATCCTGACTTTAAGGCACCGTGGAACACCCTTAACAATGTTGCGCGCGTCTTCACGCCTGACGATAAGGCGATCCAGACACCGAACTCAGACACTCCCTATTCTCAGCTTGGCGCCGACCTGCGTGCGGAGCCACTGGTATTGAGCGTTCCGCCAATCGAGAAGGGGCGGTACTACTCACTGCAATTCGTTGATCTCTACACGTACAACTTTGCTTATGTGGGAAGCCGTGCCACCGGTAACGAAGCAGGGAACTTCTTGCTTGCTGGACCGCGGTGGAAGGGCGAGAAGCCAAAGGACGTAAAATCGGTCATCCAATCCGAGACTGACTTGAATTTTGTGCAGTACCGGACTCAGTTGTTTGATCCCTCTGATCTTGAAAACGTGAAGAGACTTCAAGCTGGCTATAGGGTGCAGCCGCTGTCGCAGTTTCTGGGGCAACCAGCTTCTTCAGCCGCACCGGCTCTCGATTTTCCAAAACCGCTGACGCAGGATGAGCAGAAAAACTCACCCGAGTTCTTCGTTCTTTTGAACTATCTTTTGCAATTCTGCCCGACGCACTCGTCGGAGAACGCGCTCATGACGCGCTTCGCCGGATTGAATATCGGTCCCGGGAAAACTTTTGACCCGAACGCACTTTCGCCAGAAGTGCGCAAGGCAGTAACGGATGGAGTGGCTAACGCGTGGAAAGTCTTTGCTGATTTCAAGGCCGTAGAAGTCGATACCGGAAAGCGAACCGCAGCAGACGGGTTTGGAACGCGGGAGATGTTGAAGAACGACTACATGGCTCGCATGTCTTCGGCAGTCCTGGGTATCTACGGGAACACCGCAGAAGAAGCGATGTACCCTGCCTACTTCCGCGACGCTGATGGACAGATGCTCAATGGAGCCAACCGATACGTTCTCCACCTCAACCCGGGACAATTGCCGCCGGCAAACGCGTTCTGGTCTCTCACAATGTACGAACTACCGTCGAGTCTTCTCTATGCTAACCCGATTAATCGCTATCTGATCAATTCGTCAATGTTAGGCGGTCTCAAGCGCGACGCGGATGACGGTTACACGATCTACGTTCAAAATGAATCGCCGGGAAGGGACGACGAATCGAATTGGCTACCCTGCCCGAAGGGTCCGTTCTGGACGACCCTTCGCATTTATTGGCCGAAGCAGGATGCCTTGAACGGACAGTGGAAGCAGCCGCCGCTGCAGCGCGTAAGCTGATTGCCATGAGAGGAACGCATGAGCACTAAGTTCACCCGTGCTGCGATGGCTCTCCTGCTGGTGATGATGGGCGGAGCGCAAGCCCAATTCTGGACGGCAAATGGAAGTTTCCAGAGGCACAGCCGGGGCAATGATCATGTCTGCTTGTGGTACATCGCGTCATTTCGGTGCGCTATGGTATTTGGTCGCTATCGGGGCACAGCGGACATAGGCGGACTTGCTGCTCGCCCGACCCGGTAGCGAATGACCCGTTCCAGACCTCATCCTTTCCGGCGTCAAGTTGATGCACCCACAACGGCAGGAGCAGGAAACAAGGCGAGATGAATCATGAATTGGGTTAGCTCCTCCAATCGTGATCATCCGACGGTCTGGCCCCCAGTATGCTAATGCTCCTCGTAGAGGAGAACGGCCTCCATGGCATACCCCCAATTGCGGGGGCGAGACCGAGACCGGCACTGCCACGCATCTCAATGAGATAGGCGGCCAGGCCACACGACGGGAGAAAGCTATGTCCATCGAAAGCATTCTGAAGCGGAAGGGCACCGACGTCACAACAATAGCTCCGGAAGCTAGCATCAAGAGGGCGGCAGACTGGCTCCGTGCAAAGAATATTGGCGCTCTCGTGGTGACGAGTGGGAGCGCAGTTCTTGGTCTCATTTCCGAACGTGAAATTGTTCATGCATTTTCTCGCTATGGCGAGACAGCCGGGTCGATGCCTGTGAAGGAAATCATGCAATACGGTGCGACCACCGTGTCCCCGGACGAGAGTGTCAATCGCGTGATGAACCTGATGACGCACCATCGCGTGCGCCACATACTGGTACTGCGCGGCGGCGAGCTAGCTGGTATCGTCAGCATCGGCGATGTAGTCAGGCATCGACTGGAGGATCTGGAACTTGAGACGAACGTCCTACGCGATGTCTACAACGCCGGGCGTTGACGGCTCGGGCGTCGTCTCATAGGCGTGCCCATTGATGGTGGGGACGGCTCCTGCACCGGCACAAGAGTGATGGATGACGACGCTGTTAAGGCTCCCGCGATTCAGGGCCCCGATGTCTGAAATTGGACCCATTGCGGGCATTCGCCAGAACGAAATCCCGCAGTGCAGCGACGTCCTGTGGCTTGACCAATGTGTTAGCCTGTCACCTTGGCAGTCGGCCATGCCGGTAAATCAGGTTCCGCCGACACTGCTCTCACTCGCGGACGAGGTGACCGCATGAGAAAGCATGCGCAGCTTTTGGTAGGTCTTATCCTTGCATTCGGTATTGTTTGGGTGCCGCTCACCGCGAACGCGCAGCAGTCGGAGAAAACGCCTCGCATCGGCCTGCTTGGAAGTTATTCTCCGACTTCACCACTCTATAA
>Ga0075019_10002757_pt1 | contig 10031 bp, 9 predicted proteins | sample ColStrG_CSR_2013_FD_71473 | JGI IMG/M metagenome (GOLD analysis project Ga0075019, IMG submission 71473) | Freshwater sediment microbial communities in response to fracking from Pennsylvania, USA - Cold Stream Run_MetaG_CSR_2013 | ecosystem: Environmental > Aquatic > Freshwater > Creek >...
GGGCAAGAAGGTGCTGCTGATCGGCTGCGACCCCAAGAGCGATACGACCTCGCTGCTGTTCGGGGGTCGTGCCTGCCCGACGATCATCGAGACTTCCTCGAAGAAGAAACTCGCCGGTGAACAGGTGGCCATCGGCGACGTGTGCTTCAAGCGCGACGGTGTCTTCGCGATGGAACTCGGCGGACCGGAGGTCGGCCGCGGCTGCGGCGGCCGCGGCATCATTCATGGCTTCGAGCTCCTTGAGAAGCTCGGCTTTCATGACTGGGGCTTCGACTACGTCCTGCTCGATTTCCTGGGTGACGTTGTCTGCGGAGGCTTCGGACTGCCGATCGCCCGCGACATGTGCCAGAAAGTCATCGTCGTCGGCTCCAACGACCTCCAGTCGCTGTACGTCGCGAACAACGTCTGCTCCGCGGTCGAGTACTTCCGCAAGCTGGGCGGCAACGTGGGCGTCGCCGGCCTCGTCATCAACAAGGACGACGGCACCGGCGAAGCGCAGGCATTCGCGGACAAGGTCGGGATACCGGTGCTGGCGGCGATTCCGGCGAATGAAGACATCCGTCGCAAGAGCGCCAACTACGAGATCGTCGGGCGCCCGGGAGGCCAGTGGGCCTCGCTGTTCGAACAACTCGCGCAGCAGGTCGCCGATGCACCGCCCGTTCGGCCGACGCCGCTGGTTCAGGACGGCCTGCTGGCGCTCTTCTCCGCCAAGGATACCGGTCGCGACGTCGTGCTCCAGCCCGCTACCTTCGAGGACATGTGCGGGAAGACCTATGAGCCGAAGGCCTCCCTCGAAGTTGTCTACGACACCGTCTGAGGCGAGGAAGCGAACGTGAGCGCTCTGGATACGGATACAGCGTCGGACTCCCGGGTCGGACCGTCCGCCGAAATCGTCTACGACGCGGCCGCGACGGCTCCGGTCACCGCGAAGGATGCTGGCGCCCCGACGGTTGCTCGCGCGACTCCTGTGCACGGCGACGGCCAGGGTTGCCATGCCGGCCGGGACGAAATGCGTCGCGCCGCAGCGCTCGCGGGGAAGAGCGAGACGCTCGACCGCTATGCGAAGGACTACCCGGTTGGCCCGCACGATCAGCCCCAGAGCATGTGCCCGGCCTTCGGGTCTTTGCGCGTCGGGCTGCGCATGCGGCGCACGGCCACCATCCTCTCGGGGTCGGCCTGCTGCGTGTACGGGCTCACCTTCACATCCCATTTCTACGGGGCCAGGCGGTCGGTCGGCTACGTGCCGTTCAACTCGGAAACGCTGGTCACCGGAAAGCTCTTCGAGGACATCCGCGAGGCAGTGTACAAGCTCGCCGATCCCGCCCTGTATGACGCGGTCGTCATCACTAACCTCTGCGTGCCGACCGCCTCGGGCGTGCCTTTGCAGTTGCTGCCGAAGGAAATCAACGGCGTCAGGATCATCGGCATCGACGTGCCCGGATTTGGTATTCCGACGCACGCCGAGGCGAAGGACGTGCTTTGTGGTGCGATGCTCAAGTACGCCCGCACGGAGGCCGAGCTCGGGCCGGTCCAGGCGCCGCGGGCGGCACGCAACGGCAAGCCGACCGTCACGCTGCTCGGCGAGATGTTTCCGGCGGATCCGATGGGCATCGCGATGATGCTGGACTCACTGGGGATGGCCGCTGGACCCGTCGTGCCAACCCGCGAATGGCGTGAACTGTACGGCGCCCTGGACTGTGCGTCGGTCGCGGCTCTGCACCCGTTCTACACGGCGTCGATCCGGGAGTTCGAGGCCGCGGGTCGGCCGATCGTCGGCTCGGCGCCGGTGGGTCTTGACGGCACGGCGTCGTGGCTCGAGGCCATCGGCCGGAGCTGCAACGTACCGACTGACCGGATCGACACGGCGAAGGCAAAATTCCTGCCGATCATCCAGGCAGCCCTCGAGCGCAATCCGATCAAGGGACGAATCACGCTGTCGGGCTACGAGGGCTCAGAGCTGATCGTCGCGCGGTTGCTCGTCGACAGCGGCGCGGATGTGCGCTACGTCGGCACGGCGTGTCCGAAGACGGTGTGGTCCGCGCCGGATCGCGAGTGGCTGGAAGCCCGCGGCGTGCATGTGCAGTACCGCGCGTCCCTGGAGCAGGACCTCGCGGCCTTCGAGGAATTCAAGCCGGACCTAGCGATCGGCACGACGCCCGTCGTGCAGAAGGCGAAGCAGCGCACGACACCGGCGCTCTACTTCACGAACCTGATCTCCGCACGTCCGCTGATGGGGCCGGCCGGGGCCGGCTCGCTCGCGCAGGTCGTCAATACCGCCATTGCCGGCAAGCACCGCTTCGACGAAATGGAAGCGTTCTTCGCCGGCGTCGGCACCGGCGACAACGCCGGCGTCTGGGAGGAGCCGCCGCGCGATCGCCCCGAATTCCGGGAGAGCTACCAGCGCCAGATGGCGAAGCTTGCCGCGAAGCGCAAGGCGGAGGAGATGGGCTGATGCTGGTACTCGATCACGATCGCGCTGGCGGTTATTGGGGTGCCGTGTACGTGTTCACGGCGATCAAGGGTCTGCAGGTGATCATCGACGGTCCGGTCGGTTGCGAGAACCTGCCGGTGACTTCGGTTCTCCACTACACCGACGGCCTGCCGCCGCATGAGCTGCCGATCGTCGTCACCGGCCTTGGTGAGGAAGAACTCGGCCAGCACGGTACGGAAAAAGCAATGCAGCGCGCGCACCGCGTGCTCGACCGCTCGCTGCCGGCGGTGGTCGTCACGGGTTCGATCGCCGAGATGATCGGCGGCGGCGTCACCCCCGAGGGCAGCAACATCCAGCGCTTCCTGCCGCGCACGATCGATGAAGACCAGTGGCAGAGCGCGAATCGCGCCCTCTATTGGCTGTGGACCGAGTACGGACGCAAGAAAGTCCCGCCGCCGAAGTCCCGCGCCGAGGGTCAGAAACCGATCGTCAACATCATCGGCCCTTGCTACGGCACGTTCAACATGCCGAGCGACCTTGCCGAGGTGCGACGCTTGATCGAGGGCATCGGCGCCGAGGTCAACGTCTTCCCGCTCGGAAACCATCTCGCGGACGTCGCGAAACTCGCCGACGCCGCGGTGAACGTCTGCATGTACCGGGAGTTCGGCCGGATGCTCTGCGAGGCGCTCGAACGGCCCTACCTGCAGGCACCGATCGGCCTGCACAGCACGACGAAATTCCTGCGCCGGCTCGGTGAGCTCCTCGGTCTCGACCCGGAGCCCTTCATCGAGCGCGAGAAGCACACGACGATCAAGCCGCTGTGGGACCTGTGGCGGTCGGTCACGCAGGACTTCTTCGGAACGGCGAGCTTCGCGATCTCGGCCAACGAGACCTACGCGCGCGGAGTCCGGAACTTCCTTGAGACCGAGCTCGGGCTGCCATGCACCTTCGCCTTCGCTCGCAAGCCGGGCGTCAAGCCCGACAATGACGCGATCCGAAAGGCCGTCCGGGAAAAGCCGCCGCTGATCCTGTTCGGCAGCTACAACGAACGGATGTACATGGCGGAAGCCGGCGGTCGGTCGATGTACATCCCCGCCTCGTTCCCCGGCGCGATCATCCGTCGGCACACGGGGACCCCGTTCATGGGCTACTCCGGCGCGACCTATCTCGTGCAGGAAGTCTGCAACGCGCTATTCGATGCGCTGTTCAACATCCTTCCGCTCGGCACGGAACTCGACAAGGTGGATCCGACGCCGTCGCGGCTGCACCACGAACTGCCGTGGGATGAGGACGCGAAAAGTGCGCTCGACGCCGTCGTTGAGGCGCAGCCGATCCTCGTGCGCATCTCGGCGGCGAAGCGCCTGCGTGATGCGACCGAGCGCGCTGCGCGCGAGGCCGGCGAGGCGCGAGTGACGCGTGACCGGGTCGCGACGGCTGCCGTCGGCGGTGGGCGATGACCCGCGTGCGCACGGTACGAATGATGGCGCTGCGACGTCGCGCGAGCGCGCGGGGGCGTGGAGCCCGGAATCCGGGCGGGTGACCGCCAGGAAATCGGCCCGTGCGCCCGCTGGCACTGGCCGACCCACACCGCGCGGGCTGTGCGCGGTTACGGCCGAAAGGCCAGTTGTCAGGAGGTCGGAAAATGGCTGATGAAAAGGGCAGCTCGCTCTCGGGGCTGACGGCAAACGAAGCGAAGGAGTTCCACTCCCTCTTCGTGGGCAGCATGCTGATTTTCACTGTGATCGCGGTCATTGCCCACGTTCTCGTGTGGCAGTGGAAGCCCTGGTTCCAGTGATCGGAACGCTGCAGACGAGTCAACGTAGTTAAAGAGGGAGAAGGAAACATGTGGCGTATCTGGATGCTGTTCGACCCGCGTCGGGCGTTGGTTGCGCTGTTCACGTTCCTGTTCGTGCTTGCAATTCTGATTCACTTCATTCTGCTCAGCACGGATCGGTTCAACTGGATCGGCCAGCACGCCGCTCCGGCGGCAGCGCCGACACACCAGGCAGCACCACTGCCTGCGTCGTCGAACTGAAGACGCCGCGACCGGCGGGTGGGCGTCGCTGAGCCGGTCAACCGGCAAGGCGCGCCCACCGCCGGAAGCGACGGATCCCGGATGTGGGGATGCGTCAGGACCTTTGAATTGAGGAAGCGACCATGTCGATGCTGAGCTTTGAAAAGAAGTATCGCGTTCGTGGCGGGACACTGCTCGGAGGCGACCTGTTCGACTTCTGGGTCGGCCCGTTCTACGTCGGGTTCTTCGGCGTGATGACGATCTTCTGCGCGGTGCTCGGCACTGCGTTGATCATCTACGGCGCGAGCCTCGGTCCCACCTGGAACCTCTGGCAGATCAGCATCGCTCCGCCCGATCTCAAATACGGGCTGGGATTCGCCCCGTTGCGAGAAGGCGGGCTCTGGCAGCTGATCACGATGCTCGCGCTAGGCGCGTTCGTTTCCTGGGCGCTGCGCGAGGTGGAAATCTGCCGCAAGCTCGGCATCGGTTACCACATTCCCTTCGCCTTCAGCTCCGCGATCCTCGCTTATTTCACGCTCGAGGTGATTCGTCCCGTGCTGCTGGGCGCCTGGGGGCATGCGTTTCCCTACGGCATCTACAGTCACCTAGACTGGGTTTCCAACGTCGGTTACCAGTACCTGCACTTTCACTACAACCCGGCGCACATGCTCGCCGTGTCGCTGTTCTTCACGACGACCTTCGCGCTCGGTCTGCACGGGTCGCTGATCCTCGCCGTCGCCAACCCCAAGAAGGGCGAGACCGTGAAGGGTGGCGAGCACGAGAACACGTTCTTCCGCGACACGATCGGCTATTCGATCGGCGCGCTAGGCATCCATCGGCTCGGCTTCCTGCTCGCCGTCAACGCGGCGGTGTGGAGCGCCGTGTGCATCGTCATTAGCGGTCCGTTCTGGACCCGCGGCTGGCCGGAGTGGTGGAGCTGGTGGCTCAACCTGCCGGTCTGGCGTTAGGGGAGGGGTCGCCATGGCTGAGTATCAGAACCTATTCACGCGGGTCCAGATCCACGGACCCGTCTATCCGGGCGTTTCGCTGCCGCGCGGCAGCTGGCCGCGCTCCTCCGGAATGATGAGCCGGCTGCTCGGCTGGATCGGAGATGCCCAGCTGGGCCCGATCTACCTCGGCTGGACCGGTGTCGCGTCGCTGCTGTGCGGCTTCATCGCGATCGAGATCATCGGCCTCAACATGATGGCGTCGGTGAACTGGAGTCCGATCCAGTTCGTGCGTCAGTTGCCCTGGCTTGCGCTCGAGCCGCCGCCGCCGGGCTACGGCCTGCACATCCCGCCCCTGCAGCAGGGTGGCTGGTGGCTGATGGCGGGCTTCTTCCTGACGACCGCGATCATCCTCTGGTGGGTGCGGATGTATCGTCGTTCGCGGGCGCTCGGTCTCGGGACGCACGTGCCCTGGGCATTCGCCTCCGCGATCTGGCTCTACCTCGTGCTCGGCTTCATTCGCCCGATCCTGATGGGGAGCTGGGCCGAGGCCGTGCCCTTCGGCATCTTTCCGCACCTGGACTGGACCGCGGCCTTCTCGCTGCGCTACGGCAACCTCTTCTACAACCCGTTCCACGCCCTGTCGATCGCGTTCCTGTATGGCTCGACTCTGTTGTTCGCGATGCACGCTGGCACGATCCTCGCGGTGACCCGCTACGGCGGCGACCGTGAAGTCGAGCAGATCACCGACCGCGGCACCGCGTCCGAGCGTGCGGCACTGTTCTGGCGCTGGACGATGGGCTTCAACGCGACGATGGAATCGATCCATCGCTGGGCCTGGTGGTTCGCGGTGCTCACGACGCTCACCGGCGGCATCGGCATCCTGTTGACCGGAACCGTCGTCGACAACTGGTACCTGTGGGCCGTCAAGCACCATGTCGCGCCGGCGTACCCGCACGTGTTTCCGGTCGTACCGGATCCCGCGACCCTTCCGGGAGCCCAGCCATGAGTCGGAGTGTAGCGATGAAGGCAGTTGCTTCTACTGGCCTCTCCGGCCTGCTGGTCACCACGCTTCTGCTCGCGGGTTGCGAACGCCCTCCGCCGATTACCGTCCAACGGGGCTTCCGCGGCACCGGCATGGAAGCGGTCTACAACCCTGCGCGGCTTCAGGCGCAGTACGCCGCCATCAAAATTCCCGACGCCCAGCCGCCTGCCTCACCCGACGGTCCTCGTGCCAGTCTGGTGTTCCAGAACGTGAAGGTGCTCGGGGACCTATCCGTGGGCGAGTTCACTCGTGTGATGCTCGCCATGACGCAGTGGGTCGCGCCGCCGGATCAGGCCTGCGGCTATTGCCATCAGGGCGCGATGTCTGATGACACGCGGTACCAGAAGGTCGTTGCGCGCCGCATGCTGCAGATGGTTCGCGACATCAACAGCAAGTGGAAGACCCACGTCGCCGGGACCGGTGTCACCTGCTACACATGCCACCAAGGCAATCCAGTGCCGTCGAACGTCTGGTTCACGAACCCAGGGCCCGTTGAACACGGCAACGCCGCGACGAACGCGCAGCAGAACCAGCCGGCGCCGTCCGTCGGTCTGAGTTCACTCCCGTATGATCCGATGACGCCCTTCCTGCTGGGATCAGACACCATTCGGGTCGCTGGCAATGATGCGCTGCCGGACCACAACCGTCACTCGATCAAGCAGACCGAGTGGACCTACGGCCTGATGATGCACATGTCGCAGTCGCTCGGCGTCAACTGCACCTACTGCCACAACACCCACTCATTCCGCGACTGGGATCAGAGCCCGCCGACTCGAGCGGTGGCGTGGTACGGCATCCGGATGGTCCGGGATCTGAACAGCCACTACCTGCAGCCGCTGACAGAAACCTTCCCGGCCACGCGGCTCGGGCCCACCGGCGACGTCGCGAAGATCGGATGCGCGACCTGCCACAAGGGCATCTACAAGCCGCTCTTCGGGCAGAGCATGGCGAAGGACTATCCGGAGCTCGGTGCGCCGCGACCGGATCCGGCCGCGCCACCGGCGACCGACGCGGCGCCGGCCGCAGAATCCGTGAAGACCGCCGCCACCGCAGCGCCGCCGGCGCCGCCAAAGGGGATGTGATGGCCGCTCAGAGCGTACGTCCGCTTCGCCGTCTCCGCACCCTGACCGATGCCGGCGCAGTCGGGACGCGTCCCGAGGTCGTGCTCGCCCAACCGCGTGGTTTCTGCGCCGGAGTCGCCCGGGCGGTCGAGATCGTCGAACGCGCGCTTGAGATCCACGGCAAGCCGGTCTACGTCTTTCACGAGATTGTCCATAACGGTCACGTCGTTGCGGACCTTGCCTCGCGTGGCGCCGTCTTTGTTGAGGACATTGCCCAGATCCCGCGCGGTGCGGTGACGGTGTTCAGCGCCCATGGCGTATCGAACGCCGTCACGGCGCTCGCCAAGAACCGGGAATTGCGCGTCATCGACGCAACCTGTCCGCTCGTCACCAAGGTGCATTCCCAGGCGCAGCGCTACGCCCGGCTCGGGCACGCCATCGTGCTGATCGGCCACGCGGGCCACGAGGAAGTGGAGGGTACGGTCGGCTCGGTCGAGGTGCCGGTCCACATCGTCGCGACTCCGGCGGACGTCGCGGCGCTCTCGATTCCGGTGAACACGCCGGTCGCCTACGTTACCCAGACCACGCTGAGTCTGGATGATACGCGCGAGGTGATCGCAGCCCTCAAGCAGAAGTACGCGTCTCTCGTGGGCCCGGAGCTCGATGACATCTGCTATGCGACGTCCAACCGGCAGAAGGCGGTTCGCACGCTCGCGCTCGGTGTCGATGTCGTACTTGTCGTCGGTGCCAGCAACAGCTCCAATTCCAACCGCCTGCGGGAAGTGGCGGTGCAGAGCGGTACCCCTGCCTACCTGGTGCCCGACGCGTCGGCGATCAATCCCGATTGGCTTGTGGGCGCTGCACGCATCGGCGTGACCGCAGGCGCCTCGGCGCCCGAGCGACTTGTGACGGAGGTCTGCGAGCGACTCGCGACGCTCGGTGCGGCGACGCTCACCGAGTTGCCAGGACCGCGCGAGACGGTCACCTTCCGGTTGCCGTCGCTGCTCGCGCCGCGCCCGGCGCCGGTCGCCGAGGCCGCGACGGCTGGCTGAGCCCGCCGGCTCAGCGTCGCCAGCGTTCGCGGAGGTTGGCGACGTGCGCGATCAGTGCGCACACGAGGAACACGGGCACGGAGGCCAGTGGCCCGACCAGAGCGCCCCGAAGCGCCAGTGACAGGGCAGCGCCGGCGGCGAGATTGGTGATCAGGTCCGCCGCGTCGATGCCGCGACCGGTCATTCTCCGATAAAGCAGAAGCCCAACGCCCTCCAGCAGCATCCCGGCCAGCACCAGGTCGACGAGGCGTCCCGACGCCAGCCAGGCTTCGATGGGCACCGGCCGGCGCGCCTCAGGTGCGCGCGAGGCCGAGCAGGTGCGCCGTGTCCTTGAAGAAGATGCGCAGATGCGCCATCGGATCGGAGCGCACGAGCCGCTTGTGCATGTAGGCCTGCCAGGTGAGGCGCTGGACGTCCGGATCCTGGCACATGGCGACGAAGCGCTCCCGGCGCTTGTCGTTGGCGTACCAGAAGTGTTGCATGATCCCGAGGATCCAGAATACGCGGCCGTGATCCTTCATGAAGCGTCGGCGGGCGAGCGCGAGTGCGCGGGCATCCCCCGTTGACAGGAATTCCTCTGCCGAGGCCGCGGCAAAGCGTCCGCCGGCCATCGCGTAGTAGATGCCCTCGCCGGAAGCCGGCGCAACGACACCCGCCGCATCGCCCGCGAGCACGACGTTGCGACCATCGTCCCAGCAGCGCAGCGGCTTGATGGGAATCGGTGCGCCTTCCCGCCGCACGGTCTCCATCTGGTCGAGACCGGTTTTCGCCCGCAGCTCGGCCACGGCATGGCGAAGGGAAAATCCCTTCTGAGCCGAGCCGACACCGATGCTGGTCGTGTCGCCGTGGGGAAAGATCCAGCCGTAGAAATCCGGGGACAGACCGCCCTGGTACCAGACGTCGCACCGTGAGGCTGCGAAGTCGGCCGCGGATCCCGGCGTCGGTGAGCGGACAATCTCGTGATACGCGGCGACGTAGCGTGTGCGCTCCGCGCCTGGCACGCACTGGCGCGCGACGTTGGAAGCTGCGCCGTCCGCCCCGATCACCGCCTGAGCGCGCACCGATATGGAGCTTGCCGTGCGGCCTTCGGCCACCGGCCGGTAGTGCACGCGGACCACGTCCGACGATTCGCGCGTGATGCGATCGAAGATGCCGGTGCGCCGTTCGGCCCCGGAGGCTGCCGCGCGCTGTCGAAGCCATTCATCGAAGTGTTCGCGATCGACCATGCCGACAAAGCCGCCGTCGATTGGCATGTCGACCCGCTTGTCGGACGGGGCAATCATGCGCGCCGAATTCACTTTCGCCACCAGCTGCGAATCCGGGATGTCGAAGTCCTGGATCGCCCTCGGCGGTATGGCGCCGCCGCAGGGCTTGATCCGCCCATCGCGGTCCAGTAGCAGCACGCGGCGTCCGCTGCTGGCGAGGTCGTGTGCGGCGGTCGAGCCGGCCGGGCCGCCGCCGACGACGACGACGTCATAGAT
>Ga0075019_10002760_pt1 | contig 10024 bp, 6 predicted proteins | sample ColStrG_CSR_2013_FD_71473 | JGI IMG/M metagenome (GOLD analysis project Ga0075019, IMG submission 71473) | Freshwater sediment microbial communities in response to fracking from Pennsylvania, USA - Cold Stream Run_MetaG_CSR_2013 | ecosystem: Environmental > Aquatic > Freshwater > Creek >...
GAAGAGCTGCTGATGCAGGCTGAAGATTTGACTCCCTTGACTCCCGAGGCCCGCCGGCGCGAAAGTCTGAGACGTGAAGGTGTCGTGTATTCTCTGCCCGTGTTTCAGCGTGAAAAAAAGGAATTGCAGCAGCAAAAACTTTTGCGCAAAAAGCCGCAGGTGCCTTTGAACTTGCCCGAAAACCCAGATCCCAATTTGAATGCGCCCAAAGAAAGCTCGAAGGGAAATTGAATTATGATCCAAAAAGAACTGCATGACTGCTTTTGTCGCTCCAATGACAAATTGTCAGATTGGTACTGCCGTCAGTTGAACACGGTCCAATTTCCGATCTACAGTAGCTATGACATTCGCGACTCCGGTTTCAAAATCGCCAATGTCGACGGGAATATTTATCCGGCCGGATTCAACAACATCTGCAACACAGATCAAGATTATGCCGGAGAAATTTTCCAGCGCTACGTGCACAATCACTATGGCAAAGGTGTGCGCAAGATTTTGCTTGTTCCAGAGGAGCACACCAACAATCCCTATTATTGGGACAATGTGATCGTGATCCAAAAACTTCTCCAGGACGGTGGCTTCACCGTGAAGGTCGCGGCGGCGCAAAATTTTGCAACGCCTTGGCAGCTGACCAGTGCCAAGGGACATGCCATCACGGTCGGCTCGGCTTGGCCCACACAGGACGACATTCGCAATTTTGCACCGGATTTGATTCTGTCCAACAATGACTTTTCCGATCCGCATTTGGAGTGGTGGAAAGCATGGTCGGACTCAGGCCTGACCCAAGCCATCAATCCGCCGCGTGAGCTGGGCTGGTACCAACGGAAAAAATCGCGCTACTTTCACCACTACAACGAACTGGTCACCCAATTCACCAGTCTGATCCAGGAAGACCCGTTTTTGCTGTCGGTGCGGACTCAAGTGGCACCCTTGGTGATGGACGACGATGCGCAAATGCACAGACTGGCCGAACAAGTGGAGACAATGCTCAGTGAGTTGCGCCAAGACTACGCCAAAAGAAAAATCGATTCTGAGCCTTTTGTCTTCATCAAAAACAACGCCGGAACGTATGGCTTGGCTGTGGTTCGTGTGGGGAGCGCCCAAGAGGTTCTGGAGTGGAATTACAAATCTCGCAAAAAAATGAAGGCAGCCAAAGGTGGACGCGAAGTCACCGAAGTCATTTTGCAAGAAGGAGTGCCGTCGCGAATTCAATCCGACGGAGTGACTGCCGAGCCCGTGGTCTATATGATCGGCAGTGATCTGGCTGGCGGATTTCTGCGCACCCATGCCGAGAAAAATTCGACCGAGTCCTTGAACTCACCCGGAGCGATCTACAAACGCCTTTGTGTCTCAGACCTGAACATCAGCATCGAGGGTCACCCTCTTGAAAACGTCTACGGCTGGACGGCCAGACTTGGACTATTGGCCATGGCCCTGGAGGCCAAGGAAATGCAGGTGCAGTTTTTGGGCTACAAAGCCGCTCCCAACGTCGAGTCTGTGTGAAAATCAGCGCTCCCGGTCTTGGGCAAGTCCGCCAGCTTTGCTAGTCTGAAACAGAGGTGGCAGGCATGCAGTTTGTGAAATGGACTTTCTTTGGAGCTGTTCTCGCAGCTTCATTTTATGGTGGCTGGCAGATCAATCAGAAAGCCACAGGCTTTCAAGTGACTCGTGCTCAGGTGACCCAGCTGCAGCCCACAATTTCCCGTGATCCTGCCGCCATTCACAAAACCTATGACTTCAGCCATCTGGCTGGTGAAGAGCTGGATCTGGCCTCGAAAGAGCGTTTGGTCGGATCGGCAGCGGTTCACACCGAGGGAGCCGAAGTGGCAATTGAGCTTGGTGATTTTGTGGTGATGGGGACCAACGGACAAAAAACTTTTGCCTGCCAGCAGTACGCACAGATCATTTTGCAATTTGAAGGCGATGGCTCAGCCGTCAATGGGCAGAAGCCCATGATGGAGGTTGAAGGCACATGTGAAGTCGCAAAAGACATCAACATGATCGCGCCACTGTGGATTCCCGTGGCCAAAATTCTGGGCGAGCCCGTCGCCGATGGTGAATTCGATTTTCGTGAAAATCATCCCGTGCGTGTGCGCTTTGCGAATTTGTACCAAGAATGGCCAGCCGCGTGGCGTTTGAATGGCTTGAAGCTTGTGAGTGCTCAGGGGCCGGCTCAGTCCGTTGAAGTCTCAGACCGAGATATTCGCAAGCTGTCCAAAACCCCTCTGATCGTGACCTTTCGGCCGGAATAATCCAGGCACCCTCTGCAGGATGCCCAGGGCCTTTCTGAATCAACTTTCGTAAATCTTCGCAAGCTCGACAAATGTACGAACCATGGCTCCACTGGCGCCTTTTTTCGGGCAGTAGGGCAACCGCGAACCCACGGCCCAAGCCGTGCCAGCGATATCAAAGTGCGCCCAGGGAATTCCCTCTTCGACAAATTGTTCCAAGTAAGCAGCCGCAGTCGCCGAGCCGGCTCCCTTGGCGGAAGAGATATTCGACAAGTCAGCGTATGTGCCTTTCATGTCTTTCACATGAAAATCTGTCAGGGGCATGCGCCAGACCCATTCACCGCTTGTGGCTGCCGCTTGCTCGATCTTTTTCGCCAGCGCGTCGTTGCGTGTGAAATAACCGGTGTGCAAATTGCCCAGTGCCATCACGATCGCACCAGTCAAGGTGGCGGCGTCGACCATGAGTCGTGGTTTCAGTTCGCTGCCGTAGCAGAGTGCGTCTGACAGAATCAGACGGCCTTCAGCGTCGGTGTTGTTGACTTCAAAAGTGATGCCGTTGCGTGCCGTGTGAACGTCACCTGGTTTTGTTGCGCGACCGTTTGGCATATTCTCTGTCGCAGGCACGAGTCCCACGATATTCATTTTCAATTTCAATTTTGCCATCGCCAAAACAGCGCCCAGAACGTTAGCACCGCCACACATGTCGTATTTCATTTCTTCCATGGCAGCGCCGGGCTTCAGACTGATGCCGCCGGAATCAAAAGTCAGACCTTTGCCGACAAAAACAACTGGTTGTTTGTTTTTCGCACCAGCTCCGTTGTATTTCAAAACGATAAAGCGAGGCTCTTCATCCGAACCTTGTGCCACGCCCAGCAATCCGCCCATGCGCTCTTTTTTGATGCGGGCTTTGTCCCAGATTTCAGTTTTGATGCCGGTCCCTTTGACCGCGGCCACGATCGAATCTGCCAAATCCGTTGGCGTCATCAAATTGCCAGGCAAGTCACCCAAACGGCGCGAAAAATTCACAGATTCGGTCAGAATCAAAGCGGTGTGCAGCGCATTTTTCACTGCCGCATCTGTCGACAGCTTGGTGACCAAGCTGATGTGCAGTTCGGCCTTTTTGGCCGTGTCAGATTCCTTCTTGGTTTTCTTCGATTTCAATTCATCAAATTCATAATCAGTCAGTCCCAGGCCCTCTGCGAAAGCCTGCACGGCGTGAGCGAATTCTTTTTTGCCAAAACCCATTGTGTCCAGCCACACGCTGGCACCGCTGACTTTGTGCGTTTTCAGCTGATTCAACAAACCCGCCGCAGCTTGGCGAGCAGTTTCAGCGGTGGCATCTTGTCCCAGGCCCACAACTGCCAAATGCTCGTGTCCCAGCACAGACAAATGCCGATAGAAGCAAACTTCCAGGGCGCGACCAGTCAAAACCTTGGATTCGATGTCACTTGCCAGGAGTTCCGAGATCTCTGGACTGTCGATTTTCACGACAGTCGTTTTGTCGGCTTTTTTTGAGATTCGTGAGAACACCACCAAGGTCGAGTGCTCGGATTGTGCTGTTGTGAGAGGTTTGCTGAGTTCAATGATCATTTGCGACATCCTTTTCCTGTTTTGATGCAATCGGATACCATAAGCCCAGAATGGGATAAAGGTTTTTCATCTGCTAAGTTAAGCTCTCGGCCGCAATTTCCGAAAGGAATGCGGACAGATCCACCATGGATCGTGCAACCTAGGAGGAACCACCAGTGGCACTCATTCCGTACGTGATCGAACAGACCTCAAGAGGCGAACGCAGCTACGATATCTACTCACGCCTGTTGAAAGACCGCATTGTCATGTTGGGGACGCAAGTCACTGATGAGGTTGCGAATGCTTTGATTGCGCAGTTTTTATTTCTGGAAGTCGACAATCCCGAAAAGGACATTCACCTTTACATCAACTCACCTGGTGGAAGTGTCTCAGCTGGCATGGCAATCTACGATGTCATGCAATACGTCAAATGTGACGTTGCGACCTTTTGTCTGGGTATGGCGGCCAGCATGGGGTCCTTGCTGTTGCAGGCCGGCGCGAAGGGCAAACGTTATTGCATGCCCAATGCACGAGTGATGATTCACCAGCCTTTGATCGCAGGCGGTGGTTTGACGGGCCAGGTGACGGACATTGAGATCACAGCCAAAGAACTGATCCGCACCAAAGACAAGCTGACGAAAATTTATCAACATCACACGGGACGAGACTACGATTTCTTAGCCAAGAGTATGGAGCGGGATTATTATTTAAGTGCAACAGAATCGAAGGAGTTCGGTTTGGTTGACCATGTGGTTGAATTTCGCAAACACAGCAAAGGATAAAGCATGTCGGCTGGAAAAGAATCGGGTTCACTGCGTTGTAGTTTCTGTGGCAAAGGTCAAAAAGAAGTCAAAAAGCTGATTGCGGGTCCTGGCGTTTACATTTGTGATGAGTGCATTGATTTGTGCAACGACATCATCGATGAGGAGCGGGAAAAGGAAACGGCCGTCAAGGGCACCTTCAAGGTCCCCAAGCCTGCTGACATCAAAGCTTTTCTTGATGACTATGTGATCGGGCAGGTTCGCGCTAAGAAATCTTTGGCGGTGGCCGTGCACAACCATTACAAACGCATCAATTTCACCAGTGGGAAGAAAAATCAGGAAGTTGAACTGCAAAAGTCCAACATTATGCTGATTGGGCCCACGGGCTCGGGTAAAACCTTGCTGGCGCAAACGATCGCTCGAATTCTGAACGTCCCATTCGCAATGGCAGATGCGACGACTTTGACCGAGGCGGGTTATGTCGGCGAAGACGTCGAAAACGTTGTCTTGAATCTCTTGCAAGCGGCTGATTATGACATCGAAAAGTGTCAGCGCGGAGTGATTTACGTCGATGAAATCGACAAGATCTCACGCAAATCTGAAAATCCATCCATCACGCGAGACGTGTCCGGTGAGGGCGTGCAACAGGCTTTGCTGAAAATTTTGGAAGGCACTGTCGCAAATCTGCCTCCGAAAGGGGGACGGAAACATCCCCAACAGGAGTTCATCCAGGTCGACACCTCGAATATTTTGTTTATCTGCGGCGGCGCCTTTGTCGGTTTGGACAAAATCATCGAAGGTCGAACTTCGAATCGAATGATGGGCATCGGTGCGGACATTAAAACTCAGGCTGAAAAAGACGTGAGTGAAAACATTCTGCAAAAGATTGAGCCTGATGATTTGGTTCGCTTTGGTCTGATTCCTGAGTTCATCGGCCGTTTGCCGGTCATCGCGGTTTTGGATCCTTTGGAAGAGTCCGCCTTGATCGACATCCTGATTCAACCCAAAAATGCCATCACGAAGCAGTATCAAAAGCTGTTTGGGATTGATGGAGTTGTCCTCAAGTTCACGGACGCGGCTTTGAAGGCGATCGCGCAAGAGGCCTTGAAACGCAAAACCGGAGCTCGTGGTCTGCGTGCGGTCATTGAAACGGCAATGTTGGATGTGATGTACGAGATTCCCTCGATGACCAACGTCAAAGAAGTGGTCGTCGATGAAACCGTAATCACGCTCAAAGACCGACCCAAATTGATCTACAAATCCGAAGAGGAAATGCGCGCGGCGGCGACTGACAAGAAGGATTCGGCTGAGTCCGCCTAGGCGGGAGCCTGCGCTGGCACTTCCAAAAATTGAAGACCTTAAATATAAATTGAGGGCGCAGCCGTCCAGGCTTCGCTGTCTTTGGCCCGCGGGTACGCGGTCCACCCGCGTCCTGCGGGCGACAGAGGCCCTCAACCCATGTTTAAGGTCTTTAATTTTTGGAAGTGCCAGCGCCATCATATCGCATCAAAAATTAAGGAATCGCTCGATCAGCGTTTGACGGGGATTATTGTCGGTTTTTCACCGGCCTGTGAGTTCGTTCTTTTGTCAGCTCGAAGGTGCTCAGACCCCGCTCAAATCTGCGGAGCCCCGAACCAACCCTTCCATCACAGAAATTCATACCTGACATTGAAATCCCAGCTCCTGTCGGCCTCAGATTTTTTTCACGTCCAGGTTCATCATTCGTGCGTTAGAACAGCTCAATTTGTCTTCCCTGACTTTGCGAACTTGATTACCATGAAAAAAGGAAAATCAAGATCGTGATTTTCGGCTCTTTGGATAACCTTTTCCGAAGCAGCCTTGGTCATAGGTCTGATTGGCAAACCACTAAGGAGGGGGACCATGGCTGAAAGCAAGACGGAACACGGCAAATCAGGCGATGCCAAAGGCAGCGCAACGGCAAATCAACTCCCACTTTTGCCTCTGCGGGATCTCATTATATTTCCGCATATGATGATGCCCCTTTTCGTCGGTCGTGAAAAAAGCATCAATGCTCTGGAAGAGGCAATGAGCAAGCAGACAGATATCGTTCTGTCGGCGCAAAAAGATGCTAAAACGAACAATCCCGAGCCCAAAGATATTTACGTCATCGGCACCATCGGTACGATCATTCAACTTTTGCGTTTGCCTGACGGCACCGTGAAAGTTTTGGTCGAAGGAAAACGTCGAGTGCGCATTAAGAGCTTCGTGCCGAACGAGGCCTTCTTTATGGTGCAAACCGAAGAGATCGCGGAAGACACCGGTGCCGTTGTTGAGACTCAGGCGCTGGTCCGCTCGGTGAAATCGACTTTTGAGACCTACGTGAAGCTGAACAAGCGGATTCCGCCTGAAATTCTGATGCGTGTGTCTTCGATTGAAAGTCCCGGAGAGCTGGCCGACATTATCGTGGCCCAGCTGAATTTGAAGCTTGAAGAAAAACAAAAGGTTTTGGAAATCCTAGATGCGGCCAAGCGTCTGGAGCATATGCTGAACCTGATGACAGGCGAAATTGAAATCCTGGAAGTGGAAAAGAAAATCCGCAGCCGCGTGAAAAAACAGATGGAACGTTCGCAGAAGGAATACTACCTGAACGAACAGATGCAGGCCATCCAGAAGGAACTTGGTGAAAAGGACGATTACCAAGAAGAACTGCGCGAGCTTGAAGAAAAAGCCAAGAAAAAGAAAATGTCCAAAGAAGCCCAAGACAAGATCATGAAGGAAATCAAAAAGCTGAAGATGATGTCACCAATGTCGGCGGAAGCCACCGTGGTGCGCAATTACATCGACTGGATTTTGAATTTGCCATGGCAGGAGTACGCAGAAGAGCGTCATGATATCAATTTCGCCGAAGATGTTCTGAATGAAGACCACTGGGGTCTTGAAAAGGTGAAAGAGCGAGTGCTTGAGTACCTGGCAGTTTTAGCGATCACAGACTCTTTGAAGGGTCCGATCTTGTGCCTGGTGGGCCCTCCTGGTGTCGGTAAAACGTCTTTGGCGCGCTCGATTGCCAGAGCTTTGAACAAGCCTTTTGCGCGAATTTCTTTGGGTGGCGTACGTGATGAAGCCGAAATTCGTGGACATCGGAAGACCTACGTCGGTGCGATGCCCGGCAAAATTCTGCAGGCTTTGCGCAAAGTCGACAAAGGCAATCCTGTCATGCTGTTGGATGAAATCGACAAGATGGCTTCCGATTTCCGTGGTGACCCGAGTTCTGCAATGTTGGAAGTTTTGGATCCTGAGCAAAACTGCAACTTTCAGGATCATTACCTCGAGCTTGAGTACGATTTGTCTAAGATCATGTTTGTGGCGACTGCGAACTCTTTGCATTCAATCCCACGTCCTTTGTTGGATCGGATGGAGATTATTCACATCGAGGGTTACACCGAGACTGAAAAATTTCACATTGCTCGTCAATACTTGGTCCCCAAGCAGATTGAGGCTCACGGTTTGAAAGATCGTAAGATCACATTTCAAGATCAGGCGATGCGCACTTTGATTCGTTTCTACACGCGTGAAGCGGGAGTGCGAAATTTAGAGCGTCAAATTGCCAATGTCTGTCGCAAGCTTGCGCGAGAAATTGTCAAAGAAGACGCCATGAATGAAATGAACGAGAAAAAGGGCAAGAAAAAAGCCGCCAAAGTGGCCAAAGCTGGAAACATCTCGGTCACTCCGAAAAAAGTCATTGAGCTTCTCGGGGCTGAAAAATACAAATTCGGTCGTATCGAGGAGACCAACGAGATCGGCTTGACCAACGGAATGGCTTGGACCGAAGTGGGTGGTGATTTGCTTGCTGTTGAAGCAACCGTTGTTCCCGGTCGCGGCAAATTCACCGTCACGGGTCAACTGGGCGATGTGATGAAAGAGTCGTGTTCAGCGGCGATGAGCTACGCACGTTCGCGTGGTCCTCTGTTTGGCTTAGACAAAGAGTACTTTCAAAACATCGATGTCCACATCCATTTGCCTGAAGGAGCCACTCCAAAGGATGGTCCATCGGCAGGGATTGCGCTGACCACTTCGATCGTGTCTGCGATTATGAAAATTCCCGTCAAGCGCACAGTTGCGATGACAGGAGAAGTTTCTTTGCGTGGAAAGGTTTTGGAAATCGGTGGTTTGAAAGAAAAGGTGATGGCGGCTCATCGAGGAGGAATCAAAACGATCATCTGTCCAAAAGAGAATGAGAAGGACCTGAAAGATATTCCGAAGGAAATCATGAAGGATCTGAAGATCATTTTGGTGGATCATGTGGATCAAGTTTTGGTGAATGCTTTGGATGTCAAAGGCCCTCGCGATGTCTTTAAAAACATCCGTGAGCGAGATCTCGGTATTAAGGCCAATTTCACGGGCCACTCTTTGCAGCATCATTAATCGGCAGAGAGCACGACTGGAGCTACTCCAGTCGTGCTCGGCTTGCGATCACGATCTTGAAAAAAATTCTCCTCCCGCAAATTCTGAGCAAACGTTTCATCTTAATAAAGCGCCTCAATTTCATATACTTAGCCTGAGTTGGTGAGCACTTGTCTTCTGCTCACTGCGCCAATTTCCAAGGCAATATTTCAAAATCCGAAGAAGGATTGACCTTGAGTTAAGAATTTGACAGAAAAGTGTCAAAGTTAGTTTTCCTTTTTAAGAAACGGATTGATCGTTAATGGCCGAAATCAAATCTGAGGCAGATTCACTTTTTGAATTGGGTCGCCTTTACACCGATCGCGGTGATTTCCAACTTGCATTGGACAAGCTTGAAGCGGCAGCGCAGATCTATCGTGAAAAGAAAGATTTTTCTCTTTACGTCAATACGATCAACCGTCTCCTTCGCCTTTATGCTGAAACCGAGCAAGCTGAGCGCATCAACTCAATCAAAGAAATTTTGCAAGACCTTGTGATCAAAGAGGGTTTGCAGCTGAACTCGCGGACCTATTACACTTTGGCTCTCTGTGCGTTCTACAAACTGCAGTACGATTCTGCTCTTGAATATCTCCAAAAAGCGCTTTCTTTGGGGCTGTTACACGACAACAAAGAGGACATTTGTTACGCGATTGCCGGAACAGCGAATGTCTATGCGGCTCAAGGAAAATACAATGAGGCCTTGAAAGAGATTTACAATTTGCAAATCTTTTTCCAAGTCATGGATTTGCCCGAGTTGCGCATCTCTGCTTTGATTCAAAATGGCTGGATTTTGACCCAGCTTGGAAAATACGATCAGTCCATTGAAGTTTTGTGGCAAGCCTACGACCAGGTGCGAGTCCACAAGACAATGACGATGCAGTTTTATGTCTTGTTCAATCTGGGACGTGCCTATCTCAACAGCGGCGAAAAAGACATGGCGCGAGTTTACCTGTCGCTGGCCGCCCGTTCGGTTGACCCCTTGAATATGAAGAGGTTGTATTCAACCATCAAGAGTGAGCTGGCCAAGCTGGGTGACAATGAAAGTGAATTTGACCTCATGTT
>Ga0075019_10002763_pt1 | contig 10016 bp, 6 predicted proteins | sample ColStrG_CSR_2013_FD_71473 | JGI IMG/M metagenome (GOLD analysis project Ga0075019, IMG submission 71473) | Freshwater sediment microbial communities in response to fracking from Pennsylvania, USA - Cold Stream Run_MetaG_CSR_2013 | ecosystem: Environmental > Aquatic > Freshwater > Creek >...
TTCCAGCGTGTCGCCGAGCATTTCCCGGTGGTCCATGGAGATCGAGGCGATGGCGCAGGCAACCGGCGTCTGCACCACGTTGGTGGCGTCGTAGCGGCCGCCGAGACCCACCTCCAGCACCACCAGATCGGCCGGCACCCGGGCGAACAGCATGAAGGCGCAGGCCATCAGCACTTCGAACACCGTGATCGGCTGGCCGGCGTTGATCGCCTCCACCTCGGCAAACGCCGCCTCCAGCGTGTCGTCGTCCACTTCTTGGCCTGCGAGCTGGATGCGTTCGTTGAACCGCACCAGATGCGGCGAGGTGAACAGATGCACCCGCATCCCGGCGCTCTGTCCGATCGCGCGCAGGAAGGCGCAGGTGCTGCCCTTGCCGTTGGTGCCGGCGACATGGATCACCGGCGGCAGCTTTAGCTGCGGATTGCCAAGCGCCGCCAGCAACCGTAACAGCCGATCGGTGCTTAGGTCGATCATCCGCGGATACAATGCGTGCAGCCGCTCGACGACGGCTGACAAACGTCCCGTCGGCGGATTGTCGCTCATGGTGTAGCCCTAGCCGGCACCGGCCCGCGCCCCCGCCCGGCCACCCACGACAGTATGATCGAATGGGTGGCCGGGCGGGGGCGCGGGCCGGTGCCGGCTAGGGCTGACATCGCTCACGCTGCCTCTTTGACTCGCTGGCGCAGCAGGCCGATGACGCGTGACAGGGTGGACGCCATGTCCGGCCGCTTCACCACCATGTCGAGAATGCCGTGATCCAGCAGATATTCTGCCCGCTGGAACCCCTCCGGCAGCTTTTCACGCACCGTCTGCTCGATCACCCGCGCGCCGGCAAAGCCGATCAACGCGTTCGGCTCGGCGATCTGGATGTCGCCCAGCATGGTGAAACTGGCCGTCACACCGCCGGTGGTCGGGTCGGTCAGCACGGTGATGAAGGGCAGGCCCGCCTCCTTCACCGCGCGCGAGGCAATGATCGAGCGCGGCATCTGCATCAGGCTCACCGCACCTTCCTGCATGCGGGCACCGCCGGACGCGGTGAACACCACCAAGGGCGCATCCTGCAGCACCGCAAGCCTGGCCGCCGCCACCAAGCCCTCGCCCACGGCAGCGCCCATCGAGCCCGCCATGAACTCGAAGGCCATCACCGCCACCACCGCCTTCTGGCCGCCGATGGTCCCGTGGGCCACCAGAATCGCGTCATCCAGAGGCGTGGCGTCACGCGCCGATTTCAAGCGATCGACATAGCGCTGGCTGTCGCGGAACTTCAGCGGATCGGCCGGCGCCTTGGGCAGCTCGATGCGGGTGAAACCCTCATCGAAGGTCCAGCGCAGCCGCTCCGGCGCCGTGGCCCGCATATGGTGGCCGCAGCTGGCGCACACCTTCTGGTTCTTCTCCAGATCGGTGTGAAAGATCATCGCCTGGCACTGCGGGCACTGCGTCCACAGATTTTCCGGCACGTCCCGCCGCCCCAGCAGGGTGCGGATCCGTGGCCGGACATATTCGGTCAGCCAGCTCATGGCATGCTCCAGAAACCTTGAGCCGGCCTTATAGCGCTAAACCCCGCCCCACACATCATTGGCGACTTCAACGCAGCGCTCCAGCTTCCGCCACTGCTGGTCCTCGGTCAGCATGTTGCCTTCCTCGGTGCTGGCAAAGCCGCACTGCGGGCTCAGCGCCAGCTGCTCCAGCGGCAGGAACTTCGACGCCTCGTCCAGCCGGCGCTTCAGGTCGTCCTTGCTCTCCAGCTCGCCGGTCTTGCTGGTCATGATGCCCAGCACCACCACCTTCGGGCCGCGCGGCACAAAGCGCAGCGGCTCGAACCCGCCGGCGCGCTCGCTGTCGTATTCCATGAAATACGCGTCCACGCCGATCTGGTTGAACAGCACGTCCGCCACCGGCTCATAGCCGCCCTGCGCCACCCAGGTGGAGCGGAAATTGCCGCGGCACAGATGCATCGACACCACCATGTCGTCCGGCCGGTGATCGATCGCGGTGTTGATCATCTCGGCATAGGTCTCGAGCAGTCCCTCGACATGCTCGCCGCGGGCCTTCAGCCCCTCGATCTGGTCGGGGTCGCACAGATAGGCGATGTTCACCTCGTCCAGCTGCAGATAGCGGCAGCCCGCGTCCGCGAAGGCATGCACGGCGCCGTGGTAGGCGTTTCCCAGATCGCTGAAGAACTGGTCCATGTCCGGATAGATCGCGGTGTCGATCGCGCGCCGGCCGCCACGGAAATGCAGCACGCTGGGCGAGGGAATGGTCTGCTTGGCCACCGCGGTCGTCACGCAGGACGCCGTGTATTTGTAGTCGTCGATCATCACCGGCTTGGACCAGCCCACCCGGCTGTTCACCTGCAGGCTGTACGGCAGCAGCACGCCACCCTTGAACTCGACCTTGGTCGGTGGGGCCACCAGCTCGACCCCATCAAGCCCCTCCATGAAGTCGTAATGCCAGAAGGCGCGGCGATACTCGCCATCCGTCGCTGCCCGCAAACCGATGCTCTCCTGGCGCGAAACCGCCTCGCGAATGCACCTGTCCTCGATTTCACGCAATGCCTCAGCGGAAAGTTCCCCCAGCGCACGCTTCGCGCGTGCTTCGCGCAGCGCCTGCGGGCGCAGCAGGCTGCCGACATGATCGGCCCGGAACGGCGCGCGGGTCCGAGGGGCAATGGTTGCGGTCTGGCTCATGGTTGGGTCCTCCTTGGGCCGTCGTTATGCCTCCACACCGGCCACTTCGCAAAGAGCCAGCGGTGGACCGGACAGCGCGGACAGACTATGCCCCTTTGCGCCACGCGACAGATCCGGATCCACCGACCTGATGTCCCTTTCGTCTTTGCTTGCCCGGCTGGTGGCGGTTTGCTGCAAACGCGCCTGGTTGACCGTTCTGCTCGGGGTGCTGCTGGCAGCGCTCTCGGCGGGTGTCACCGTGACCAGGCTCGGCGTATCCACCGACACCGACAAGCTGTTCGCGGACAGCTTGCCGTGGCGCAAGCGCGACATGGCCTACAATGCCGCGTTTCCGCAGTTCCAGGATCTGCTGGTGGCCGTGGTCGACGGCGTGTCGCCCGAGGTGGCCGAGCAGACGGCGGCCGATCTGGCGTCCGCGTTGAGAGCGGACACCGCGCATTTCGCCGACGTGCATCGGCCGGATGCCTCGCCTTATCTGGAACAGAACGGACTGCTGTTCCTGGACCAGGTTCCGTTGGGCAAACTGCTCGACAGCACCATCGATGCGCAGCCCTTTCTGGGGCAGTTGGCCAACGACCCATCGGCGCGCGGATTGTTCGCGGCCTTGGGGCTGGTGGGGCAGGGCATTGAGCGTGGCCAGGCCGATGTGGCGAGTTTTGCACCGGCGCTGGATGCCTTTCACAAGGCGCTGGCCGATGCCCTGGCCGGGCGGCCGGAGCCCTTGTCATGGCAGAGCCTGCTGGCGGGGTCGCTGGTGGAGCAGGCGGGCAAGTATCGCTTTGTGCTGGCCCAGCCGAAGCTGGACTATGGCGCTCTGGAGCCTGGCGGGCAGGCGAGCGATGCGATGCGGGCTGCGGCGGCGCGGCTGGAATATGTGAAATCCGGCTTGGCGCATGTGCGCATCACCGGTTCGGTGGCCTTGGCCGACGAGGAGTTTGCAACCGTGGCGCAGGGTGCTGCCATCGGCACGGCTGCAAGCGGCGCGCTTGTGCTGCTTTGGTTGATTTTGGCGGTGCGTTCGGTGCGGCTGATCGTGCCGATCGTGGCGACACTGGTGCTGGGGCTGCTGGTCACCACCGGCTTTGCCGCGGTGTTCGTGGGCACGTTGAATTTGATCTCGGTGGCGTTTGCCATTCTGTTCGTGGGCATTGCCGTTGATTTCGGCATTCAGTTCTCTGTGCGCTATCGCCAGCGCAGACACGACATCGACGATCCGATGCTGGCTATCGCTGCCACCGCCGAGGCGGTTGGGCCGCAGATCATGGTGGCGGCCCTGGCCACCGCCGCGGGGTTTCTGGCCTTTGTGCCGACCGATTTCAGCGGTGTGGCCGAGTTGGGGCTGATCGCCGGCGTCGGCATGATCGTAGCCTTCCTGTGCACGCTGATGTTCCTGCCGGCAGCACTGAAACTGTGCCGGCCGAAGCCCGAGCAGGACGAGATCCGCTTCGCCTGGGGCGTTGCCGCCGAGCGTGTGCTGGTGCGCCGGGGCCGTCTGGTGCTGCTGTGTTTCGCGCTGCTGGCCGTGCTCGGCACCGTGCTGTTGCCGAAGCTGTCGTTCGACAGCGATCCGCTGCACACCAAGGACCCGAGCACCGAGGCGATGCGCACGCTGTATGATCTGATGGAAAGCCCGCTCACCAACCCCTATTCGGTGGACGTGCTGGCGCCCGACATGGCTGCCGCCAACCTGCTGGCTGAGAAATTGCGCAAGCTGCCGTTGGTCTCCGAGGTGCTGACCCTGTCGAGCTTCGTGCCTGAGAATCAGCCGGCCAAGATGGCGCTGCTGGCCGATGCCGCGAACATCCTGGGCTCCACCTTGGCGATGCATGCGCCGGCGGCGCCGGTGGGGCCGCAGGATCTGCGCCTGGCCGCCCGCACCGCTGCCCAGCAGCTCGAGCGCGCCGGCACCGGGCCTGCCGAAGCTGCGCTGCGGCCGCTGATTGCCGATCTCAACGCCCTGTCCAACGCGCCGGACGCGACGCTGCTCAGCGTCAACACCGCGCTCACCCGGTTTCTGCCGCTGCAGCTGATGCGGCTGAAAATCTCACTTGGCGCCCATCCGGTGACCGAGGCGGACATTCCCCCCGACATCGCGCGAGATTGGAAGCTGCCGGATGGGCGGGTGCGTGTGCAGGCGCTGAGTACCCAGGCGGCGCGTGACAGCGCCGGACTGCACGCCTTCGTGGCCGAGGTTCGCACAGTGGCGCCGGATGCGGCGGGCTCCGCGGTCACCATCGTCGAGACGGCAGCAACCATCACCCGGGCCTTTGCCCTGGCGGCGCTTGGGGCGGTGCTGTCGATTACGGTGCTGCTGGCGCTGGTGCTGCGCAGGGCTGTGGATGTGCTGCTGGTGCTGGCGCCGCTGCTGCTGTCCGCCTTGCTGACGGTGGTCGCGGTGGTGGCGCTGGGCCTGTCGTTGAACTTCGCCAACATCATCGCACTGCCCCTGCTGCTGGGCGTGGGGGTGAGTTTCAACATCTATTTCGTGATGAACTGGCGTGGCGGCGCGCAGGCCTATCTTGGCACCGCAACCGCACGGGCGATCCTGTTCTCGGCGCTGACCACCTCGACGGCCTTTGGCTCATTGGCCTTGAGTGCCCATCCCGGCACAGCCAGCATGGGCAAGCTGCTGCTGCTCAGCCTTGGCGCCACGCTGCTGGTGACCTTGGTGTGCATGCCGCCGCTGCTGGCGGCGCTGCGGCCGGGGAAGGGGGGCGTATTTGCTCCCGTTCATCCCCGGCGCAGTCAGTGAGGCAGCGCTTCTTTTTGAAAAAAGAAGCAAAAACGTTTCAGACGATTTTGGTTGAGATCGTCCCCACGCCTTCGACGAACCCTTCCATGATGTCGCCGCGCTTGACCGCGGCGACGCCCTCGGGCGTGCCGGAATAGATCAGGTCGCCGGCTTCGAGCTTCACCAGGCCGGAGAGATAGGAGATCGTCTCGGCGATCGACCAGATCAGCATCGACAGATCGCTGGTCTGGCGCACCACGCCGTTGACCTTGAGCTCGATCTTGCCCTTGGTCGGGTTGGGCAGGGCGCTGGCGGGAACCAGCAGGCCGATCGGCGCGCTGTCGTCGAAGCCCTTGGCCATGTCCCAGGGACGGCCAGCCTTCTTGGCCTCGTTCTGCAGATCGCGCCGTGTCATGTCCAGGCCGGCGGCATAGCCCCACACCTTGGCCAGCGCCTCGGCCTCGGGAATGTCCGAGCCGCCGGCACCGAGTGCCACGACCAGCTCCATCTCGTGATGCAGGTCCTGCGTCATGGTCGGGTAGGGCATGTCGCGCCCGCCGGTCAGCACGCTGTCGGCCGGCTTGCAGAAGAAGAACGGCGCTTCGCGGTCCGGATCATGCCCCATCTCGCGCGCATGGGCCGCGTAGTTGCGCCCCACGCAGAAAATCCGCCGCACCGGAAACAAGCCGCCGCTGGCAACCGGCACCGCGGCCTGGACGGGGGTGGGGATCACGAAATCGCTCATGGGAAAAATCCTGCTTTGGGAGATATGCTGGTGGATCAGAGCAATCTACACACATTGCCGAATCCCGAAAGCGCGCCAAATCTGACCAGAATCGGCCGGGCAGAGCTGTGATTGATTCGTCCAATCGGCAGCCGTTTCTCAGACGGTTCGACCAGTCTCGTTAATTCGCCATCATTCACGCCGAACTTATCCCCAGCAGGATGCATATTCGCATCAATGTATTATGATTTGCATGGAGGCTGGCTTGACGGATTTTGACTTGATCCCAGCGTCACGACGCTCACTCTCTGGAGCATGATCGCGTATGTGCGGCCCGGTGTATCCGGCCATTGAAAGGTTTGGATTGAAGTTCGGTTTATGGCTCTTCTGACACAGGATCCTGCTGGTGAAGCACAGTCGCGCGCCGCGCCTTCGGCACGCGGGCGGCTGCTCCGCCAGGGCCTGATCGCGGCCGGCACCGTGGTGATCATCGCGGTCATCTGGGTCGGCATCGTCATGACGATCAACGCCCACCGCGCGGAGACCACCACCGCCGTGCTGTCCACGCTGAGTCGCAAGGCGCTGCTGGTCGAGGAGCAACTGAACCGCCAGCTGCTGGTCAGCGACCAGACGCTGCGCATACTCGAAGTGGCCTGGCAGCGCGACCCCGAGCATTTCCATCTGGAATCGTTCCGTGGCCAGCTGGTGGCTCTCGAGGACACGGCGCTGCAGATCTTCATCACCGACGCCGCCGGCATCGTGCGGGAAAGCACGCGGCCTGAAATCATCGGCAGCAACGTCAGTTCCCGCGATTATTTCCGCTACGAGCAGCATCTGCCGGGCGACGATGGCGGGATGTACATCAACTCCCCCGTCAAGGGCCTGGTGACCCAGCGCTGGCAGCTCAACCTCGTGCGCCGGCTCGATTACGGGGACGGCACTTTCGGCGGGGTCGTGTCGATCGCCCTGCCCACCTCGGCGCTGGACGTGTTCTACACCAACGTCGACCTCGGCACGAAAGGCATGATCGCCCTCGTCAACATCCCCGACGGCGGGCTGCTGGCACAGGCCGGCGCCGGCGCCACCCAGGAATACCGCAACATCGCCGGTTCCCCACTGTTCGAGGCGATCAAGACCCAGCGCGACGGCTCCTGGACCGGCATCACCCCCTTCGACCGCGTGGAACGCATCCATGCCTTCGCCCCGATCCAGGATCGCCTGCTGACCATCATGGTCAGTGTCGACAGCGACGAGGCGATGGGGCCCTTCTTCGTCTGGCAGACCGGCGTGCTGATGTTCGGCGCCCTTGCCACATTGCTGATGGTGGCCTGCGCCGCCTTGCTGCTGCAGGCGACCCGCGCCGCCTACCGGCGCGAGGACGCGCTGGCCCATGACCAGCAGCAACTGCGCCGCGCCAACATCGCCATGGAGGAGGCTCGCCGGCAGGCCCAGTCCAAGGCCGCCCAGTTGCAGGCGGCGCTCGCCGGCATGACGGACGGCATCATGATGCTCGACGCCGACCTGCGCGTGCTGGAGTGGAACGACAATTTCGTCGAGTTCACCGGCATGCCGCGCCACCTGATGCGGGTGGGTCTGCCGATGCGCGACCTCATTCGCGCCCAGGCCGAAGTGGGCGAGTTCGGCCCGGTGGACCCCGACGCCGAAGCGGATCGGCGCATGCAGATCCTGCACTCGGCTGCCGTCGCCGGCATCGTCGAGCGCCTCCGGCCGAATGGGCGTGTGGTGGAAATCCGCCGCAACCTGCTGCCGGGCGGCGGCTTCGTCACCCTTTATGCCGACATCACCGAGCGCCGGGTGGCCGCCGAACGTCTGCGCCAGGTACAGACCATGGCCGCTGTCGGCAGGCTCACGGCAGGCCTCGCCCATGACTTCAACAACCTGCTGGCATCGATCACACTGAACGCGGAAATGCTGGAGATTGACCTCGAGGAAGACGTCAAGCTCGCCCAGCGCGCCTCGATCATCCTGCAGGCCACCAACCGCGGCGCCGCCCTTGTGCACCAGCTGCTCGCCTTCTCGCGCAAGCAGGAACTCGTGCCGAGCCTGATCGACATCAACGCCACCATCATGTCGATGCGCGAAATCGTCCGCACCTCGATCGGCTCCACCATCCGGCTCGAAACCGAGCTGGAGGAGGGACTCTGGCCCGTGCTCGTGGACCTGACCCAGATCGAGAACGTCATCCTCAACCTCGTCATCAACGCCCGCGACGCCATGCCCGGCGGTGGCACGCTGGTGATCAAAACCACCAACGAACGCCTGCGCGGCGACACATCCGTCGAGGACCTGCCGCCCGGCGACTACGTCACCATCCGCATCAGCGACACCGGCACCGGCATGACCGATGAGATCAAGCGAAACGCCTTCGACCCCTTCTTCACCACAAAGGCGGCCGGCAAAGGATCAGGCCTCGGATTGAGCCAGGTCTATGGCGTCACAAGGCAATCCGGCGGCAGCACGGAAATCATCAGCACCCCCGGAGAAGGCACCACAATCCGAATCGTGCTGCCCCGTGCGGCGGTGCTGGAAAGTGCAGGAGCAAGCAAGACGGGGGCTCCGCCCCTCGACCCCGCCAGGGGCCGAGCCCCTGGACCTCACTTTCAGTAAGCGGGTTCTTGGGAGAGGAGGGGGTCAGGCACGCCGTGTGGAACGACGCGCCGTGTATGACCCCCTCCTCTCCCAAGAACTTTCTTAACGAATGGTGTCCAGAGGCTCCGCCTCTGGTGGGGTCGAGGGGCAAAGCCCCCGCCTTGCTTGCTTCAGCGCTCTTCCTCGCCCTGCTCGACCTCGACTTCGACGTCTGCGATCGCATCGGCGCCGTCTTCGAGGTCGGAGGTGTCTTCGAGGACGTCTTCCTCGACTTCCTCGGCATCGGCTTCCACTTCGACATCAGCGTCCTCGATGCCGGGGACCGGCAGCGCCTTGGCGCGGCGTTTTTCATCGAGCAGGTTGCCGCCGGTGCGGCGGGCGCGGGGCTGTTCGGGGGGTTGTTCGGTGCTGCACTTCGGGCAGACCGCGGGGGTTTTCTGCAGGTCGTAGAAGCGTGCGCCGCAGGAGACGCAGACGCGTTTGGTGCCAAGTTCGGGCTTCGCCATCGATCGCCTCGTGAGGGAATGGGGCCAATCGGATGCAATCGGCCGGAGGGCGGGGGCCATGCCATCGTTGACCGCGTCTGTCAAACTCCGAAGTCGCGTGCTAGGCGTGCGCCGTTATGCAGACCCATCAGATCCGGCCGCTTCTGGCGTCCCGCCCCTCTCAGCCGTTGACCGGAACCATGCGCGTTCCCGGCGACAAATCGATCAGCCACCGCGCCTTGATGTTCGGCGCCCTTGCCGTCGGCGAGACCCGGATTTCGGGCTTGCTGGAGGGTGAGGACGTGCTGCGCACCGCGGGCGCCATGCGGGCCCTGGGCGCCGAGGTGGTGCGTGACGGGGAGATCTGGCGCGTGGCCGGGCGCGGCGTGGGTGGGCTGGTGGAGCCGGCCGATGTGCTGGACATGGGCAATTCCGGCACGGCGGCGCGCTTGCTTTCGGGAATTTTGGCGAGCCATCCGTTCTTTTCGGTGATGACCGGCGATGCCAGCCTGCGGGGCCGGCCGATGCGGCGGGTGACGGATCCCTTGTCGGCCTGCGGTGCGCGGTTTTCCGGGCGTGCCGGCGGGCGGCTGCCTTTGGCGATCGAGGGCGCGCAGGACGCGTTGCCGTTGGAATACGACGTGCCGGTGCCTTCGGCGCAGGTGAAGTCGGCGGTTCTGCTGTGTGGATTGAATGCGCCGGGGATGACGGTGGTGTTCGAGCGCGAGGCGACGCGCGACCACAGCGAGAACATGCTGCGCCATTTCGGCGCCGAGGTG
>Ga0075019_10002765_pt1 | contig 10008 bp, 8 predicted proteins | sample ColStrG_CSR_2013_FD_71473 | JGI IMG/M metagenome (GOLD analysis project Ga0075019, IMG submission 71473) | Freshwater sediment microbial communities in response to fracking from Pennsylvania, USA - Cold Stream Run_MetaG_CSR_2013 | ecosystem: Environmental > Aquatic > Freshwater > Creek >...
GCCGTAGCCGATGGCGTCCAGCTTGATCCGGAAGAACGGGTGGCTCTCGGTGTCCCGGTCCACGGTGGTGAGGACCACGCCGGCCACGAAGGCGCCCAGGATCGTCTCGAGGCCGAAGTGGGACGCCAGGACGACGAACCCGATCATGACCGCCACGGCGAACCGCACCCGGATCTCGGCGGTGGTGTCCTGCAGCATCACCAGGACGCTGCCGAGCCGCATCGACCGGCCCAGTCGGGAGAAGACCAGCACGAAGACGCCCACCAGCAGGGCGAAGCTCCCGAGCAGGATCAGCTTGCCACCGATGCTGCCGGCCGACGTGGAGAAGAACAGGGAGACCAGCACCACCGCCAGGAAGTCGGCGACCGACGCCCCGGCGATGGTCAGCTTCCCGACCGGACTGTCCGACTGACCGGCGTCGATCAAGATCGGCACGATCAGTCCCAACGAGGTGGCCGACAGGGCGATGGCGATCAACAGGGGCGACTTGGTGAGGCCGGCGGCGTGCAGCGTCAGGCCCACGCCGACCCCCAGGGCCAGCGACACCCCGTAGCCGAGCAGGGCGACCCGCAGTGACCGGCCCTGCAGCTGGGCCGGATCGATCTCCATGCCGGCCAGGAAGAGGAGGAAGGCCAGGCCGAGCAGGGACAGCACCTGCACCGGTGGGTCGATCTGCACCCACCCGAACCCGGACGGGCCCACGGCGATGCCGGCGATGATCAGGAGCACCGGCGCAGGGATGCGCAGGAACGGCAGGAACCCGAGCAGGAGCGGAGCGCCCAGTGCGATCAGCGAGACGGCGAAGAGACTGGTGAACGAGAGTGTCGACACGGCACTCACACCCCGTGGAGATTGCGCAACGCGTCCTGCACGCCGCGATGGAACGTGGGATAGGCGTAGATCATGTGCTCGAGCGTGCTGGTCGGCACCTCGGCGTGCACGGCGAGCGTGAGCAGTCCGAGGACCTCCCCTCCGGTCGGTCCCGCCGAGGTGGCACCGATGAGGATCCCCCGGTCGGCGTCCTCGACGAGCTTGATCACCCCTTCGTTCCCCGCCTTGTGGATCCAGCCGCGGGCTGTCGACGGGACGGAGGCCAGGCCCACCCGCACGCGCCGGCCCTGCTCGAGGGCGGCCCGCTCGGTGAGGCCCACGGAGCCGATCTCCGGATCGGTGAAGGTGACCCGGGGCACGGCCCGGTAGTCGGCGGGTACGACGTCCCGGCCGAGCACGTCGGCGACGACGATGCCGGCCTGGTACGTCGCCATGTGGGTGAACGCCCCTTCGCCGGTGACGTCACCCACCGCCCACACCCGGTCCGTGCCGACCACCCGGAGGTGGTCGTCGACCGGCAGGGCGCGGGCGTGCTCGTCGACCCCGAGCGTCGCCGCGCCGATGCCGGCCAGGTCGGGCCGCCGTCCGGCGGCGACCAGGAGCTGCTGTCCGGTGCGCACCGACCCGTCGCCGAGGGTGACCGCGAACCCGGACGGTGCATGGCGCACCGATGTCACCGGCACACCGAGGTGCAGCGTCGTCCCTTCGGCGCCCAGGACCTCGGCCAGGATGTCGGAGGCCTCCGGCTCCTCGAGCCCCACCAGGGCGGGTGCGGTCTCGATGATGGTGACCTCGGCACCGAACCTGCGGAACACCTGGGCCAGCTCGACGCCGATGGCCCCGCCACCGAGCACGAGGAGCGAGTCGGGGACGGTCTCGGTGCTGATCGCGTCCCGGTTGGTCCAGAAGGGGGTGTCGGCCAGGCCGGGGACGGGAGGCAGCCAGAAACGGGCCCCGGTGGCGACCACGACGCCCCGGGTCGCCTCGACGACCTGGTCGCCCACGACGACCCGGTCCGGGCCGTCCAGCCGTGCACGCCCGCGGACGAACCGCCCCCCGGTGGCGACGAACCGGTCGACGGCCACCTGGTCGTCCCAGGTGTCGGTCGCCTCCTCGCGGATCCGCCTGGCGACGGGCGCCCAGTCGGGACGGACCTCGGCCCCGCCGGCCAGACCGGCGACCCGCCTCCCCTCGGCCAGGGCGTTGGCGGCCCGGATCATCATCTTCGAGGGGATGCAGCCCCAGTAGGGGCACTCGCCGCCGAGCAGCTCGGCCTCGATGCCCACGACCTCGAGCCCGGCAGTGGCCAGCTCGGATGCGACCTGCTCACCGCCCGGTCCCATCCCCATCACCACAACATCGACTGTGTCGCTCATCGCGCTCCGCCCGTCCGTGTCAGGTCAGCGACATCCCCGCAGAGTGCCCCGGTGGGCCTCGTCGACTGACAGATCGTTCACCTGTCTAGAGTCGTCCGACCGGCCAAGTGTTACAGCGGAGGCGGTTCCGTGCCGGGCCTGGGCGCGGCGCATCGCCGGCCGGGCGCCCGCGGCGTCCGGCCGGCGACTTCCCGGCGTTCGTCCCCTACGAGGCGGACGCTGCGATGTGGGCGGTGCCGAGTGGCATGCCGGCGGCGAACGCGGTCACCCCGAACGCCTTGTTGAGCGCAGCGGCAGCGGTCGGCGTCAGGTTCGCAACCGTGCCGTCGAGGTGGACCTGGCCTCCGCTCGAGGAGATCCGCAGCGGCCGCCCGTCGAGCTGCAGCAGCGGCACGTCGGCTGCGGGCACCGTGCCGTTGACGTCGCCGTAGAGTACCGAGTGTCCAGGGTCGATGGTGAAGTTGCCCAGTGTCACCGTGGTCCCGCCCTTGGTCAGGGTCAGACCGCTGCCCTGGTGGAGGAGGACCCCGTCGACATAGCCCGGCGCATAGTGCCTGTTGGCGTGGATGACCACGTCACCCCCGGTGATCGGGAACGTCACCGTGCTTCCGTGCACCGCTGCCGTCCCGGTCACCCCGGGCGTGACGCCCAGGCTGGTCAGCGCGGCGGCCGTGGATGCGTTGAGGTCCAGCGACGTCGTCCCGGTGACCCGGGGGATCTCGGCGACCTTGCCGGTGTAGGTGTTGGCGTCGCCCTTGGCGACCAGGTGGACCGTCCCGAGGGGTGTGCCGCCCTTGATCGCCTGGGTACCGAAGGCGGTGTCCAGGGCCGCGGCGGCCGAGCTGGTCAGGTTGGCCACCGTGCCGTTCAGCACGACATCACCGGACCCGTCCTTGCTGACCATGACCGCACGGCCGTCGAGCTGCAGCAGAGGCGACTTGTCCGGGACGCCGTTGACGCTGGCGTAGAGCGCCGAGTTGCCGGGGTCCACCACGAAGTCCGACAGGGTCACGACGGTGGTTCCGGCGGTGAGGGTCAGACCGGATCCGTAGTGCTCGATCGAACCCTCGATGTACCCGGGTCGGTGGTGCCTGTTGCTGTGGATCTCCGCGTAACCCGAGGTGATCGGGAACGTGACGGCCGAGCCGGACGCCGTGGCCGAACCTTCGGGTGCCACGTGTACCCCCAGGCTGGTGAGCGCCGCAGCAGTGCCGGCGTCGAGGGTCAAGGTGGTGCCGACGCCGGTGAGTGCCGCAATCGCCGTGACCGTGTCCGGTGTGGTGGAGGCGCCGGACACGGAGGCCGGGCCGACGAGCGCGGCGCCCGCTGCACCGATGGCGGCGACGGCTCCGACAACGGCACGTCTGCGATTGAACATGTTCATGACACTTTCTCCGATTTCTTTTGGGGTACAAGGTCTTCGGTACCGGCTGCCATTTAGATGAACCACGGCTGAAATCAGGCTGCATGCAGAACTATTCCGGCACAACGGACCGCACCGCAGGCACGACGGAGGCGCCGGTTGGGCGGCGCGGAGGCCTGTCCGGCGGAGGGTCGGGCGAGGCCGTGGGTCAGCGTCCGCGAAACGCCAGCAGCAGAACGGAAAATCTGAGGCTCCGCCGTTGTACAAGATCTGGCTCCGAGTACCCCGCCATTCCGAACTATCGCCTGTCATCCCGGTGAACACTATGGTTCGGTCGTCTCGTCACCACGTGCTCGATCCGGGGTCGCCGGACCGGTCGCCGGACCGGTCGGTGGACGGACGCTCCCTCTGGTGCCCGGTCGCACGGCACCCGACGGGACGGCCGGTGCCGGTGGGCCCGGCGTCGCCGATCAGACCCTGGTCACCGGTCCACGGCGTGGACGATCTCGAGCGCGCCCGGATGCGCACCGACCACCAGCACCGTGTCGGTCCGGGGGTCCAGCGCGAGGGTGTTCGGCTGCCGGACCGTGGGCCATTGACCGACGATCCGCGGCAGAGGTCGGTCGAGGGCGAGCTCCACCAGGCGGCTCGTCGCCGTGCAGGTGATCCACAGCCGACGCCTGGTCTCGTCGACTGCGATCCCCAGAGGACTCCTCGGCACCGACACGCTTCCCACGAGGTGGAGCCGGGGGACGGTGTCGAACACCCGGATGTGGGTCCCCCCGGTGTCGACCACGAAGAGCTCCGTCCCGTACGCGGCGACGTGGGAGGGACCACCCCGGATCCCGACGGTGGCGACCTGGTGCAGTGTGGTCGCGTCGAAGAGCTGCAGCCGGCGGGCCCGAACCGACACCACCGCGATGTCGCCACCGGTGACGGTCAGCCCGCCCGGCTGCTCGGCGACCGGTACCGTGGCGACCACCCGGTCCTGTCGGATCACGGTCATCGTGCTGTCGTGCTCGTTGCCGACGAAGACCGTTCCGCCCGACTCGACCAGGTCATGGGGCATGCGCCCGGTGGGGACGAGGGCGGTCACCGAGCCGGACGGCTCGTCGACGAACCCCACCTCCGACGATGCCTCGGCGGGAACGAGGAACGGTCCGCCGGGAGCGGCCAGTGCGACGTGGCGGGGCGCCGACGGGAGCTGGACCGTGGCCAGGTGGTGCCCCGACTCGTCGTAGAGATCGGCTCCTCGAAGCTGCCCGACGGCGACGGTGCCGGTGGTCGGGTCGACGGCCACCCCCTCGGCCAACGGCCCGGCGGCCACGACGGTGCCCACCGGCGTCGCCGTGAGCGGCGGAGACGTGGCCGGCTCGGCCGCCCGCGGAAGCGCTGCCGTCCCGGGCCCGGTCCGGGCGGCGGCCCCACCCGCACAGGCGGCACCGAGCACGGCGAGCGCCAGGGTCAGGGTGATCCCGATCCGCCGGCGACCGGTCACCGCGCAGCGCCGGCCGGTCCGGTCGATCGGATCCGCCACGGCGGATCAGCGAACGCCACCAGCGACGCAGCCATCAGCACGACGGTGGTGGCGATGACGTCCAGGTGGGTGCGGAGCGGTCCACCGTCGTACATGGTGAAGCCCACGGCGGCCAGGCCGACGGCGACGACACCGAGGACGACCGGCTGCTGACGCCGCATTCCGAGGACGACGAAGGCCGCGGCCACCGCGTACCAGGTGATGCTGGGCCGCCCCATGGGGTCGACGACCCGGATGACGGCCGGACCTCCGGGCCAGGCGGCCACCGAGCTCCGGAAGAACATCGCGCCGCAGTGGAGGACGAGTCCGGTGGACCCGACGACCACTGCCGCCGCGTCCAGGACCGACAGCCGGACGACGAACCGGCGCATCGGGAGCACCGGGAGCACGAGCCGCACCGCCACGACCAGGACCACCACGGCCAGGAGTGTCGCGACATAGGCGTGGCTCATGCACCGATGGTACGGGGCGGGGTCCGGGTCCCGTCCCGACGGACGGGTCCCGCTACAGCGCGGGGACGAGCGCGCGCAGCAGGCGGCCGACCTCGGCGGCGCGGCCCTCGCCCACGCCGATGATGTCGCCGGGCGAGATCTCCTCGTCCTCCATGCCGGCGGCCATGTTGGTGACCAACGACAGTCCGAGCACCTCCGCCCCCGCGTGGCGGGCGGCGATCGCCTCGAGGACGCTCGACATGCCGACGAGGTCCGCCCCCAGGGTCCGGAGCATCCGGATCTCGGCGGGGGTCTCGAAGTGGGGACCGGCCAGCTGGGCGTAGACGCACTCGGTCAGCGACGCATCGACGGCCTGGGCGACCCGCCGCAGCTTGGGCGACCAGGCGTCGACCAGGTCCACGAACGGTGTCCGCAGGCCGGATGCGCCGGGTTGCGCGGTCAGAGGTGACCGCCCGGTCAGGTTGAGGTGGTCGGCGATGAGGGCGAGGGAACCGGTACGCAGTTCGGGGCGCAGCGAGCCCGCCGCGTTGGTCAGGATCACCGTGGAGCACCCGGCTGCCGTGGCCGTTCGGACCGGGTGCGCGACCTGGGCCGGCGAATAGCCCTCGTACAGGTGGAGGCGGCCGAGGAAGACCAGGACCCGACGACCCTCCACCTCCAGCGAGCGGAACTCGGAGGTCTGATGGCTGACGAACGAGGTCGGCAGGCCCGGCAGGACGTCGAGCGGGTGACGCGACCGTGCCGGACCCAGTGCATCGGCGGCACCGGCCAGGCCGGTACCGAGCACCACGGCTACGTCGTGGCGGGGTGTGCCGGTGAGCGAGGCGAGCATGGCTGCGGCGTCGGCGGCATGGCGGTGGGCGTCGACGTCCGACCAGGCGGGCGGTCCGACAGGTCGGGTCCGGGGCTCGTCCACGTGCCCATGCTGGCAGATTCCCTCGCCGGTGGGTCCCATCGCTCGACGTGCCCGCACAGCCGGACGGGCCGGCTGCCTACTATCGCCCGTATGCCCGCGCCCACCGTCCGTCCGAGCCGTCACCGATGAGGGTGCTGGTCACCGGGGCGTCCGGCTTCATCGGCCGCCACGTCGGCCGGGGCTTGGCGGCCGAAGGGCACGACGTCGTGCAGGTGGATCTCCTCCTCGCCTCGGCGCACGGCGAGGGGGCCCTGACGCCTGAGGGGGTCCACCGGATCGACGTCCGCGACGCCGACGCACTCGCGCCGTGGATGGCCGGCGTCGACGTGGTGTGCCACCAGGCGGCCGTGGTCGGCGCCGGCATCGACGCGGCCGACGCCCCGGCGTTCGCCAGCCACAACGACTTCGGCACCGCCGTGCTCCTGGCGACGATGCAGGCGGCCGGCTGCCGACGCCTCGTCCTGGCCTCGTCGATGGTGGTCTACGGCGACGGCCGGTACACCTGTTCGGACCACGGGACGGTGACCCCCCTCCCCCGCACGTCCTCCGACCTGGAGGCAGGCGCATACGACTGCAGGTGCCCGTTCGACGGCTCGGTCCTCTCGTGGGCACTGGTGGACGAGGACGCGCCCCTGCGACCGCGCAGCCTGTACGCCGCCAGCAAGCTGGCCCAGGAGCACTACGCACTGGCCTGGTCACTGGCCACCGGGGGTTCGGTGACCGCGCTGCGCTACCACAACGTGTACGGCGAGGGGATGCCCCGTGACACCCCGTACTCGGGAGTGGCGGCCATGTTCCGGTCGTCGCTCGAGGCCGGGGATGCGCCCCGCGTCTACGAGGACGGCCGGCAGACCAGGGACTTCGTCGACGTCCGCGATGTAGCGGCCGCCAACGTCGCAGCAGTGGGACACGAACTGGCCGGGTTCCACCCGCTCAACATCTGCTCGGGCCGACCGGGCACGATCGGCGAGGTGGCGGCCAGGCTGTCGACGCTGCACGGCGGACCCGCCCCGGTGGTCACCGGCCAGTTCCGGCCGGGTGACGTGCGCCACGTCGTGGCCGATCCGGCCCGCGCCGAGGAGCTCCTCGGGTTCCGGGCCGGGGTCGGGATCGACGATGGCCTGGCCGCCTTCGCCCATGCGCCGCTGCGCGACGCGGTCCCGACGGCGCGGCCACGTGTCTGACCGGACCGACGGTGTGACGAGCGGGCCCGGACCAGGCGGAGCCGAGGTGACCGTGGTGATCCCGTGTCGCAACGAGGCCGGCTCGCTGCCCGGCGTGCTCGCCGCCGTACCGACCGGCTACCTCGCGCTGGTCGTGGACAACGGATCCGACGACGGTACGGCGTCGGTGGCCCGTGAGTCGGGGGCCGTCGTGGTCGAGGAGGTCGTCCCGGGCTACGGGGCCGCCGTGCAGCGGGGCGTCGAGTCGACGACCACGCCGATCGTCTGCGTGCTCGACGGCGACGGTTCCCTCGACCCGGGCGAATTGCCCCGACTGGTGGCCCTGCTCAGGCAAGGTGCCGATCTGGCGGTGGGGCGCCGGGTGCCCGAACGGGGTGCAGGCTGGCCGCTGCACGCCCGGCTCGGGAACGCCGTCGTGGCCGCCAGGCTGCGCCGACGGTTCGGCCTGAGCGTGCACGACATCGGTGCCGTCCGGGCCGCTCGTACCCGCACCCTGCTCGACCTGGGGGTCGAGGACCGCAGGTCGGGCTATCCCCTCGAGTTGCTGGTCCGGGCCGGGCGGGCCGGGCTCCGGGTCGAGGAGCTCCCGGTGTCGTACCGGCCCCGGACGGCCGGCCGGTCCAAGGTGTCCGGCTCGATGGTGGGCAGCGCGCTCGCCACGTGGGACTTCCTGAAGGTCATCCGGTGAGGACCGTGGCCTGCACGGTGCTGGTCGTGGCGAAGTCCCCGGTGGCCGGACTGGCCAAGACCCGCCTGGCCGCGACGATCGGTCCCGGGGCCGCCGCCGATCTGGCCGCCGCTGCGCTGCTCGACACGTTGGACGCGGTGCGCGCGGTCGGGGCATCGGCGCACGTGGTGGCGCTCACGGGCGATCTCGGTCGCGCCGAGCGGGCCGACGAGCTGGCCGAGGTGCTCGCCGACTTCGTGGTGCTGGCCCAACGCGGCGACGGGCTGGACGAACGACTGGCCGCCGCCCACGCCGATGCGGCAGCGGTGGCCCCGGGCCCGGTCCTCCAGATCGGCATGGACACCCCTCAGGTCGACGCCGAACTGCTCGCCGCGTCGGCGGAGTCGCTGACGGGTCCGGATGTCGGCGGCGTGTTCGGCCCGGCGGCGGATGGCGGATGGTGGGCGCTCGGGCTGACCGATCCCATGTCCGCCGCGTTCCTGCTGGGGATCCCCATGTCGCGGCAGGACACCGGTGCGCGCACCCTGGCGGGCCTGGAGCGCGCGGTGGGGACGGTGGCCCACCTGCCGGAGCTGACCGATGTGGACACGGTCGACGACCTCTGGCCCGTCGCCGCACTGCAGCCGGCGGGCAGCCGATTCCGGTCGGCGGTCGAGCGGCTCGGGCCGACGGGCTGAACCGGGTCGACCGGTCGGCCGCCCCGATCGGCCCGGCACCTCACCAGTTGGTGAGGACGAGACTGTTGATGACCACGGCCCCGGCCGCCTGGGCGGCCAGCGACAGCCGGTGGCACCGGGTCGGCAGCAGCGCGGGGGCCGCCACCAGCCACACCGCGAACGGCAGCCAGATCCGCTCGGTCTCCGCCTTGCTGAGGCCGCTCAGGTCGGCGCACAGGACGACGGCCACGAAGGACACCAGCAGCACGTGCAGGCCGGACCGCCGCGCCAGCGCGGCGCGGTCGAAGGCGCGGCGCAGACCGACCGCGGCCGGGATCCCGATGGCGCAGGTCAGCGCGACGAGGTCGCCCCAGACCCAGTAGTCGAACGGACGCGCCGCGGCGATCCCGGCCCAGTAGCGCTCGCGGAGCAGGGACAGCCCGTGCGGCCACCAGAACCCGAGACCGCTGAAGGTGGCGGCGACGACGAGTGCGCCGGCCGATGCCGCCAGCACCGGGCGCCAGTTCCGGGCGGCAACGGCGATGGCGACCGCCGGGATGGCGAGCAGGATCAGGCCGTAGTCGAGGTACACGCTCCATCCGAGCAGCAGGCCCGCCCCGAACCCGACCGGCACCGGGTGCGCGGTGGCCCGGCCGGCGGCCACCGCCAGGAGCGCCAGTCCCCAGGCGGCGACCCCCGCGTAGTACCCGTCCGACGAGACCCCGACCCAGACGGCCAAGGGGGCCAGGGCCACGAAGGGGGCCGCACGGCGCGCCAGGTCCTCGTCACCCAGCGCCCGGACCGCCACCAGCACGGCAGCCGCCGAGCTGGCGCCCACCACGACGCACAGCGCGCTGGCCCACCACGGTCCACCGAGGCCGACCTGATCGAGACCGAAGAAGGTGAGCAGCGCCCCGGGCGGGTTGCCGGCGATCGAGATGTCCCACGGCTGTGCCGAATTCTCGGGGATGTGGGCGGCAAACCCGTGGACCAGGGCATGGACAC
>Ga0075019_10002768_pt1 | contig 10007 bp, 10 predicted proteins | sample ColStrG_CSR_2013_FD_71473 | JGI IMG/M metagenome (GOLD analysis project Ga0075019, IMG submission 71473) | Freshwater sediment microbial communities in response to fracking from Pennsylvania, USA - Cold Stream Run_MetaG_CSR_2013 | ecosystem: Environmental > Aquatic > Freshwater > Creek >...
AAATTCCCAAGGACCTTCTAATCCTAGTCGAAGATGTGATTCTTAATCGAAGAGAGGACGCTACTGAAAGATTAGTTCAGTTTGCCGAAACGATTAAATCCAAGGGAAAAGAAATCGTCAAAGATGAGGAATGGAGAAAGGCCCCTGTGGAGGAAAGATTATCTCATTCCTTGGTTAAGGGAATTTTAGATTATTTGGATACCGATGTGGAGGAGGCTCGCTTAACCTATAAACAACCGCTACAAGTCATTGAAGGTCCTTTAATGGATGGAATGAATCGAGTAGGAGATTTATTTGGATCGGGGAAAATGTTCTTACCTCAGGTGGTTAAAAGTGCCAGGGTCATGAAAAAGGCTGTTGCCTATCTTCTTCCCTTTATAGAAGCAGAAAAAGAAAGAAATTCTATCGAAGCCGCCAAGGGACTAGAAGTCCTTCAATCCAGCCGGGCCAATGCTGGTAAGATTTTGATGGCCACGGTAAAAGGGGACGTTCATGATATTGGAAAAAATATAGTGGGGGTGGTCCTGGCTTGCAATAATTTCGAGGTAATTGATTTGGGGGTTATGGTTCCTGCTGAAAAGATTTTAGAGGTGGCGATCCGAGAGAAAGTCGATATTATCGGCCTAAGTGGATTAATTACCCCTTCCTTGGATGAAATGGTACATTTTGCTAAGGAATTAGAAAGATTAGGATTGAAGATTCCCTTATTGATCGGGGGAGCTACCACTTCCAAAATCCATGCAGCGGTGAAAATTTCTCCTAATTATTCCGGAACCACGATCCATGTCAATGATGCCAGTCGATCGGTTCCCGTAGCCTCCCAACTCTTGAACGAGGAGCATCAGGAATCTTTTTCCCGGGAAATTTCCCATGAATACCAAATGATTCGAGATAATTATACCGGTCGTCAAACCGAAAAAAATTATTTAAGTCTGTTACATGCCCAGGAAAACCGGTTTAAAATAGAATTGGATCAAATTGCCCCCGCTCCTAAATTTCTTGGGGAAAAGGTTTTCGAGGATTTCCCCCTTTCCGAATTAATCGAATATATTGATTGGACCCCATTTTTCCGAACCTGGGAATTGCATGGATCCTATCCCGAGATCCTGGAAGATCCTATCGTAGGGGAAGTCTCGAGAGATTTGTTCCAAAATGCTCAAATCTTATTGAACCAAATCGTAAAAAATCAATCCTTGAAAGCGAGGGGGGTAATTGCTTTCTACCCGGCCAATTCGGTAGGGGATGATATTGAAATTTATAGCGACGAGTCAAGAACAAAAGTCCTGAAAACCATCCATACCCTGCGCCAACAATCCCTTAAGGGAAAAGGAATCCCCTATCTGGCCCTATCTGATTTTATCGCCCATAAGGATTCGGGAAAAAGAGATTATTGGGGTGGATTTGCGGTGACTACTGGAATTGGGATCGAAAGTTTAGTAAATGAATTTGAATCCAAACAAGACGATTATAATAGTATTTTGATCAAAGCCTTAGCCGATCGATTGGCAGAAGCTTTTGCAGAGAAAATGCATGAAATGGTTAGGAAGGATTTTTGGGCCTACCAAAAGGAAGAAAAATTATCCCCTAAGGATCTTATCTCTGAAAAATACCAAGGGATAAGGCCAGCCCCAGGCTATCCTGCATGTCCGGATCATACGGAGAAAGAAATTCTCTTTGAACTTTTATCGGTAGAAAAAAATACAGGAATCCAACTAACCGAAAGTTTTGCAATGTACCCTGCTTCCTCCGTATCCGGGTATTATTTCTCGCATCCCCAGTCGAAGTATTTTGGGCTTGGTAAAATTATGGAGGATCAAGTAATCGACTATTCTCAACGTAAGTCTCAGAGTCAAGAAATGACCGAGAAATGGTTAAGACCGAATCTATCCTATGATCCCGATTTAAAGTTGAGTACAATTAGTTCCTAAAATCCAATACTTTTATACCTTGAAACCAAAGGATTTAACCAGGTTCCAAGAATTTTCACCTTTCTCATGAAGATAATTGATCATATTCGTCAAAGTCCCTCGACCCTATTTTCTTTTGAACTCCTACCACCATTAAAAGGGAAAAGCATTCAATCTATTTTTGACGCCATTGACCCCTTAATGGAATTTAATCCTCCTTTTATCGATGTCACCTATCATCGAGAGGAATATGTCTTTAAACCCCATGAAAATGGGCTGCTTGAGAAATTTACCCAACGAAAAAGGCCCGGTACGGTCGGTATCTGTTCGGCCATTATGAATCGATATAAGGTCGATGCTGTTCCTCATTTGATCTGTGGGGGATTTTCAAAAGAAGAAACCGAAAATGCTTTGATTGATTTAAACTTCCTGGGTTTTGACAATGTATTGGTCCTTCGTGGGGATGCCATTAAATCTGATTCTGCTTTCAGCCCCCATCCCGGAGGCCATGCCCATGCCAGCGATTTATTAAAACAAGTAACCAATATGAATCATGGAATCCATTTAGATTCCATGGACAATATCCCTACCGATTTCTGTATTGGGGTGGCGGGCTATCCTGAAAAACATTTCGAAGCTCCGAATTTAATTACTGATATGGATTATCTAAAACAAAAGGTGGATGGCGGAGCCGATTTTATCGTGACCCAAATGTTTTTTGACAATCAAGTTTATTTTGATTTTGTAGATCGATGTCGGAAAATGGATATCCATATCCCAATAATACCAGGTCTTAAGCCGATCACCAGTTCGAAACAATTGACTGTTCTTCCCAAAATATTTCATATTGACCTCCCTATTGAATTATCAGAATCCATTAGGAAGGCCAAGGATGATAAAGCCGTAAAACAAATTGGGATTGAATGGGCGATTGAACAATCGAAGGAATTGAAAAAAAGGGGAGCTCCCGTTCTACATTATTATACCATGGGTTCTGCTGAACCTACCTATCAAATAGCAAAAGCCGTATTTGGATGATAGGAAAAGTCGTTCGATCTACTGGAAGCTGGTATACCCTAATGGATGAGGAAGGGCATCGATATGAATGTAGAATTAAGGGAATATTCAGAATCCAAGGAATCAGAACGACCAATCCTATTGCGGTTGGGGACCAGGTGGAATTTCATCTAGAAGAAGATCTTTCCACCGGGTTGATCACCAAGGTCCTCCCTCGGAATAATTATATTATTCGAAAATCAATCCAATTAAATAAGGAAATTCAAATCCTTGGAGCCAATTTAGACCAGGCCTTATTATTGGTGACCTTAATTCAACCTCGTACTTCCCTCGGATTTATCGATCGTTTTACGGTTAGTGCAGAATCCTTCCATATCCCTGTAATCCTTGGATTCAATAAGTTTGAACTCTATCCTCCCGATTCCATTTCCATGGTTAGGGAAATTGAATCGATTTATACCAAAATTGGGTATCCCTGCTTAGAATTTTCAGTCCTAGCAGAAATCCATCTAGAACCTTTAAAAAATTTATTAAAAGATAAAACCACCCTAATATCAGGGCATTCAGGGGTTGGAAAATCAACCCTGATTAATTTCTTAATCCCAGGTATCAAATTAAAAACGCAAGAAGTTTCGGCATCTTCAGACCGAGGTCTTCATACTACTACCTTTGCGGAAATGTATGAACTTCCCTTTGGGGGTTTCATCATTGATACTCCGGGGATTCGGGAGCTCGGGGTGGTCGGACTCGAAAAAGAAGAATTAGCCCATTTCTTTCCAGAGATGAAAGCCCTAATGGCTCAATGCCGATTCCATAATTGCCGTCATATTCAGGAGCCCGGATGTGCGATTTTAAAAGCCTTAGAAGATGGATTAATTGAACCTTCCCGGTACGATTCCTATCAAAGTCTTTACTTTAATCAAGAAACCCGTGGATAAATTATGAGAGTACTTTTGCAAAGAGTCCGCGAGGCCCGCGTGGAAGTTGAAGGAAGGATTGTCGGAGAAATTGGCCCGGGTTTACTCCTTTTTCTTGGAATCGGCATGGAAGATTCTGAGCAAGATATTGAATGGTTGGGACCCAAAATTTGTTCCTTGAGAATCTTTTCTGATGATGAAGGCCTTATGAATAAATCCCTCTTGGATAATCATGGAGATATTTTACTCGTGAGTCAGTTCACCCTTTTCGCCCAAACCAAAAAAGGTAATAGGCCGGGTTTTACGGAAGCCGCACGCCCCCCCTTTGCAGTTCCTTTATACCAGAAATTCCAGAAGGCCTTAGAGAAAATAATCCAAAAACCTATATCAACAGGAATTTTTGGGGCCGATATGCAGGTCCAGCTTCTCAATGATGGTCCCGTTACCATTTGGATTGATTCAAGAAACCGAGAATAATGAGTTTGAAAATTGCCCAACAAGAGGTTGAAAATTGGATCCAAGAAGTTGGAATCCGTTATTTCAATGAATTAACGAATATGAGTCTCCTTATGGAAGAAGTAGGAGAATTGGCTAGGATCATAGCCCGAAAATATGGTGAACAATCCTCCAAGCCAGGAGATGATCCAGGTAATTTAGGGGATGAATTAGCCGATGTACTTTTTGTCCTCCTATGTCTTGCCAACCAGACGGGGGTCGATTTGGAAAGTTCTTTTCAACAAAATCTTGAGAAGAAATACCTAAGAGATAAGGATCGACACCGAAATAATCCTAAACTATAAGGGATTTCCCTACCAATACCGGTACGACGGAACAAGTATTACGATTCAAACAGAATAGGGCATCCTGCTCTATTCCTAATTGAATTAAACGTTTGGAATGGGAGGATTTGGTTAAAAGGATGCTCATATCATCCGAATATACTTCATAAAGATCCTGGGCGGCAATGGCTGAATCTCCTTCTGGCTGGAATTTCCCTCGAAGCTCCTGAACCACGGCTCCAGCAAATAAAGTATCCTCGATATTAAATTTGTTCTTCCAACCCGCACATAAAAGAATTACATCCTTTCCTAGCTGAATCAATTTATCGCAGATGGCCTTTTGATTAAAAAATGAACCAATCAAAACCTTATAGGCATCCTTGGCTAGGTCTATGGCATGGGTTCCATTGGTCGTGGTTAGAACAATCCTTTTCCCTTCCACCATTTCCCGGGTATAGGAAAAAGGAGAATTTCCAAAATCAAATCCTGGCATTACTTTTCCATCTCTTTCCGCCGCTAATAGAAAATTTTCTCGACCAAAAGAAAGGCATTCTTCCAAGGTCTTTACAGGAATTATTTCAATGGCTCCGTTTTCCAAGCCATAAACAATGGAACTTGAGGCCCTAAAAATATCAATCACGACTACCACTTTCCCGGAAATATCATAGTATTCCAATAAAGCTGGACTTAAAACCACATCAATTTTTAACATGCTATTAGATAAAAGGAGGTTTAATGATCCTAGCCTCCCAAAGTTTTTCGCGAATATCGATAAAAATTGGCTCATCTAAAGGATAGTCCAACTCTATCATATATCCCATCCCAATTCCTTTTTTTAAGCTTGGGGATTGGGTCCCCGAGCAAACTTCTCCAATTTCTCTTCCATCTCGATTCTTGATTTTATAATGAGCTCTTGGGATTCCCAAGCCAAGGATTTCAAATCCGATTAATTTCTTCTTAATTCCTTGTTTTTTCAAGTCCCTTAAAAATTCGGCCCCGATAAAATCCTTCTTTAATTTAGTAATCCAAGATAAGCCTGCTTCTAAAGGATTGGTATCCTCATTCAGCTCATTTCCATATAAGCAAAATCCCATTTCCAGACGCAGGGTATCTCGTGCTCCTAATCCGCAAGGGACAAGGCCTAAATCTTTACCCGTTTCCAAGATCAAATTCCAAATTTCCGGGGCCTTTTCATGGTCAAAATAAAGTTCAAATCCCCCTGCTCCGGTATACCCTGTGGCAGAAATAATAATATTCTTTATTCCTTGGATTTCCCCTCTTTCAAAATGATAATAGGGAATATCCGAAAGGTGGGTATTGGTAATTTTCTGTAAAATCTTAATTGAATTGGGCCCCTGCAAAGCAAGGAGGGCTGTCTTCTCTGAAATATTATGAACCTCTACCCCATTAAGATTATTCAATAAAACCCAATTCCAATCCTTTTCAATATTGGAGGCATTGACGACCAACATAAAAGAATCTTCCGATAAGCGATAAACTAATAAATCATCTAAAATTCCTCCATCTTCCCGTGTCATGCAGGAATATTGAGCCTGCCCTAAGATCAAGCTCTCCACCGAATTGGTGGTAATTCTTTCAACTAAATCCAATGCGCCTTTACCCTTGATGATAAATTCTCCCATATGGGAAACATCAAAAATTCCAGCAGCATTTCTAACAGCCAAATGTTCTTGACTGATTCCTTGGTATTGAACAGGCATTTCAAATCCTGCGAAAGGGACTAATTTGGCCCCTAAACGCTGATGTTCTTCCCATAAGGAGGTTCGTTTTAATTCCATTTAAAAAAATTTGGGTGAAAATATGGCTTATTGTTAAGGATTCCCAAGATCTAGGAATCAATTTCTTTCAAACGAAAGCTTTTCCGATGGAAGGGGCTAAGCCCGAATTCTTGGATCGCTTTTCGATGCTCCAGCGTAGGATAGCCTTTATTTCTTTTCCAAGCATATTGGGGAAATTGTTGGTCCAATTCCTCCATATACTCATCCCGATAGGTTTTTGCCAGAATTGAAGCTGCTGCGATCGATAGGTATTTCGAATCCCCCTTTACGATGCATTGATGTGCCAAAGAAGGAAAGGGAACAAAATAATTCCCGTCCACTAATAATAGTTCAGGTACCCTATTCAGATTTTCAATGGCTTGATGCATAGCTTTTTGACTGGCCATCAAAATATTTATTTGATCAATTTCTTCTGCTCCCTGGCTTTGGACTGAAAAAGCCAAGGCCTCTCTTTCAATTAGGCTCCTAAGCTTCTTTCTTTTTGAGGCACTTAGCATTTTGGAATCCTGAATTTCTGAATGGTAAAAATCCTCTGGAAAAATAAGGGCCGCGGCATAAACAGGACCGGCCAGGCATCCTCTTCCAGCTTCATCAATTCCGGCTTCAAGGATTCCTTGCCGATAAAAGGACTTTAACATTATTTACATTTAAAGGATAAAAGGGTTATATCATCATCGTAGAAATCCCTTTTGGACTTATTCTTGAGATGTTTCATTAAACGACCATGAATTTCTGGAACCTTATATTTTTGATGGGCAATTAAAAAATCTCGTAATTCATCATTTTCCCATAGATCTTCGTCCTCGGATTCAATTAATCCATCGGTATAACAAAATAACAAGCTCCCGGCCTCTAAGCTTAATAATTCCGAATGAACAAATGGTAGTTCATCAAAAACTCCGATCACAGTACAACCCTTATTCAAAGTTCTCACTTCCTCCTTCGAGATTAACATGGGGGGTTGATGTCCAGCATTGATATAATGTAGGGTCCGATTCTGGGTATTATAAATCCCTACAAATAGGGTTATAAATTTTTCACCTTTGGTGGAACTAAAAAGAATTCCATTTAATTCCTTCACCAGCGTAATAAGGGAAAGATTTTGTTTGGCCAAGGCACGTAAATTCGCCTGAAAATTGGCCATCAACAAGGCCGCTGAAATTCCTTTTCCGGTTACATCCGCAATACAAACCAAGAATTCAAAGGGATTTAATTCAATATAATCATAATAGTCTCCCCCTATGCTATGATGGGGAAGATATACGGCATCCATTTCAATGAGTCGGTTCCGAGGAAGTTCCTTGGGGAATAGCATGGATTGAACCTGCTCAGCCACATCCATTTCTTTTTGTAATCGTTCCTGTTTGAGTCGTTCTTTAAATAACCTTTTGTTTTCCAAAGCCACCATGATAAGATGTAAAATGGTTTGGATAAAATTGGCATCGTTGGAAACAAATTCAGGCATATGATAATCCCCTAATAATACATAAGCAAATTGCCCTTCGGAATAAAATACAGGGATTAAATAATCATAAGGCTCCAATTCTTTGGCTTCTGAATTGGTAAGATTCGTGGTCTCGGTATAGTTTCGAATTTGCTGACAAAGATTATATTGTTGTTTAGGCGTTAGATTGCCTACCCCAAAGGCACAGGCCTGAGCCCAGGTATCCTGGGTATACATAAAGACCCTTAATTTCCCAACTTTCAAATGCATTTTCAGCACAAATTCAAACATTTGAAATAAGGTGGACTCTGGATAATTATGATTAATGGCTTGAGTGATTTCCAAAAGAGAATTTAATTCCGCCTGACGCCGAATTAATAGATTGATGGTTTCTTCCATCATCGAATTCTCAATATGGGTATCTTTCAACTCAAACATCACTATATCATTGTATTTCTATCTCGAACATCATAGGAATCCCGAAGTCCAACTGATAATAAATTAAATCCATATACCACTATCATAATGGCTAATCCAGGGATTAAGGCTAAAAATGCTGCATCGATTATAATATAGCCATAATTTTCCTTAATCATAGAGCCCCAACTTGGAAATGGCGGTTGAGCCCCAAAACCTAAAAAACTCAAACCCGCCTCTAATAATATGGCGGAGGCAAAATTCGATGCTCCAACGACTAAAATTGGGCCCCCAATATTGGGTAAAATATGTTTAGTGATTAATCTAAAATTACTCATTCCTAAAGCTTTTCCCGCTTCAATAAATTCAGCTTCTCGCATGGAAAAAACTTGTCCTCTAACCATTCTTGCCACCTCCACCCACATCGTGAGTCCCACTGCCACAAAAATCTGCCAAATCCCTTTCCCTAATGAAAGTGAAATTGCAATCACCAATAATAAAGCGGGGAGAGACCAAACTACATTGATTAACCAGGAAATGCATTCATCCACCCAACCTCGGTAAAAACCTGCCAAGGATCCTAAAAGCACCCCTAAACTTAGGGAAATAATTACCGCCATTAGACCCACTGAAATAGAGATTCTGGATCCTAAGATAAGCCTGCTTAATAAATCCCTTCCATATAAATCTGTCCCTAAAATATAGCGTCGGTGAACTAGGTTTTTTTCTTGGATAGTCGCGATTAAATCCTTTCGATTCGCGAGGATTTTTACTCCATATATATCCTGGAATTGATAATGGTCCGATATTTTATTGATTTTTCCCTTTAAGGGATATACCACCTCTGCTAAATGAAAGGATCTGGTTTCTAAGGAATCGGAACTGACCCCTGTAAATTCATTAATCTGAATAGAATCGCCGAATATTTTATAAGAATTAATAGGGTATTCCTCATAAAAAGAAGGTTGACCGGAAATTAATTTTCCCCATAAGCTCAGGGTATCTACCCTTTTCTTCTTTCGAATGAATAATAAAGAATAAATAGTCCCAGGCTTCTTGATGCTATACTGAATATGCATATTATTCGCATTGGGTGTACTATCGGGACAGATCCAATATCCTAGGATTGCAATTAACATGGATATCGCAATAATCAGAAAACCGGCAATGGCGAATCCATCCCGGAAAAATCTTTTCCAGATACTAGCATTCGGGGTATCCAATTTTGTCTCCTTGGGCATTTTAACTAATTTACGGAGTGCTCTCCCAATTTTCCTTTAAAAGATTATTTTTAGTCATTTCCATCTTTGGCTTATTATCTTCCTTGGTAGGTTATCTCTTAATTCAAACCTCCAATCCTTATGGAACTTTAACTTTAATCTTTGGGTACCTAATTTTTATTTTGGGTGGGTTTTCTTGGGCAATTCAAAAACTAATATCCGAATTTCAGGGGGATTTTTCTTATAAGAACCTTTGTCTTACCGCAATGTTTATGGCCCTTACCTTTTACTTATTGACTCCTCTTAGCTTTTATTTATTCCAGCATAGTCAATTTTGGTATCTGGCCCTAATTCCCGTTTTCTTTTCCTTTATTTCCGCTTGTTTTTCGATCTATACTGGGATTCTTTTTTTTCGGAAAAAATAAAAAGAGCGTCTATTTCACCATGCGACCCTTCCATTCATATTTCCCTGAATTTCCAAGAATTCCTATAAAAACCATATAGATG
>Ga0075019_10002770_pt1 | contig 10003 bp, 9 predicted proteins | sample ColStrG_CSR_2013_FD_71473 | JGI IMG/M metagenome (GOLD analysis project Ga0075019, IMG submission 71473) | Freshwater sediment microbial communities in response to fracking from Pennsylvania, USA - Cold Stream Run_MetaG_CSR_2013 | ecosystem: Environmental > Aquatic > Freshwater > Creek >...
TCCTGCGCATTGCTGGCCTCTAGGCAGTGGTACTCCGCCATTTCCAGAGCCACGCGCAGCATATCGCGAATAGCCGATTCATCATCAACAATTAAAATTTTACGACCGCTCATATACTTGCCTTTAGGTTCCATTGTGAAGCTATTGTTGCAAGCGTATTAAATAAGGAGATTGTTACATATTAGTGACAGTATGGATGATTTTGCCGGTTTTATGACAGATATCGGTTTTTGGCGATGGGGTTGTGACGATTGGGAACAGTGGGGTCAAGCGAGATTACTTCACAGTGCCACATTTGCTATCCACAGGTTGGGCGGCCATGTCCAATATGCCCTAACTTCCGAAAAACTGAAGGGTAAAAACGTAATTTCAATAGGAATTGATCGCGGTTTAGTTCAAGGATATTTCTATGGAAGGCTGCGGGCAGCTGGAAAAATATTTCAAGTCCGCTAAATATAAAGGCTCAAAAATTGAGCCTTTATATTTAGTCACTTACATTAAAAGGTGTAAACAGCACCCGAATTAGATCCTTTGGTCCTGTCCTGAATAGCACCAACTGCCCAAAGTTCCCAAACCAATAAAATTTATCATAATTATTTTTGTCTACTTATATTTTAAAGTGTGTCGATGTTAATCTTTGTATTCTATATGAACGGAGTTTCTATTTTCCAAGAACATCTCTTTATATGCTTTCTTTATATCATTAACATTCAGATCGTTTAAATTTTTACGATATGTATTTTCTGAATCAAATAAATAATTTCTATTATAAAAATCTATTTCATATCCAACCAGGTCGATTAATGGGTTACTTGTTAATAATTTAATTTTTTCATTTTTGAGGTCAGAGTCGTTAAAGTTTTCAATAGCTTTTCCGATTTCAACAATAAATAATTCTAGAGATCTATTTATTTTTTCAAAGCTATTACTTGAACTTTCAATATAAAATTTATACCCATAAAACGAAGGAAAAATTAATGACTGGCTATAAAATTTATAGGACAATCTATCTCTTGTTCTTAGTTCATCAAAAATCCGTTCATTTATTATATTGTTGATAATTGCAATTGATGCTTCATTTATAATGTCTGTCTTTGAATGGAAAAATGCACACAAAAAGGCGTTCCCTTTATATTTGTCTTCACGGGGTATATTGATTGATTCATATGCACCAGGGGGCGATAGCTCGGAGTATAAAGGATGATCTAGTAGCTTATAGTTTTTTGATAAAAAGGACAGCTCCCGTCTTGCCTTTTCTATTTCTAAGCTGTTCAAATTACCAACAAAAAATGTTCTTAAAAACAAATGACTCTTAAGGGTTTTAACGTATTTATTAATTTCTAGTTCACTTAATGAATTGATAATTTTTTCATGGTTTTCCAGCCCAAATACGCTACTAAATAAATATCTACCGAAAGTTGATTCTAACTTTAATGACAGGCTGTTATTATATTCTTGGGATCTTTCAAAAATTATCGCTGCATCTTCATAATCATAATTAGAAATCTTTGAAAAGTTAAGAGTATCAACTATTTTTGATAAGTTTTTTATAACTTCATTTTTTCCCCCAAATATTTTTAAATTGATGATGTTAAATTTGTCTATCGAAACAAGAATATTTACGTCTTGCATTTTAATTTTATATATTAAATTAGTTAACTTATTTTGGTAAATGATTGCTAGCATGTTGGCTAAAAATCTGTTCTTTATATTGCTATTATCATCAATGCCGTTATTTAGCTCAATCAATAACTCTATATCATCAATATTGGCTTTGTTTGGCTTTGCTACAAAAGTTTCAACTCCGGATTTATTTGAATATAAATAGGGCATCATGAGACTTTCGATAGCTAATGGATTGCTTGGCGTTTTAAGCGGCTCCACATATATAGGAAATTTGAAATATGCTTTTCCTGCTTGTAATTTCCAGCTTATCAGATCAGCAGTAGTGATATCCGCTGTGCTATATTTTGCATCAAAAAAAGGGACATCCTGCGTGCCCACTTCATTTTTGCTCACAAACCATACTCTGCTGTTTTGTGGCCTCCATAAGCTTGTCAAGCTGTTTATTTCTGCTTTGTTAAATGGTGGGAGGTTTCTTGTTGCGTTTATGATATTCTCAATAGATAGGTATTCCACTTCTACCGCTAGATATAGTGCAAGACTTAGCGAATCTGGATTATTCAGCGGGGACGGATCATTAAGTAACTTAATTTTTAGTTTTTGGTAATAGTTATTTAATTTTTCAGATTTCTCTAAAATTCTTATGTAGTTGAATGTTGCGGCTATTATCTCATTACGATTTTGCATCCCAGAATCTGTTAGTAAAAATGCAATTCGATCAAATTCACTTTGATAGGTGATCTCATGTGAAGCACTAAAGTCGTTAATATAGTTTTTTGTCTTGAGCCAATCATATAACGAATATTTTTCACGCGAATTAAAAAGCGAATTAAAAAGCTGCAAATTTAGAGTGTTAATGTGGCTATTTTTTTGGATTGGAAGATCAATATACAATTTATTATCTTCAATTTTTTCCGCGACAAATATTTTTTTAGGATATAAAGAATCGGCTTCTATTTTTTTATTGGATTTATTTGTTTCTTGTGCTGTACCTTGGGGCTCCGAGAAATTTTCGTTTACTTCATATGTTAATTGTTCAATGGACTTTTCGCTTACAATAATTATTTGCATGTTTTTTGGTTGGTAATATGCAGCATAGAATTTTTTAGCTTCTTCTGTTATCAAAGACCCTTTTTTATCTTTTAGTGTTTCACTATTTCCAATGATAAATCGTGCATCAGGTGAAGAAGGAGATTTTGTTAAAGAATCAATTTGATTTTCAATATAGATATCGCTACCTCTATCCTTTGCCCATTCATCGTTAACAAGAAGAACCTCCTCTTTTGATTTTTGTGAGTCAAAAGAGGGTTTAAAAATCATATCAGAAAGCTTATATAAGCTTTCTGATAGGCTTTCATTTGATACCCTATAAAAATACCTAGTTTTATTTTTAAGAGTTTCAGCATTAAAATAACCGGATTGATTTCTAATAAACTTTCTAAAACTCTCTTTTCCTAAATAAGATCCATAATCAGTGGCAACAATATGCTCTACATAGTGAGCAAGGCCCAATTGTTGGTCCGGCTCATTTACAGATCCTGCATAAACAGTTATCACAACGGCAGCCGATTTGGCATTTTTATCAGAAATCAGCAATATTTTTAGGCCATTAGGTGCGGTATAAAATTTATATTTTTTACCTTCACTATTTGTAGATATATTTAAATTGGTTTCCGAATGGGAGCCATAGGAATCTTCAGCCAAAAGGTTGCTAACAAGAAGAAAGGCAATCAGCAAAAAATAATTTTTTGTATTCATTAGAAACCTTCACTAATATAAAAAACCGCCCCTGTGGGGCGGCAAATAAAAGCTTTGCATCAGAATTAATATTAAACTCGCTGCCAAAACCTATGTCATGAGCAAACTGAAAGAAAGCAGATTCGACAAGGAGTTTGTTTTAGGAAAGGAATTCACAATTGAGGACGCAGTATTACTGCCGAATAAACGGTTCCCTTCATTGAATCAACTAGAGTTATGTCCCTGCAGCCAGGTTTTCAAGATAAATCAACACCCGCATCATAAAGCAATTGAGGCAAACAATTAGGTAACAGCGCGTTTATCTGTTCCATATATCATTTCTGTGTCGCATAATTTCCACACAAATTGCCGACGAATACGTCACTAAACATTTACTTATTGTGTTTTTTTCGAATTGCAGTATCAATGCCGCACAATTTGCAACTCTGAAATACCATTCCCGAATTAACAATTTGACTAGTTAATTTCTAGATCAACCTCATCGGGTCAATAAATCCCCAGCGATTCCCGCAAAAACTGCCGCGCCCACCCAATTGTTATTCAAAAATGCCTTAAAGCAGGCGCTGCGTTCGCGGAAGCGGATGAGCCATTGTTGGTAGGCGAATAAGGCTGCTACCACTACAAGGCTCAGGTAGTAGACTTTGCCGAGCTGTGCGTGTTGGCCGACTAACACCAAGGTGTAGAGCGTCATGGCTTGTAGGGTGCCGGTGATAAAACGATCTTGGTCGCCGAACAGAATGGCGGTGGATTTCACGCCAATTTTCATATCGTCATCGCGGTCAACCATGGCGTAAAAGGTGTCGTAAACCACCGTCCAGAGCACCACCGCAAGGTAAATAAGCCACATGTCTTTATCTAAACTGCCTTTTTGGGCGGCATAGGCCATGGGGATTCCCCACGCGAAAGCTGCGCCCAGTACCACTTGTGGCAAATGTGTGTGGCGTTTCATAAAAGGGTAGGAAAAGGCGAGCAGTAAGCCGCCGATAGAAAGTTTTATGGTGAGCCAGTCGGTCATCAGCACCAGCCCAAAGGCCAATATACATAGGCAGATAAACAATCCAATCGCCTCGCGGCTGCTTACCGCGCCTGTAGCCAGTGGTCGTTCTTGAGTACGCTTGACTTGGCCGTCTATTTTGCGGTCGGCGAAGTCGTTAATTACGCAGCCAGCGGAGCGCATGACCACCACTCCCAGCACGAAAATCACCAGCAAATCCCCGCGTGGCATGCCTTTGGCGGCTAGCCACAGCGCCCACAGCGTGGGCCAGAGCAGCAGTAATATGCCGATGGGTTTATCTAAACGCATAAGTTTTACATAGTGCGACCATTTTAGGCGCAGGCTGCTAATGGCAGGTGGAAGAGGTTTGCGTCGACGGATTTTTGCGGCAGACTTTTTAGGAGCTGGAGCTGGAGCTGGAGCTGGGCTAGGTTGTACGTTGGTTGCCTGTTTAGTTGGCGTTGCTGCTGTAGGTTTTGCAGTGGTTGATTTGGCGGGTTTGACGGCTGCTTTAGCCGTGTTTGCTGCAACGGGTTTTGTAGCTGCAGGGGCGGTTTTAGTTGCCTTAGCTTCAGCAGACGTAGATATTTTGGTTTTATTGGCAGGCGTTTTGGCTTTAGCGGCGGGTTTTGCTGCAGATTTGGCTGGAGTCGTCGTTTTGGCTTGCGCTACGCTGGCCTTCTGAACTTTAGGTGCATCCGCCTTGGGTATTTCCTCTGTGGGGATTGGCTGGACTTTAGTTTGTGCTGGCGCTTTTGGGGTAGCTTTGCGAGCTGCTTTAGCGGGAGATGATGATCCGGCGCTGGCTACTGCTTTAGCCTGCGTATTGGAGGTTTGAGTGTCTTCGTTGTGGTTATTGTCGTTCATAAATAGGCCGCACAGATCAATCGGACGAGGTTGTTAATGATGCTACTGTTACTTAGGTGGCAGTTATGGCTCGATAAGGCAATTGGCCGCCCGACAAAAATCCGCTAAAAAAACCTCGCTGACCAGCAAGGGTCTATGTCTCAACGAAAATACCGAACGTCTTCCCCACACAGGGCTATCGCCCATGAGGTTTGTCGGTACGTAAGCATGATGGCGGCTAATCTGCGTCAGAGCAATGGGGCTGCGCTGCAAGTGTGGCTGACTGAACAAAAATGCGCCCAGCGGCTTGTTGGTTTGTTTGCGCAGGTGACGCAGTGGGCCGGTCAAGCTGGTCAGTGGCAGTAAACTGCGTGCAAATACCCATGGCTGGTTGCGGCCTTTCAGCACTACTTCGCGAATCAAGCAGCGCTGTTGAAGCGGAATTCCCAAGGCCAAAGCCTCATCGGTGTGGGCGCGTCCATGCCATTGACGTAATACTTCCACCTGAAAATCGCCTTGGCTGAGCCGTATCAACTTTGCCGTTAATGAGCCGGAATCCAGCAGCCAAGTGCGTAAACCTGAGCTAAACTGCAGGCGCGTTGGCAGGCGAGTGTGCCAGCGCAAGCCGCGCCGGATAGGTGAAAAGCATGGCAAGGTGAAAAACCTCAGGCGAAAGATTAAAGAAGCTGGCATTCTAGCAGCTCAGAATAAACGCAGGCAGAAAAGCCTAGCCACACAACAAACTCCTTAAAACACACACTTATATTTCCAAGGACATTTTATGAACAAATCCGATTTGGTGGCTGCAGTAGCGGCACAAGCTGACTTAAGCAAAGACAAAGCCGACGCTGCTGTGTCGTCCATTGTGGAGCAAATCACCAACGCCTTAAGCCGCGACGAAAGCGTAGCTATTTTGGGTTTTGGCACTTTCGCCCAAAGCCACCGCGCGGCACGCACAGGTCGCAACCCCAAAACGGGTGCGGAAATTCAAATCGCTGCGTCTAACGGCGTAAATTTCAAGCCCGGCAAGGCGCTGAAAGATTCAGTAAACAGCTAATCAGAAAGCTGATAAAGACTTAAAAAGGCGCTCAATGGCGCCTTTTTTATGCTTGGGGTAAGTAGGTTTCTCATTTTGCAGAAAGCACTCGCTCTAGTTTTTCCATTCGCAGGTGCTAAACATGATGGATATGCAACTAAACAAACAACAACGGCGCCGCATTATTAATCAATGTTATTCCATCTTGGTTACGTCAATTTTAGTGGGATCAATTAAAAAGTGTTTGTAAGTTTCCGAAAGTGGTCCGGCGGAAGGATTTTCTAAATTAAAAATGCGGCGTTGTGATAAGTGGGCGAAAGCGAGATTTTCTTTGTTGTATGCCAAAAATAACTGACGCAATGAGCCATCGCGTGCGGCTATGTCCAAACCCTCCTGCAGACGTTTGATGGCTTCTGTACTTTGATGATTAAAATAAAAATACCAAGGCAGCGGGTAATGCAGAACAAAACTTTCGTCGTAGGTTAAATTTTTTATGTCGCCGTAAGTCTTAGCCTCTTCTTTCAGTTCACTTAAGCTGCGGCAGAACAAATCAACACGTCCCCGCGCAACCATTTTAAATAAGTTCGGGTAGTTAGCTGTTTCGGTTACTGTAAAACCATTGTGGCGCAAGATGGCCACATCATCCCACTTGGTGCCTTGCCCTACGGTGAATTGGGTTAAATCTTTCAGCGAAGTGACTTGGCTAATAGCGGCCTTTTTCTGTGGATTAACAAAACATACGCGATAGCCGAGTAGGCCAAAATCGGCAGGAAAATCAACGGGCGTGAGGCCATAGTGGTTGTATTCTGGATGGTTGTGAAAGTTACCCATCAAGAACAGATTTGGATAAGTATTGTTGCGTAGCGCCTGTATACCGCGGTTGAACGGTAATTGTTCGACCGGTGCCGGTTTGATTTCAAAGTCACCATACTGGTGTTGGGTTTTGCTCAGCCCTAGATTCAAAATAGCGATGGGAAGATCCATGCGGCGATCAGTTGCTAAGTCGAGTGGCGTATAGAAAATCACCAATTTTGCGTGCGCCCAATTGGCTTGGCAGAGTAAATAAATCGCTAAAAAAGCATAACTAACTCGTTTCATGCGTTAGCTCTCGCGTGTTGTCTTGCCTAAGTGTAGGTGGCTTTATGACGCTCGCCTAAAACCAGGCACGTACAGCATCGGGCAAGGCGACAGATTTGCCGGTCGCTTTTTCTACCCACACTATTTTGGAATAGCCCTCGCTACAGGGATTCTCGCGGTCAGCGCTGGTGTACACCTTGTAATGGGCCATAAAACTGGAGCGGCCGGGTTCAGAAATGAACACGTCAATACGCAAATTATCGGGGTGAAACACTGGCCGGAAAAAGGTACAACCGATGGTGACCACCACGGGATAACTATCGCCACCAATAGGAATGCCTTTTTGCAGCATCCATTGAAAGCGCGTCTCTTCAAAATAGCGAAAATAAACGGTGTTATTTACATGCCCAAAAGCATCCATATCGCCCCAGCGAACGGGGATTTCACAGCTAAAGAAGGGTTGGTTTTCCATTGGGACTCCGTTTAAGCGGCGGTTGGTCAAAACTGAGGAAGAGTATGCGCGGGCAGCCGGTGGTAGCAGCTTGTGGGCACCAGTAGGAGATGGTCATTAGTGCTTCGCAGCTCAGCTCTACGACATCGGGGTCTTTGGTTTTAGCGACATCGCAGCTTTTGCCGATGGCGCGGTCGAGCGATTCGCCTTGAAACAGGCCTTTGCGGCTGACCTCTTTGAGGATGCTATAAGATTTGGCTGGCGTTAACCCCCACGGGCGCATTTTGACTTCGCGACCATACAGATCCACCACTATTTCCAGCTGCGGTGGCGAACAGTCCCACTCACCTTGGATGAGATCGCACTCATCCACATAGCGCGCGGGTTTGCTCAGGAACTGGTCGTGTGCTTCACACTCCACATAAGCGGAGGTGCGCGCATCGAGGGGGCCGCTGGTATCAGTAGCCGCTGATGCTTGAAAGGCAAAGGCTTTGATTTTGCTGGCGTTGACATTGTATGCCGACTTACAGACGCGGTACTCCAAATAGTTGTAATCGCGTTTGGATAGGTTAAACGGCGTGCCGCCGGGTGTGGCGGCTTGGAGGTGGCCTGCCAGTAGCAAGAACAGGCCTAGAATGGACACTCGCTGGATACTTGCTAGGTATTTCATCCCCTACTCCTTACTTTCGTTATCGCTTCTCAGTAAAGCTCACTACCATGCTGCCAAAGTCACCATAATCTAACGTGATGTCCGTATTCATAGGTACCTCTAGCACACCCGCAAAAGAGCCGGTAATAATAGCTTGACCTGCCACTATACCCTGCCCCTGGTGGCGTAAAAACTCTACCAGCCAGTAAAGCGGTGCCCTTGGGTTGCCGTTGGGATGTTTGGCATTGTGCGTACTAGCTACGCCATTTTGACGAACATTTAACGTAAATTCGGCGGAGTTGTACGCTTTTTCGCTATCTACTTGGGGGCCAATAAACAGCCCTTGATTGACTAACCCATCGGCCAGCATTTCGGGGAAGGTGCATTCGCTCGGCTCAGTGTAGCGGCAATTAATCAGTTCAAGTGCCAAATGGGTACGGCTGATAGCAGCGTCCACCTCAGCGGAAGTATAGGGTTCGGTGCGAGCGGGTAAATTCTTGCCAAAGAAAAAGGCCAACTCCGGTTCAATGCGCGCTATCTGGCTATCGCTGGGCTTGGGCCAGAGCGCGACGGGCGGTACAGAATCGATAGTGCGCGTATAAATGGGGCCAAGGATTACTTTGTCTGCGGAGGGTAGCAAACATTTCCAACCGCCGATACTGTCGTCCATCAGGTCGCACCACCGCTCACTCACGGCGGCTTGAATGGCTAAGGCTTCATCTAGGTTGGTAGGGCGACAGCCTTCGGGTAATCGTGCGCCTTGGCGACCGGTTTGGCGGCGTTCAACTAAAATCGCTGCCGCTTGTTGGGCTTTATTCATTATTGGGTTTCATCCAAAAAACAAAACCCCTGCGTAAGGGGTTTTGGGGTGTTACAAAGCGTGAGGTGTCGCAACCTTTAGTGTTTGGGTTGCAGTTCTGCCGCAATATGTTTTAAATCGTCGCTGGATTCAAGAATATTCTGCACCGTTTGCTGGGCTTTCTCGGCATCTAAATGCAAATCATCAAACACAGATTGGGGAATTTCCAGTTTGGGGCCGGTGCCAATGTTGTGTTGATGTAGCAAGCGTTGAGCCACAAAAATGAGTTTGGCGTACTGGCCGTTTGCGCCTTGGTAGTTGGGGTTGTTTTGATGGCGCAGACCGACCACGACTTCCTCCGGCATAGACCAGAGCGACATAAGGGTACTCGCCAGTTGTTCACGGGTAACGCCGATCAAATGGCGCTCAATTGCTTGATGGGTAACATGAGGATTAGCATCGGCCATCTGACAATAGGAGTGAAAGTAAGGTGGAAACACTTCAGCCATAATCAAATAGCCAAAGTTATGTAACAGGCCACACAGATAGGCCATACCGAAACTGGGGCGATGATCGCGCGGAATAGCAGTGACCAATCCCTCAATTGTTGCCGCCATAAATACCGCTTGTTGCCAGTAAGGCAAGGTGCCATGCGGGCCTTCTTTGGGGATGGTCATGGTTTTGCCGAGCGACAAACCCAAGGCTAAATTGAGCACCATATCAAAACCCAATACGCGCACTATGGCATCGTGGATGGATTTAATTTTTCC
>Ga0075019_10002777_pt1 | contig 9992 bp, 4 predicted proteins | sample ColStrG_CSR_2013_FD_71473 | JGI IMG/M metagenome (GOLD analysis project Ga0075019, IMG submission 71473) | Freshwater sediment microbial communities in response to fracking from Pennsylvania, USA - Cold Stream Run_MetaG_CSR_2013 | ecosystem: Environmental > Aquatic > Freshwater > Creek > Sediment...
GGACTAATCAAGTCTTGAACGATTATATCCTAACTAAGGAATGAAATAAAATTTTGAATTCTCTTTTACTCCTTAATTAGTACTGACCATTGGGCTGAATAATTGATGCGGGTAATGTGACCGACCAAAGCTCGGGAGAATTATAAGTAGTGTCATTGGCAAGGATTAAGATCTTATTCCCAACCGCAACTGCGAAAGAGCTATTCACGGGTGTATCCGAGATGAGTTGTCCCACTTGAATATCCGAGATTTGATAAGTAGTTGAATCTCCATCAAAATAATAATACTTATTTACGTTGCTTTGACCTAGATAAATCATCTTTCCATTTTGTTGCCACAGAATTTTATTATTATAGTTGATTCCAAAATTAGGTAAGGATGCTCCCAAATCAATGGCTCGATTAGTGCCATCATTAAAGATGAGCTGATTTCCGATATAGACATTAGAGTTATGATCAAGTCCGAGAGTTAAGTTTTGACCATAGTAAGGAATATTGGAACTACAAGTAATAGTCTTAAACGGATTTTTATTGGAACTATACAAATCATCATCGTATTGTTCGATGCAGCTATTACTGATATAATAGACCCGATTATTTGTTGAAATGAAACTTGAAACTGCCGGAGTTGAAGAATCGCTCTGATCCGTTCCATTAAAATTAGAGACTTGCACTACCGATGCTTTATTACTATTGACCGAGACGCGGTAGAGTTTTGAATAATAATTGGTCGAATCACTACTATTTTGAGATACTCCATAATATGATTGGAACAGAACAGAATTATTTCCAAGAATAGTACTAATGATGGTTCCATTTGAGAAATTAAAATCACTCGTATAAGTATCGTTTAAATTAAGGACTTGAGTCAGTGTGCCATTTTTATTGGTCGCATTGTAGACATAGTCGAATAATTTATAATTTCCTTTTCCACCGTAAGTTTCACAGGCTAATAAAATATGAGCACCGTTTTTACCTAATCCATAACAAGACTCATAATCAGTCGTATAAGAGGCCGCCGAATACGCCGAGGATGGAACTGGGTGTGATTGATAATAATGGGCCTGAATATTTGTATTACTAATTTTTCCCATATTAAATCCAATGACCCGATTATTGGTATCTAGCCGATACTGGAGATAATAAGCCCCGGTACTAGTTCCAAATAAGATTCCGTCATCGACTGAAATTATATTTTTGAGATTGCTGTCTAATCCTCCTAGAACTTGGCCCGTGTAATTGTAATAACCATAAGGATTAGCGTTTTGGATCTCATTACCGGGGAGTAGATAGTTTTTTTCATCACTATAATTATAGAAATAGATCTGATTTTTTGATGTGCCGATCGTTTGTGTATCTACGGCTTGGAATAAAATTCCCTTCGGGGTTAAGAAATAACTAATATTATTTCCTTGATAATTTAAAGAAATTGCCGTGCTGTTTACATTGGTATTATCATAGGGAGAGATATAAGTGATTTGATTCGTTGCCGGGATATATTCAACCAAAACTCTTTGAGTATAGTTTGTTCCTTGGGTGACATAATTAGTGACGAAGTAGAGTCGATCATTATTGGGTCCACCCAAATTAAATTCAGAAACCACCGAGCTACTAGTGCTTGAATTAGTGTTGAGTCTTAAATATTCGGTAATGGTCGTGCCGTCATATCCATACAGGGATTGGGACCAGAACAGAGTATTTGGATCTTGTGATAATAAGAAGAAATACGCGGTATTGTTAATGATAAAATACTTCTCATTGGGGGCTGAAAATTTATACGGAACTTGGCCAGTATAATCAGCGGCCACAAAGGAAATCGGAGTACTTGTTAATGAGGCCTGGGTTGAGGTTAGCTTATTAATTAAAATCTGTGGGCTTGCAGAGTCGTCAAAGGAATAATCGGCATATTCGCTCGGACTAGGATTAGGATCAGTCAAAAAGGATTGCTTCTCGATTCGGATATTAATATTATTCGCGACCGGATTTAAACCATAGCTTTGCACATTAAGAGTATTATTCGTCGTGACTAGACTAGTCCCGGGCGTTACGGGAGAATATGGAGAGACCAAAGAGTTATTGGATAAGATCACATTCCCATTATTATCTGTTGTATTCCACGGAAATGCGGCCACAATATTTTCTAATGAATTGATCAGATCAGAAATCGTAAAGATCAGATTGGTATTATTAAACGTAAAGATCTTATTCAAACTTGGTATGGTCAAGATATTAGAAGTATCTCTAGTTGTCAATGTATTTAAGGGTACAATTCCATAGTTAAGAGACATCTTATCCGGAGTCACGGGAGAGGCTGGAAAAGCTGGGGCTGAAATAATCGTTAAAGACGGATCAATACTTGTTAAGGTATAGTTATTATAAGCATAGGTATTTACAATGGTGGGAATAATAAAGTTTGAACTATAATTCGTCGGATCAAGGATTCCCTGTGGATTGGGCTGAATAGGGCCAGGTGCGGATTCATCGGTTTTGATCTTTACGAAACTATTATTGATCTGAACCGTGCTAGTCGTTGCAACATTTTCCGGGATATAGTTAAAGTTTAAATTAAGCATTAAATTTCCCGGTTGTCCCCCGGTTGTCACCACCGAGACTCCAAGTTGCATTTTAAGTGGACCAACATTTCCTTGAGTTTGTTGGACCCGACCTGTGATTGCGCCAGAAGCGGTATCCGGTCCGGAGACTCCATATGAAGATATTGAATAACAGGTCAAAACTCCGGATTGGTTCGAACTAGTACAATTAAAATAACTTGGCAGAGCACTTGAGTTATCACTATTTGTAATAACCGGGATTAGATTCAACGTATCTCCAACATTTCCCGTAATGGTCTGAACCACTGGATTCTGCGAGGTATCGATCACGCTCGTCACGTTCGAAGAAGTGCCCGCTCCGAGGGCATAGACTAAACTAACCGGTTTGGTCTGAACTGATAAGGTCACAGTGGTCGAAGTAGTTCGGCCCCAAATATCTTGGGAGAAAATTGGACAAGTATAGGTATCCCCAGCTGCACTAGCATAGACCTGACCCGAGATAGAGCCGTCAAGGGAAGAGACACTTAGTCCCATATTTCCCACATAGATATTCGGATAAGTCGTAGTACCATCGGTGTAAGAACAATTCCCGGAATAGTAATAAATCGCAATTCCCCCACTCACTTTTGGAAGAATTGGACTAATATTACCATTTCCAGGAGTTGAGGAGAATACGGTGCCGGTATAAATCACGCCCGGGGGTTGATACGAGATTTGGAACAATACACTAAGGCTTGAATAGAACTCAATTGTTGAGTCTTGACTATTCGTGCCATCCGTAGCGGTGATGGTCAGAGAAGTATAGGTATTATTTGCTAACATTACTAGAGGAGTTCCACTGATCTCTCCAGTGCTAGTATTAAGTACTAAGCCATTTGGTAACGTCCCGGCTGTGACTGAATAGCTCGTTGGTATCCCATTAATAACAACGGGCTTTAATTCAAAATTTTGGCCCACGATATAAGTCACCGAAGTTGGGTAATTCAGGCTAAGGCTTGGAAGATTCGTACATGCCCCAGAAGAATTAAGTGTAAATCCTGATGGACATGCCGATACAATGTCTAAAGTAAGAGTGATCTGTTTCGGTAAGACACTGGTTAAATTATTCCCATCACTGATCGTGACCGAGTATGATAGGTTATTTAAGTTATCATTTGTTGTGCCATAGATTCGACCCGTATTTGGATCAAGCGAAATTCCACTTGGTAAGGTTGTCGGTGAAATAGTAAAGTAATACTTACCCGTTCCGCCACTCACAATCGGCACTGCTTCAAAATATTTACCTTGAGGAAAATTAAGAGTATTGGTCGAGTTATAACTAATCGTTAATGGACTCATCGTTAAGACACAGCTATTGTTTTGGACAATATATCCCACGGGACAATTCGAGATATTCAGATTCAACGTGGTCGTGACTTGATTAATGCTTAATCCGGAAGAATCACTGACCATGACCGAGAATCCGGTTTTTCCATTAGTAATAAGTAGTGGAGACCCGGTGATTTCTCCCGTGCTTGGATTTAAAACTAATCCCGCTGGTAAAGGACTGGAAGTAAAACTATAAGGACCAACTCCCCCGAAGATTTGCGGGATAATATCCATTGATGAGCCAATCACAGCGCTTTGATCAGTATAAGTCACGGATAAATTGGGCACACACTGAGAATTAATCAATGAATAATTATTTGCACAAGACCCGGTCGCGGTTAAACTAAGTGTCGCATTGGAGGATTGGTTCAGCCCGGTGTCAATCACTGTGACGGTAAAGCTCTGAGCAAACATATCCGTGATTGAAGCACTGCTTAATTCTCCGGTTGAAGCATTAAAGCTTAATCCATGGTTATCACTTAGTGTAGTAAGATCTGGACTGATCGAATATTTATATTTCCCGCTTCCACCACTCACAACCGGTACAATCGAAATTGAAGATCCGACATAAACGGTTTGATTAGGATTCGTATAACTAATCGCTAATTGATTAAAACTGAATAAACAAGTATTAGATGCTTGGTCAAAACTATATCCTTGTGGACATGAGTCGACTATGATAGTGATATCGGCACTGGTCAAAGAGTTATTCGCATCGACCAGATCAATCCTAAGTTTTGTGTTTCCTAAGTAATTAGCCGATCCGGTAATTTCTCCCGTGCTAGAATTAAGAACTAAGCCACTGGGTAATGAGGTGGCATAACCAGTTGGCGGGTTTTGTTCAATCCTTAATTGATACGGGGCCACACCTCCGGAAATTCCGGATAAGAGATCAAGGCTTGAACCAGTAAAGGTTTGAACAGTTCCGGGATAGAACAGTGCTAATGAGCTAGCGGTTTGATCACATCGATTAAGACTAGTATTGATCTGATAGCCCACGGGACAATCCGTTAAATTTAATGAAACCGAGACTTGGACTCGATTGTTGTTTAAATCAACAACATCCACTAAGTAAGTGTACTGTCCACTACTTAGTTGAGGCACTCCACTGATTTCACCAGTGCTTGTATTAAGGCTTAGTCCAGTTGTTAAGGCATTGGAAGAATCCATGATAAAAACATACGGGGCTTGACCACCGGAAATATTAATCGGAACATCAATTTTAGTCCCGAGCAAAGCAATGACCGGGTTGTAACTGGCCACGATTGGAGATAAGTTTTGAACACAAACACCACCAATTAATGAATAGTTCGAACCACAGGCATTGACAGTCCCAATATTGATCGTTGCATTTACGGATTGATTGGAATAATCACTCACTACGATTGAAACCACCTCGGGTGGAATAGTAGAAACTAATGTTCCCGAAATAATTCCTGTGTTTGCATCTAGGACTAAGCCGCTTGGTAATGTTGAGCCAGAGTCTAGTTTAAAACTATACGGAGCTGATCCGCCTAATACTTGTGGGATAATTTTTCCTGCAATTCCGGTTTTAAAAGTATAAATCACGGGATAGTTCACACTAAGCGCGGAAGTGTTTTGGACACAATTCCCACTTTGTAAGTGAAAATTCGTGGGGCAACTAGTTAAAGTTAAGTTCCAATTAGCCGTGACTTTTGTATTGGTCTGATCCGTGACCGTAATTGGATAACTCGAAACACCGGGATTGGTTGTAGCACTGATCGAGCCCGTGATTTCGCCAGTTGATGAATTTATCACTAAGCCACTCGGTAAGGATGCGGAGAAAGAATACGGCGCGACTCCGCCAACAATAGAAGGGAATGTATCGACCGAGCCTCCGACTAGAGCAGAACTATTGGGATAGACCAGTTGTAAATTGGCAATACTTTGCACACAGACTTGATTCTGATATGTAAATCCTTGAGCACAAGCAGGCATGGCCGAGATGGAAACTTGGGTCGATGCCTTTTCTCCGATACTATCGGTGACTGAAATCGTGTAGGACTCGCTTTCAACAGAGCCTGAAATCGTGCCACTGACGATGCCGGTGGTAGAATCAAAGACTAGGCCGATTGGTAACCCAGAGCTTTGGTCAAAACTAGAATTATTAGAAATCCCCACCAGTGTGAGCGGTGTGATCGAGAATTGATATGGTGGTACTCCGCCACTTACGGTTGGGACTAATTGGTCCGCCACTCCGGTATAGAAAGTTTTATTACTAGCCACAACAATGAGGCCCGGATTTGATTGCTGACACACTCCGACAGAGTTTAGACTAAACCCGGTTGGACAAGTATTGACATTAATTGTTAGAACTACGCTACTGTTATCTCCTGTGGCTAAGGTATTCTGATCCACCACAGAAATCGTATAGGTATAAATCCCCGCTGGAGTTGTGGGATCAACTGTTCCGGTAATTTCTCCCGTACTAGAATTAATCGTTAAGCCCGAAAGAAGTGTTCCGGTCTTAACCGTGAATTGGAATGGGTCAAGTCCACCACTTATTTGAGGCAATAGATCTAGACCTTGACCTGCAATGACTGAGGCCGAATTATGATTTGGATAATTAATCGATGTAGTATATACGAATTGAGTACATGTCCCACTAGAATTAAGGACATAGCCATTGCTACAATAATTAGTTTGCCCCGCTAAATTCACAGTCGCAGTTGCGGTCGTGCCGGTTGAGTCTTTTACAGTAATAACAATAAGATCAGAAAAAACCGTGGTAAAACTACCTTTTAGAACTCCGGAGGATGTTGAAAATTTAAACCCACTCGGAACATTTGAAGCCGTGTATGTATAAGGCCCAGTTCCGCCAATTACGGTGGGGACTAGATTAACTGAAGTTCCGATTAAATAATTCAGCCCACTTGGATATAGCAGAGTTAATTTAGAGATTTGAACACAGGTTCCATTTGAGACTTGATAATTGTTCGGACATTGCAGAGCATTTACGGATAAGACGAGATTCGTGCTGGCCATATGGCCCAAACTATCTGTCACGGTAAGGACAAAACTTTGGGAATTGATTAAGGCCGAGGCGGTTCCCGAAATGGCTCCCGTGGTTTGATCAAACGATAATTGACCATAACTTGGTTGAGTAATATCCGGGCTGATCGCAAAATTATATTGTCCCGAGCCCCCACTCACGGATGGTAAAAGATCAATCGTGACGTTTTGAACAAAACTATAATTTGGATTATCATATTGTACATTCAGCGCGGCCAGTGAGACCTGACAAGAATTAGAACTTGGATCTAACACGGTACCAGCGGCACAAGTTGTCTCATTAAAAGTGACCTGTTTTGTGATACTTTGTGGATTTAGTATTGATGAGTCACTCATAGTGACGATAATATTTACGGGCAATCCAATTCCGGGAGTGATAGTATCGCTTAAAGTTCCGGTAATTTCACCCGTGGCCACATTAATCGATAATCCATTTGGTAAATTCTGCGCCGTGAATAGATACGGCGGAATTCCGCCTGAACTGGATGGGACTAAATCAAGAACCGCCCCATTGATTTGATTTCCCATTGCTGGATAACTCAGAGCCAATTCTTGAGTTTGGGACACACAATTTCCTGAACTATCCGGAGTGGTTTGAACCGGACATTGATTGGTCACGACCAGGTGCAGCGAAGTCGTGGCTTGATCAGATAATGAATCGATCACTACGATTTCATAGGTCTGATCGATCGCGGTTTTAAAACTACCACTGATAAGACCTGATGATGGATCAAACATCACTCCATCGGGTAGAACAGGACTAATACTTAACTTAAACGGACCTTGTCCTCCGTTAATACTTGGACTTAGATTAATCGGAACATTAATTGCGGACTGAATCGTGGGCATCGGATATGCCACCGAGACGGTCTTGGTCGAAACATTGTTTTGATTTAAAGTATTAACCGTTACTTCGGCTGGTTTGGTACAACTAAAAATTAACGGCGCGATTAGGAGTAGGACTAGTTTTTTCATCCACTATAAATGGATTAATCTAATAGAGAAACTTATTATTTTTAATATTATATTAATTCACCACGGTTTAGTCTCGTTTAATAAATCTGGTCAAGACTTTTATACTGATCGAATAATTTCCCTTATTTATTTTAACTTTCTTAAGATTATTCATATTTTTAGTTTTAATCTGCATAATCTCTGCCACGGCCTGTGCAATTTCTTGGCTTGTCATAGGCTCATCCATTTTAAATTCATCCATGTTGAATTCAAAATCAAGATTTTTAACTTCGCTCCAAGTTTTTTGTTTTGTCCTAGCCTTGATCTGTTCGGGGATACGGATAATGAGAAGGCTCAAAAATCCGATTATAAATCCAAGAATAAAGTACCAATTATTCATTTTTTTGAAACTCCTAACCCTTTGATTGAATATCTATGCATAAAATATATGCAATCCGGATGCCACCCCCTTCTCAAATATAATCGACTTCAGTGTATAAATTTTAAGCACTGTCTAATTTTTAATAAACAGTGAAATGACCAAATTTTCCATTTAAGACATATCGGGGGAATCATGGACTTGACTAATCAAAATACAAATAAGGTAATTGGAATTAAAATTCGGGAAATCGGGGACTTAGACCAATTACCGGATAAGATTGAATATTCCTATGCTAATGACACGGTATATGCGACCGGAACTTGGTGGGACACTCCCGTCGGAGCAACCAAGGTTCGCAATGTTGAGATTCTAAAAGTTAAGATTGATCGGCTCGAATCATTGGTGCTTGATGAGAATCAAAACCCATTTGATTTTGAGCGATTCTGCTCGGCCAATGATATTGATACTTCCATCACTCCTGCAGAATTAATCGCAAAAATTGTTGATTCACTTAATTCGATTGAATAATTCTAGGCGACTTTCGTCTTAATCTCAGGAAAGGACCAATCAAGAAGCTCAAACAGATCCGAGCTTTTTTTTCTTTCCTTGAATCGGTCTAGTCTAAACTTGCCCTGTTCTTTTTTAAAAATTGCCACTAGATGTGGTAATCGGATCATAACTTCTTTTTCTTCATTACTAATAATTAAGGATTCATTATAAGGAATTTTAGAAAAGGTCTTCCACAGCGAAGAATAAGACTCAAATCGCTGCTTGGTCGGACGATTTGGTGCGAAGCGAATAAGGAAATAATCGTTCTGAGCAAACGGTTCGTGCTGTATATAATTGAGACACTCACTAATTGTCTTCATTCTAAGAAATATCGTAAAAAAATGATTAATTAAAAATAATTTTTAACCCATTTTAAGATAAGACCTAATCAATTCTAAGACCTTGGGAAGTAGGCTTAAAATAAGTCTAGACTAAATCTGGGATTTGTTTAATTTTTGTTATAAACTCCGAACTAGTCGCAAACTTATGTGTGTTTTTACTTGTATTTTCTAAGTCCTTAACCAGGGGTAAGTGATCTAAAATTCTTCCATCGGGGAAATAAAAGAATTGACTCTCCTCTGCCGAGCTAATTTCTTTTTTAAAAGAACTATAAATCGCGCTCATCTTCTGGAAGTCTCCACTCTTTAAAAGAATTGCCGGAGGGGCATATAGGCTAATACTGCCTTGCTTTTTATAACTAAACCTATAATCAGTTCCGAATAAACAATTAAAACCAATATTTTTAGTCGATAATCCTTTAAGCTCACTCAATGATTCGGCAAGAGAAATATCCATTTGAGGCTCAATTGATTGTAAATTCTTGATGATTAAGCAAATCGGAGTGAACAGTTCTTTGCTATTAAGTCGCGCCTTTAATTCAAGAATGAGTGGATAAAAAATATCTGGCAAATCCGAGCTGCCAATTAATTGATTAATTCTCTGATCAATTAAAGATGCGGGATTTATGATTCGACCAAATCTTGATTGATTTTCTTGGTCCTCTAAATCATAGACAAGGTATATTTTCTTATCCGAGTTATATCGATAATTATATCTTAAGATCTGATCCAGATATGAAGAGACCAATCGGGGCTCTCCGCAAAGAATTGCTGAATTGGTCAGAACTGCTTTTTGGCTCTGATCTAGGCCAATTAT
>Ga0075019_10002778_pt1 | contig 9991 bp, 2 predicted proteins | sample ColStrG_CSR_2013_FD_71473 | JGI IMG/M metagenome (GOLD analysis project Ga0075019, IMG submission 71473) | Freshwater sediment microbial communities in response to fracking from Pennsylvania, USA - Cold Stream Run_MetaG_CSR_2013 | ecosystem: Environmental > Aquatic > Freshwater > Creek > Sediment...
GGCAGGGGACGAAACGTGCGTGGGCGGCAAAGGCGATCGGCGGACCAAAGGCAGCCGTAAAACGCCCGGGGTTGCGTTGCTCCAACGCCTAGGGCTGGTCCGCGTGAAGGTGGTGGCTTCCGTCACCCAGAAAAATCTCGGCGCGGCCTTGGCTGAATGCGTGAGCCAAGCCACCGTCGTGAATACGGACCAGCATCCCGGCGACCGCAATCCGATGAAGCCCTGGAAAGCCAATCAGACGGTGAATCACTCGCGCGGAGAATATCAGCGCCAGAACCTGGACGGTTCACGGGCTTCCACCAACACCGCCGAATCTTTTTTCTCCCTGCTCAAGCGAGGCCTCATCGGTGCCTGGCACCATGTTTCGCGTGAGCATCTGTCGAAATATGCCAATGAATTTGCTTCCCGCTGGAACACCCGCCAGGACACCGATGGCACCCGGCTGGCCAAGTTCGTTGGTTGGATCGAAGGCAAACGACTCCTGTATCGCCACGTGTCCCAACCTTTATGCGTTTGTTAAAGAGATAAGCCCGACCTCATAGCTCACCACTATTGGCGATAGGCGGAACCAGAAAACGCACGTAAATTACCGCAACTAAGTTATCATCAAAATGCTCAACCTCATTTCACGGCTTTTCCCGCACATCTTTCATCGAGAGATTTACCAAGCTAAACCGGTTCAAATCAAATCCGCTATCGCACTGCTCGTGCCCGTGTGCCTGCTTCTGCTGACGAGTGCCCCAGCCTCGGCCAACATTCCCGGCGGTGGGACAGGCTCCGGCCCCAATGTGACCCTCACCGATAATGGCAGCACCGTCACGCTGGCAAATGGACTCGTTTCTATCGTCATCACCAAATCAAGCGCCGAAATCCACTCAATCACTTACAGCTACAACAACAGCGGCACGACCGTAAACAACCAGTTGCTCAGCGGCGGGAGCGGCGGCGGATATTTGTATTGGTTTCAAAACGGGGGTTCGTTCATCGCCGGGCCCTTCACTGAATCCGTGGTGGCCAACAACACCAACTACGCGGAAATCAGCCTGTCCTACGCGGCGCCCACCAACGGCGTTATGGACATCCATTATTCGATGCTGCGCGGCTCGCCGGGTTTTTACACGACGGCCATTTTAACCCACCGCAGTCAGGACGGGACCACCCATATTGAGTTGCGCCCAAATATTTATGCCGGTTCCCAGTTCAACTGGATGAGCGTGGACGCGGCGCGCAACCGCCTGATGCAAGTCGGTGGCGGCTCAACGGTTGGCGTGCAAGGTGCGCCGGTCGAATGCTCATTGTGGACGAGCGGTCTCTACGCGGGTCAATACGAGGACAAATACAAATACAGCGCCGACCTCGCCAACCTGCCGGCCTGGGGCTGGAGCAGCGTGGGCGCGGGTGGCAATAACATTGGTCTGTGGAACATCACGGCCAGCCCGGAATATTATCCCGGCGGCCCACTGGAACGCTCGTTGATGGAACATATCGGCACCACGATTTTGAATGTCTTCACCGGTGGCTACTACGGCCTCGGCACGGATAACAACTTTTTGGACGGTGAACTCTGGTCCAAGGTTTACGGTCCCTATTTTTATTACTGCAACAATGTCACGAACAGCCTTTCCGCCACGAGCCAGGCGGCCACGGCACTCTACAACGACGCCCTGGCACAAGGCGCGGCGGAAAAAACCGCGTGGCCTTACAGTTGGTTCAACAATGCCAGCTACACCCCGGCGGCGAATCGCGGCACGGTCAAGGGCCAGATGGCGATCACTGACCCGGGCAATCCGAATGCCTCCGCCGCCGGCTTGTGGGTCGGCGTGGCGCAACAGCCGGCCGTGGATGTCAGCTTTGATTTTCAGCAGTGGACGAAGCCCTACCAGTTTTGGGTGCAAACCGATGCAAATGGCAACTTCACCATTCCCAATGTCATCGCCGGCGCGAACTACACGCTGTTTGCCTTTGGCACGGGCGCATCGGGCACGTTCCAGTCGCAAAATCTGATCGGCGGCACTCCGCTGCTGCTCTTCGATCTGCCGACCTCACCGTTCAGCGTCACGGTCACAGGCGGAGCCACGAACAATCTGGGCACCGTCACCTGGATGCCCTCACGCGTGGGCGCCACGGTGTTTGAAATCGGCTACCCGGATCGGATGGCGGCGAAGTTCCGGCACGGCGATGATTATTGGGTGGGCGACATCGGGCCGAGTTCTTCGGCGCCCAGTCCGATCTGGAGCAAGTGGCTGGAATATCCGTTCGACTTTCCGAACGGAGTGAATTACACGGTCGGCCAAAGTCGTTGGAGCACCGATTGGAATTTTTGCCAGCCGGTCGTCACCGACAGCCAGGGCAATTACAACAATTCCTCCTCGACCATCACCTTCAATCTCGCCACCGCGCCGACCAATGGCGCCACCGCCTCGCTCTATCTCGGCCTCACGTCGGACTATTACACCGCGATCATCGTCACCGTGAACGGCAACAACCTCGGCAGTGTTGGCGGCGTCAACGGAATCCCCAACGGCAGCATTCCCACGTCGGGCTATTATGTCGCCTACGGCGCCAGCAACTCCAGTCTGCGCGAGGGTAACAACGGCGCCTTCACCGACGAGCGGATCTCCTTTCCCGCCGCGCAACTTCACGTCGGGGCGAACACCATCAACATCGCCATCCGCCAGATTGCCTCCAGCTATTTTGCCGACCACGCGATGTATGACTACATCCGTTTGGAACTTACCGGCTATGTTCCGCCCGCGCCCGCAAGCGTTGCGGCGTATCCAGGAAATAATGCCAACCTGATTTGCTGGCCAGTCACCCCCGGCGCGACGAGCTACAACATCCTGCGCTCGACCACTTCCGGCAGCGGCTACGCTTCCATCACCAACGGCGTCACCGGCCCGGTCTGCGGCAGCGGCTATAATAATGCGACATACGTGGACCACACCGCGGCGAACGGTGTGACGTATTATTATGTTGTGCAGTCCGTCAACCCGACGGGTGCCAGCGCCAACTCACCGCAAAGCGCCGCGACGATTCCATCAGGCACCTTATCCGCCAACGCACCTGCCACGCCCACCGGTTTGGGCGTGACGAGTGTGGGTCATGCCAGCGTGACGTTGAATTGGAACCCATCGTCCGGCGCGAACTTTTACAGCGTCTGGCGTTCGACTTTGGTGAACACGGGCGGCAGATCATCCAACACGCTGAGCACGATTGTCCTCAACAACGCGACCACCGGCACCAGCTACTCCGACAATTCACCGACCGACGGAACCGTTCACAGTTATTTCGTCACCGCCACCAGCGCGGGCGGCATCAGCGGCAATTCCGCTTCCGTGGTGGGCGTGCCCCGCCCAGCTTCCCCCGCGTCCAAACCCGGTTCGCTCACGGCCACTTTTTATCAAAACACCACCACCAACATCGTGCTCAATTGGAATGCCGTGCCGGGAGCCGTGGGTTATGTGATCAAGCGCGCGACCAGTGCTGCCGGGCCGTTTACTTTTCTCCAGACCGTCACCGAGACCGTCTATTACGACATCGGCCTGAGCGCGAGCAGCACCTATTACTATCAGGTCATTGCCATGAATTCCGCCGGCGTTTCTCTCACCGCCACCAATTCAGCCAACGGCCTCCAGCCGGCTCCGACCGGCCTCACCGCCCTCGGGGATGATTCGCAAGTAACGTTGTCCTGGACGGCCGCAAGTGGAGCAACCAGCTATACGATCAAACGCGGCACCAGCAGCGGCAATGAAAACGTCACGGTGATTTCCGGCTACCCGGGCCTGACTTACACCAACACCGGTCTCATCAATGAAACCACTTATTATTACGTCGTCAGTGCGACCGGCTCCGGTGGCCCCAGTGGAAATTCCGCCGAAGCCAACGCGACTGCTTCGGCAGCCTCCAGCGGCACTTGGTTGGTGGATGCGGACGGCAACTGGAACGATGTGGCCAATTGGAGCGCGGGCCTGATCGCCTTCGGCGCCGGCAACACCGCCGACTTCAGCGCGCTCAACCTTACTGCCGATCGCACGGTCACCCTGGATAGCGCCCGCACCATCAGCGGTTTGGTTTTTGGCGACCTCGGTTCCACCTTCAACTGGACGCTCACCGGCACCAACAAACTCACTCTGGCCGCGAGCCCCAACATCAACGTCGTGAACCAGTCCGCCACCATCAATACTGAAATCGCTGGCGCGAATGGGTTGACGAAAACCGGTCTGGGCACCCTCGTCTTGGGCAGAGCCTCGGAAACATTCACCAACGGTCTGGCCGTCAACGCGGGCACGCTGACCCTGGATTATTCGGCCACCAACTCACCCGCCGCCAACCTCGTCGCCGCAATGAACCCACTCGCGCTGGGCGGCGGCACGCTGCAAATCATCGGCGGCACCAATGTTTCCAGCAGTCAGACGTTTGTCGCGACGACGTTGAACACTGGTGGTTCCGCCGTTTCCGCCGCGCCCATTTCCGGTGCGAATCTTCCGACGGTGGCCTTGGGCTCCATGCCCACCGCACCGCCGCCGGGCGCGACCGTTCAGTTTACCGGACCCGCTACGATCAACAGCGCGGGCAACTTCGCCGCCACGGCGAACCTCACCACCACGACTTTTGGCGCCGGCACAGCGGGCGGCATCAATGCCGTTGGCCTCGGCAAGAACGGATTTTTTGCGACCGTCTGTTTATGTGACTGGGCCGCGACCACGGGTGCCGGGCCATATACCATTGTCGGTGGCAGTCAGGTGGGTGGCTTTTATCAAACCACGGGCGTCACCACGGGCGGGAATTATGACGTCAACAGTTCCGGCGCGAACAGCGTCGGCAACGCAGGCGGGGCCGCCAGTTTGCGGTTCAATCAAAACGCCGCGCTGGCCATCAACAACACCACCTTCACCTGGCAGAATTGTGAGGGCATTCTCGTGACACCCAATTGCGGCGCCAACAATCAGGCGCTCACGGGGAACACCTTGCAGTTTTGGCGCAGCTCCAGTCCCGGTAGCAGCTACGGGGTGATCTGGCAGAACAACACGCTGGGCTACCTGAATATCTCGCTCGTGCTCGGTGCCGGCCGCCAAGCCGGACAGGACAATGGTCTGGTCCAAGCCGGCTTGGGCACGGTCGTTTACAGCGGGATTAATTCCTATGGGCTCAACACCTATCTGAACGGCGGCTTCTCGGTGGTCAGCGCCGACAGCGGTTTTGGTTCGGTGGGGAATGCCAGTCCAGTTATGTTGAATGGCGGCACGATTTTTGGCAACGCCACCTTCACGATGGACAATGCCGGAACCAACGCGCGTCCGATTATTTTGGGCGCAGCCGGCGGCGGACTGGCGGCGAAGGTTGGGAACACGATGACTCTTGATGGTGTGGTGAGCGGTTCCGGCCCGCTGACCATCGGCATTCCCGCTTCGAGCGCCAACGGCAACGTGGCGGGCTGGCTGCCGGGTTCCGGCCCGGGCACGGCCAATCCCGCGCCCATTTTCGGCACCGGCACGGTGACGCTTTCCGGCAACAACACCTTCACTAGCGACATCAATGTGAACAGCGGAACGCTGAACGCCTCACTTGGAGACAATAACTTCAATCCGGTGGCGAGCGCCTTGGGCAATCCGCAAGTGGCGCGCAATATCAAGGTGAACAACGGTGGCACATTGACCTTTGGTTCTCCCGACACACTTGGAGGCGCGAACACCGTCGTGCTTTCAACCTTGGTCATCGCCAGCAACGGCGTTGTGAACAACGTCGGGAATAATTTCAACACGCTCGGACCAGTAACCTTGAATGGCGGCACCCTCACCGGCACCGGTGGCGCGATTGCGGGCTATCAGATGTATAACTTGCGCGGCACCGTTACCGTGGGTGGCACCTCCACGTCCACCATCTCCGGCAGCGGCGCGAACTCAGGCTACCATCTCGCCGCTCCGACGATCTTCAATGTCGCGGATGTCACCGCGAACACCGATTTGAATGTCTCCGGAATTCTCGTGGACCAAGACGCCACGCACGGCGGCGCGGGAGCGCTGACCAAAACCGGCGCGGGCACCATGACCCTTTCGGCCGCCAATGTTTACACAGGTGGCACCGCCATCAACGGCGGCGTACTGCAAGTGAATGCGACCGAAACCGCTGGCGTCTCCGGCCCGCTCGGCAAGTCGGGCACCCTCACCTTCGGCGGCGGCACGCTGCAATATTCCGGCGCGAACCAGTTTGATTACTCCAGCCGTTTCAGCACGGTGCCCGGCCAAGCCGTCAGCATTGATACCGCCGGACAGAACGTCACCGTTGCCAGCGCGTTGACCAGCAGCGGCGGCACGTTGACCAAGCTGGGCAAAGGCACCCTCGCGCTCACAGCTGCGAACACTTTCAGCGGCGGAACTTTCATCGGCGGCGGCACCCTTGCAGTCAACAACGCCAGCGGCTCCGGCACGGGAATGGGAGGTGTGACGGTGCAGAGCAGCGGTAGCCTGAGCGGTGCCGGTGTGTTGGGTGGCCCCGTCACGGTGGCCGCTGGTGGCACGCTCGCCCCGGGCAATCCGCTCGGCCGCATGACCGTCAACAACGACCTGTTTCTGGCATCCGGCAGCACCACGTATATGCAAGTGCAGCATTCCCCGCTCACGAACGATGCTGTCATGATCTCCGGCACGCTGACCCAGGACGGCACGTTGACGGTCGCGAACAGCGGCGGAGCCACCTTCACCGCCGGCGACAGTTTCAAATTATTCACCGCGACCGGTTACAGCGGCGCGTTCAGCAGTTTTAATCTGCCGGCCTTGAGTGGTGGATTGGTCTGGAGCACAACCCGCCTGGCAGTAGATGGAACGCTCGGCGTGATGAGGACAGATTCTCCGGCGATCACCAGCGTGGGCTTGTCGGGCGGCAATCTGATTTTGCAGGGAACCAACGGCACGCCAAACTGGCCCTACACCATTTTGTCCTCCACCAATCTGACTTTGCCCCTGGCACAATGGGCCCCGAGCGCCACCAACGCGTTCGACGTCAACGGTAATTTCACCTGGACCAACACCACTGGCGCCACCAGCCTCATGCAATTCCATGTCCTCCGGGTCCAATGACTGCCAACCAGACCATGGCTGATAATCCTGGCAGTGCAGCCAGCGAGCCCAGAGGACTGGGACAAACCATGCAAATAAAATGGTAGCGCGTGCGGGGATCGAACCCGGCTATTGTTGTTCGCATTACCTCGCTAAAATGTGAAGATAGTGTTGTAAAATATGGGTATAAATTTGTTTCTGTTGTTTTTGCGGACGTGGTCATAACGAAGAAATACGAACTTAATTTGTCTGGAATAAATCGCATATCTAAAGTTTCTTCAGACCGACTTCTGAAATTTGCAGGCTAGGGTTGGAATCGAACAGGGGCAGGAGATTTTTCCCATATCCATTACTCCGCAATTACCACCCCACCACCAGAGGCGAACAGCCTCATAACTAAGTAGCGGCAATAAAGTCATGCGTTTCTGCGTGTTTGTTAAGCACCAGCGATTACGGGTAGTGGGCTACTTTGAAGATAGTGTGCGCCACTAATCAACGGAGCCGCTCTGAGATAGTTACTTTTTCCTTCCTGCTTTCCTAACGTTTTAGATCCAAGTATCTGTCATGAAGCGCGACCAGGAGTTCGTGACGGGAAATGCCTTTTTCATCAATGGCTTTATCCACCAAATCCATCAAGGCTTTTTCGGCGAGAGCTTTTGATTCGCGAGGCGCATAATCATACTCGTATCGAATTCGTGATTTGCACCGGACACAAATGCAATTAGATTAAGCAGGTCCAAGTCATGCAAGATCCTACAAAAAAATTTCTGTCCGCCGTCGTTTTGATTGCTTCTGGACTTGTGGCGGCGGGGGAGGATGCTGTGACAAACCTTGCGGGCTTGCGCTTTCCGTTGACGGGCCCAGAAAAAATTTACCGCGACGTGCGGATTGAGGCATTGGTTTGTTCCATCAGCCCGTCGAGTAGAGAGTTGGTTCTGGCGGATGATTTGGGCGCAGAGGTGGTGCGCGTGGCTTCGGCGACGGGCATCGCCCCGGGTGAGAAGATCCTGCTCGCAGCTGCGCACTGCCGTGTGCGGCAGGAAAGCTGGGGCGTGTCGCTGTCACCCTCGCCGCTGATTGACAATGACGGGCTGCACGGACCGGTGGAAAAATCCGCCACCATTTTTTTGGAGTCGGGCCGCGTGCCGCTGCGCGTGGAATGGTTCAACGCGAGCCGGGGTAGCGCGCTGGAACTTTCCTGGCGCGTGCCCGGCGGCAAGCGCGAGAAGATTCCCGCCGCGAACCTGATGCGGCGCGACGGAACCGGTGTTTGGTCAAATGGCCTGGTCTGGCAGTGCTACGAAGGTTTATGGGAGGCTTTGCCAGAATTTGCGAATGTGTCCTTGGCAGCCAGCGGAACAGCGCCGGACTTCACGTTGGATGTCGCCACGCGCCATGACTTTGTCGGTCTGGTCTTTGATGGTTTCCTGGAAGTGCCTCGGGGCGGCGAATACGAAATTTTCCTGAAATCCGATGACGGGGCGCAACTTTTTCTCGGAGACGCCGCGCTGAAAATTTCGGTTTTGTCCCAAGGCGAACCACCGGCGCCTTTGAGTTTGAAACCAGGCGCTGTAGGCGCGCAATTTCGCTGGGCGGAAGCGTGCGGCACCGTGCAGGAAATTTTGGAGCGCGACGACGCGAAGGAAATCATTTTAAGCGCTGCCGATGGGCCGTTGCGAGTGCGGATTCCGGGCGTGGCTTCGCCGCCGGCACTTGCCCCGGAGACGCCGGTGGTCGTGCGCGGCGTCGCGCGCGATACGTTCCGGAGTGATGGCGCGCTAGGCTTTGGCATTTTGGAAGTGGCATCGGCGGCGGACCTGCGGGTGCAGTCCTTGGCGGGCGAAGGTTCTGATGTTTTGACCACCGCCGCCGACGTCGAGGGTCTATCACGCGTGGAAGCGGAACGCGGTCATCGTGTGAAAATTCGCGGCGTCGTAACGTGTGACGCTCCGTGGCTGCATTACGGCAGCGTGATCCATGACCACACGCGCGGCATTTATTGTTCTTGGCCCATGACCAATGCCGAGACTGGAGAACTCCAACGCCGCCCGCGCTTCGGTGAATATTGGGAAATCGCGGGCGTCACCGAGCCGGGAAGCTTTGCGCCAGATGTGCGGGTAACCCGGATGACGCGCCTCGGCGAGGGACAGTTGCCGGCACCGGTGTCGCCGGCGTGGGACCAGTTGTTGAACGGCTCGCTGGACACGCAGTCCGTCGAGTTGCAAGGCATCATTACGGACGCAGATACGAACGGCGTAGTTCTGTTGACGCACGGAGGAAAAATTCGCGTCAACCTGACCCCGCCGTCGGGCTTGCAGTTGCAGTCCAAGAAAAACGCGCTCGTTCGGCTGCGCGGTTGCCTGCTCGCGATCTGGGATGCGAACTCGCACCAAGTCAAACTCGGTGAAATCTGGTTGGGCAACGCGACCATAGCCTTTGATCCGCTGCAGCCCGCCGACCCATTCGACGTGCCGCGAAAAAGCGTGGAAGATTTGCTGCGGTTCGACGTTTCGGCCAGTTCGTTGCAGCGCGTGAAGATCGCCGGCCAAATCACCGAAAGACGCGGCGAGGAAATTTTCATGCTGGACGGCCAGCGCGGATTGCGGTTTGTGCCGCGTGATCCGGCAAAGGTGCAACCCGGTGAAGTAGTCGAGGTTTCGGGTTTTCCCGAACTCGACGGCCCATCGCCGGTTTTGCACGAGGCCGTGGTGCGGCACACGGGATTCGGTCCGCTGCCCGAGCCGGTCAGGCTGAAACCAGACGAGCTGTTCCGTCCACAGAATGACGGACAATTTGTTCGGCTGGAGGCGATGTATAACGGCGCACGCGCCACGGCGGGTGAAACGCTATTGGATTTGCAAGCGGGAGGAAATTTTTTTTCCGCGCGCTTGCGGGTGCGGTCCGCCGAACTGCCGAAAATTGAGCCGGGCAGCCGG
>Ga0075019_10002779_pt1 | contig 9988 bp, 7 predicted proteins | sample ColStrG_CSR_2013_FD_71473 | JGI IMG/M metagenome (GOLD analysis project Ga0075019, IMG submission 71473) | Freshwater sediment microbial communities in response to fracking from Pennsylvania, USA - Cold Stream Run_MetaG_CSR_2013 | ecosystem: Environmental > Aquatic > Freshwater > Creek > Sediment...
GCCGAAGCCGAGTTGAAGACTGCCGTCAAACTCGATCCCGGCTCCGAAGAGGCCGTCACCACGCTGGCCATGCTGTACACCGACGAAGGCGATACATCGCACGCCTTGCAAGTGCTGAGTTCGGTGCCCGACGCTGCCCGCTCGGCCAAGCTGTATGCCGCGCTGGGTGCGGCCTACGAACAGCGCAAAGACTACAAGAGCGCCATCGACGCCTTTCGTCATGCCATCGTTCTGGATCGCGACAACCTCGACGCCATTCGCGGCCTTGCCGAAAACCTGATGAACGACGGCCAGTTCGACGCCGCGCTCGAACAGTACAAGGTCATCGTCGACTCCAACCAGGAAGACGCGCAAAGCTACGTGCGCATGGCGGAAATCTATCGCCGCCAGGGCAAGTACGATCTCGCGCTGGAAAGCCTGAAGAAGGCCGACACCTTGGTGCCAGATTCGGCGGAAGTCGCCTACAACATGGCCGCCGTCTACCAGGGCCAGGGCCGCTATGACGATGCGATCAAACTCCTGCAAGATCTGCTGAAGAAAAACGATACCAGCCAGGCCGACCGCACCAACCGCGCGATCTTCCTGGAACGCCTTGGCATGATCTATCGCGAGCAGGAGAACTACACCGCCGCGGTCGAGACGTTCCGCAAACTGCTGCCCTTGGGCGACGAAAATGCCCGGCAAGGCTATCAGGAGATCATCGATACCTACCGTGAGGCCAAGCAGTGGCCACAAGCCACGGCTGCCGCAAAAGAAGCGGTGCAAAAAATGCCGGAAGATCGCGACCTGCGCATGGTGCTCGATGCGCAGCTGGCCGATACCGGTGAGGTGGACAGCGCCGTCGCTGACATTCATAAAATGCTCAAGGGCGGACCCGAGGATCGTGAAGTTTACGTCCGCCTCGCCATCGTCGACACCCGGGCCAAACGTTGGAGCGACGCCGAAAAGGACCTCGCCAAGGCCGAAGAGATATCCACCAAAGCCGAAGACAAGGCTTATGTCTGGTTCCTGCGTGGCGACATGTACCAGCGCCAAAAGATGTTTGATCAGGCCGAAGAAGAGTTCAAGAAGGTCTTGTCGAACACTTCGCCCTCCGATCCACAGAGTGCAGCCACCCTTAACTACCTCGGTTACATGAACGCCGACCGCGGCGTGAAGCTCGAAGAGTCGCTCAACTACATCAAGCAAGCTCTCACCCTGGAGCCGAACAACGGCGCCTACCTCGACTCGCTCGGCTGGGCCTACTTTAAACTCGGCAAGTACGATTTGGCGGAAGAGAACCTCAACAAAGCCTCGGTTCACATGGGCGCCGATCCCACGGTGCAGGAGCACCTCGGCGACCTCTACCAGAAGACCGGCCGCCTCAAAATGGCCGCCGTGCACTGGGAGCGCGCCGTCGAGGAGTGGAACAAAACCGTTCCGGCGGAAGTCGACACCGACGCCTTCGCCAAGGTCCAGCAGAAACTCGACGCCGCGAAAGTCAAATTGGCGAAAGAAGAGTCGGGCAAACAGTAGCGAGTAGCGAATACCGAGCGTCATAAAATCGGGAAGGGCACGACTTCCAGTCGTGCCACTAACTCCGCCAGAATGACTAGGGCCTTAGCCCCTGAGGGAGACTTCCACTCGCCGGGTGCAAATGTCTCGCGCTTTTTGCGAGACGTGGGGATTTCGCCGCTGTACTCCGCAACTCAGTACTTTGATAAACTCCAACCATGTTGGCCGGCTACGCGGTGCATGTCGAGCACTCCCGCGGACGCCGCTTCGTTGAGCCCCAACATCCTTACCGCAACGACTTTCAACGCGATCGAGACCGCGTGATTCACGCCCGCGCCTTCCGCCGTCTCGAGGCCAAGACGCAGGTGTTCACCCGGCGCTACAGTGACCACTTCCGCAACCGCCTCACCCACACGCTCGAAGTGTCGCAAGTCTCGCGCACCATCGCCGGAGCGCTAGACCTGAACGTCGATCTCGCCGAAGCGTTGGCCCTGGTGCACGACATCGGCCACGCGCCGTTCGGCCACGCCGGCGAAAAGGCCCTGGACGCCGCTATGCGCGAGCACGGCCTCGCCTTCGACCACAACCTGCACGCCCTGCGCATCGTCGAGGATTTTGAGCAGCGCTACGCCGCCTTTCGCGGCCTGAACCTCACGTTTGAAGTCCGCGAAGGCATCATCAAGCATTCGCATGACTACGATGCCAAGCAACACCCCGAACTCGCCGAGTACCTTCTCGACCAGCGCCCGCCGCTCGAAGCTCAGTTGATCGACCTGACCGATGAGATCGCCTACAACACCGCCGACCTCGACGACGGAAACGAAGCGCATCTGCTCTCACTGGAAGAAATCCGCGAAGGAGTTCCGGTCTTCGAGCGTTTCTTTCGCGAAGTGGAGCAGCTCTATCCCGACGCCCCCGACAAGCTGAAATTTAACGAGGTCCTGAAGCGCATGCTCAATCGCCTCGTCGATGACCTGATCACCAACACGCGTTCTCGCCTGACGCAGTGCGGGATTCGCTCCCTCGATGATGTGCGCCACCATCCCGAGCGACTGGCCGCCTTCAGTCTGACGGTAGATGCCGAGCGCAAGCAGACCAAAGACTTCCTCTACGAGAATCTCTATTTCAGCCCAGCCCTGGCGGATGAAAAGGATGACGCCGAACGCATCGTCGGTGAGCTATTCACCTTCTGGATGGAACATCCCGAAGCCCTCCCGCACAACTACCGGGAAAAAGCCAAAGAAGATTCCTTGCCGCGAGTCATCTGCGACTACGTTGCGGGCATGACCGACAACTTCATCTTCGAGCAATACGAAAAGCACTGCGACAGTTGATTGTGTGGCGACAGCCGCCCCCGGCTGTCGGTTCGAGCGAAGCTCGACTGGCTCTCCGCTGCATACAGCAATCTCACGCCGGGTCTGCGACCCGACTGGACAGCCGAGGGCGGCTGTCCCCACATAAGCTACTTCGGTGCTGCCACCGCCGCCACTACATCAAACAGTACTCGCGGTCCGCGCCGCACTTCGTCCACGCGGATTCGCTCATCGTTCCCATGCTCGGTATTTCCCTCTTCCTCGGTCGCGGTGTAGGGATCGAATCCGTAAGCCACGATGCTCAGCGGCCGATAGCGCTGATTCTCGGTGTATCCGCTGGTGATGTGGGGGACGACCGGTGTCCCCGGAAAATACTTTCCTGCCACCTCCCGGATCGCAGCAAACAGAGCGTTGTCCGTCCCTGAGTAGTTTGCCACGCGGAATTCCCCACTCAGCGGTTCGACCGTTACATTCGGATCATTCACCACCCGCCGTAACGCCTCCACCACCGCCTTCGGATCTCCTCCCGGCAGAATCCTCACATCCAGATTGGCCCAGGCTTCGGGAGGAATTACGTTCGTCTGCTCCGATCCTCCCAGCATGGTCAGTGAAATGGTATCGCGCAGCAGAAAGTTCAGCGACGGATCGCGCTCGACTTCCTCCCGGAAGTTTTTATCTTCGATTGCTTTCCGAATATTTCGGTAGGAAGCCGCCCGATCCGGCGGCTCATATGGCGCCATGTCGCGGAGGAACTCTTCAACCACAGGCAGGACTCGCAACGGTGAGCGATAGGCCAGAATCCGATCCAGCGCCCGGACCAACCGGTTCGGCGCAGAATCCGGATTCGGTCGTGATCCGTGCCCCGGCTGTCCATGGGCCACCACGTGCAACCAGTAAATGGTCTTCTCGCCCACGTCGACGCCGACATATTTGACCCTGGTGTCCTCTAACAGATTCTCGCCGCCTTCGTTGATCAGGAACTCCGCATTTCCCAGCAAATCGCGTTGATGGGCGATGAACCAGTCAGTGCCGGCGCCATCCACTTCCTCGTCAGCGACGGCGAGGAAGATTACGTCGCGGTCGAGCGCCACGTTCTCCCGCTTCAGCATCACCATGGCCACCAGTTGCGCGAGGCCTTCATCCTTCATGTCCTGGGCGCCCCGGCCCCAGATGTAGCCACCCCTGATCTCTCCGCTGAAGGGCGGTACTGTCCAGTGCGACGCGTCGCTGGTCACCACGTCGGTGTGATTGAGCAGGATGATCGGACGCTTCGCTTCGTTGGTGGTGTGCGGAATGCGCGCCCACAGGTCGCCGCGCCCCGGGGCATACTCAAACGCGCGATTCTCAATCCCTTCTTCATCGAGAATCTTCTTGTAAAACGCGACCGCCCGCATCTCATGGCCGGGAGGATTGGTCGTGTCGATGCGCAGATACTCCTGCATCCAGGTCACCGCTAGATCGGAATATTGGCGCAAGTGCTCGGGCGACAAACGAGCCGACGCCGTTCCCGACACCGGTTGGGCTGCTGCATTTCGTGGCTCTTCGCCCCGCATCGGTCCACACAGTGTCCCGACCGTCAGTCCGAGCAGCACCCCAAACTGGCCCACATTTTGACTCCAGCGCCACTCCCAACCTGGTTTCCCGGCTCGCAAACCTCGCCTCCTAACAGAACACCTTTTTTGCACGCAGTTTTTATATCAGGTTTCCCAAAATTACCCTGCCAAGCTCGCATCCCCGCCCAAACAGTACTACAATGTCTTTGAATATCAAGCATTTAGCGGTTCAAACCTAAGTGCGCTTTTGGCATTCCACTTGTAATAGGAAGTACAGGCGCTACCGTAACCGGTTGCCCAGGCTTGAAGGTCAGGCGTTGCGTCTACGCCGGCCGGCAGGGTGAAACAACTTGCCGCTTTGATTATTCAGGGGACGCAATTAAATTCACGCACGCCCCAGGCGTGCCGGAGTGGAGCCCCAATGCTCCCCCAACTTGGAGGAAGTTTAATATGAACAACCGTCTACTCATCGCCCTGCCGCTGGCTGCGGTTCTTTCGCTGCCGGTTGTTGCGCAAACCACATCGTCTACTCAGTCCGCCGCGGCCTCGACGGAAAACGCCACTGGCAAGGCGCCTCTGGCGCCACCGTCCCGCGAAGGCTTCTGGGGACGCATCAATCCCTTCGCGCGCAAGAACTATGTAAAGCGCCAGACCGAGCCCATCCGCGATCGCGTCAACGAACTCGATGAACTGACCTCGGCCAACAGCAAGTCGATCAAAGATACCGACCAGCGCGCCCAGGCCGGGATCAAATTGGCCTCCGATAAGGCCAACGAAGCCGACCAGCACGCCATCGACGCCGGCAACAAGGCGACCGCCGCGCAGCAGTCCGCGCAGCAGGTCACAACTCGCGTGCAGACCGTCGAAACCGTGGTCAGCAACATTGACCAGTACAAGGCTTCGAACCAGACCGAGATCCGCTTCCGCCCCGGCCAGACCGTCCTCAGCAAGAACGCCAAGGACGCGATTGACCAGATGGCCACCGCAGTCAAGGGACAACGCGGTTACATCTTCGAAGTGCAGGGCTTCTCCTCCGGCAAGGGCCAAGCCGCCATTACCACCTCACAGAAGATGGCCGAGTCCGTGGTGCGCTACCTGGTGCTCACCCACGACATTCCGGTCTACCGCATCTACCTCGTCGGCATGGGCAATGCCCCGACCGCGACGGATGATACTGCGAAAACGAAACATGTCAGCGGAGGCCGCGTCGAAATCAGCCTCCTGAAGAACGACCTCGAGCAACTGGCCTCCACCTCAACTGGCGACCAGGCTCAACAGCCGAAGTAGTAGTACGGGACTCATCGGGCGCCTCGCCCAAAGTCCCTCCCCCAGGAAAACCCCTCGCGCGAGCGAGGGGTTTTTCAGTTTCTTTCAGTTCCTTGAGTTGGATCCCGAGCAACGCCAGGGACCTAGGTGTTTGCCTGTGCAGGCAGCGCCGCTGGCGCTAGCAAGAACCCAGGTCCCTCGCTCCGCTCGGGACGACAAGCATTCAATTGAATGTCCCCTGAATTTCCCTTTTCGTTCCCCACTCCATATTCCTAATCTGGGCCGACCGGGCGAGGAATCTGCTTCCCCCGCCCTGCGCTAATCCCCGTCTCCGATCTATACTGCTCCCATCAGGAGCCCGAACCGTAAGTGGAACTCTACCGCTGGCTTCCACCCGAGGCCGTGAAGATCGTTCTCGTTCTGTTCCTGTCCTTTCTTATCGGACTGGAACGCGAGGAACGCAAAACTGCCGCTGGTACTTACTCCTTCGGCGGAGTTCGCACTTTTCCACTGCTCGGCTTCATCGGCTATTCCATCGCTCTTCTCTCAGGCAATCAACTCCTGCCGGTGACCTTGGGCTTTCTTGTTGTCGGCGGTTTTCTGTTGCTGTCTTACTCGCACAAGCTTTCTCAGGACGATTCCGCTGGGATCACCTCCGAAATGTCTGGCCTCACGACCTATCTGGTTGGGTCTCTCATCTATTACGACCACTTCTGGATCGCCATGACCCTGAGCGTGGCCAGCCTCCTGTTGCTGGAATTGAAGACGGGTCTCGAACTCATCGCCCGCCGCACCGCCCCACTCGAGATCCTCACCTTCGCCAAGTTCCTCCTGCTCACAGCGGTCATTCTTCCGATCCTCCCCAATCAGGAATTCGGGCGCTTCCACCTGAACCCCTTCAAGACATGGCTAGTGGTCGTCGCGGTCAGCACCGTCTCTTATGGCAGCTATGTCCTGCAGAGAGTCACGAAAGAACATGGTGGGGTCGTGCTTACGGCTTTCCTGGGCGGAGCGTACTCTTCCACGGTCACTACGATCGCGATGTCACGTCGCGCCGCTCGCGAGCAGCGTCCGCATCTGTTCTCAGGAGGGATGCTGATTGCTTCGGGGGTCATGTATCTGCGCCTGGTCGCCCTGCTGATCCTCTTTAATCGGCAGCTCGGAATTCTGCTGGCGCCGGCGTTCCTCGCCCTTGCGGCCGCCGCGATTGCAACCGGCTGGGTCTGGTCCCGCAGACCCGACCCAGTCGTCTCCCAGATCAAGCGGGAATTTGAGCCTCACAATCCGCTCGAACTGGGCGCCGCTTTTCTTTTTGCACTTTTCTTCCTGGCGATGCTCGTCACCACGCAGTTGGCAGTGACGTACCTCGGCCGCGCAGGAATTCGCATCTTGGCAGCTGTCATGGGCGTCACGGACGTGGACCCGTTCATCATGGGCATGACGCAGGCTGCTGGAACGCTGACGCCGGTGCCAACGGCCGCCACTGCGGTGCTGATTGCGGCGGCCAGCAACAACCTGGTGAAAGGCGTGTACTCTTACTGCCTCGCCGACCGGAAAACCGGTGTCCAGAGCCTGTCCCTGCTCGTCGCGCTCGCCGTCGCCGGCCTGATGCCCTTGTTCTGGCTGTGACGTGCGGTCGTCTTGTCATTCCGAACTAAGGCAGAAACCTGCTTGTCATTCCGACCCTGAGCAACGCGAAGGGGAGGAATCTGCTGTTCTTGTCCCGTTCCTGCGCGGCTAAGTTCTCTGCACGAATCGAAGCGAAGCCGAATTCATGCAGTAGCGAAGGCCCGTGGGTTCCGGACCATCGTCGAAGACATGTCCGAGGTGCGCGTCACACTCGGTGCAGGACACCGCCGTCCGAACCATCCCGAACGTGGTATCCCGCGTCTCCGTGACATTTTCCGCGGCGATCGGTTGCCAAAAACTAGGCCAGCCGGTGCCGGAATCGAACTTCGTAGCCGAGTCGAACAGCGCGTTGTCACAGCAGATGCATCGGTAGATTCCCTTGTCGTGCACGTTCCAATACTTTCCGCTGAAGGCGATCTCGGTGTCGGCGTTGCGCGTAATGTCAAAGACTCCGGACGGAAGCTGCTTCCGCCATTCTTCGGCACTCTTTACCACCTTCGCGATGCGGACAGCCTTCTGACGTTCGCCGGAGTCAGAAAAAAGCACAACGGTTACATCCTTGGGCTCGCTTTTTGCGGCCGCGGCAGCTTCAGTTACGGGCGGCTTCCTCCACTGCCACAGCGCGAGTCCGCCCACAGCCGCGGCTGCGCTGACCAGAAACGCGCGCCGAGTTTTCGCCGTCCCTTGGCGGTCGAGATCGGAATCAAACATGGCTCTCTCCTATTTGCCGGCGTAAAGGTCGGGAAATTCCTGCCGCAAATGCTCGACCTTGGGCGCGTCGTTGAACACGATGTAAGGCTGATTCGGATGCAGGGCCGCGTAGTTCTGGTGATACGCCTCCGCCGGATAGAACGCCTGCAACGGCACGACCTGGGTCACGATGCGGTGAGGAAAAACCCCCGCCTTATCGAGTTGCGCGATGTACGCTTCGGCGATCTGTTTCTGTTCGGCGCTGGTGTAGAAGATCGAGGAGCGATACTGCGTGCCCTCGTCCGGCCCTTGACGATTCAACTCCGTCGGGTCGTGAGCGACCGAGAAGAACACTCGCAGCAGTTCGCCATAGGTGATTTGCGACGGATCAAAAACGATCTGCACCGACTCGGCGTGTCCGGTCTCGCCGATGCTGACCACTTCGTATTCCGCAGTCTTGGCGGAGCCTCCGGAGTACCCGGAGGTCGCGCTGATCACGCCCTTTACGTGCTGAAAAACAGCCTGGATTCCCCAGAAACATCCGCCGGCCACAACCGCCGTCTGCTGTCCCGCAACCGAGGCTCGCTTAGCGTCCAGCGCCGGCGCGGGAACGGCCGCGTTCGGGCCCGCTTTGGCATTGCATGCCGTGGCTGCGAGCAGCGATCCGATAAGAATCCACCCGAGGCGAGCTGAAGTTCTAGTCATGGTTCCCCCTCACAGAGTACGAGTTCCGTTGGCTGCCAGATTGGAGCGCCGAAACTGAAAAAGGTTTCAACTTCCAAACTACTCATAAACGCTTGTGATCCTGGCTCAGAGAGCCTGGCTGCTCGACTGGAGGAGTTGCATGTCGCGAGTGTCACAAGCGAGCGAAAACCGGAAGGAGATTCGGCTTAGGGTAGCACTGAGCTCTCATCTAGGATTAGGAGTCGACGGGCTGATTGGATCATCGGTACGGCAGAGGGCCCAGCAGGTGAGCCCACCGGCCACTGCGAGGGCGGCACCCAAGGTATATGGCGAATCCAAAATGCCATTTTGTGCTGCCGCGCCGGGCGGCCTGAAGTTTGCCGCGCCGCACTTTTCTTCGCGCGATTTCTGCTCGCCCTCATGTACCGAGACCCGTCTCGCATTTGCGGCTCGTTTGGCCTCTTGGGGATTGGCCGATCGGGTATCGATATTCACGTCGCTTTTGAGCGCCGCTACTGTAACCTTGCCGTCTACGTCGGTGACGTCGTAACGGGTCCACGTCGGGTTCGCGGGTGTGACGATCACGCAGCCGGCGCGTACTCTGAAAGCGCGAGAGGTATTCACCGATACGCGGCCATGCTCGAGAACAATTTCGTCACCCTCGAACTCGACCAGCGTTTCTGGGCTGATATCGATCGCAGAACCAGTGAGTTCAACGCGGGCGGCAGCCATGGGCTGAGTTTCGATCGTGTCGCGGGGGAATAACGCCGCCGTTGCCGGCGCCGGATTCCCGTTCAGCAAGACGCCGCCGTTGCTCTGCAAAATAGCAGCGCCGTTATCATCGGCGGCCAGGGAGGCCGGCAAAGTCGCGATCACGAAAACGCAAACAAAGTTGCGCCAATTCAACAACGCTACGCACCCCCCAGCGTCCGCACACACCTTGCTGGGACAAGCTTAGCCTGTGGGGTTTAAGGCGGATATGACTCCCGTGGTGACCCCATCGCGCTTAGCGCTGCCTGAGACTCACTAGAACGATCTCATTTCACTCGACGTTCCGCCCGCGGCAGGCACGTAGCATTTGAGTGAGTAGTCCATGACCATGCGATCGGCGCTGAATCGCCACCCGAGAGTACGGATCGCCCGCTTCATTCGTTTGATCCATTCCCGGGGAAGGCCATCGCGATCGCGCTGGTAGTAAAGCTGAACCACCTCTTCGCGCAGTGTGCGTAGTAGATCTTCTCCATCGCGGGCGTCGTGGATGCTCGTATTGGAATGGGTTCTGCCGATCCCGATGGCGAAGCCGTTCATGCCATCGTAGGCCTCGGCCCACCAGCCATCCAGGACAGAAAGATTCAAACC
>Ga0075019_10002781_pt1 | contig 9985 bp, 10 predicted proteins | sample ColStrG_CSR_2013_FD_71473 | JGI IMG/M metagenome (GOLD analysis project Ga0075019, IMG submission 71473) | Freshwater sediment microbial communities in response to fracking from Pennsylvania, USA - Cold Stream Run_MetaG_CSR_2013 | ecosystem: Environmental > Aquatic > Freshwater > Creek >...
GTGTCACACGTTGACCCTCTAGCGTCGCCTTAACCCGCGCACAGTTCGGTTAAGGTCCGCATATTTTCCACGCCTTCCAAATTGCGCACCAGGTCAACAATCTTGCGCGCCCGGTCCGCGGGCCATTGTGCGTAGTCGGCGCAGCCCTGAAATTTTTCCGCCACCTCCTCATAGCTCATCGGATTCGACGGACTGCCCTTGCCGAAATCCGCGCGGCCCGAGATGACGCGCCCATCCTTCAGGTGAATCTTCAAGATCGTAGTCATCTTGTCGTATCCCGCTTTTTCCGCCTCCGGGTCGGTTCCGAAGCGAATGCGATCGATCATCGCTTGCACGTCGGGACGGTTCACAATGGCGTCGGTGAATTCGCCCAGCCCAGCCTTGCCTTCCACCAGCAGAATCGCCATGCTGAACTCCATGCTGAATTTGGCCTGCAAGTTGTTCTTGGGATGATGATGAATCAGCGCGTTCGGAATATTGTGATTTGTGCCCACTTCCACGAAATCGACATCCGCCGCCTTGATTTTCTCCGTCCGAATGAGGCGTTGCATCTCGGTCATCCCCGGATGGGTAAGCGAGCCGCAGGGATAAGGCTTGATGGAAACTCCCGGTTCCACAAATGTCCAAGGCCGGCCGAGTTTCTGCGAGATGGACGCCGGATCGTAGGTGCCGCCGGCAGCATGGAAGAATCCGCGATCCGCCTCCAAAATCTGTTCGGCGCCGGTCCAACCTATTGCGGCCAGATCAGTAGAAAAGATTCCGATCTCTGCTGCGTGCCCGGCATGGAACGACTTCATCATGGTGCCAAAGTTTTCCCGCAAGCCAGCCGCCTGGCTGGCGGCGATGCCGAAGGAACGAGCGAACTGCGATTCATCGAAGTTGCGGAGCTTGGCACACCCCGTTGTGCTGCCAAAAACGCCGACCGTTCCGGTGGTGTGAAACCCATCCTGATAGTGGCGGGGAGAAATCGCTTCTGCGATCTTGGTCTCCACTTCGACTCCCATGTGGTAGGCAAGCAGGAAGTCTTTGCCGCTGGTTTCTCCGCCCTCGCTTAAAGCCAGGACAGCGGGCAGCACCGGCGCAGTAGGATGAGTCAGCAGTCCGTAGACTCGGTCTTTTGCGACCGCCAGTTGGGTGTCGTCGAAATCCTCCACGTGGATCGCCAACCCGTTGGCGAGGGCGGCGAAGCGTGGCGTCAATTTGCGCAGCGTTCCCATCACCGTGCTGCCCCGATCGGGGAGGCCGATGCTGGCGGCATATTCCTGAAACAGTTTTCCGTTCTGCGCACGAGACCCGGCCAAGGCAAGCCCCAAACCATCGAGAATCGATTTCTTGCCAAGTTCGACCACGTCCGCAGGCAAGTCGGTGAACCTCGAACCGTGTACGAACTCGAAGATATACTTCGTGAGACCCGCAGTTTGTGGAAATGGTGGCGCGGCACAGGGGCTGTTGTCGCTCGCGCGGGCGACGACGGAAGACAATCCCGCAGTCGTCATGACCGCACCTGCGCTGGCAGTGGACCGCAGGAAATCCCTTCTTTTCATGAGCAGCGCTCCCCTTCAATCTTGAAATCTGCCGGAATCTCGCTAATCGTAATCGGCCCTTGACGGCGCGGCCGCTGCCGATTCGCACCCATCGTCTACCGCAAGCCGCAGATTGGGCCGAGTTCGATGCAGGTCACGTAGACTACGATCATTTGATTCCGGATGCAAACTTGTTGTTCCTAGGTCTCGAACGCCAGCCATACTCCGGAATTTTCGTTGGCTGCGGGATCGTGGCTATCGAGTCGTTCGACAATGCGCGCAAAGCGTTCGCTCCTTGCCAGACGACGGACACAGGTTGTCCGCTTCGGCGCCTTCAGCGGTTCCGAAGGGAAGGATGGAAGTTCGGATGAAACCTCTCTGTAAGCCGCAATTGACAGCAAGAAGGCGGGGACCACATACGCTGACGACGAACGTTGCTAGGTAGGTGGCACGTAATCCAAGACAGCGTTGCATCAAGGGCCCAAATTCCGGTTACTACTTAGGTTCGAGCTCGCCACTCATAGCCCTTGCGATTCCGCGACTGCCGCGAAATTCCAACCATAGAGCACCCCCGAAGCGGTATTAGAAGTGCGCCCGATAGCACCGGAGACATCATCGCCACCAGTAGCCAGCCCGCCGCCAGACGGGCAGGCGGGTTCATCGCCAGCAGCATCTGAAAGGACACCGGCGACGACATTCCAGATTTCGTGGCCGGGCAATGAGCAAACATTCTGCCAAGGCCGAACACAAGCAGAATCCAAGTCATCGCACTTAGGAGAATCACGGGGTTACGGACCCGCGCCAATTCCCGAGCGTCGTATATCATCGTCAGACTTAGATCATTGACCCTTCCGGTAGATACCAACTCGTCCCACCGTGATCTGTTCCTCATCGGGAACCGCCCGATAGGGCACAATTCTCACCTGAAGCGCATCGGCATCGAGCGTATGGTTAAGGTGCAGCGCGTCAATGATTTTCGTGATTTCCAGGATAAAGTTCAGGCCCTGGCCACCGTGTTCGCCGTCGACTTCACTAGCCCGACGCAGGCCGAAAAGTCCAACACTCCCTGCCAGGAGTTCGGGATGATCACTTGGGTTTGCGCCCTCGGGCAGGTTGATATAGACGCTCAGTACGGAGGCGTCGTGCGTTCCGCGGACATCCTCCAAATTGAGGAAAACACGATCCGGCGGAGCGGTCTCAGAAGCCATGGCCAGACTCGCAGCCACCTTGCGGCGTACGCCAGCATCGAGCTTCACAGACGTGCTAGCACCCGCGCCTTTAATCGGAATGGCTTGTTGACTGGCACCGACCAGCTCCATCTTCGTGCCTACAGTCACGGCAATTCCTTCCTGTACCTTCGCCGCCGCGGCGGTCGCTCCCAGCCGCGTGAGCCGTTGGGCCAACATCGCCGCGGCTGGAACAGCAGCAGGCAGCGGCAGACTGTCATAGGCGTAGTTTAGCCCACTCAGACTGCTCATTTGTCGCGGAGTGTACACCCAGGAACTCCCGTCCGGCATCGGCATTACGAATTCTTGACCGCCGGTCGCTGGCGGGCCATTCAGCCAGTTGGGGTCAACCGGATTGCCATGTGCCAGGTTCCACACCGCCCACATACGGTCGATATTGGCGTGGTGCAAATAGAAGATCGGATCCAGCGCTGCAAGACCCGGATCACTCATCAAGCCGCGGGTTCCTCCGACGAAACCGTGCACTTGGTTATGCGGGTTGGCTTCAAGGTTGCCCGGCTGAAAGGGTCCGCCTCCATGCCAGAAGCCGGTTTCCGGACCGCCGAAGCCAGGTGGTGGAGTGTTGGCATCGTCGCCGGTATACAAGTCGTTGGCCATGCAATCCTGGTTCACCGGGGGAATCGGAACAAAAATATTTCCGTTGCCATTGGGACCGTAACGAGCTGCTACGTAAAGGGGATTGGGGCTGCCGTTGGGCAAATTCCGCTGCGTGAATGCAGGCGGAATCTGGAATTCATTTCCTGGCCCAAAATAATTCCAATATGGCAGGGCCCAAGTCGTGGGACCACCGAGGTTGACCACACACGCCCGGATTTGCGCCTCCAATGCCAACAAATAGCCCCGATGCCATGGCGGGAAATACCAGCTTCGGTGCTGACATTGATCCCGATATTGATCCCAGACCTTCTTGGGCGGCAGCGGCGCGGTTGGCACGGCAGGCGGAGCAGGGAGAAATCCCCAACCTGGAAACGCACTCCTATTCACATATTGACCGTGAATCGCGGCAAAAAACCACCAGCTGGATAGATCATTCAGCTGCCGCGACTGCATTACACCAACTCCCTTCGCGTACCACAACAAGTCCGTGTTGGCGAAAGTCCCGCCATTGTTCCATGCATTCGCTCGCGTGTAAGTGGCCACTGTTTCTTCTCCGCAGTGCAAATTTTATTTTCTAGTTCGTCTTAATAAGCCCTTTGGCCGAGCCCTTGCTTCTTCGCCTACCAATGAATCATGCATGCCGGCGTCGGGGGGATAGTCCCGCAAACTGGAGGCTTCGGAAAGTACTGCGTCGTCTGCTGCACATCAATCGCTGTCTTTTCATCGAAAAGTAGCGTGATCAACTGAAGTGCCTCGTCAAGCCCGGATGAGATACCCCCGCCGGTAAGCCGGTTCCCCGATTCAACAAAGCGCTGATGGGTGGTGTCGACGACGATCTTCGGAAATTGTTGGAGACATTTCACAAACGCCCAGTGGGTGGTTGCCTGATGTCCATCCAGGAGTCCAGCACGTGCTAACAGTAGCGCACCCTCACAGACGGAGCAGACCCACTTCGCCTTCTCTGCAACCTTCTTCAGATAGGTGAAATACGCGGATTCAGGCTGCCGCATCATCTCCTGCAAGGCTTCCGGGGCTCCTCCCGGTACCCACAAGACATCGAGGGTCGGAGTCGCCGCGAAGCTGGAATGCGCTTCGAAGCGCAATCCGTTTCCAGAGGTCACTGGCCCTCCGTCTTGCGAAACGATGACGACTTCCAGACCCTTGGCTTTGTCGATCCATTTGAACATCTCATAGGGTCCTGCAACATCGAGGAGGTCGACACCTTCATATACGGGAATGCCAAGTTTCATCTGTTCTCCAAACGCCAATTCTCGGTTGAGTCAAAACGTTGTATATGACCTGAGCTAGCTTGCTTTGACCGCGATGAAAGAAGCCACTAATCCGGCCGGCCGCCCATCGTGCGGTTTCACACGGATGACTGACCCGGTGATTGCCGGCACCTGGTTCACACCGTTAGGCCACTGTTCCGTCAACGAGCCGTCATAGTCATAGAAATAGTGTTCGGTGGGTGTTCCCGGGCGGCCCTTGCCCACGATGTGCGCGTGCGCCGCGACTCCGTCGTGCGCGGGAGTTACCACGCCCTTCAAGTCCATGACATTGCCGGGACCGAAACTGAGTTCACTATCGAAAACGGTCGCTGGCGCATCCTTGACGGTCCACACTCCTTCAGCAAAGAGCAGGGCCATGAGTTTCGCGGGATCGTTGCCCACGGGAGCGGGGTTATTCAGAAAGCTGCGGTAAGTCCAGGTTCCTGCAAACGGATTGCTCACGAGTTGCTCCTATTCTTTGTGAGTAGGGTTGTTGATCATCATCTGGTGCATGCCGGACATGCCAATGCCGTTGCCGGGCGCACCTAGATCCGGAACGATTTGGACGTTGGTCATCATGCCGCTGTCCTCGTGATCAAGGATGTGGCAATGGATGACAAACTCGCCGATGTAGCGATCGTATTTGGTGCGGATCATCACCTGGTAGTCGTTCTGGACGAAGACCGTGTCTTTGAAGGTGTGCCACATGCCGCAGTACTGGTTCTGAAGGCCGAGCGAGTCGGGCGGTTCCAGGCATTCTCCCTTGGGGCCAAAAATGCTCTTGCCCGAGTGTTGCACGTCCATCACCTCAAAGGGATTGACGTGAATATGGAAGATGTGGGGTTCACCCTTTGAGGTCAGAACCCAGTCGTCGGTGGTTCCAACCTGCCGGGTAAAGTCGATGCGGCCTGGATCGTAGACCTTCTCGTTGATGTAGAAGCCGAATGCGCTCCAGGGTCCGAGTGGCTGGTTGGGTGGCTGAGTGAAGGGCGGGCTGTTTGGAGGAAAATCTTGGGGGAACGGCAAAGTGCCGATGAAGAAATCGGCGTGCTGGACATCGGGATTTACGATCTCATCTTTCAAGTCCATCATGCCGCGCCAGGGTGTGATATCTCCTTTCTTGAGCCCGGCAAGAGCGGCAGGGGGAAGAGACTTGTCGTTCTTATTGCCGTCGTAGAGAGCCTGCATGACATAAGTTTGCGGGTCGACGGTGATGGCTTTGCCACCCTTGACCACGACGGTGGCGAGGAGTTGTATCTCGTTGGTCCCCTGACCTCCTCCGCCGGCGCTCTCTCTTTCGGCCGGCGTTGCCGCCTGGTTGAGGACACAGTAAGTGCCTTCACGCGGGAAGACAAGCAGGATATCGCTGCGGTAGCCGGGCTGCATGAAGTTAGTCCCGATGCCGCCGCTGACGCTAGTCTGGATAACTCCGTCTTTGATGCCAATCGGACGGATAAAGGTACGAGTGAGACCGTCGGCGGCGATCTCAAACTGGGGAACCAGCGGGACGGGATTGTCTGGCTGGCTGGTGCTGGGGCAGATCTCTGCGATAAGCTTCGCCTGCTCCACGGGAGTTCCGGCAACGATCCCCTCGAACGCCCGGCTCGCTCTCGGGTCTTTGCTCGCCACCATGGGAACGATCTGCAGGTTGACGGTATCGTGAATGCCGCCGTGGATCATGCGCCAGTGCTGGATCACGCCCGCTTCGACTCCCGTCAGCGTCGGCTGAACGGCGCCGTTGATACTGGTAAAGCGGCCGCTCGTGTCCCAGACGGTTGGCGAACTCAGCTGAAGTCCGAAGTTCTCAATGATGCCAACCTTGCCGGAGGGGCAGGACCACGTCTTGTCCGCGGGATTCGTAATAATGGTCGTCAGTGTGTCGTCAGTGAAACAGGCGTAGGGAATCTGCTGGAACAGGAAGACCTGCTCGGGAAAAGGTTTGTTGTTGGCATCATGAAGGATGGTGTCGACGTCGCCGGGGGAACCGCCCGTGTAATGGCGATCCCCGCGAATGATGAGCGCGCCCGAAGCCCCGCTGGCGACCTGCGTGGCGGTTGATCCGTGGCGATGAGCGTGATACCAGAATGTGCCAGCGGGGTGATCGCTGGGAATGTTGACCTCATAGTCGAACTGGGTCTGCGGGGCGATGTTGAGCAGGACGTTGTCGCTGTTGCCGGTAGGTGAGACGTGCAGCCCGTGAAAATGAATGTTGATCGTGTTGAAACAGCCAGCAGAGCCGTCCGGGGGGTCCTGGCCAGCCGGGCATGTCGGGTCTGCCTTGGCAAGTTTGTTGGTGACGTGCACTCGCAGCGTTATTCCAGGATGCAGCTCCAGCAGCGGGCCGGTGAGACAGCCGCCGTAGGAGCGCAGGCGAACCTGATCCATAATGCGGGTGGAAGGATTAAAGATGCTGTTAGTGTCTTCGCGAACAACCAGATCCACGGAGACGACATTGCCAACTTGACCGATGTCACCCGCCGGGTCGCAGCCAGTAGAGGAAATCGTAGCCACCATCGCCTTAACTGCGCCGGCTGCGGGCGCCTTCAGTCTAGGCGGGGAAAGGAATGGCTGTGACGATTGAGCCGCGATTGGAACGCACAACGAGAGAGAGAACAAAGTCAGAACAGCTGCACCGGTCCGCACGTTACTGTCTCCTGAGAAACGCACAAGAATAGTCGATGACAAGACCTAGGTTGACGCGCCCGCTGGATGACTTCTTCTCATACTAGCCCGCGGGAGCTTCCACTTGACTTAGCAAGCGCTCCATATTTTCTATAACTGCCTTGCGGCGCAATGTATCCGCTTCATATTGCCGGTTAGCGGTCTGAACGTCGAACTCGCAGTGTGGGCAGACCGTTTCAGCTGGCTTAATGTAAGAATTGCAATTTCGGCATAATTCAAGTCTGGCAACGATGCGCCCTTGTTCCGGTACAACCGCGTCCACACTCTTCGTCTCCAGCTGTGTCAAAGAACGCAACGAAGTCGCCTTGGCAACCGGCGCCCCATCGGCAATCGTTTCTGTAATCAGTTCAAACTCTCCCACTGCAAACGGAGTAGCAGCGGCGTCGCGGATCTTCACGATGCGCTCCCGCAGCCCCTGTTTTTGCAGCTCCAACGCTCGGTAATGGCAATAAGGATTGTTGCCTGGCCGCCCCAGCAGAGAGTGCGCCGTCCACGTGCATCCGCCGCGGCAAACATCAGCGTAGTAGCAGGATCGACAGAAGCCCCACAAATCCTCGACCGACCTCAATCTCCCAAAGTGAATCTCCTTGCTGCCTCTCCAAATCTCCTCCAGGGTAAGATCGCGCACATTGCCACCAGCGAATCCAACGCTGGCCAATGATGGGCACCCCTTTACGGTTCCGTCGGCCTCGAGAGCCAGTACGTTCTGTCCCGCCTTGCAGCCCAGCCAGTGAACGCTTTCGTCGCCGAATCCGCGCCACATGGATTCGTACGGTCCGAAATAGCCGATATTATTTCCGACCTCCATCAGCAGGCCGCGATCGGCGCCCTCCCGGTAAAGGTGCGCCAAAAGAGGCATCAAGTCGAGCACTTGATGCGGCTGAAGCAAGAGTTCTGGATGGTCGACCGCGTTTCCCATCGCCACTGTGATCTGTATCTGCCATTGCTCAGCGCCAGCCGCAATGATGACATCCATCAACTCGGGAAGATCGGGCATGATTCTTGCTCCGATCTGCGTGTTGACACTGATATTCAACCCTGCATTCTTTGCGCGTTTGAGCGTGTCGAGCGCATGCGCAAATGAACCGGCAACTCCTCTGAGTTCGTCGTGCAAGGGAGCTAACCCGTCGAGAGAAACCCCCACGCCGTTCAGTCCCGCCTTAAGCGCCTGATCCAGGCGTTCCGGCGTGAAATTCCTGCCTCCCGTTTGGGTCGCACAATAAATTCCGTGAGATCGAATGGCTCGGATGATCTCGGTCCAATCTGATCGCAGATACGCCTCTCCGCCAATCAGCGTTATTTCCCTCGTTCCTAATCGGGCCAGTGCTTCGACCACCTCAAGGCATTCGGCGGTCGTCAACTCCTTCGGACGTCTGTGGCCAGCGCGCGATCCACAGTGAAGACACTTCAGGTCGCAGGCAAGAGTGATCTCCCAGACGACGTGGACTGGAACGAACCCCTTCATGTCATGTTCAGACAAGTAACGGGCAGGCGTCTCCGTCGGGTCAGAGTGCGGCATGGGATTGTGAAGGCGCCCTGCTTCAAAGAGCGAAACCGGACGCCGGCTGGTTATTTTCCTTCCTTCTTGGCGATCTCGATCTTCAGTGATTCGAGAGCTGCGGAGACGTCGCCCGTGTGCTGCAGGTATTGCTCGGCCTCTTTCGCGAGAGCTTTCATCTCGCCGAGGTCGCCCTTGGCAATGCACTGATGAATCGGTACCGCATATAGTGGCCTGATAACTGGACCTTTTCCATATTCAGGTTTCTCTGCCATTTGTTCTCCTTTCTGAAGAAGTAATTTTCTTAAGTACCTTTTGTGCCTTCGATTGGCTTGTCTGGTGGGTGCATGATAATGATCCCAAGGATCACATGGTGATGGCATGGACCCAGTCCGAACGGGCCTTCTCCCGGCTCACAGTCTTTTTCCCATGGCGGTATAAGAATGCCTAAGACCGTAGTGCCGTGACCTATCGGAAGGTTAACTGTGCCTCCTGCCAACTTCCGTTCGTCAAGCGCCCGCAGTGTCGCTCGGGCGATTGATTCCGCCAAGTTTTCTAGAGCAACGGTCGAAGCTGTGCCCTGAGATGACTGGGATTTATCGTCTTTCGCCATACCTACCTCCTCTGGAACGTGAATCGTGATGAGCTATTCAGCCTCAACAAGTCCTGGGTCGGAGATCCTTCTGTGTACTTCAGTAACAAGCGATGGGGTTCGAACAACCTGAGGACACCGCAAACACGCGTGCACCCCCTCTTGCACCCACCAGCGGCACTCAGGTCGAAGGTGGCAGATAGGGGCAGCATCTACGACTGGCGGCAGGATCTGCACGATGCGCTGCGCAAGTGTGCATTTCTCGGACTCAAAGTGTTTGCACCTGTATCTCACGCACGGCGTGGCAATCCTGAGCACCTCGGCCGGCGTCGCGGGCAAGCACATGCGCTCAATTTCGGGAGTGAGCGACTGGGGAATATCCAGGTATTCCACTCGAGGACGATCGGCGGTACCGCCGACAACGCCGAAGACAAGAGCGTTATCGTTGTCCTCCATCGCGCTCGGGCACTGGATTGTTGCCTGAATCACAGACTGACCACCCTAGCTTGATCTCGCCTTGACGATTAAGTGCATCAAAAAGCGCGGGCCGTGCCCCGCCTAGACTGTAGGCTTACGCG